>QRFC01000309.1_pt1 | contig 51694 bp, 71 predicted proteins | sample 1861061 | NCBI WGS metagenome assembly QRFC01 (sample SAMN09711282, study PRJNA482702) | Human gut metagenome, whole genome shotgun sequencing project.
AAGGATTTCTTTGATGCGGTAAAGTGCAAGGTTCTTGGCTTGACTGCAACACCATACCGTTTAAGCTCTAGCCGTGATTTCGGCTCTATGCTGAAATTCATCACCCGGACAAAGCCTCATGTTTTTTCAGAGGTCATTTACCATGTACAGGTATCAACCCTATTAGATTTGGGGTATTTGGCAAAACTAAATTATTATCCTATGAATCCTATTGGATGGAACGAACTCAATTTGAAGGTAAATACCACTGGTGCCGACTATACAGATAGGTCAGTTCAAAGAGAATATGAACGGATAGACTTCTACGGTTATCTCGTTCATATCGTCCAAAGGCTGATGAATCCCAAAGCCGGAGGAAAGCGGAAAGGTATTTTAGTGTTTACCCGGTTCTTGAAAGAAGCCGAACGGTTAACCTGGTCTATACCCGGTTGCGCTATCGTTTCAGGTGATACTCCTAAGAAAGAACGTGAACATATTCTTGAGGCGTTCAAAGCTGGTGAGATTTCGGTAGTAGCCAATGTGGGTGTACTTACGACTGGCTTTGACTATCCGGAACTTGACACCGTTGTTATGGCACGTCCTACGATGTCACTTGCCATGTGGTATCAGATAGTCGGTCGGGCTATCCGCCCCCACCCTTCCAAAAAATACGGCTGGATTGTGGATTTATGCGGTAATATCAAACGTTTTGGCGAGGTCTCTGATTTACGATTATTTGATAGCGGTAATGGAAAATGGGCTGTATTCTCTAAAGGAAGACAATTAACAAACGTGAGATTCTAACTATGGACGAAGGATTTTTGAGGCTAAGCCGCAGGTTTTTCTCGAATGAAATGTGGAAGGTAGCCCGTGAGTTTTCGGAGTGCGAAGCGTGGCTTGACTTGATTCAGTCAGCACGATTTGAGGCAACCGACAAGGCGTACAGCGAACTCATCGGAGGTCGGGAAATCTCTTATTCAAGAGGTCAATATCCAGCATCTATATCTTTTTTGATGAAGCGTTGGCAATGGTCTGAAAAGAAAGTGCGCTATTTTCTTGCCAAACTGAAAAAGAGAGGCATGATAACGACTTGTAACAAACAAGGCATGACTGTGATAACTTTATGCAAGTATGATGAATACAACCCCTACAAGGGCATACCCAAGGGCATAGACAAGGACATAGATAACAATAAAGAAATCAGAGAGTTAAATAATGCTTTGGGCGAGTTAAGGGCGGAGTTAAGGGCAGTTGTTGAAAAAATGGGGCAAGCTAAGGGCGATAATAAGAAGAAAGATGAAGAAGATAATACTAAAGAATCTCCTTACGGAGATAAGAAAAACGCGGCTAAAGCCGCTACTCTCTCTCGAAAAGAATCTTTTTATCAATCTCTTGTACCTTTTGTCGGTAAGTATCAAAAGGAAATGATTCGCTCCTTCTTTGATTATTGGTCTGAACTGAACAAATCAGAAACTAAAATGCGCTATGAACTTGAAAAGACCTGGGAACTTCCTAAAAGGTTAGCAACATGGGCAAATCGGGAAAAAATACCGGCCAAGCCAACTACTGATATTGGTGTGGTTCTCAAAGATAACTCTCCTGACAAATACGATTCGCCACAGGAAAGAAAATGGGAGGAAAGATGGAACAAATAGACTTTAAAAAAACAATCGACAATCTTAGGAAGACTGGATTTAACCCTGTTCCCAATCTTGTGAACATAGCGATACCAGATGCAAAGAATATCCTTTGGCAAGGGTTGAACTATTTCACGGGAAATGCCGAATGGCTACCGGAATACGATGAAATAGCCACATGGCTTTCTGGGAATAACGGGCGTGGACTTTTATGCCATGGCAATTGTGGACGAGGGAAATCACTTATATGCTGGAAGATTATCCCTTTGCTTCTCAATCACTATTGCCGGAAGATTGTAGCATGTTATGATGCACAACAGATGAATGCTGATATAGACGCTGTGAAGGCAAAGCATATCATCTATATTGATGATGTCGGCACAGAGAATCTTAGCGTGAAATTCGGAGAAAAAAGACTTGCCTTCTGTGAAATTGTTGATGAAGCGGAAAAGCGAGGAAAGCTCTTGATATTGACCACTAATCTATCACTTGATGAAATATCCCAAAAGTACGGGGAACGGACAATGGATAGATTGGTGGCGATTACTACACGGGTAAAATTCAAAGGAGACAGTCTGAGAAAATGAATGTTACAATATGCTGGGTTATACCAAAGATCGGGAAGCCATAGAAAAAATACGAAAGAAGTTCGGCATATCATCTTATATGAGTGTCAACAGAGAAACTCCTTGCGATATCAAGGAAGAAGATATGGAACTCCTTAGAGAGACTGAAAAACGAGGATTCATTCAAATAAGAAACAAGTAAAACCATGTTAGTAGGAACAACAAATCTTAATACTACCCTCAACTTAACCTATGTGTTGACAGATGTCGTAGAAACCCTTCTCTATGATTTGAGAAGTGAAATGGGGAAGCAAGGCCATGAGTTGCGCCACGATGCGAAACGCAATTTCAACACAGCTATAGCTTCTATTCGTAAATTGAAACAGGACGTTGACAAAACCCAGTTCTCCACACAGGAGAACTTTGGAAACGACTCCGATTGCCTTCTTGCGTTTATCAGATTGTTGGTAGACCGGTGCGGAGACGATGATAAGAAGATGTTCGAGTTTTATAATTACATCAAGCGGTTCCCTTCACAGCTTGGGTTGGAGCTGGCTGATGAGAAGAGTGTGTTTGCGCATATATTTGATAATTGATATTCATAACTAAGATAAAGATGAATAAAACTCACGGTTCTTTATTTAGCGGTTTTGATGCCCCTAGCGTTGCAGCTTCATGGATGGGCTGGAAAAATGCCTTTCACTGTGAGATAAACCCTTTTTGCAACGAGATACTAAAATATTGGTTTCCTGATTCAGAACATTATGAAAATATTACAAAGACAGACTTTAGTCAATGGAAAGGAAGAATCGATGTCCTCACAGGCGGATTTCCTTGCCAGCCTTTCTCCCTCGCAGGTCAGAGAAAGGGAGCGGATGATAACCGCTACCTCTGGCCGGAAATGTTACGAGCAATACGCGAAATCCGACCCGCTTGGGTTATTGGTGAAAACGTTGCTGGAATCCTCACGATGGTTCAGCCCGGCAAGGAGACTGAAGTGGGAAGCCAAACCTCTCTTTTCGGAGAAGATAACCGAAAAAGAATATTGCTACGACAAGAGTATGTTGTCGAAACCATCTGTAAAGACCTTGAGCGAGAAGGATATTCCGTCCAACCGTTGCTTATTCCGGCTTGTGCCGTCGGAGCGCCCCACAGAAGAGACAGAGTGTGGTTTATTGCCCACTGTGCAGACTCAAGGACTGAAGATGTGCGACGAGAACGGGAAGACAAGGTTCTATCCGATGGAATTGCTCCCGACACCAATGGCAAGCGATGCAACAACCGGAGCGATAATTGGAAAGAACGACCATTTTATTACAACAGGAAACGGAACTCCGAGGAAGATCAATCAAAACGGGATAAACGGAAGTGTAGGACTTGCAAGAATGGTTCAGTTGCTGCCGACTCCCAATGCTCGGGAGGCGGACAAATACAGCAAAAAATACAATCCAAACAGTCAGATGGGAACAGCTTTGACCGCAATGGCAGTGAATGGGATGTTGCCTACTCCGGTACGCCGAGATTATCAGCCATCCGTCTCCCCTCAAACACTGAAACGGAAGGATGGAAAGATGAGAACGGACAGCCTCTGCAATCTTCCAGTAATGCTAGGGGAACATTGCTTACAGAATGGTGGCAGAACTTCCCAACTCAACCCCCTGTTTGTCGAGGAAATGATGGGGTTCCCTTTAATGTGGACAACCTTACCATTCCTTTCACAAAATGGAGACAGGAATCAATTAAAGGATACGGAAACGCCATAGTTCCACAGGTGATTCTTGAAATTTTCAAAGCAATTGAAGAAATAGAACAATTAGAGTAAAACTAATCAGAAATGAGTAAAATAATTATAGATGGCAAGAAATATGAACGAATCAAAGTTAAGGGGAAAGAAAATTGCAACGATTGTGATTTAGCAAAAAATGTAAGAAGTTTAGCCTCTGTGCCTATTTGTTGGCAGGAAGGAAACGAAAAGATTATAAAATATTGTGAGAATCACCCTGATGTAATATACAAAGAAGTTAAACCATAACAAATATAAAAATGAGCGAAATCAAGAATTTAAAAATAGGTGACCTATTCTCTATTCGCAAAAATGGAATAGTGTATGAGTTTCTCGGATATTGTCCGATAGAGAACCTCCCTATTGCTTTTAATCGCAATAAGTATGAAACAGTATATTTTGAAGATGAAAATAAAAAAGTCTATATGCAATGAAAATAATAGTAAGTTTTTCCGGTGGTAAGGATTCGCAAGCCTGTTTAATCCAGGCTACCAATAAATACGGAGCCGATAAAATAGAAGCTGTTTTCTGTGATACTGGTTGGGAGCATCCCGAAACCTATCAACATATTAGTGACGTGTGCAAACAGCTTGATGTTAAATTAGTAGTTTTGAGAAGCAAGAAATATACTGATTTTGTAGATATGTCTATCAAGCGCTCCCGGTTCCCGTCTTCCCAAGGAAGGTTTTGTACTTCAGAATTGAAAATTAAACCGATGATTGATTACATTCTCTCACTTACTGAACCTTGCGTGATTATACAAGGCATCCGGGCAAAGGAAAGTGAAGAGCGTGCTAAACTTCCCTATGAATGCAATTACTTTGGGGAGTATTACGAACGCATTAAAAAGAATCGCAAAGGAAAGATTGTTGAAGTATGGAAGCAGGATTATCGTAGAAAAGATGTACTTAAATGGTGTGAACACTATGATGCAAGCGTTTCCCGTCCGATTTTTCAGTGGTCGGCACAAGAAGTAATAAATCATATCTTATCTGCCGGACAAAAGCCAAATCCTTTGTATTCTCGTGGATTTTCCCGTGTTGGTTGCTATCCTTGTATTATGTGCCGAAAGCAGGAAGTCAAACTCATTTCACAAGAAGAGTTCGGGCGTAACCGCTTGATAGATGCAGAGCAAAGGATGAAAGAAGAAACTCCAAAAGGTTCGTCTTTCTTCTCACCCGGTTACATCCCCAATCGCTTCTGCAAGAATAGAACTTACCCAACAGTACAGGAAGTTTTCGAGTATGTGAACCGTAACGATGTCGGTATGGATGATATGTTTGAGCCAGAAGGTGGATATAGTTGCATGAGCCTTTATCATGGACTTTGCGAATAAGAAGTTTAATTCAAATCAGAATAGAAATGAATACAACCTTTGAAAAATCGGCTAATACCACTGATGAATGGTACACACCGAAGGAAATTATAGACGCATTGGGAAAGTTCGATTTGGATCCATGTGCTCCGGTTAACCCACTTTGGAAAACAGCAGAAATCATGTACAACAAGAATCAGGATGGATTAACTAAAAAATGGATAGGTCGGGTTTGGCTAAATCCTCCTTATTCCCGTCCGCTTATAGAACAGTTTGTTAAGCGTTTGGCAGAGCATGGAAACGGAATTGCATTACTTTTCAACCGTTGCGATTCAAAAATGTTTCAAGATGTAATATTCGAGAAGGCAACAGCGATGAAGTTTCTACGTAACCGGATTCGTTTCTTTCGTCCAGATGGTACTCGCGGAGATTCTCCCGGTTGTGGTAGTATCCTAATCGCTTTCGGTGAAGAGAATGCAGAGATATTAAGAACCTGTGATATCACAGGTAAGTATGTTAGAATCAATTAGCGTAAAACGATATAGAAATGAATATAAGTTATGATTTACGGATACATTAGAGTAAGTAGTGATAAGCAGACTGTAGAGAATCAGCGTTTTGAGATAAACAATTTCTGTGAACGCAATAAGCTGATGATTGACGATTGGATAGAAGAAACTATCAGTGGAACGAAAAATTACACAAAACGACAGCTTGGACGTTTACTACGTAAAGTACGCAAAGATGATATTATCATCTGTAGTGAACTTTCACGTCTTGGACGTAATCTTTTTATGATTATGGAAATCTTGAATATCTGTATGGGAAAGGAATGTAAAGTTTGGACAATAAAAGACAACTATCGACTTGGGGAAGATATACAAAGTAAAGTCCTTGCCTTTGCTTTTGGATTGTCAGCTGAGATTGAACGCAATCTTATCAGTCAACGTACAAAAGAGGCATTGGCGAGAAAAAAAGCAGAAGGGGCAATGCTCGGACATTGTCGTGGCTTTCGCTGTAGACTTAATCCCAAATGTGTCAACAAACATGATTATATTGTAAAAGAATTGGCTAAAGGAACAGAAAAAACTGTTATATCTAAAAGGTTGAAAGTTTCAAAAACAACATTATATCGTTATCTCGTTTATACGGGGCTTCATTTGCCTATAAATTGTCAACAAGAAGGGTGGGAAGAGTATGGTATCTATCATTGATTTTCTGTGCTACAGGAAATTAGATTAAAAATTCAGTAATGGAGAAATACTACGAAATAAAAGGGAAGCATCCGGGTTATCTGTTAATTTTCAAGAACGGAGACTTTTGTGAACTGTATGCGGCTGATGCCGCCATCGCTTCCGTAGTTTTGAATATTGCCGTCAGCGAACAGACCTGTGGACAGGGACAAACAATCCGGACAGTGCGTTTCCCTTTCTACAAACTTGATACCTACTTACCAAAACTGATACTTTTTGGCAGTCGGGTAGCTCTCTGCGAGTAGATTAACCAACGATAATTTTGAAAAATAATTAATAACTAAAAAGAAATGAGACGAGTGAAGGTTAAATGCATAGACACCCCTTGCGCATATGACATAACAATAGGGCGTGAATACTGGGGAGATGAGTCAGTTGACGGATATTGAATTAGAAACGATAAAGAAGTTCTAACATGGTATCCAATGCGATTATTTACATTAATAATGAGAGTAGACTAATTGATATAATCTGTACGGTACAGAACTAAAGAAAGGAGAATAGACTATGGGATTTACAACAGCAGCATTTATACGCAAAAACACACCGGAACTTCGGAATAAGTTGGAGGAGTTGGGATATTATTTGCATCCTGAATGTATAGACGATGATAGAGGGAATTATCTATTTGTAAATAGAGAATATTACTTAAACAGGCCTTTAGGTTATTTGGAAGAGTTTTCTCGTTCTATTGATTGCGGAACCAACGAAGAGCTTTTCTTGGCTATTGCTGCATTAAGGGATGATACAAATTATATGCAATGGTTTGTCTGTACGAGTGATTATAAAGAATTTGATGGTAAAGAGTGGAAAGTTGGAGACTTTGATTTAAATACATGTCCGGATGATTTTGACAACATACTTCCTCATTGGCGTAAGGCTACTGTAAACGAATTGATTGAACACTTTAAAGAAAAGGAGGAATAACAATGATAAAAAAGAAACATATCCTAGATTGGTATATTGAAAATACATCTTCTGACGAGAAAGAATATGATAATGGCTGTTTAGCTGCGTTTGTAATAGTGGCTATTATTTTTGTGGGATTGGCAATTGGAATGTGTTTAATTGAGTAAAACAGTGAAAATGGAAGATAAATTTATAACGATAGACACTTTGAATATGTTATTGCAAAAAGGCTTTAACTATTATCATTTCCCAACACAGTCCATCGCCCAAAAGTGGCTACGTGAAACCAAGAACCTACATATTTCCATCATTAGAAACGATTGCGGTTATGGCTATGATATATGCAAAGCTGATAATGGAACTCATATAACCGATGGAATATTTAAAGGTCCTAACGATGGTGGTCAGTGGGACACCTATGAAGAAGCATTGGAAGTTGGAATACAAGAAGCATTAAAACTTATATAATCATGAAGAAAATAATGTTCTCGGATAAATTTGGCTTAACCCAAGCCGTATTGGAATGTCGGAAGACTATGACGAGAAGAATAATCAAATGCCCTAGAACTTTTAAAGGAGAATGGGTCGCAGGATTCAATATACACAGAAGTCCTTCTGATAAAGAGATAGTTGGCTTTCCTTGTATGTACGATGCAGATGAAAGGGAGTTTGATATGGGCGAGATATTGCCGAAATATGAACTTGGAGAAGTTGTTGCCATTGCGCAAAGTTATATGGATGTTGACCGATTTCATAGAAAAGGGAAAAATGCAGCTTACTTAGAACACTTGGATTCTATATTGCCTGAACTGAAATTACATCCCGGTTGGACTAATAAAATGTTTGTGAAAGCCGACCTAATGCCCCGCCATATTGAATTTACAGATCGTAAGGTTGAACGCTTACAGGACATTAGCGATGAAGATTGCTTGAAAGAAGGGATATATGAAGATTCGGGTGATGATGAGTTTCCGCCATCTATATTTTATGAGTTTGAGGGAAACAAAGACGATGGATTTGATACTCCACGTGAAGCCTTTGCCGCCCTCATAGATAAAGTTTCTGGCAAAGGTACATGGGAAAGCAATCCGTTTGTATTTGCTTACGAATTTAAATTAGTTGATTAAAGGAGAAATAGCCATACCAACAAGTGAAGTTATGAACCGAGAAGAATACAGGCAACTATGCAGGCATTACAGCCCATACAGCGGTCAATGCTATAAAAAATCAATTATTACGGGAGTTGCCAACAATGTGCATATAAATATGTCATGTGATGGTAAATGTGCCCGTATGAGTAATTATGACAAGAAAAATACAGTAGTAATTGAACGCTACGAGGATGCTGACAAGATAAGCAAGTGTATTGAGATTGAATACAGTAATCTTAAAAGAAAAATGGAAAAGTAATAAAAGATATGGAACTAAAAGAATTAACATCAAGAATATGTGATCTTTTCGGGTGTGTCAGTGTTGATACACTTCCAGATAAGATTATGTTTGCCTTGTTCTCTCAAAATTCAACCTTATATTTTGAGAAATACAAGGAATTATGCCCTGATTTGACGGTAGACTGGTTACAAAGAGTATATCAATTCTACCATGCAGACAGGAAAGAGAAGAAACAGGATTATACGCCAGTATCCCTTGCTAAACTTGTCTCTTTTCTCAGTTATATGCCAAGTGAAAAACTGGTCTACGATTGTTGTTGCGGCTCCGGTGCACTAACTATCCAAAAGTGGTGCACCAATCCTGATTTGAAATTTGTTTGTGAAGAGCTTGACGAACGAGTGATACCTATTCTCTTATTCAATCTCTGTATTCGCAATATTGAAGCAACAGTGATTAATAAGGATATCTTATCCGGTAATATTATTCATTCATATAATACCATTAAAGGTACTGTATATGCCTCCGTGCAGCGTCCGATGTTTCCTGAAACAGAACTGATGAAAGCCGATGTAGGGGTATCTAATCCTCCTTTCAATATAAGAGTATCGGTTTCAGAAACAATCCTAAAGGATTTGCCGCAAAAGTACACTTGTAATTTTGCCTTTGTCGCCCACTGTCTGCAAAGGAGTGACAGATGCGCCTTAATTCTCCCTAGGGGTGTGCTAACGAGTAAAGAAGAAAAGGAATGCAGAAAGTTTCTAATAGAGAAAGGGTGGCTCCAAGCTGCCATATCTTTGCCTGAAAAGATGTTTGAGTCTACCTCTGTTGCTACTTGTATCCTTGTTCTCGATAAAAGGAAAAAAAGTAAAGATGTGATGCTGATTAATGCGGAGGAAATGAAATCAGTCGAGGTGAGAGAACAACGTGGAGAAGGTGATGCTTCACATTATAACCGTATTTACAAAAAAGAATTCAACACTTTTTCAGATGAACAAATAGCCGCTATATGCGAGCTTACAATAAAAGAACAGGACTCATTTTCTAAAAGAATTTCGCAGGAAGAATTAGAACAACATGGATATAATCTGATTATTGGTCCATATCTTCCTATAGAATTTGAAGGAACTGTTCACCGTGACTTTAACGCTATCATTTCAGATATTAACCGTATTATCCGTGAACGTAATGTCATAAAGGTTACAGTCAATAAAGTATGGGCTGAAAAACTAGGACTTACGGAAGTTATAAGAGACTGTGAAGCATCTAATGAAATTGTTAAGGCAATGAATGAAAGTTTTACATCATTCAAGAATTACGAAGTAAAAGAGAAGATTATTGAGAGCAAGTATATTCAATCATCTAATAGTAAAGTGTTTGTGATTGAAAATACTGATAAAGAGATATTATCAAGTATCATGCCTTTCTTTATGAATATGTACAAACAGCATCTTTACTATCTCAATAATGAAGAAAACAGACTTCTTGCGGAACTTAGGGATTCAATGCTTCCTCTGTTAATGAATGGAGATTTAATGTTAAAAGACAGTGACGAATGATTATGAACCAAGAAATAGACAACAACCTACTGGCTGACTGCTTTGAATCAGCCATGAGAGAGAAATTCCTAGAAAAAGACTGGGAGATTGAATTATGGGCTTATTCCATGTATAATGCGAATATATGGGGGAGGAGTGTAAAGTAATAAACAAGAATTATTAACTTTGTGCTACATGTCAAGTGGCATGTAGCTAATCTGACGAAAAGACATGAAGTTATCAGTAAAACAGGAAAAATTTTGTAATTACTATATTGAGTGTGGAAATGCGTCTGAGGCTTATAGGAGTGCATATCCCAACAGTAAAAAATGGGCTGATAAAACTGTATGGGAAAGAGCATCAGTACTGCTAAAAAATAACAAGGTTTTGACAAGGGTAAAAGAACTTCAGGAAGAACTCAAAAAGAAGTCGGACATTACAAAAGAAGAAGTTTTAAATATGCTTAGAAGCTTTATGTATGCTGATATACGTAATTTCCTTACCATAAAGGACGGCAATGTTACTTTCAAAGATAGTGAAGACTGGACTGACGAAATGGCAATGCAAGTCGAAAGCGTGAAACAGGGGAAAGAGGGGATTGAAATAAAACTGAATGGGCGTACATGGACTATCCAACGACTTTGCAAAATGCTTGGTTTTGATTCTCCGCAAGATATGAATATAAACATTGCATCTCCTATGACCAAAGAGGAAGCCAAACGAATAATAGAAGACTTATGATGGGGGAAGGATATGATTATATACGGGCGTTTTGCCTATCAGGGACGTTAAACTATACGAGATATTTCTTTAAAGCAAGATTCGGTCGCAAATTTGTAGTAAATGACCATCATGTAAAGATATGCCAGGCTCTTGATGATGTGATTGACGGAAAGATAAAGAAGCTGATTATAAACATAGCTCCAAGATATTCCAAGGCTATTGATAATGAAACACCGATGCTAACCATGAATGGTTGGAAAAAGGCTTCAGAAGTACAAATTGGAGATTATCTTTTTGGAAGTGATGGTAAGCCGACTAAGGTACTTGGAGTTTACCCGCAAGGTATAACAGATGCTTATAATGTTGAATTTTCCGATGGAACTCATCTTGTTACAAGTGGGGATCATTTATGGGCTGTTCATGAACGTAAGAGATGGGATAAACTTAAAGGTCAACATAAAGTAATAAAGCGTACAAAAGAAATGTCTGAAAGGCTATATGATTCTGATGGACATAAAAAATATGACATCCCGATTATAAAGCCTATTTCTCCTATAAGAAATGAGGAAAAGATATTGCCAATTGACCCATATCTTTTCGGATATTGGCTAGGTAATGGTTCGAGCTATAAGGCTGAATTTTGCACAATGGATATTGAAGTAGTTCAAGCATTTAGATCCAAATATCCGATAACAATTAGGACTCATCAAAATGCAGGGAAAGCTACAGAATATGGAATTCGTGGAGGATTTGTGAGTACGCTTAAAAAACTTGGGGTAATCGGTAATAAACACATTCCAATTCAGTATCTATTATCCGATATTGACAGCAGATTTGCACTTCTTCAAGGGATGATGGACTCTGATGGGACATGCGGGGCAATTTCTCATCAATGTTCTTTATGTTTTGTAAATGATCGCTTAAGGAAAGATGCAAGGACTCTAATAGAAAGTTTGGGAATGTATTGTACGGAATGTGGCCCTATTATAATGATTCGTAGTCCTAAGAATCCCTTCAGATTAGAAAGGAAAAGCCGAAAGTATAAGCCTTTAAATAAGCGGCATTTTTCAAAACGATTTATTACGGCTATTACTAAGGTTCAAGATAGAGAGACTATATGTTTTAGAGTAGACTCCGAAGATCATCTTTTTGCAGCTGGAAGAGATTTAATACTTACTCATAATACAGAATTAGTGGTTAAAAACTTTATTTCATATGGTCTTGCAGTCAATCCTTCTGCCAAATTCCTTCATTTATCTTATTCAGATGATCTGGCCAATGATAATTCAGAAGAGGTAAGAGATATAGTTAAGTCGGAAGAATATAAGCGTGTATTCCCTTATGTAGACATAAAGAAAACAAGCGATGCAAAAAAGAAGTGGTATACAACAGAAGGCGGGGGAATGTACGCAACAGCTTCTGGGGGACAAGTCACAGGTTTTGGTGCTGGTGCAGTTGATGATGAAAACGATCTATCCAAAGAATTAGAAGAGTTCAAACCGTCATCTAAATTTGCAGGTGCATTGATTATTGACGACCCGGTTAAACCTGAAGATGCAATATCGGACACTCCAAGAGAAAAGGTAAACCAACGGTTTGAAACAACTATAAGAAACCGTGTAAACTCACGGAATACCCCTATTATAATCATTATGCAAAGACTTCATGAGCATGATCTTTGCGGGTATTTGATGGAAACAGAGCCGGGAGAATGGACTGTCTTATCTCTTCCGGCAATAATATATGAAAATGGCAAGGAGAAAGCTTTATGGGAGTTTAAACATACCATCGAAGAGTTGCATAGGATGCAGAGGGTGAATAGCTATGTTTTTGAAACCCAATATATGCAGAATCCAACTCCTATGGAAGGCTTAATGTATGGAAAGTTTAAGACTTATGAGGCTATTCCGATAACCAATAGAGCAATAAGGAAAAACTATACAGATACAGCCGATACCGGAAGCGATTATTTATGTTCTATTGATTATATCGATACAGAGATAGGGAATTTCATTCTTGATGTCCTTTTTACACAAAAGGAGATGGAATTTACCGAACCGGAAACTGCTAAAATGCTCACTAAAGACCAAATATCCAAGGCAAATATAGAAAGCAATAATGGAGGAAGGGGATTTGCCCGGAATGTAGAGAAACAAATGCGGATGATTGGCAACTCCAAGACTCAAGTAAGCTGGTTTCATCAGTCAAAAAACAAAGAGGTTCGGATCTTTACCAGATCTTCCGAGGTGATGAACCTTACTTATTTCCCTGCTGATTGGGAAAGGAGGTGGCCGGAATTTGCGTCTCAACTGAAAACATACAGGAAAAGGGGGAAAAACGCTCACGATGACGCATGCGACGCTCTTACGGGAACTGTGGAGATGAGAGGTGAGGTAGATGTTCTATACTACAAGAAAGAGGAAATAGGGGTAAATAATCAAATTTTTGTTGAAATACACCCCAATATAAACGGATTGTTTATAATGGTTTCTTATTGCGTTGCTGGCGGAAAGATGTTCATGATTGACTGCTTGTTCTCCGATTCGCTAATATCTGTTGACCAACTTATTAATAAAACAGACGGGAATGTACAAATGGAGATTCCCGTAGAGATGAAACATTACGCAGACGATTATAGGAAGCTTATAGATCATGATTTGTGGGTAAGAGAAGAATCAACAGATAAGAAAACTATGATTGAATCGTATAAATCGATTATTAAAACAATCTACTTCCCGGAATCCGATGATTCATTTTCTGCATTAATCGCTAACATGTCTGATTATGATGGTATTAACAGCTTTGAAGGCATGTATGTATTATCTTGCGTGTGCGCTCGTGCAAAATCTTCAAAAGTGATATAATTACGAATAATAATTATCTATTTTTATTTGGACTAAATAGAAATTATTTCTATATTTGCGGTGAGGATAACAATCCCTTCGTGTGAAGATGCACGGAACCTATAATTTTTATACTATCGGATTTTTCGTTAGTATTTTTGTCCGTAAAGACCTCTTCATTTCGTAGGGAATGGTTATCTCAAATCAGATAATCATTCTTTTTATGTTTAAATTAGGAAATTGGTTTCAAAAAAAAATTAATATATCTGTTCCCTCAATGAGAGAGACAGTAAAAGCTATTGAAAAGGATTCTAATGGGAATTTCTTGTATCTTACCAATTTCTTCTCGCCATCTGGTAACATCAAAAATGATTATAATCTAACCCTGGATAAGGATAAAGCAGATTCTCTTCTTGTATGCACCCCATTCTCTACTGTTATAAATAAAATAGGTTCTCTTTTTGCGAATGGGAGAATATATGTCACAGACAAGGATGGGAATGAGAAAGAGGGATATAATGATATTAGAGAATTGCTGTCGCGTCCTAACCCACTTCAAACAAGAGCTGGATTCTTTAAAGAGATTGAGATGTCTCTTAAGCTTTTCGGATATTGTCCCATTTTCACTGTAAGAGCAATAAAAAAATCACTTCCACTCGCAATGTATGTCATACCTGCACAGATATTTCACATGGTTTCTTCCGGGAAACTATTTCGCCAGTATGATATAGAAGATATTGTTTCTAGAGTTTATCTTGAATGGAATGGTTTGCAAGAAGAATTATCCGATGAAGATTATTTTGTAATTTACGATAGTTCTGCAAATGTTAATGGCTCTAATCAGGATATAAAATTCTCTTCGGTTACAGACTCCCTTTCTATGCCAATTAATAACTGGATTGCAGCAATGGCAGCCAGTTATCAGTTAATTGTAAATGGTGGTCCCAAAGGTATTATTTATTCTGATTATACCGATAAGATGGGTAATCAGGCTATGACACCAGAGGAAAAAGAAATATTGGAATCTAAACTAAAAGAAAAATATGGTATTCTCAATAAATTTCCTATCCTGACGTCAAAGATAAAACTTGGATGGATTCCCTTAAATTATGATGCGTCCCAGCTTAAACTTCACGAAGAGGATAAGCGGTGTAGCAGAAAGATATGCAATGCGATAGGTATTGATTATAGTTTATTTGATGAATCTAAATATGACAACAAAAGCATAGCGGAAAAGTCCGCTTACCAAGGTCTTATTATTCCTGATTCAGAAAAAGTGTCAGAGGCTTTGACAGACGCAATTTGTCCCAAAGGTGTTTTTATAAAGTTGGATTATACTCATATTGATTGCCTTCAGAAAGACAAGTCCGCATCTTCTTCCGCTTTTCAGAAAATGGCTTCTTCTTTAATTCAATTAGTTGAAAAAGGTCAGATAACTCTTGATGAATCCAGGAATGAGCTGGCAAAGTTTATAGATATCGATCCTGATAATCCAAAAGGTGAATTAAAAACTAATAACTCTATTGAAAATGGACAAAACTAATAAATATAGCGGAAGAATGGGGATGCAGTATAAGACATTCTCTATTTATGCAAAAGAAGTAAACTACGACAATGAAAGCCGTACCATTAGTGGATATGCCGCCATTTTTGGGAACAAAGACAAAGCGGGTGATATTCTGATAAAAGGATGTTTTTCCAAGAGCATCCAGGACAGAGGGCCGGAAAGCCCGGCTAACGATAAGATAATTATGCTTTGGATGCATAATATGAATGAGCCTATAGGCCGGATTGCAGTATTAAATGAAGATGAAAAAGGACTTTATTTCGAAGCAAAAATAGATGAAGTCCCGAGGGGAGAACAGGCAATAAAACAGCTCGAATCCGGAACTTTAAACCAATTCTCAATCGGATATCAGTATGTGTGGGAGAATTGCGAATACGATGCGGAAAAAGACGCTTTCATAGTGAAAGAGGTAAAGCTTTATGAAATATCGGTAGTCTCTATCGGTTGCAATGGAGAAACAGAATATTTGGGGCTAAAATCCATAGAGGATGTCGAAAAAGCTTATGAAGAACTAAATACCGAAATATCAGAAGTGTGTTCAGGAATGCCTGCATCCAAACAGCAAAAGATACAAAGAATTATATCAAAAGCAATGTCACTTGCGTCATTCAGGCCGGAGATTCGGAAAGAGCCTACACCTGAAGGAGAGGAAGCCGACATGCACGGCAATAAGGTCAAATCAATGTTTGAAAAATTAAAATTAAAGTAGTATGGGAAAAGAAACAAAGAAGGTGGAGTTTAAGGACTTCCTTGACACCAAGGGATTGTCTGAGGACGAATCAAAGGTTTTCGATGTGTTCGCCAAAGGGCTTGACGGTTATATGGAAGCTCTTTTCGACCAGTTTATGAAAGATGAGATTGACTCTAAATCCATGAAGGAGTCAATTGATAATGCAACTAAGGCCATCGATGAACTGAAAACAGAGGTAAAAGGATTTGCCGACAGCAAATCTATCAACGAACGCTTGAAATCATTTGAAGAAACAATCGTTCGGATTAAAGCTGCGACCGAGAAAACAAAGGGAGGCGATATTAGATTTAAGTCTCTTGGAGAACAAATTGCTGATGCCTGCAAAGGTTTTGTAACCGAGATTAACGGAGTCAAAACGATTGATGTTGAAACTCTAAAGAAAAAGGGCGGAGTTAAATTTGATGTCGTAGTGAAATCATCTGATCCTGTAATGACTACAGGAGGAAGTCCTGTTGCCGGTGGAATTACAATTGACGATCAAATCAGTGTAGCCCCTCGTAAACGTGCTTCTATCCGTGACGTGGCTAATGTAGCAAGTATTTCTACTCCGTCTGTAGTATATGCTGAATTGAAAGATGTTACCGGTGATGCCGCATGGGTTCCCGAAGGAGGTTTAAAACCTTCAATGACAGCATCTGTGGAGACTGTTACCGTTTCTGCCGGAAAGGTAGCTTTGACAGCCAAGGTTACAACCGAAGTCTTACAAGATATTCCGCAATTGGAAAGAGAAATTGAAGCCGAGATTATCAATAAGATTGGCTTGAAAGAAGAAGATGGAATATTCAATGGAACAGGTTCTGGTGGCCAGATAAAAGGAGTTGGTGATTTAATTCCGGCATTCTCTCTAACGGGAATCGAAGTGTCCAAGTCCCCTAATATGTATGATGCGATTGTGGCCGCTTATACTCAAATTGTAAGTGTAAGCAATATGGCTTATTCTCCGAATGCCATTCGTATGAATCCGGTGGATTATGCTAATATGCAGCTCACAAAGAACGACAATGGTGATTATATCCGCCCATTTAAAATTGGGGATGAATTGATTACGGGACTTCGGGTTATCCAAGATCCGAACGTAAAGCTAGGATCTTTCCAGATGGGAGACTTTCGTTATCTATTTATCCGTGATTATGTTGCCCTTTCCATGAACATTGGTTGGGAGAATGATGATTTCACCAAAAACTTGGTGACTATCTTGGGTGAAAAGAGAATGCTTGCTTATATCAAGTCTCAATATAAGACAGCATTCGTGTCTGACACATTCAAAAATGTGATTACTGCGATAACCAAAAGTGCTTAACGTGTTAAAATGTAAAATATGAAAAGAAGCAGTATTAATAAAGAAAAAAGCGACAACTCTTATAATATGGACTTGTCGGAAGTGTACAAAGTTACATTCCAAAAGGATTTCAGTGCATTTAAGTCGGGGGATGAAACCCATGTCTCCCTTCCGATTGCGATGAAATGGGTAAAGATGGGTGTAGTTTCAGAAACTTCTGAAATAACTTCTGCGGCCGATAAGGCTGGATGCTCTGACCTTTTGAAAAAAGATAAGAAGAAAGGAGAATAAACAATGATTATTGACGGCTCATATTTTACAGGATTGCTAAGTCTCGGTATAATCTGGGATATAGACGATGATTCAATCACAAGAAAAGCAGAGCGGGATAATCTCCAATCGTATATCGATTTATATGAGCGAAAGTTCCTCCGAATGGTCTTGGGGAAAAGTATGAGCCGTGAATTCATTGAATATCTTCTATCAGGCAAAAATGATGTCGATAAATGGGAAAAGTTGAAAGAAAAGCTTTCTCGTAAAGAATATAGCCCAATTGCTAATTATGTGTATTTTCACTATGTTAGGCGGTGTGGGGTAGTACAAACTCCGGTAGGGACTGTATATGCCTCTGATGATAAAAAGGCGGATCCAAATCCTCTTTTGATTTCTGCTTGGAATAATATGGTGCAGATGAATGAAGATTTGTATGATTTCCTGGAATCAGATAAGGGATATGACGGCTTTGTTTTTAACACAACTATGCTTGAACTCATAAATGGACTGGGAATATGAAATCAATAAACGACATATTCAGAGATATTGTAGATAATACTGCGAAAATATATGGCAGTAATGTTTCCTATATGTTTGGAGATTGGGAATATATTGCCGGGCAGTTAACTGAATGGAGTCAGTCGCAAGAGAGAAGCAAACTAAAGTTTCCTATTATATGCCTGTATTCTCCGTATATCGAGGATCGTACATCTAAGATCCCAAACGCCAGTCTTGAATTTATTATCATGGTAGATACTCGGAAGGAGTATCTTAATGAAGAAAGGGAAAGGGTGTCGTTCATCAATGTTCTACGACCTGTTTATGATGCTTTCATAAAAAGCATACTTTCATCTCCGGACATTGTTAATGAGTATAACGGTGTAATTCCTCATTTATATACAGAAAACTACCGATATGGAAGAAAGGGAGTGGAAGCTGACGGTAAACCATTTAGAGATTTCATCGACGCTATCGAGATAAAGAATTTGAATATTAAAATTAAAAATATTAAGTGCTATGGCAACAGAATTTAGAGAATGTGCCGGTATGGCTCAATTTAATACCGGTACTTCAAAATGTTTGCTTGATCCGGGAAAAGTAAAGGCTATTATTCTTACGATGCATGGTTATAAGCTTCCCGCAAATGCTACAGCGGAATTGCTTGAGGCGGCTTGTCATGATGACCGTCCGAATCGTATCTTCCCGATCAAGACAATTATTGAATATGCACCTTCCGGTGGGGAAGCCAACAAGGCAGCAGTCGGATATGGTCCTAACAAGATTACATCGTATTCCGCAAAGGATGATGTTTGGACAGTGGATGAATATGATGCCAGTCTGAAAGCGAATATCATGGCAGCCAAAGGTGTTGCTTTTGATGCGTACTTCGTAGATGAAAACAATGTCGTGTACGGAATGAATGACGGCACCGATATTCTTGCTGGTATTCCTCTTTCCGGTGTTTATCCGGGCGGACAAGACTGGGATTCATCCGGTACGGAGGCTAACCTTACTATTGGGACGATGTTCAAGGATTACGAAAAATACGTGAAGAACGCAGATTATCGTGTATACAAGTTCGATGTTGTGGAAGCCTTGAAAGGACTTGTGTATGTTGAACTCGTAAAACTCGACACAGGAGAAAACAATTATAAACTAAGAGAGCATTTTGGTGGTCTTGATGTTACCTCTTTCTTCGGTGCGGCATTGGCGGAAGGTGCATCTGCTTGCTTTGATGGAGAGGTGTCCGCTGTTAAATTTGAGAATGGAAATTTGGTTATCACGGCAACCGGCACTCCTTCCTTGAAGTCCCCTAAAGTTTTGCAGGAAAACGGTGTGGTTGGTATTGAACAGTGGGTATCATGAAAGTCGAGGGAATCAATTTTGTAGATGAAGAGGTACGGAAGATGAAGAAAAAGGAGTTCATTGCGAAACACAAGGTCTTTTTTTCTGACCGTACGGATTCTGAAAAAGAAAATATCCTCTCTGACATCTACGACAAGATTGTCGGTATCAGAACTCCTTCAGAGGGTATTATTTAAGTGGTTTGTTTTCAAGAGGGGAGGGCATTTGCCTTCCCTTTTCTCTTATAATTTGCGTATGGCTACAATAAAAGAAGTATTGGATAATGTGACAGCTTTTGTTAATGGGTTTGAAGGAGAGGTTCAACACACTATGGATTCGAACAAATCTCTTGTTAGGGAATTTGTGACAGAGCAGTTGTATTCAGGTGTAAATGGGAATGATAAACCATTGCGACCTACTTATTTGAACGATCCTTGGTTTGCTACTGATGAAGCCGGAAAGTGGAAGAACAATGCGAAGGGGTACGCTAAGATGAAGAAGAGAATAACAAAACCTACTCCCTCTTTCCAGGGGTATCCGGCTAGGGATATTTATACTCCCAACCTCATTATAACAGGGGAATTTTATGATTCTATACGTGTCTCTTCGTCCTCAAAGGGGTTGAAGATAGAAACAAGAGGAAGCGACATAGGACCGGATATAGAAAGGAAGTATGGAAGTGCCATATTGGGAGTAGGAGTGAAGTCCCGCGAATACTTCCTCGAATATGTGCTTAACCCGGCGCTTAAGAATTACTTTTCAAAATTTGGCGTATTATGAGTTGCTGGTGTCAAGGTAATAAACGGCTTGCTTATATAGAGAGAATGCGGGAAATCGCAAAGAAGGCGGCTAAAATGGAGAAATCGGTGTATGTCCTATTCAAAAAAGAGGATGGCAGTATTTGGTATGCAAAAGAGGGAGAAGATTACAAAGGTGTTTTCGTCGAATATATATATCCGTAATACGAAGAATAGGATAATATTCAGGGTGTGCGGTTAGAAAAATCACGGGGATTATACAAAAAACATAGGAAAAATAGAACAATAAAATACCGTCGAAAGAGAAATAAAATAATTGTTTGCCAAATAATAAAAACTTGCTATATTTGTAGTGCGATACAGCTTGGGGAAGCGCATATAAGATATTAAGTATTTCCATAGAGTTGGGAATATATAAACAGTGCCGAAAGATCCTCAAGCGTTCGGTGCTGTTTTTTTTATATTCCTGTGTGTGAAAGGACACACTACGAAAATTGTATGAATGATATTCAGATTTTCAAAAATGAAGCTTTCGGTGAAGTTCGTGTAGCCGGAACAAGTGAAGAACCATTATTCTGCTTGGCAGATATATGTAAGGTGGTTGAATTGACAAATCCTTCATCAATTAAATCAAGATTAGAAAAGGAAGATGTGCAAATGATTGATTTACACGACCTAAACCCGGATATGGAGATTGTGGGTAACTCAATGGCTACATTTGTGAATGAATCAGGGCTGTATGATACGCTTTTACTAAGCAGTAGCAATAAGGTTAGACCTTATAAAAGATGGATTATACACGAAGTATTACCTTCTATCCGCAAGCATGGCATATACGCTACCGACAATGTTATTGACCAGATATTGAATAACCCGGATTTCGGAATCGAGCTTCTCACTAAGCTAAAAGAAGAACGGTCGGCACGTATTGAAGCAGAGAAACAAGTAGCAGTACTAACTCATGTCAATAAAACCTATACATGTACGGAAGTTGCTAAAGAATTAGGGCTTAAATCGGCAATTGAACTCAATAACCGTTTAAAAGAACTTGGCGTACAATACAAAGTTAATCAGACATGGGTACCATACACTAAATACTCTACGCTTGGTTGGTTTGATATAAAGCAAGAGGTTGCTGATAACGGACATATTATCTACCATAGAAAGATTACCGGAATTGGTAGACAGGGCATCATCAATCTGTTGGCAATGTAAATCATAAAGAAAGGGCAGCTTTAAAAGCTACCCTTTCCTGTTGATTGGCGTCAACTAATGTGTCGGACCGAAGCCCCCTGACAAAATCTATTATAATGCTTCTATTTTGGTTTCTTCTTTTAATCCTAAGTATTCATTATCATCTTTTAGCCCTGTAAGCCCAAACGGGGTTTTGCGTTCATGCAGACATTTTTCAGTCAAATCATTAACAAGGCCGATAATATGTATAAGTGTCTCGATTGTACACTTATTGTCATCATACACATAATCATCTGCGTTGAGAATATCCTTAATCAAGTTCAGCAACCCAGATGATAAGCCGAACATTCCGGCATGGTCTAAAATCTCTTTACCGAACTTTGCCAGTTCGCAAACTTGGTCTGCATTCAGACCTTCAAACTTTTCTCTAATTTCTGAAAATTCCATAGTGATATATTTTTATTAGTGTGATTCGTGTGATTCGTTTTATTTTGATGATTTACAGCATATAAGCTGTATTTTTAGTCGTTGTAAAAGAAGCGTTCGCTCCCCTTACGGAACACCCTATAACTTACGTACAGAGTGCCCAGCACTATTAATAACTCTAACATGGCGGTGTGGTTATGCGGCTTTAGAAAGCTCTTTAAACTTGTTCAAGAAGTAAACCTGCCCCTTGCCTGTTACGTAACAGGTGTGCTTGATAAATGCAAGGTTACCTCCCTGCATTACCGCATTTTCAGTTACGAAGAAAAGGAACATCTTCGCCGCCTTTTGCGTAGGGGTGTAATCGTTGTCATACTTTCCCTTTGATTTGCTCCACCGCTTATGGCGGATAAGATACTTCTTCTCTACCAACCAATCATACAGGCGGCACTCTCCGATTTTGAATCCGTTCTGCGTGATTAGCTTGGCAAGGTCACGAACAAGGATATTAGTCGGGGAATTCTTCACGCACTCGGTAAACACTACCGCAGGCTTCGTTTCTTCGATGATTGCCTGTTTCTCCACTTCCAGCTTTTTAATCTTCTCTTCGGATGCTTCCAAACGCTTTTGAAGAATCTGTTGGGAGCGCATGAGGATATAATCGTCATTTTTGAGTAACGCTTCACGTCTATTGAACTCGTTAATGAACCTTTCTTTGAACTCTCCGGCTTTTGTGCCTGTGTAACCCATGACGAGGAAAGAAAAACCGTCCTTTGTCATTTCGTAGTAGTGGTAAACTTGACCATTTTGTGGGTGGGTGTAGGGGGTATGCGCAAAATTGCGCACCCTAAAATCATCTGAACATGAGAGGTTTTCAATATCTCTCATTACCTTACTATGTTCTTTTCCGAACACTTCTGCAACGATTAATGAAGTAGTAACATCGTTGCCATTACTGTTTTGAATTACTAATTCTGCCATGTGAAATCGGATTATTTTGGCATTATAGGCAAGAAAAAACGGCTGCCCTTTCCCGTTATCCTTCACCTCACAAGGCAGTGGGCACATTAATGCTCCACACGGGGGTAGCAGCCGAATATCATTTAATATTCTAACTAAAAAAGAATATGTTAAGGCATAAAAAATGCCTACGCAAATGGCAGGCTTCCGCTTGCCTTGTGAATTGAAGGATGTTGCAAAGGTAGCAACACTTTCTGTATTTACAAATAATTTCTTCATTTTCTTTCAAATTTTCGATATAGTTGTGGCTGTCCGGCATTGAAACGGACTGCTGTAAATGAATTAGGAGGGGGGAGGGTTATGCTGCTGTATTCAGCTCACCTTTTATCTGCTTGATGGCTTTCTTTACATTCCATCCATTCTCATACAAAGCTATAATAAACCTTCTTCCTTTCTCCGTCCAAACGGTGTACGAGTTTGTCCCTGTGGAACCGTCCGAACGGGTGAAGGTATTGGTGCGGGTGTCGTGTAGCTTCCATGCAGAATAAGGGGAGTACAGAAGCCATTGCCCAGATTGATAAAATATTATTCCGGCTTCATTCAGTTTCTTGTGTAGTTTCTCCGCAACCATTCCGATTTGTTTAGCTACCTGTGTGGAAGTAAGCGTGTTGACCGATTGCAGGTGGGTGTCGTAGTAGTTGACTTTCGGGGCTGCCTGCTTGATTTCCTTTTCTTGCAACTCGATAGTGGCTTGCTGTTGTTCCGTTTCGGCTTCGAGTTGCTTTAGCCGTTCTTCACGCTTTGCAAGGGTGGCTTGTGCGATGGTGAGAGCACGTGCCATGATTTCTTCGGGAGTATCGTCCTGTTTGGTGGAGATGTATCCGCCGGTGGTTCTGACTTCGTGAAGAATTTGTTTTACTCCCTTCTTGAATTGCTTGGCAATTGGTTTACGGGATTGCATGAGGACTTCATATAATCCGTCCTCGGTAAGCATCCAAACTTCCTGATTTCCACCGGGGGTCGTAACAATATTACGAACCTTTTCATCATCATCTACGAGATTAGTTAACTTGCTTGAATTGCTTTCGGAGTATTCTAATACTTCTCCTACTTCTTTGGCTAAGAACAATGGATTTTCTGCCGTTCCATAAACGGTGAATTGGTGTCCAAGCAATTCGGTTTGTTTTAGGACTTGAATAGGATTTGTTGACATAACAAATAAAAAAGCGCCTACTACGAGCTGTCAACAAATCCATAAGATTAATGTCGGAGGCGTTTCCGTATCTCCACTCGGTAGGCGCAATATCTTTAAAACGATACTACTATAATATGTCTTGGCAAAAAAATAACTCTATATGGTAGAGCCATAAGAGTTTGCCGCTCTTATGAATTTGTTGACACCGCAAACATACAAACTATTTTTGAAAAATGCAAGAAAAAACAACTTTTTTGCTTTCTAGGTAAAGATATATGCTTATTTATTTGCATTTATGAACAGTTGTCAGTTATTTTGCCATATTGTATAACATAAACCACACAGTCATGAAAAAGATTTTATTTTTATTAGCAGTGTTATTCACAGCTGCATCTTGTACTACAGTTAATTATTCCGAGAAAAGATGGTCTATAGATTTTAGAGAATACATAAAAGACCCCAATTTTACGATAAACCCTACAGACATATCGAATAAGGACTTTGAACCTATCGGTTTGATAAAACTAGAGTTTTATGTAGGAACAAATGTAAAAAAGGAACATAAAGACCATGTGCGTGAGGAGGGAGGTAAATGGACTTCAGTATATTATGTTCCAACTTTGGAAAGAATGATATCGCTATCAGTTGAAGAAGCAAAAAAGATTGGAGCTAATGGAATCATAAAGTTTGATCTTATTAGAAAAGATAAAGTAAACAGTTCATCGCGTACTGTATATGAAGTTACAGGGGTGGCTGTAAAATACTAATAGAAAGATATTATTCATCTGTTTCCTAACTTCTTCCCGCCCTTCGCAAGAGGGGCGGTTTTTGTATCTAATCCCTTCTCTTTTCCTTCTAGTTTACCCCATTTCCAGCTAAAAATGTTAAATAATTAATTTAGTAACAAAAATGTTACTGTTTTATTTGGTGGATAGTAACAAAAACGTTACCTTTGTATTGAATTTAAAAGCTCATTGAAATTATGAAAGTATCAGAGTTAGTAAGGATGCTAACAAAGGCCGGCTGTTTTATTCATCGTCATGGTGCTAATCATGATATATGGTATAGTCCGATAACCAAACAGACTTTTCCAGTACCAAGACATGAAAGTCAAGAAATGAGAGACGGCACATTAAAGAGCATTAAGAAGATGGCGGGGATTTAATCCCTGCTACTTTCTTACTAAATTGAGAAAACATATTTTCAATGGCTTTTAAATTTCAAATCAAAAACAAAGAGTTATGAAAATACTTGCTATTATTGAAAAGGGAACAGATGGTTTATATTCCATCTATTCGGATGATATGCTGCTTAATCACGGATTGGGCGGATATGGTTCAAGTGTGGAAGAGGCAAAAGCTGATTTCATGGAAAGTATTAAAGAGGCAAAGGAAATGATTGCAGAAGAAGGTAATGTTCTTCCTGATGAAGTGGGGCATATAGATGTAACTTTTAAATACGATCTTCAATCTTTCTTTAATTACTTTGATTGGATTAATGTGAGCCAGTTTGCTAAAAAGGCAGGAATAAACGAATCAAAGATGCGCCAGTACAAAAACGGATTGGCATTTGCTGGAGAATCGACAACAAAGAAGATTCTCGATACCATAAAGAATATCGGAGCAGAGTTACAATCTGCGACTTTATAAATTCAGAGCTTTTAAATTCAAATTACCGCCCATCCAAAGATGGGCGTTTTTCTTTCTAAAGAGTTAAAACCGTTAAAAACCAATAACAGACATAGTTAATTATTCAATCAATCAATCAATCTTAATTTGTATTATTTATATTTGCACTATCAAAGTAGCGCATCAAAGTAATGTAACTATAATACGTTACGAACAAAGATATAACTAATTCTGTTAGTGATACTATAGGTGCTACTTATAGAGAGTTTATTCTAATTCATTTGAAATGGGAAATATAAAGTTAAAATCGAAAAAGACTAGTTTTCTAAAAAGAGACTCTTCTACTGATGTTAGAAAAAACAAATCTAACATTAAGTTTGTATTGACTGACGTTTCCAAACAAGAACTTGAGAAGAGAAGAATCCCTGTATATTCTTTTGTTATTTGAAATATAATCTATAGAGAGTAATCCGTAAAACATAAATTAAACCAAGAAACTAATGGGAAGTGAACTTAAAAGAGGAGTATGTAAAAAGACTCTGAAAAAAAAGAGAACTCGCATATTAAAAACTAAAGGCGAGAGGCTTGGTTGGGAACCATTAGATAATGAAAAAGAGGTTCCCTTGAGAACTATTGTCGGAGAAGGTAATGTAGTTAGTACCTCATGCTGTTTTGTATCTATTAATAATAGAAGAGTAATTTTATAATAAATAAAATATAAACAAACCATAATACCACATCATGAAATCTAATAATTCCAATACAAAAACGTTTCCTAAAAAGGCTATAAATAAAGCCCCGAATAAGGTAGTATTCAAAAGGGTTACTATCAAGGAACATAAGGCATACAGAATACCTGTATATGATTATCTTATACCGTAATGAAAATTCTTCCACCTTTTTACGGTTCTGAATTTATTATGTGTAAACCTTCCACATCTGAAGGTATGATTAGGATTGATTTATGGCGCTTTAAATCAATGAAAAGTGGAAAGATATATCTTGTAGATGTAGAAGTATATGAGAATAATGTGTACGCTATTAAATTCTATCTTAAATCACAAGCTCATTTGAATAATAGATACAGTTTTCAAACAAATGATTTTGAGCCAAGAAGGATAGTTATGAGCTGTATATATATAATGCGACATTACTTTGAAAGTGATAATAATTCATCTTTTGCATTTATAGGTGCTAATAACATTGGAGAAGATAAAAGTTGCACCAAACGTTTTCGCTTTTACCGTACAATGGTCAACACCTATTTTGGTACAGAAACTTTTGAACATCGTACTGACGAAAAAAATAGTGCCTATTTACTTTTAAGAAAAACATCTTTACAAAGCGGAAATGTTAAAACGGCAGACATAGAATCCTTCTTTAGAAATATATACATTCTTAACACATAAATAAAGCGGAGTAACCTCCGCTTTTCTTTTATCTTTTCATCTTATATTTATTCATTCTAAATAGCTTGTAAAATTCACCAATTCTTTTTATATTTGTGCGGAAACTGTGTCAAGTGGCATGGTACTTAATTCGCACGTTATATGGCTAATGAATTAAAAATTACAGATGTAGTCGATCAGGGCGTTTTCGACGATCTAAAGAAACTAAAAACAGAATTCAATGAAAACTATGCCACCTATAAGCAATTTATAGAGCTATTGGCAAGTGGGATGAAGACCAGTCCTAAAAATTATCAAGAACTTTCCGATAAATCCAATGCGTATAATAATGCGTTAAACAACCTGATTACTACCCAAAACAAATTGGCGTCTATTCAGGAGAGACAGAATAAACTGCTGGAAGACTATGGCAAGAAGGTAACAAAATTGCTGACGTTAAATACATTGCCTAAGCAATTTGATGATCTGACAAAAACCATAAATAAGCTTTCTGGTTCTTTAGATGTGCTTTCTTCTAAATTTCAAAGTACCTCCAGTGCACAAAATTCAGCCGCACAAGCCAATCAGTCTTATACGCAATCGGCAAATCAACTGAATCAGGCTATTTCAACTACAGAAGCAAAATACACAGAAATAGTTGATAACATATTAACCTATGATAGCCATGTAACTAAGCTGACGGCAGATACGATTCAGAATAAAATTCGAATAAAAGAGCTTGGCGATGAATTAAAGTCTTTGGATAAGGAGTATAAGAATGGGGCTATTGGAATTACTGAATATCTCAATAAATCAGCCCTGTTAAAACAAAGACAAACAGAGCTGTCGGAGCAAAACAAGCAATATTCCAATTTAATCCGGAATCATTCAGCAGTTATCATTTCAACAGCTAGCAGTTATAATGAGATGAATGCTGCGGTATTAGCTCTTGAAAAAAGGCTTAAGAATATGCCTAAAGATTCATTTTTGGGAGCTGAAGGGCAAAATACTTTACAGCAAATACAGACTTTAAAAAATGAGTTAAAGTCTATGGATGCTCAAATGGGTAACTACCAAAGAAATGTAGGTAATTATACTTCCCATTGGAATGGATTAAATATGTCGGTTCAGCAAGTAGCACGTGAATTGCCATCTTTGGCTGTCGGATGGAATACTTTCTTCCTTGCAATATCCAACAACTTGCCAATGCTTGCCGATGAATTGAAGAAGGCAAGAATAGAGTATCAGGCAATGCAGGAAGCCGGAGAAAAGGGTATTCCTGTATGGAAGCAATTAACCAAATCTATTTTCAATTGGCAAACAGCTTTGGTAGTAGGTATTACTTTGCTTTCTGTATATGGAAAAGATATAATGAATTGGGTATCTAGCTTATTTAAAGGGGAAAAAGCCGTATTAGAAACCGTAAATGCCACTAATCAATTCCATGAAGCTATGCGGAAAGGCGTGTCTGACACTGTAAAAGAACGGACAGAATTGAAATTATTGTATGATGCTACTCAAGACTCCACACGGTCTATGAAGGAGAGAAAAGCTGCAGTTGATGAACTCCAAAAACGATATCCTAATTATCTAGGAAATATCAAAGATGAGGATATTTTAGCTGGGAAAGCATCAGATAGTTACAAAGCATTAACATCTGCATTAATAGAAAATGCCCAAGCAAGAGCCGTTGAAGAAACAATGGTAGAAAATAGCAAAAAGGCTCTTGAATATGAAAACAAAATGAGATCTGCTCTCGTTGATCGTTACCAAATACAAAAAGAAATAGATAAATTAGAGGCAGAAGGTCCCAAAATAGTTGTACAAAGAGGGGGAGGGGCTTATGATGAAAATGCGCTTGCGCTTGTTGGTTTAAGAACTAGACTTGAAGAAGCGGAAGAAAGAATGAACAGTTATAAAAAAACAGCAAATGATTTTAAAAGAGCAAATGAAGGATTAGCTGAGAGCATCAATATTAATAATTTATTAGCTTCGCCTACAGATAAAGGTAAAAAATCGGCTGACGAACAAGCCAAATACCAAGAAGACATTGCTAAACGCCTTTCCGATACCCGTATTTCCCTTATAGATGACGAGTATGAAAAAGAAAGAGCGTTGGCGCAAAAGAAGTATGAGGAAAATATAGCATCTATCAAAGGCAATTCAGAAGAAGAGAATAAGCTAAGGGCTAATTATGAAGAAATACTTCAAAACGAGTTGTCGGCTATTGACAAAAAATACTTGGATAAAATAGACGAAGAAGAAAGGAAAAGGGTAAAGGATTCTGTTAAGAATCAATTGGAAGAGAAGCAACGAGAATATGCAACATTAGCTATTGTGGCTTCTCAAAATATGCAAAAAGAGATTAATGACGAATTAGAGCGATACAGGCAGGGAATCATTTCTAAAGAACAATACGAAAAAAACAAAGCTGAAATAACTCAAAAATACGCTCTTCTAGAGGCTCAAAGAGCGATCGATCTTCTCAAAGAGCAAATAGATATTTCCGGTCTATCCGATGAGGAAAAGTTTAAAATAAAAGAAGCTCTGGCGAAAGCAGAAATAAATTTATCCAACAAGGTGCGTGAAGCTAAGGAAAAAAATAGGGATAAGGAAACGGAAGATGAGAAGAAGTATTGGGCAGAGTTGGAGGCTTCATTACAGCATTTGGAAAATGTCAGCAATAATGCAGTAGATGGATTAGGCACGTTATTTAGCGGGTTAATGAGTCTAATTACAAAAGTTGTCCGTGATGGTAAACTAGGAATTGAAGATTTATTAGGTAGTATCAGTGCAATATCGGAGGGGCTAACTTCTATCATGGTTGGAATGTATGACCAACAAATAGAGAAGATAGAAGAACAACAGGAAAAGAACGAGGAAGCCGGTGAAGAAGAAAAAGAGCGCATTGAGGATTTGGTAGAAAGTGGGGTTATAACTAAAGAAGAAGGAGAAGCTCGAAAACGTGCTGCTGATAAAGCAACAGCAGATAAAAACAAGGAATTGGAAAAGCAAAAAGCCGAATTGGAGCAAAGGCAGGCTAAATGGCAGAAAGCAAACTCCATTGTACAAACCACTATTGCCACATCTCAGGCAATAATGATGGCTTTAGCGCAGGCCGGACCTATTGCCGGTGCTGTTCTTGCAGCTGTAATCGGCGCTATGGGAGCCGCTCAAGTAGCTATAATTGCCGCCCAGCCAATCCCCAAGTATGCAAAGGGAACCGACAACCATCCCGGAGGATTGGCTATTGTCGGTGATGGAGGTAGACAGGAAGTGATTGAAACGGATAATGGTGCCTATATCACTCCGGCTGTTCCTACATTGGTAGATATTCCAAAGAGGGCAAGGGTTATCCCTAATTTGGTGGATTACCGCAAGATGTCTTTGCACTCTGACGCTTTGATGCTGGATAGGCAAAGGAGAAGTAATGACGGTGATCCGGTGATTGTTAACGTTAATAACGATTATCGTAGGCTCGAAAGGAATACGGAAGCGACCAATGAAGGGATAGCTAAATTAAACAGGACATTCCGCAAGATGGCTAAGGCTTCCCAATACAACCGTTTATCAAGCAGAATTTGAGTTTAAATTAAATCATCGTATAACATGCTATACACCGACTTAGACAAAATCCCCCTAGATACATTCATAGATGTATTCACAGGAGATAAGAGCAAACTAATAATTAAGGGCAGACATTCCGATGAAGAACTGTCCGAACAATCGGAAAAACTCGTCACAGAATATGTGGAAATAATCGGAGGCGCTTCCTTCCTGTCGGAGATGTCAAAAAGAAACAATATCATCAACCTTCACATAAAAATAGAGTGTATGAAGGGCGTTGAGGTTATGATTAAAAACAATGATTGGGCGGACGCAGCGCATATTCTTTCAGAATTCGGATTTTCTTATTTCCCTTCCGAACACGATAAGATACGCAAGAAAGCGGCTTCCATCCTTTCTATGAGTAAATACATGCTTGAGCGGATAAATGCCAAGGAAAAGCCCGAAAGTGCCTCTAAAATGGATAAAAACTACTTTGTCCGTGAACGTGTCGCTGTGATGGCTCATTATGGAATGCAAATCCGGAAGAATGAAATTAGCGCAAAGGAATATGCCTTCATGGTAAAACGTATGTGTGAGGATATAAAATCAATGAATATTCATAAGAAAAAATAGCCATGTTTAAATGTGAGCTTTTGATTAGAGAAAAAAGGTACGATGTAACCGATGATTTGAAAAATTGGGATGATTTTGAATTATCCCAAAAGAGGTCTAACTATGATGGAGTGGTACGGTCATATTCTACGAGTTTTGAATTTGTGAATAATGCTTTTATACTTCTGAAAAAGGAATATCGGTCCAGGTATATGGAGGCTTCTGCTTCTGTTATATTCTCCTTGAGAAATAATAATTGGGAGTATGACGAAGTATTCCGGTGCGCACTTGATTTTTCTACTTATTCAGAAGATGGTTACGTCGTTTCTATTAATGCTATTGATAATACGCTAGCCGCTATTATCAAAGCTAAAAAGAGTATTCAGTATGAATATCCTATATCTGACATTCAGATTAGAAAGCTAAATTATGACGGGCTTAAATTTCAATATGAAGGCAAATATACACTAGGTGCAAGTTCATTCGAGGATGGAACTCAATTTATAAGTATCCGTACATTGGGTACTAATGTAAGTTTTTCTATGCCTTTGTATAAAATGAGTAATAGTGAACTTCCCTCACTTAATTCTCCATTACTATTTGATGACTCACCGATGGAAGATGGGGCAACTTTAAATAATGCAAAACCATTTTTAAACGCATTATCTGATATCCATATTGATTTGAAATTTAGAACGGATTTGTATGCAACAGTTTATAGTGGATGGATTGAAGTAATTCGTTTAACATTTGGTATTAGAGGTACAGACGGGACAATTGTAAAAGAAGTAACCTATGAAGGCAATAAAGGATATCAATATATAGATGAAACAATACCTATTGATTTGCAAGGTGGGCAATCTGTATGCTTTGTAACGATGGTAAAATTTAGAGATAATAGTGAGTTAATAAACAGAGCTGATATTGTTTTTCCTAAATTTTCGATTAATATCAATTTTAAGTCTAGAATAAATATTCTGAATATTGACGTTATATCTCCCACAACCGTATTGAACAGTCTTCTTAAAAGCATGACTGATGGCAGTGATGAATACAAAGGATATTTTAATTATGGTATGCCCGATGGTTCGAGAAACTTGAAATTGGAAAGGACATACATCATGGCTGCTGAAAGCGCCCGTGGACTTCCAAAAGCAAAAATATACACTTCGTATAAGAAGTTCTGTGACTGGATGGAAGCGGAGTTCGGATATGTGCCAGTCATAAGTGGAAATGAGGTGACGTTTACCCATCGTGATAATTTGTTCGCAAATACGGTAGTCAATGAATTAGGGATGGAAATCAATGACTACGAGTTGGCTGTCAATGATTCATTGATATATTCTTCGGTAAAGGTAGGATATGATAAGCAGGATTACGACAGTGTTAATGGACGTGACGAGTTCCGGTTTACCAACGAATTCAGCACCGGCTTGAAACTGACCGACAATACCCTATCCTTGATCAGTCCGTACCGTGCTGACGCCTATGGAATAGAGTTCTTGGTTCAAAAGAGAGGAGAGGATACTACCGATAACGATAGTGATAATGATGTTTTCTTTGTGGAGTGCGACAATTCGGTTCCGGTGGATCAGCCGTTACTTTTATACAGACCTTATTCGGCAGACCAGCTTTCCGGTCTGTTGAGCCCGGACACTATGTTTAACCTTAATTACTCCCCACGCTTCATGTTGGAGGCTAATAAGGAATACATTGGAGCCTGTACCGGCATGCTTAAATTTGCATCTTCTAACGGAAACAGTGATGTATCCATAGATGGAGTAAGGGAAACGGATGATCTGTTAATCCCGGAACGTCTGTTTACAGTCGGGGAGGTCAGCATAAAGACCAGCGACATAGATGTTCCTTCAGATCTGACCGGACTTGTAAGGTTCACGAATCAAAGCGAGACGATAACGGGATATATTAAGAATCTTTCGTTGAATATAGCCAAAGAAAAAGGGAGTACCTACACGCTGATTGTGAGAGATATAAAAAGTTGATAATCCGTTGCATTTATTTACAAAAAATAGTATATTTGCGGTACAGTGTCATGTGGCACTCTGACCCAATTAAGAACGAAAAGACCGTATGATTAAAACAGGAGACATTTGCCCATTGTTCTTTAACCCTTTAAAGAACGAATTCCAACAGGATATAGACTATATCCAAAAATTCTACACTACAGATAAAATATTGATCCAAATCTTCTCGGATGATTATAGTGATGTAGTATCAGCTGCTATCTGTGATAATATTACCAATGAGGATAATGATATATTATTGGATGAATATAGAGTCAATGATACTACACGTCTATTTACAGCGAGTATAACAGGTCTGAAAGATTCTGTGTATACTTTGAAGATTCGGGAGGATAACTCCGGCACTAGCATAGTAAGCGAACCTTTCTCTGTTTGTTCGGATCCTATGCTTTTGCAGGAAACTTGTTTGATCAAATATTCCAATAAAGATAATAATTCAAGCTTTGACAATCATTTTTGGGTTGATGGAATACAGCAATACTTTGAATTCAGAGTAGAAGGAGGATTCAAGCCGGGAGGGGTTTCCCAGAAAGTTGATAATGAGCAGTTCCGAACCCAACAGCAGAAAATTATAGAACTTTATTCCGTTCCTTACGATACTTATACTTTCACGTGCGGGAATGCTTCAGGTGTTCCGTATTGGATTATCCAATTTATAAATAATATACTTTCTCTCTCATATTTTGACGTGAATGGAGAATGCTATGTGCGATCCGGCAATTCCAGTCCGGAGAAAACACAAATTTCCGAAGACGGACAAATGTTTAATATGACTATACTTCTTGAAAAAATGGGAATATCGAGAATTAGTACAAATGGATCGTCGACAAGTAAATTCATTATCTTAAATACTCCAGAGTTGTTAACTGTTGATAGACCATCTTTGCTTTTAAGTAATGAAGATGCGAATAATATAAAGAAGCTTTACTACGATGGAGGGTATAGTAAAATGCATGTACACTATGGCGGAGAGTATACGGCTAATTCAGGATTGAATATCCCTATTTCCATTTATAGTCCGTATTTTTTGGATAATGATATTCAAATTGGCTCTTGGATGGAATTGTCTTGGATAAATCCGGATGATCCTTCTTCGATATGTAGTATGACACTTACAGTCCAGAATGATTATTCCATAGAGGCGGGTATTCCAACTGAAACTAAATTGGCATTAAAATCAGACTTGTCATTATACGCTAAAGCCGATTTATCGAATGCCATGACTGTATCACTCGGTCAGAACGGTTATGCTAAGTTTAATAACGGTCTGCTGATACAATGGGGATATTTTAGCGCTGGTGCTTCAAATAATCAGTCTATCAATTTCCCAGTATCTTTCAAATCCTGTTTTTCCCTAGCTTTTTCTAGTTCTACGGATAATACGGATAATTCTATATGGTCTGTGAATTATGCAGCTATATATGCTTCATATTTTACGGTTTATAGAAGATATGCAAATGTGGGAAGTGTATCCCCTTCTTCGCAGTCATTCAGATGGATAGCAATAGGAAGTTGGAAATAATTAATAAAGAATAATTATGGAACAAAAAATGTATTGGAAAAACGGATTCTACGACACACCCCAAGAAGGTGCAATAGAGATTACGAAAAAGTATTGGCAAGAATTATTAGACGGTCAATCTGCCGGAAAGCTTATTGTTACCAATGATGACGGGTATCCTATACTGGTCGAGCATGAATATACGATTGACGAACTGAAAGAGATGAAGATAGCGGAAATCAACGCCTATGACAAGTCGGATGCCGTCAACTCATTCACGCTTGCCGGTAAAGAGATGTGGTTAGACAAAGACACCCGTGTCGGGTTGGTCAACTCAATCGGTATCGAGAAAGAATCCGGTCGGATGAATACCACGCTTTGGTACAATGCGGAGAAGTACGTTATTCCTGTTGATACAGCCCTGCAAATGCTCAACCGGCTTGAATTGTACGCCCTTGACTGCTACAATGTGACGCAATCTCATATTGCGGCTGTGAAAAGCTTGTCTGATGCCGGACAAGTGGAAGCCTACAATTACAAAACCGGATACCCGGAACAACTCAATTTTGTATTATAAACTCAAAAACAGATAAAGCTATGATTCTATTAGTACTATTATCATTTATTCTCATCGCAGGCTATGTTTATGCGATGATTAAGAAAGGGAAAGAAATCCCTTATTCAATCAGTGCCACCTATTATGCGCTGACGCATAAGTTCTGGTTCGGTTTGTGCATGATCGGCTCCGGTGTATTGCTTCTCCCGGCAGCTTTGGAATCAAGTACGGAGAACAGCCAGTTTCTTGTATTCCTTTCGATTGTCGGTATGGTTGTGCTCGGTGTGTCTCCCAACTTCAAATCGGAGCAAAAGGTTCCTCATGCAATAGGTGCCGCCATGTCCTTAATCTTCTCCCAGATATGGGTAGGATGCAACAGTTGGTACTGGCTTCTGTTATGGTTGGGATTCATTATTTACATGGTTGTCTCCATGAAAAAGCATTGGACAGGCAATTTCATCTCCGACTTCATTAAGAGGAAACCGATGTTCTGGATAGAGGTAATTTCATTGTTAACCGTTTATCTTACTTGTATCGTATGAAAGAAGCAATAGTACATACAACCACTGGTGGTTTTGCCGCAATTGCTACAGCCTTTGTATATGAGTCTTTGCAGCATATGATTCCTTGGCTGATTGCATCATGTGCAGTAATCCTTTGCGATTTAGCCTTTGGGGTGCGGAAAAGTATGCTAATGGGTGAAAAGGTCAGGTTCTCGCGTGCGATCCGTGCCACTATGGGAAAGATGGTGACTTACTTCGCATTCGTTTGTATGGTCTGTATGATTAGCGTAGCAAGTCACAATGAATATCCTATAGACGTGTATTCATGCTTACTGGTATGCTTCATAGAAGGATGCTCGATAGTTGGCAATATACTGAAGCCAAAAGGTATAAATATCAATCTTATCGGGGCATTAGGAGTGTTTGGCAAAAAGGTGTTTAAGGTTGATAAGGAAGATGTGAGAGAAATTATAGAGAATGAATTGGATAAAGGAAAGTAACCGCCCCAAGCACCTGCTTTACGCCATCCCGGCAGGTGCATTGCTTACCATCCTGTTTGTAGCGGGACTGGCTGCCGGCATGGAGTTCAAAGACCGTGCATACGGTGGAAAATGGGACTGGCTCGATATTGCCGCCACGCTGATAGGCGGTCTTGTCGGACAAGCGATTCAAATCGGAGTATTAACATTGATATTATAGGAGGAAAGATATGGGAAAGTATTTCACAATAGCTGAAATGGTAAAGAGCGAAACGGCTGACAGACGCGGTATTGATAACCGTCTGCCGAAAGCGTTAATCTGCAATGTAGATGGTTTAATAGATAACGTTCTTGATCCTCTTCGGAAAGCCTATGGCAAACCTATCATTGTAACTAGCGGATACCGTTGCGAAGCATTAAACAAGGCTGTAGGAGGAAGTAAGACCAGCGAGCACATGAAAGGAATGGCGGCTGATATAGTTGGCACTCCGAACACAAAAGCGGAAAACAAAAAGCTATTCAATCTCGTACAGGAGCTTAACCTTCCTTTTACGCAGCTGATAGATGAGAAGAACTTCTCATGGGTTCATGTCAGCTATGATAGTTGCAACGTGAAGAAACAGGTTTTAAAATTATAATTAATAGGAGGAACAATCATGGCAGATTTAAGATTTACAAAGAATAATGATACTCAGGAATATGTGGCGGAAGTAGTGGTAAATGCAGATTTTAATATTCACTTGGAGCGTGTGTCCAATGGTGGTCTTAAAATCTATCAGAAGAATGGTGAATATGCGGAAGCTGTTGACGGTCGGACTGCCACTGAGAGAGGCTTTGATGTGGTAGCGGTTCCCAACATCATCCCGTATAATTCGGGGATTATCTTTGACTATGACTTCTCGGCTTTAGTTTATCCGAAAACTATCCGCATCGAGAGTGGAAGTGAAGTATTAAGTGGAACAGTAACCGAATCCGGCAATGAAGCTTAACAAGTTACCATTAAATGTAATAGGGTTGAATCGGGTTGGTTTGAATCAGATCGGTTCGCCTTCCCGCCGGGCTAATACTTCCGCCCGTCCTTACATCGACCCGGAAGTATTGGCTTCTTTGGTCGCTGTCTGTATCTGTGACGGCAAGAGCAACGACGACCCTGACAGGGCTGTAATCAAGAACTTGGTTGACCCAGACAATCCGTTCATCATAAGTAACGCAGCTTACAAGCTCAATAGTGGGTATGGGAAGTATGAAGAAGATTTTACTGATTGGAGAAAGATAAATCCAATAGATAGTATTTCTTCTGATTCATTTTATGCCGTAAACATAGCTCCAAATCTTAGAACCATGTTAGTTAGGAATCATAACACCGGAGATGAAATGCCCCAATGGAAAGTTATGGTTTCCGGTCTAAAGGGTGAAATAATATACATTCTAAGAACTGAATCAGGAAATATTCGTCATCAAATATTGTCAGAAGGAATTAATATACTAGAAAAGAGCTATGCTTATGCTGGAGATGATGTAGTAGGATTTGCCTTTTATCCAGGTGCTTCCGCTACTATTACCCAAATCCCTTCTTTTGAAGGAGCATTAGTTACTGACGGTAAAGACGACTTAATCACTTCCACCAAGACGGTTAAGGAAATGTTGGGAGGAAGCAATGAGGTTACCGTGGTGAGTATGGTTCATCAGATAGGTTTGTCTTCACTGACAACTATTAATAATATTCGTTCGGAAAGTGTAGCTCACGTAGTTTGTAGGAATATTTGTAGTTCTGCTGGAAAAACAGGTATATACGGGTATTCAAGACAGATAAATACTAACAATCCTCCTACGCTGATAAATAATATACTTGGAGATAAGAAAGACTATACAACAGAAGGTAACTCAGCATTAGATCCTACTGATAAATTCTTTGTTCAAGGTTATAAATACAGTGGCACCATAAGTGAAGTTTCCCAAATAGCCTACTATTGGACATTCATCTCTAACAAAACATTAACCACCGACCAAATCAATCAGGTAATATCCTACTTCAATTTGGACAAGCATGTTAAACCGGATATCATCTACGACACCATCCGACAGGGTATCACCAATGAGAACCACGCTTCTTTCAACGATGAGCTGACTGACTTCTCCGGTAACGGGCATAATATGAAGATTTACAACTCTGCGTGGAACAAAGAGAGCGGTATCAATGATGAAGGGGCTTGGCAGACTGATGGAGTAACAGACTATGGTCAGTATGTAGGAGATTTGGAGCTAAAGGACTATACTATTGCAGTTGATAGGGCGTATGTTGAAGCTAAACCTTCCCAAATATCTATAATGAGCAATGTAGTGGATGGTTCTACTAATACGCCTTTTTTAATGGAACATATGGGCATTAATAAAATACTTGCTCCTCATAGTTTTGGTAAATATACTGCTTTATCAGAGTTAAATATCAATAGATTCATCTCATATCAGTCTACATACAAGTACAATAGAAATAATTTAGATAGAGGTACTTCTACTAATACAGGTTCAGGGTTGACTATTGGTAGAAGAGGAGGGGTTGCATCTCAATATGCTAATATAGCACTATGGAGTCTATTACTCTTCCCTTACTCCCTTTCCGAGTTCCTGCTAGAGCGTCAATTAAAGAGGTATAAGTTAGGCACTCTGTATCCAGATATGATAGAGTGGAGACCTATTGCTAAATCCAATATTCCATATAAACAAATTGATTACTTCATTAAAAGAAGTGGTACTTATGTAAGATTGAATCCGGGTGATTATTTTCAATCTACTGAGGATATTATTGTTAGAGTTACACCTATTAGAGATTGGCAACTTGATGTAGTATCTTCTATTAAAGTAAATGGAAAAAATGAAGTCATAAGTGTAAATTCTAGTTATGCTCAAACTGCCCCTATTCATATAGATAAATCCCCTCAAAAGATAGACATCACTATTGACGAATACATTAGATACGAGGATATTGTACAGCCTTATCCAGCAATAATTAATCTAAAACAAGATGGTAAAACTATCACTTGGGGAGATAAGTTGAAAGTAGGCAGTGATATAGTCTTTGCAGGAAGTGCCAACCTTTTACCGGAGCTATATACTGTATCCGAGACACGGTATAATGGTGTAACGCTTTACCCAAACACTATCATAAAGGTAGAGAAGTCTATGGTGTTTGATAATGCACGTACCTACCTAAAAGCTAATGAGCCGAGCTGTATCCTGTCGCCTAATAGGTTGAGGATTCCAAACAGTTCTTATAAGATTCTAGGATACATTCCGGACTTGACAGGTAAAGGTAATCATGGGGTAATCAACAACTCTGCTTATGTAGGAATGAGTGGAGCTAATGGGTATGTATATAATTGGAATACTTGGAGGATTTCAAAGAGTGGAATTACTAGTACTATTACAGACAATAGTCTTCATATAACTAGTCTAAAAGGACAGTACAATCCAAATCAAGCATTATTTGAACCTAATACTGTTGCTAATACAGGTGATAAATCTAACTTTAAAGTTAATATCACAGGTCTTACATCTGATATGAAATGTACTTTTAATAATGCCGGATCTATTATGAAAGAATTGATTAATGGAGTTAATGAAATATCTGTCGATTTAGTAGCTGGATGGTATGGATTTATGATAACTACATTAGACGGTTCTGTAATTGGAGATTGTGATATTACTATCCAACAAATAGGACAATACGAAGGCTCATTCTGTCTTGATGGGGTGGATGACTATATTACCATTCCTACTTTGGCTCATGGTGGTAAGTGTATGTTGATGAAAGTGAATTGGAATAAGGATGCTTTAATGCTGTATGACCAAAGAATGGATAATAACCCTAATAGCTTCGCTATATATATTCCTAATTTCAATAATAATGAAGACTCTATTGCTTATAGTTCTAGGAATGACGGGAAAACTTATATTGATGGAGTATTAAATACATCTGTTAAAGGATCGCAATTAAAAGATGTAACTCATAATATAACTATAACTAATAGCAATCCTAATAATTATAATATTACTTCTCCAGTAATTGGAAGTAATGCAAAACATAATGCTTTTTATGCTCAAATGGCTCTCTTTGATTTTATGCTCTTCCCAGAAATATCTAGTGAAGATGAAATAAAGGAGCTAAACGAGGTTATGGGTATTGAGAATAACATTGAAGTAAGTTAAACAATTAATTAAAAAACATATGAAATACGCAGTAGTAACAATCGAATGGCTAGCCCAGCACGGTCTGTTGGCTATCCCCACAATGAGAAAGAGTAAAGACGGAAGTAAGGTAATCCTCCACGAAGAGTATTTGTCCCCTTACAAGGACGAAGAGTTTCCGAGATACTATTTTGACAGCCCGGAACTGAACGCCCTTCTGTCAAGTGATGAATGGTCATGGACGGAAGAAGAACATCCGGCAGGCAGTGCGGAATTTATCCAGGTGGCGGCAGCGCAGAACCTTTTGAATGTGACCAAAGCCGGAATTCAAACTATGTCCCTGACAGACAACGAAGCGTTGAAAGTGAAGTCCATGTATCCGTATTGGAACGAGTTTATCAGCAAATCACTAACAACCGGAATGAAAGTGCAGTACAACGATAAACTCTACCGGGTAAGGCAGAATATTGCTACCGTCTTGGAGAATCAACCGCCAAGCATCAACACCGCAGCTCTCTATGAGGAAATCAACGAGACCGTTGCCGGAACAAAGGATGATCCGATTCCATACAATAACAATATGGCATTGGAAGAGGGCAAATACTATTCGCAGGACGGAGTTACCTATAAGTGCACCCGTTCGACCGGGCAAGCGGTGTACGCTAACCTCTCTGATTTGATTGGTATTTACGTTGAGGTAGCATGAAACGTCTGTTATACATCCTGACCATTTTCCTGATGTCAGAAATATGCTTCACAAGCTGCCGGAACATCAAGTCTGTTCCGGTAGAGACCGTGAAGACGGAGTACAAGACACGTGATAGCATCCGTTTTGACAGCATCTATGAGCATGACAGTATATTCCTGTTCGTAAAGGGAGATACTGTCTACAAAGAGAAATATCGGTATAAATACCGGTATCTGACAATTAACAAGACAGATACGGTTATGCTGACCGATTCTGTGCAGATCCCTTATCCGGTGGAGAAACAGCTAACCCGGTGGCAACAGATGAAAATAGAGCTGGGCGGTTGGGCTGTTGGCGTAATTATAATACTATCTATTGTATTAATGCTTAAGATGTTTAGAAATTAACCGGCACTATCTTCACAGACCGTTTCCGGTATGAAAAGTTTAAGTTTTACTCACATAAAAATTTCCAATGGAAAAAGGTTCATAAAGAAAGGAGGATAAAATGATACATTAATTAATACTAAGCAATAAGTTTATCCGGTAAAGTAGAAGGCCGGATATCGTAGCAAATGTAGCTCTTTTTTTGGGGGGGTAGAGTAAAAAGAACCCCCGACACATTAAAGTTGACGCCAATCAATACTTTAATACACCAAAGCATACGCCGGTTGTGTCAGGGGGTATAATATCCTTAACATTCCGAAGTATGCTTTTGTTCTTTTGGTATATATGTACTGATTGGCAAAGGCAAAAGTACAACAAAAAAATTAATTACCATGTGTAAGTCCGAGATTTTTGCCGAAATATTGAACCTTGTAGGAAAAGAAACTGAAGTTTCTACAGAACTAATCCTTTCATCAACCAAAGTGACCGAAGTCGTCGATGCCCGTTCTATCGTAGTGTTCTTCCTCACTGAATACGGTCTATATCCTGAACAGATAGCCGCTTTACTTCATAAGACATCTGCCAGTATACGCTATCTTATATCCACTTTCGAAAGCCGTAAAAATACAAACAAAATGATTGCAATATATCTGCAAAATATTCGTAAATCGCTTGCAAATGAGTGCTGATTTAAGCAGTCTCTATTATATACTTTTGTGATGCGGTTAATATTGACCGTAATAAAAAAAGTATAAATCTCTATGGAAAGAACGTACGTTTTTAATCAGGACGGTGGAGCGGCTTCAGGAAACGGTCTGCTTGCTTCTATTCTTCCGTCTTTGCAAAACAGAGGGGTTGACACCGGTTACCTGATGGGTCTGCTTGGAGGCGGCAATGGCAACGGTGGCTTCTTTGGTAACAATGGTGGTTTTCAAGACATCATTGCGCTTATTGTGATTGCAGCTATTTTCGGAAATGGCAATTTCGGCTTTGGCGGCAATAATAATCAGGGAGCGAACGAAGGAAGAGAGATGATTATGCAGACACTTAACCGAAATGGTGTCGACATTGCATCACTGGCACAAGCCGTGAACACTTCTTCAGATCAAATCCTTGCCGGTATTAATTCCGTATCACAGGCAATCTGTGGGCTTGGTAACCAAATGGGCCAGAACACCAACAGCATCCTTACTGCAATTATGCAGGGCAACAACGCTCTGACATCTCAAATCTGTAGCTGTTGCTGCGACATGAAGCAACTTGTAACTACACAAGGATACGAGAGTCAGCTTGCAATGTGCAACCAGACTAATACATTAGTCAACACAGCAAATCAAAATACGCTTTCTTTGCGTGACAGTGCAACAGCTAACACGCAGGCTATCATTGCCAAGTTGGATGCTATGCAGAATCAGGCGTTACAGGACAAGATTGCATCTCTTACTGCGGAAAAGGCAACTCTTACTGCTGAAATCTCCCAACGCAACCAAAATGCTACAATTTTAAATGCAGTAGGTCAACAGATTGCACCTCTTGCAGCGGGATTGCAAGCATTACAAAGCGATGTTGATGGAATCAAATGCAAGTTGCCCAATACGGTTCCGGTTCAATACCCTAACATTGTCGGTGTAAACATGGATACTTACCGTGCTGCTGCCTTCGGTGCTTATGCCGGTGACGCAGCATACAGACGTGGCGGATGCGGTTGTAATAACTACTGGGGTTGATCCGGTAAGAAAGGAGGTAACTATGTGGCCTAACTTTTTTACAGGATTCCCCTTTCTGTTTCCGACGCTTGGAAGGATCAATAACAACACCCTTCCGACGGTGGGTGTAACGGTCGGTACAGAGAATGTGACATTGGAACTTCCCAATCATGCATTCCGTAACCGGGACTACGTAGGAAGTTTCTATGTTAATCTTCGCCAGCCTATCCCTGCGGGAACAGCGACAACGCTTCCTGTACTGATTGGAACCAATGGGGACACAAGACCGTTGATGGCTTACAACAACGAGCCTATTACAGTTGCAAACCTTGCCGGAACCGGTATTTATGAAATTCACTATAACAAGTACACCAATGAGCTGTTCCTTGTTAATGGCGGATACAGACCTACCGCTACTCCGGCTGCTACAGCAGAAGCAGCGTCAAGTAAAAACAAGTAGTCAACACGGGTGTCAGAGTTTATTGGCACCCTATTTAAATTAAATCAATATGTTTCAGTCACTTCGCACCAATAACCAGTTGTATATACTTCATAAAGATACCAATCCATATATTGAATATGGTCCGGTAGTAAGCGTTTCAGCCCCTAAGCCAAAATATCCTATAGCCTCTCCTGTAGTGGGACAGCTCACCCAAATGGAGATGGTAGTTGATGTTGTCGTTAGTATCAACGGTCAAAACACTACATTTCAAAATCTCCCTGCAGGAATGGATATTGCCGATTTTGGTCAAAACGGGAATATTGTGGTATCATGTTCACGAGATGCAATGAACAATGAGGTAGCTTCTATGAAACAAAAAAGCATAGATATCCTAAACAGCATGGACATACATAAATCCGTGATTGCCGGATGCGACAAGATGCTTACTCTCTTGAATCCAGAGTTTGCTGAAAAACAGCGTCAAGAACAGGAGATTGCCTCTTTGAAAGGGCAAATGTCGGAAATGAGCAAGAATATGGCAGATCTTATGGAATTAAACAAAAGGCTAATGGAACAAATAGGAGTAACCGAAACATCTAAAAACAAGAAATGATATGGGAATGTGGACAATAAGAGAAGAACACGATGGATATGATCGTGACTTCGGAATGCGAGGCAAAAGTGAAATCGAAGAAGCTTATCGTGAAGGCTGCCGCCATGGTTATGAGAAGGCCATGAGTGAAATGCGTGGCGGTGGAATGGGATTCCGTGAGAATGGACGCTACGACAGCGATGGCATGAACGAGCGTCGTATGCCGGGTTATTTCCCGGAATCCCCTATGTACGGAGATATGGGAGAGCGCAGACGCAGACGCTCAAACGGTGAGTTCTATTAATCGTATGAGGGGAGAAATCCCCTCTTATTCTAATAAAGCAATTATTATGGGACAAAGACTAGATACGTATGACAAGATGCCGACGGCAATGAAAAATTATCTGTCATTATACGGCTGGCACTTCTCTAAGAAGATGTGCGAATGGGCTGTTTCTAAAATGGAAGTTGAGAACAAGACTACCAAGCAGAAGGAAAAGCTCGTTCCGATCAAAAAGGAAGAGGTGGAGGAGCTTCTGAAAAAATACGGAATTAAACTGGAGAAAGATGCCGGGTACGATTGCGTATATGTAGCCAATATGGCGAAAGCTGATTATTATAAGAGTTCCATTACAGATGAATCCCGTTTGGCATTATTCTTGAAGGATTACATAGATGATCCAGACGGATATGACGGACTTCCTTTTACCCGTTTCTATGCGGATTGTATCGGAAGTGGCACACCTATAATGTGGGATGATATGCTCTGATTTATGATAGTCCAGGATTTCTACATACCGAAATATGATTGGAGAGTTAGGGTGTATTATGCCGTAACGACTTACTGGATCAGTGAGATTCTATGCGAACTTCACCGTATCGGTTGTAGAGGGGAAGATTTCAAACAGGCATACAGAAACCTCTCTTCCGGGGCTCTCAATACCGGTCTTACATATTCGGACTTTGAGGAGCGTGAGACTGTGATGGTAATTGCTCTCACTTCTTCCCCGGGAGAGTTCCAAAACTCATGGGACCACGAAAAAGGGCACTTGTGTCGGCATATCTCACAAGCATTCAATATTGACCCCTACGGGGAGGAAGCCCAATATCTTTCCGGTGAGGTAGGTCAGAAGATGTTCCCGATAGCGAAGAACTTCTTGTGTGAACATTGCAGGAAAAACTTATGTCGAAGATATTAAGGGGCATTTTGTCAGGAATATATGTAACAGGCGAAAATGAGAGAAAAAGACTACATAGATGATTTGATTTCACAGGCAGATGACCGGTACCACTCGGATTTCTGTCGGCTTCTGTTGGTTATGCTATGGAACGCCTAGAAAGGTGGTTGTACTGGCTGATTCCTCTTGCGATTATTGCGAAGGTTGCATCTTTGTGCTTGTCCCTGGCTATGTAGTCGGGGATTTTTATGTTAAATAGTAGAAAAATAGTTATTATTACTTGGTAATAGTAGAAAAATAGTTATCTTTGCGGTGTCAAATCTTCATTGTAAGATATAATTTTTAATAAAAGAAAGGAGGTCTGGATGACGAAAAAAGTAAAAGAGGTAATCGTTTTACTTGAGAAAAATGGATGGACTTTCGTTCGAATAAGAGGTGACCATCGTATATACTACAAAGAAGGAGCTAAGAGGCCTATAGTAGTTCCAGGTAATCTAAATGATGACCTAAAAGATGGTACTTTGAATTCCATTTTAAAGGAGGCAGGGCTAAAATAGGCCCTGTCAATCCTCATCTCCTTGAACAATTAAAAAAGTATATTTGTTAATGATAATAAAAACTTCTACACATGGTAACATTAAGAGTAATCATCGAGCGAGCGGATAATAATTATTCTGCTTATATTGATGGCGTTAATGGTATAACTGTTACAGGTTCTACTATTGATGAAATAAAAAAGAACATGATAACGGCTATTGGAGTCTTTATCGAAGAATGTTCTGAATTGGGGTGTGAATTGCCCGATGCATTAAAAGGTGATTATGAACTATCCTTTAAAATGGATATAAAATCATTTTTGGATTTTTATGAAGGTGTATTTTCAAAAGCCGGATTGGAACGTATTACGGGGATTAATCAGAAACAATTATGGCATTACGCTTCTGGCAATAGAGTTCCACGTCAAGAGCAAAATTTGAAATTAGAAACAGCCTTGCATAAACTTGGTGAAGAGCTCCTTTCCATTTCTTTATAACTGCCTCTTTAAAATGGAATCCTCCCGGTGTATTAAATATGCCGGGATTTTTTATACCTTTGCCGAAAACTAAATATTATGGCTGAAGAAAAGAAATACGACTACGACTCGATAAATGAGTTGCTAGCTTGGGCGAAAGAAACGCTCAACAATAAGAGATACCCGGTCGGGGAATTTCAATTGGACAAATGCGCCAAGATTCTCGATTGCGAGAAGTATCTTGATTCGATGATCCTTGTGATTGGTAAGAACTGGGAGAACCCTACGTTTTACCCGACAGTTGACCAGTTAAGGTTGTTTAGGGAGAAGATAGAGAAAGGAGAATAATATGACTTACTTATGTGTCGATAAAAACGGGACTGAGCATATTATTGAATGCGAGGTCTATTGTGAAAGAAGAGAGGGGAAAAGTCCATACAGATTTGAAGAATGTTGTTGGGGGTATAATCCGCATAATGATATATGCATCGAACTTCCCAAAGGAACAATAAAGAAAATCCTTGGACGAGAACTTACATGGGAAGATGAACCCGTAGAGTTGAAATAGAGAAGGCAGCCGGATAAGCTGCCTTTTTTGATTATAGCCAACTTTGTTTTGATCCTATATAATATTTCCGTATATTTGTCCTCAATAAAAAAGGAGAAAGTATCTAATTCAGATAAAGTTGCTCTATTGTTGCTCTTTTATTTATATACCATAATTATAAACTGTTATAATACATATATTTATATGATTTTAAAGTTTAGCTTCCCAAGCTGGGGGTCGCGAGTTCGAGCCTCGTTTACCGCTCTACAAAAATTGGGGCTGATTATTAGATATTAATGTTGATTTTCAGCAAATTACAGAACAGTAAGGTTATAGATCTAAAATGATTTATAACCTTATTATTTTGTTACTTTTGATTTAAAACGCTACTTTTGCTTAAAATTGTTGCTCTATTGTTGCTCGAAAAAGAAACACCTAAAGAATACACATAAAATTATGGCCACATTTAAAGCAGAAGTGCAGAAGCACCAAAAAAGAAAAGATAAGACCTGGAATGTAAAAATCCGGGTAACTCATAATAGAGTTGTCCGAAGGTTACCAACCTCTATATATGTAAGCCAAGAGGATTTGACGGTCAAGAATTTCAAAATTAAGAATCAGGAAAAGGTAGATCAATGCAATGAGATAATCAATTACTATCGTAATAAATGCAGTAAGATTGCTCTTTCTATAGATAGTATGTCGATAGACGAATTGGTCGATTATCTAAACCAAAAGGAAGAGAATGAAAAAAAAGATATTGATTTTGTATCTTTTGCAAAAGACTATATTAATGATCTTGAAAAACAAGGTAAAAAGGGAACCGCTTCCAATTATAAAGGTATGCTCCAGTCTTTGATAGAGTTTATGAAAAGAGAGATTATATCTATTTCCGAAATAACCTATTCAATGCTGGTTAATTATTCGAAGTTTTTGATAGAAAAAAAAGAGAAGGCTAATTTAGAAGCTATAAAAAAGGGGAGGCGTATCACAACCAATAGAATGCTATCTAACTATACCGCATGTATTCGGCATTTGCACAAGGAGGCTAAATTAAAATATAACGATGAAGAGAAAGGAATAATATTAATACCTTGGTCGCCATTCATGAAATTCAAGGTTCCTAAAGAAGAGACTACTAGAAAAAGAGCGCTATCAGCACAGACGATAAAAGTAATTAATGATTTACCCTATATAATGCGGCATAACGCCCGGAAAAATGTAGAGCAAAATTGCAGGTATAATCTCGCAAAAGATGTATTTATCTTGTCTTTCTGCCTGATAGGTATGAATTCTGCCGACTTGTATAGCTGTGATAATATAAGCGATAATACGATTCAATATTTCAGAGAAAAAACAAGAACCAGACGTAGGGATAACGCAGAAATTCATGTAGATGTAAACCCATTTATTGCCGATCTGCTAGAGAAATACAAAGATCATACAGGGAAAAGAGTGTTCAGATTCTATCAAATGTATGCTGACTATAAGAACTTTAATAAAGCTATCAATAAGGGCCTTAAGGAGATTGAGAAGAGCATTAACGATATAAATAAGTCCAATAAGAACGGTGAAATCATAGAAGATTTGGAATTTTATGCTGCACGTCATTCATGGGCTACTATTGCGGCTAATGATCTTAAAATAGACAAGTATGTAGTCCATTCCGCCTTAAACCACGTTGACGAATCTATGAGAGTGACCGAAATTTATATCAAGAAGGATTTTAGTGCTATAAATGAGGCTAATTCTAAAGTTATCGATTATGTTTTTATTAAAAAGGGTGGTCAATAAAACCACCCTTAAATCAAATATCATTTCTTTTTCTTAATCTTCATATGAATTATTCGGCCATTGCTATCATTGTGTTTTTGGTTTTCGGTCAGGTCTTTTAATTCTTTCAATTCTTGTTTAAGCTTTAAATACTCGTTTGTTAGTACAACTACTCTTTCCAGTAATAATTCATACATTTCCATAATCTAATGTTTTAGTTTGTAATATTAAAAGGGCTATTTATTACAACATAACGTTAGATTTATTAAAAAGATATTACTAAAATTGATTTTATTTGTATGTTTAAAAGCAGATGTTACAACAATGTGTTGTCGTCTTTTGTTATAATAGTTTGTGTTGCATTGTTTTATCCAACATTTTGTATATTATTTTGCGCTTTCAAAAAAGCATTTTCTAATTGTAGGTTTCTTATTTCTTCATCTCTTTGAGCTAGCAATATCCTTGTTTGCTTATTGAACTCTTCAAATAACTTCTTTGAGTGATCGCTTACAACTTCCTGTTTATATCCATTCTCTTGTTCTTCTTTGAACATAGAACCGTTGCCGGTGAGAATATAGTCGCAGCTTACGGTTAAGTAAGTGCTACAAAAATCAGAAATAATATCAATAGAAGCATCAGTTATCCCTTGTTCTATATTTGATATTTTTTGCTTGGTTATAATATTGGAAGATTTCCCCATTTTATAACCAGTTAATCCCATTGCTTTGTAGGTTTCTACAAATCTTTTTGTTACTTCATTCATAATATTTTCTCATTTTTACCTTGTAGTCTCAAAAATAGGACTACCTTTGCATCGTAACAAGTTGCAGATGTTACAGAGACAAAGTGGTTAAACTTTCCTCACAAGAGGTTTAATATATGGTATCCGTAGTAGCTGCAACCTATTGCGGATTTTTTTTTATTTTCAATTAATAACTGCTAATCCAAAGCAATATGTTTGACTTTAAAAAGGATTATTATAAATATCCATTCTTACTATCATTATCAATACCTGCTATCTATCTAGTAATAGGATTAATAGCTTGGTGTTTGCCTTTGATTATAATATCATTAGCGACTATTGCTATATGGTTGTTAATCATGTATTTTGTTGCTGATTAACTTGGTACATTCACTTATTGATAAAATAAAATCAAAGAACTATGGATGAAAAATTAAGCCTATCTCCCGATCCATGTAATTCTGATGAACAAATCAGAATGAGTTGTTTAAAGTACGCAGTTTGCGTTTATGAGGCACAGCACATGTGTGGTAGCCCCTTGAAACTTGCGCAAGTTTTTTACGATTGGGTTACTTCTCAAGAGGAAAAGCGACCGGAATAGAAAAACTTATTGTACTTGTAGTGGAATTGGTAGTTTCATTGCCAATTCCAACTCTTGCAATACTAATTTTTAAACCTGCATTAGCTTCATTCTTTCCAGAAACAACTACGCTTAGATTGAAATCTACGTTTCTGACCATTTTCCCATCTTCTGTAATGGAATATATTTCTCCTCTATTAGAATATCTAGAAGGACAAACAACTACACCACTATTACATTTCTCGCTATTAATTTCGATAACAGCATCTGTGATATCTCCTATCACTTCTTTGATAAATTCTTTTATTTCCATGATTCTATATAAACCTCAAATCCGCAACTACGCGCCTATATGATACAGAAGCGAAAATAATCTGCATCGTTAGTAAAAAGGGGGCACAGTGCATCGAATGTCACCATAAAGACATATAAACGCCCCTTACCCCACCATGCGACTTGAGGCAATACGCAAAGTCACGACCATAAGTTGTCGGTGTTATCCAAAGTCATTCTGGAACACATCAGCATAAGCGTTGTTGCATGAATAGATATTCAGCACATACTGCCTTGATGTCCTGCCCCATTTGGCTGGCACAGAGATGAACTTGAAGACAAACGCCTTGATGCGGCTTGTTGCTTTGAGTCCGAACCTCTTCACGTCAAGCCTCGCCATGATGAATTTATAGAAGTTGCGTATGAGTGCCGTAAGCAGAAGAAACACCGTGTTTTCTCCCATGAAGGATTTTGGAAGCCTGTTCCAGCCGAATCCGTTATTCATTTCATCGAAGATGCGTTCCTTCCCTCCACGGAGGTTATAGAATTTGACAATCTCTTTCTCGGAAGACTCGTAGTCATTTGTAAGGATGCAGCGGTAGGTGTATTCGCCTTCCCACAGGTCAATCTCACCGTCAATTCGCTTCTGCCTTTGGATTACAAGACGGTATGCCCTCCCTTTCCATTTCTCAACAAGAATGGAGTTCAGTTCAAACTCAATGCCGCCCAGTTCCTCTCTCTTCCACCCTCTGAGTGCAAAGATGTCATCGTAGAGCGAACCGCAGCGGTTGGCGCGGATATAGAAAGTCATGCAATGCTTTCCGACCTCTTCCACAATTTCCTCTGAGCAGGATCCGCAATCTGCCCTGAAACGATTGACTGTCAATCCTTTCTGTTCAATCCTCTCAAAGAATCTCCTCAACGTGTCCTTCTGGTGGAAACGAACGTTAGTGTTGCCGTCGCTGTTCTCTATGCCGACAATCATGTCGCCAATGACAGCCACACCTGGACGGTACCCGAGAAACTTCTTGTATGTGGGTTTCGCATCAAACTTCTCAGCCTCTATGAACTGGTGGTCGAAGTCAACGTCATACCCCTCGCCCTCTTTCAGCTGCCCTGTGGACAATAGGCAATTGAGGAGCAGTGTAT
>QRFC01000314.1_pt1 | contig 51360 bp, 48 predicted proteins | sample 1861061 | NCBI WGS metagenome assembly QRFC01 (sample SAMN09711282, study PRJNA482702) | Human gut metagenome, whole genome shotgun sequencing project.
TTCATTCTCCGTCAGCAGGAGGATACTGCATGACCGAGAATGTTGCGTCACTTCGTTCCGTCAAGGTGGCTACACCCCCTTGCGCTGCTAAAGCGGCTACCCCCTGTGGGCTTGCCGTCCGCAAACGGTTTTGACAAACCGTTTGCCGCCAGCAAGTTTGAAGATTAGACATAAACAAATCCTCCGCATGGTCTAAGCCATACGGAGGAATAACTGTTTTACGGACACCCGTCTATACGGGCAAGGAATTTTTTATACCTTCTTTCTATACTCCTTCGGCAGACAGCCGTAGGATTCCTTGAACGCGGCCGTGAACTTGCTCTGGCTCTCATAACCCACGAGCCGCCCGATCTCCGCTATGCTCATGTCGGACTCGTGCAGCAGCGCCGCCGCCTTCTTCATCCGGTGCTCCTTCATATGCGCCGCGATCGATTCTCCGTAGACGGACTTGAACACGGCCTTGAGCGTCGTCGGGTTCATCAGATACTTGTGCGACAACTCCTCGATCGTGAAGCGGCGCTCCATGTTCGACGCGAGCAGATCGTGTATCTCGCGGATCACGCGCACCTGCCCTGCCTGATACTGTGTCATCTGGTTGCGTCCGGAGGGTTTCAGCTTCGCCAGATACAGCAGCAGCTCCAGAGTCTTGACTCTGAGATAGGCGTTCCGCAGTTCCTCCGGCTGATCATAAAACGCGGAGAAAATGCTCTCGGTCTGCTCGTTGCCCGTATGCGGGAAGCAGCCCGCGCCGCAGAGCCTGTCTTTCAGCAGCTTCGGTGTCACGCCGGAATCCGCGATCAGCTCCGGCTTCGCGCCGTCCGCCAGCTCTATGCACAACAGCTCGCAGCGGTCATTCGGGAAATAGAACTCCGCACTTGCCAGCAGCTCGCTGGGGCAGACGCAGAAATCGCCCGCCCCAAGATTCACGCTGCTGCCCGCGGCCGTTTTCCAGCTGACGCGCTCCGCGCGGCAGTACAGCACAGCAAGCTCTCCCGCGGCATACTCCGGCATCGCGTCATCCGGCAGCAAGAGGAAGTATGCCCGCACGCCCGAAAAAATTTCCGCCGCGAGCATCACTCCGCCTCCTCGCGCCACTCCGGGCACGCGATGTCCATGACCTGCTCTATCATCTCATGCAGCAGGCGGCTCTGCGCGCTGTCCGCCGCGTGATAATACACTTCCTTACCCTCGCGGCGGCTGACAATCAGGCCGCTGTCGCGCAGTGTGCGCAGGTGATGAGATACGGCAGGGCTTGACATATCCAGCATTACCGCGATATTCACGACGCACTCGTCGCAGTGGCACAGCAGCCAGAATATCCTCACGCGCGTCGTATCGCCCAGCTGGCGGAACACATCCGCTATGGTCTGGAAATTATCCACGCGCTCAAGTACTTCACGTATCTCCGCCGTGTTCATTTTTTCTTCGCCGTGATGATGCGGCAGTTCGGTCTTCACCATGCTTACTCCTCCGTTTTCGCCCGTTCGGAAACGCTTTTTGCCCCTTTGGACATGAGTTTACCGAAGGGATTGACTTTCCTTTTCGCGCATATTATACTACAGCCATGATGATTAAACAAGTGCTTAATCATGAAATGATTTGCACGCCACGCAGAAAGGAGAACATTCTCAATGAAAAAGACTTACAGTATTGAAGTGGACTGCGCCAACTGCGCAAATCTTATGGAGGAAGCCGCCAAGAAGACCCCCGGTGTCGCCTCCGCGGTCGTAAACTTCATGACCCAGAAGATGACAGTGGAGTTTGAAGAAGGCCAGGACGCAAAGGCAGTCATGAAAGAAGTGCTCAAGGCCTGCAGAAAGGTTGAGCCTGACTGCGAGATCGAGTTTTGATTTTACCGGAAGCGCCCGTCCGCTGCTGCGGGCGGGCGCATTGCCCGGCCTAATGATTAAATGAACGTTTAATTATAAAGGAGATGCTCCGTAATGTCCAAGAAGCAGAGAAAGATGCTGACACGCATCATCATCGCGGCCATAATGCTCATCGCGCTGCACTTTATCCCCGTCACCGGCCTGCTTCGTCTGGCGCTGTATCTGGTCGTATACATCATCATCGGCTACGATATACTCCGAAAGGCCGGCAAGGGCATACTCAACCGCCGCGTATTTGACGAGAACTTCCTGATGGCCGTCGCCACGGTCGGCGCGTTTGCGCTGGCGATATATGAGCGCAGCGGCGACTACAACGAGGCCATCGCCGTCATGCTGTTTTACCAGATAGGTGAGCTGTTCCAGAGCTATGCCGTTGGCAAGAGCCGTAAGAACATAAGCGCGCTCATGGATATCCGCCCCGACTACGCCAACGTTGAACGTGACGGCAAGCTTGAAAAGGTCGATCCCGATGAGGTCGTTGTCGGCAGCATCATCGTTGTGCAGCCAGGCGAAAAGGTTCCTATCGACGGTGTCATCGTTGAAGGCAGCTCCTCGCTCAACACCAGCGCACTGACCGGTGAAAGCCTCCCGCGCGACGCCAAGCCCGGCGACGATATTATAAGCGGCTGCATAAACATGACCGGCGTTCTGAAAGTCAAAACCACCAAGGAGTTCGGCGAGTCCACCGTCTCCAAGATACTTGAGCTTGTCGAAAACTCCAGCTCCCGCAAATCCCGCTCCGAGGCGTTCATCTCGAAGTTCGCCCGCGTATATACCCCCGCCGTTTGTTACAGCGCGCTCGCCCTCGCGGTGCTGCCGCCGGTAGTCCGTCTCATCACCGGACTTGACGCACAGTGGGAACAGTGGATATACCGTGCGCTGTCATTCCTCGTTGTCAGCTGCCCCTGCGCGCTCGTCATCAGCATCCCGCTCAGCTTCTTCGCCGGCATCGGCGGCGCGAGCAAGGAAGGTGTCCTCATCAAAGGCTCCAACTATCTTGAGACTTTGTCTCAAGTCAAGACTGTTGTGTTTGACAAGACCGGCACGCTGACCCAGGGCGTATTCGAGGTCAGCGCCGTGCATCACACCCCCATCGAGCAGGAAAAGCTGCTTGAGTACGCAGCTCTCGCCGAGTGCGCCTCCTCACATCCTATCAGCAAGAGTCTCCAGCGCGCCTACGGCAAGGAGATCGACCGCAGCCGCGTCACTGATATTGAAGAGATCAGCGGTCACGGCGTTATCGCCAAGGTAGATGGAGTTCAGGTCGCCGCCGGCAACGACAAGCTCATGGAGCAGCTGAACATCCCCTACCAGAACTGCCGCAGCATCGGTACAATAATCCATATGGCGCTTGACGGCAAGTACGCCGGACACATCGTCATCTCCGATATCGTCAAGCCGCACTCCAAGCAGGCCATTGCAAACCTGAAGCATGCGGGCGTTGAGAAGACCGTTATGCTCACCGGTGACATGAAGAAGGTCGCCGACTCCGTCGCAGCCGAGCTCGGCGTTGACGAGGTGTACAGCGAACTGCTTCCGGCCGGCAAGGTCGAGAAGGTCGAAGGGCTGCTCGCGGCCAACAGCGGCAGCGCTAAACTCGCCTTCGTCGGTGACGGCATCAACGACGCTCCTGTTCTCAGCCGCGCGGACATCGGCATTGCGATGGGCGCCATGGGCTCCGACGCCGCTATCGAGGCTGCCGACGTTGTGCTCATGGACGACGATCCGCTCCAGATCGCAAAGGCGATCAAAATATCCCGCAAGTGCATCCGCATAGTATATGAGAACATCGGCTTCGCGCTGGTCGTCAAATTCGGCTGCCTGCTGCTCGTCGCTCTCGGTATGGCCAACATGTGGGCCGCGATATTCGCAGACGTCGGCGTTATGATAATAGCCGTTCTCAACGCGATCCGCGCCCTGAGAGTACACAATCTGTAACTCATATATAATTTTTAAGCTCCCGTTTTTACGGGAGCTTATTTTTTATTCCTTATTCCGCGCCGTTTACACCGCACTCTCTGACGTATTGGTCAAACTTGTCCGTTATATACACCTGTGCCTCTAAGCCTCTCCCCTGCTCGACAAGCTCCGTTATATGCTCGCTCTGCTCTATCAGCTCATCTATGCCCCAGTATCCGGCGCAGTAGGTCCACAGATCCTGCGATATCTCGGTGAACGAATTCATCAGCAGGATGAACACCTCGTTACCGCTCAGGCGGCAGATGAGATAATGAAAGCCCTTGGTCATGCGGCCAAGCTCCGCCGCCGTCAGATCCTTGCCGCGCATCGTCCGGAATGTGGCGATATACTCGCGCAGCTTCGCTATATCCGCGGGCGTATGCTCCTTCGCAAGGCGGATGAGTGCGCCGCCCTCGATGGCGTTACGCGTCTCGACCAGCGAGACGATGCGCTCGCGCGTCAGGTGTCTCCCGCCGGTGCGCAGTATCTCATGCAGCGTGTCGTAATTTCCATTCGCGGCAAAGTCGGCGACATAAGTCCCGTGCCGCGGAATTATCTCGACAAATCCCGCCCGCTCAAGCTCCTTTATCGCAAGATGCAGCGCCGACTGGTTCACGCCCGTCTGCTCGGCCAGCAGCCGTTCGCTCGGCAGCTTCTCGCCGGGGCGAAGCTCGCCAAGGAGGATTTTGGATTTTATCTCGTCAAAGAAATACTCCTTCGGCGACGGTATGCTTATTTTCTCAAAGGCCATGCACGGTGCCCTCCCGTCTGTGATTATTCACTGTGAATCACAGTGACATTATGCCGTCAATGGCTCGGTTTGTCAAGAATATCAGTCCATTTCAAATTGACACAAAACCGGCAATATGATATCATCCAAGCTGTGATTATTCACGGTGAATAGATTTGGGAGGGAAATATGAAAGATTTAAAGCACCTCATATATTTTGAGAGTCTCCTTGCCGACGCGAACAACGAGCTTGTCAAACAGGCCGCGGCGGACGGCAAAAAGGCGCTGGGCTACACCTGCTATTTTGTCCCCGAAGTCCTGCTGAATCTGCCCGGCTGCTTCTCCGTGCGCCTGCGCGCCCCCGGAACCGGCAGCACCGACATCGGCACCTACTACATGACCAACAAGACATGTCCCTTCACCCGCAGCATCCTTGAGCGCAGCATCGAGGGTGGATACAACTTTCTCTCCGCGATGATGTCCTCCGAGACCTGCCAGATGATGCACCGCGCGCACGAATATTTCGACATTCTCGGCCTCGTGAAGCCTGTGAACCCCCAGTTTTTCATGAGCATGATGGACGTCCCCTTCGTCACTACGCCCGCGGCCTATGAGCATTATGAGGAGCAGCTGCGCAAATACATACTCCAGCCACTCAGCGAGGTCTACGGCATCGACGTCTCCGAGGCCGCCCTCCGGCAGGCGATAGACGAGCACAACGAGATTTGCCGGATCATCACCGAGATCGGTGAATTCCGCAAGCTTGAAAACCCGCCGATAACGAGCTATGAGTTCCATGTGATACAGCTTGTCAGCGAATGCTGCCCGCAGTATCTTGTGAAAGACATGCTCCGCGAGACTCTGGGGGAGATAAAGACCCGCGAGCCTGACCCCAAGCCCGCGTACAGGGCACGTATCGTCGTTACCGGCTCCGAGGTCGATGATCCGGCCTTCACGAAGCTTCTTGGGGACTGCGGCGCATACGTCGTCGCCGACCGTTACTGCTACGGCTCTCTCCCCGGCCGCGAGGAGATAATCATCCGCGACGGCGAGAGCGCGCTGACCGCCGTCGCCCGCCACTACCTCAGCACCAGCGAGTGCCCCCGCTTCATGAACAAGGAGAAGCAGGAGCAGCGCCGCCGTTATCTCAAGCAGCTCGTAAACGATTATCACGCCGACGGCGTGCTGTACCTCCAGATGAAGTTCTGCGAATTCTGGAGCTATGAGCGCGTCATGGGCGTACACGACATGGTCGAGAAGGAGCACATTCCGTGCATCGGCGTCGAGAAGGAGTACACCATGGCATCCGCCGGTCAGCTCCGCACTCGGTTCCAGGCCTTTGTCGAGAGCATCGAGATCAAGAAAATTCAGGGAGGTAAGCAGTGATGGCAAACGACGGAAAGCGTTTCATCAAGGGCAGCGGCATCGCAAAGCACCGCGAGTGGCGCGGCCTCAAGGATACATTCTATGACTACACGCAGTGGGTCGTGAACCTCGGGCTGCTGGTGCAGTTCGTCGCAAAGTCTCCGGTGCGCATCATGCGCGGTATGCTTGAGTACCGCTGGCTCGGCTCCTACCTCGGCAGCCTGAACATGGTGGACAAATGCATGGCCGGTATGCGCGGCCCCGCTCTGCGCGTATCACACACGCAGATGCACGCCATCATGAAAGGCGCAACGCAGATGATCGCCGACAGCATGAAGGGCGACCGCCGCTTCGGCGACACAAAATTTGCAGACAAGTTCGTCATGCTTGAGCAGACCATGTGCCCCGAGATAATCGCCTGTTTCCCGAATCTCAAGGCTCTGCCGCTCGAAGTGCTTCAGGGGCTCCTCGGCACATACATGGATCAGAGTCTGGCACCGTTTTACATGGACGTCATGGAAAACGCTGGTCTGCCTGCCGACTCCTGCCGTCTCAGCGCGAACGCCGCCGGTGTTGCGATCAACGACGATTACCCCCAGATCGGCGCGTGCCTCGTCACGAACAATATGCCCTGCGACTCCTCGACCATGAATAGCCAGCTCATCGAGCGCCGCGTCACAATCCCCTCCATGGTTGCGGGTATCCCGATGCGCTGGGAGGACGCGGCAACAGATAAATATGCCCTCGCCCAGATGAAAGAGGTCATCCGCTTCATCGAGCAGAATACCGGCGAGAAGTTCGACGAGAAGGCGTTCTTCGAGATAATGAAGAAGCACAACGCCGAAGTACGCAATGAGTTTGAGGCGTGGGAGTACATCAAGACCCCGTATACGCCCTACGCAAACGTCATCTCCCCGCTGTTCCACGCATTCTATTTCACCTTCTCCGGCGGACGCATGCCGTATATCGACAAGGCCGCGAAAAAGGCGCTGAAAATTGCCGAGAAAGCCTACCGCGACAAGGTCGTCAGCTTCCCGAACGCGCGCCATCGCATGATAACATGGGGCGGCCCCGGCTGCTACTATGTTGATTTCAACACTTGGGCGTACAACTGCTGGGGCGTACTGGTCGTGGCGCAGATGGACATGTTCTCCGGCAACGTCATAATGTCCGAGGACAACGTCGATCAGGCGCTTATCGACATTGCGCACAACTACGAGCGCGGCGTCATGCGCCGCCACCTCACCGGCGGCTACAAGCATCTGCTTGAGTTCTGGGATGAGGCTGAGAAATTCAACTGCGACATGATACTCGTCTATGACGACATCACCTGCAAGGGCGCAATGGGTCTCGCGGGCGTTGTGAACGATCAGGCCAAGGAGCGCGGCGCACATCTCGTCTGGGTGCAGAACGATATGTTCGACCACCGCACCATAAGCCGCAGCTCTATGCGCAAGCAGTTCAGCGACTACATGACCGCCGTTATGCAGGAAGAGCCGATCGACGCAAGTCTGCTCGATCTCGACGATTACGAAGGGTGGTAATTATGAAATTCAAAAAGCTTATCATTGCCGTGTCGGCTCTTATCCCTCTATCCATGCTGATATACTGGTTCAATCTCGATAACAAGCTTTTATTCTACGTTGTACGGCCTCTGCTGAACAAGCTCTATAATAAGCAGAAGCGTGACGTAAAGCTGTAATAGTATGAAAACGACGAAGCGTACGCTTCGTCGTTTTGACTATTGAAAAAGATCACAACCTATGCGATTATATAATATAAACACACTGTGAAAGGAACAGTCATGAAAAAATACGCATTGATAATGATCGATATACAGGGCGGCTTCATCTCCCCTGCCTCGCCCATCTGCATCCCCTCTGCCGCGGCCACAGTCCCCGCATGCGCCAGAGCGATAGACCTCTGCCACGCGGCTGGCGTCCCCGTGGTATATGCCACGCGTCATTACAGAGCGGACGGCAGCGACGTTGAAAAATGCCGCTACGATGTCTGGTTCAAGGGCGGCAAGCCGCTTTCCGAGGAGTGCGTTCCCGAAATATCCGACGCTTTTCCGCCGGAATTCATCGTTCTGCCGCAGGACTACTGCATAGTCAAGCCGCGCTTCTCCGCGTTTTTTCATACGCAGGTAGACCTGATACTGCGCAGGCTGGGCGTGGATACTGTGATCCTCGCCGGAACAACCACGCCGAACTGCATCCGCAGCAGCTGCTACGACGCGCTTTCGCTCGACTATGACGTCGTCGTCCTTTCGGACTGCACATCGTCCGTGACCGACGAGGTGCAGCGTGCAAATCTTGAGGATATGGCGCGCATCGGGGCAAAGATCTGCACCGTTGACGAGCTGAGCAGCCTTATATAAGTCCGTCAGCTCTCGGCAAGATACACGCTCGCCTCGACCGACGGCAGCAGCTCATCGGTTTTCACAAGCTCCTCAATGCGCTCCGCCGTGATGATCCCGCAGTCGGCAAGCGGGGACTTTCCGCCGTTGAACGCGCCCATCATCACCGACGGCTTATCGACAGGCAGAATTCTCCGCCCGTCCTCGCATATGAGGTAAAGCCTGTATATCACATCGCGCCCGCTGGTGGCGTGGAGCGCCTGCTGGCCTATCAGCGGGAACATCTGCGTGAACTGCTCCTCCTGCGAGCACTCCAGCAGATACATCTCCCCTGCTTTCGCGGGCTGTCTGCCGACCCATTTCCTATATATCCGCATTCGTTGCCCTCCAATCTTTGGATAAAGCGTAACACTGCGGCGGCAAAGAGTCAATGTTTTTATCAAAGTGCCTCCGGATAAGCTGTGCTCGGTGCGGATATATAGTTGTTATGTAAACTGTTTGCAGGTCTCAAGAGGTTGATACCATGAAACGAATACTTCCGCTCTGCATAATTGTTCTTGTGTGCGCTGCCGCGATACTGCTCGCGGCCAATGTGCTCGTCGGCGTCAGATCCGATGCGAAGCAGACTGAGCCGCAGGCTGACACGAATGTCAATGCCACCCCCGCTCAAGCCGGTGCACCGGCGGACAGCATTTCCGAAGAAACCGAGCTGTTCGCGTCGCTATCATCCGCAGCGGTGGAGCAGGCGTATAAAACCGCGGACGGATACAAGGAGCTTTATCTTAAGCTCTTCTCCGGCAGCGGGCTGAATCTCACTCAGGACGAGATCGCTCCGCTGGCCGCGCGGCTCGGCGAGCTTGGCTGCTGCGCGTTGGCGCTCAATTGCAGCATTGATATGACGAATCCGGCGCTGCTCAATGACTTTTTCGCCGCCGTTGACGAGGGCCGCGACGCGGATATTGCAATATACGAGCTGTGCCCTGACGCTGGCTTCCTTTGCCACACGCTGCACTTTCGCGGCGGCAAATATTATCTCACGCGGACGCGGCTCGCGTGGCAGCATGGCAGCTCCGCACTTCAGGGCGAGACGCCCACGGTGACATATTCGGAGACCTATGCTCTCACCGAGCTTTACGTCGAGGATGTCCGCCTGTGCTATGACTATTATATTCCGGACAATCCCCCAGGCACACGCCATGACGGCCACATAGAGACCTTCTCGTCGATATATATCGGACAACCATCCGGCTGAGCCGGATGGTTTTGACTGGCAAAAAATCGGGCGTACTGCAAAAGTACGCCCGATTTATCAAATTATTATATCAGCCCCAGGCACTGTACCACGCGCTGTAATCCTTGTTTGCGTTCTCCCAGCCGGAATTCATATCCAGCTTGCTCAGTACGCGCTTGTAGCCCTCGTTGTCCTCCGGATACGGGGTCGGCTTATAGTCGTTATATCCGACGCCGCCGCTCATGTTCGAACTGACGCAGCACGGTATGGAATCATAGCCCTCGGTCGTGATGCTGCCGTCAACGTCACGCTTGATCGTAACCTGAATAATCGCGGTGTCCTGATCCGTGGGCTGGGTGTTTCCGCCGAAGCTCCAGTTGCCGACACTGTACATGATTATGCCGCCGTTATACTCGACGATCGGCCCGAGGACATGCGGATGCGTGCCATAGATGAGATCGGCTCCCGCGTCGATGCAGGCCTGCGCGAGGTCTATCATCTTCTGAGTCGGCTTATAATACAGCTCCTTGCCCCAGTGGAAAGCCATGACGATATACTCTGCGCCGTCGGCTTTCATCTGATTTATCGCATTCACACATTCATCCGTTGTCGGGACAAAGTAACCGTCGTTAATATTGAAGCCGCAGTAGACGCCGATCTTTATGCCATTCTTAGTCGTGACTACCTGCGCCTGACCGACCTTGCCGTAGGGCAGACCGGCGTTATCCAGCGTTGCATATGTATCCTCAACGCCCTTATCACCGAAGTCGCTGAGGTGGTTGTTCGCCGTCGTGACGAAGTCGACCCCGCCCTCAAGGAGGATATTCACATACGACGTGGGCGCGCGGAAATAAAACGTGGGGTATCCGACCGGAGACAGGCTTCTGTCAGAGAAAGTGCATTCAAGGTTTGCAAAGGTATATTCATCGTCGGCGAAGTACTGAACGGTATTTGCGAAGGGATAAGCGTAGTCATCCCCCACCTTATTGAAGTAATCCTGCGTATTCTGGTGCGGCGCAAGGGTGCAGTCGCCGATGAAGGACAGGGTGAAATACTCCGGAGTGGGTTCCGGCGTCGGGGTAGGAGTCGGCGTCGGGGTTGCTTCAGGCTCCGCGCTCTGCTCCACGGGCGGCGTCACGTCATCCGGCACGTTCACCGTGGGGTTGTACTCCGGCTGCGACACTCTGGCCAGCAGCGTAAACCAGAAAACTACCAGCAATATCGTCAGTAATCCAACGTTTACAAAAATCTTTTTCATTTTCTAACCTCAACCAACAAATAAAGCCTATACATTATAATGAAATCTCGACAATAAAGCAAGTGTCTCAGGCCGCGATTTTTCAAATTAATATAACTTAAGAATTACGCCTGTCCTCCGCATAAGCCTATGCCGCGCAGCGTCAAATAATTCGCCGCACCCCGCCGCGAAAAAAATGCGCCCCGAATAAATTCGGGGCGCTGCGCTAAGGAAAGGGATAAGGTAGGGTGTCAATTATCAGAGAAGTCCGCCGATCTGTATAAAGAGCGGAGCGAAAACAAGCGAGACAACGGTCATCAGCTTGATGAGGATGTTGATGGACGGGCCGGAGGTATCCTTGAACGGGTCGCCCACGGTGTCGCCGACGACGGCGGCCTTATGCGCATCGGAGCCCTTGCCGCCATTGTGTCCGCCTTCGATGTACTTCTTGGCGTTGTCCCAAGCGCCGCCGGCGTTGGACATGTAGATAGCCAGCAGAACGCCCGTAACCAGAGAGCCTGCGAGCAGTCCGCCGAGGGCAGCGGGTCCGAGCAGGATGCCGACAAGCAGCGGCACGACAACGGCCATAACCCCGGGGACGATCATCTCATGCAGCGCGGCACGGGTGGAGATGGAGACACAGGAGCTGTAATCGGGCTTTGCCTCACTCTTGAGGATGCCGGGGATCTCGCGGAACTGGCGGCGAACCTCTTCTATCATCTTATACGCGGCCTTGGAGACAGACTCCATGGTCAGCGCAGAGAACGCGAACGGGAGCATACCGCCTATGAGCAGGCCGATAACGACATTGGGGTCGAGCAGGTCAATAGCGTCGAGCTTGACCTCGGTGGCGTAGGAGACAAAGAGCGCGAGCGCGGTGAGCGCTGCGGAGCCGATGGCGAAGCCCTTGCCCATTGCGGCGGTGGTGTTGCCGACGGCGTCGAGCTTGTCGGTTATCTCACGGACATGAGGATCAAGGCCGCTCATCTCGGCGATGCCGCCGGAGTTGTCTGCGATGGGGCCGTAAGCATCGACCGCGACAGTGATGCCGGTGGTGGCGAGCATACCTACGGCGGCGAGCGCGATGCCGTAGAGGTCGCCGGTGACGGCGTAGGAGACGTAGATACCGACAGATATCAGAACAATGGGGACCCAGGTGCTCATCATGCCGACGGCGACGCCGGAGATGATGGTGGTGGCGGAGCCGGTCTCGGACTGGGCAGCGATGCGTTTGACGGATTTATAATCGTCGGAGGTGTAGACCTCGGTGACGAAGCCGATGACGAGGCCGACGATGAGGCCGGCAATTATCGCAAGAGCGTAGTACATCTTTCCGAAGAAGCTGTAGCTGAGTACGACGGACAGCACCGCGACGATAACGGCGGAAACGTAGGAGCCCATCTTGAGAGCCTTGTGGGGGTTGGAGTCATCCTTGCCGCGGACAAAGAAGGTGGCGATAACGGAACCGAGAATGCCGACAGCCGCGATTATCAGCGGAAAGATCGCACCGGCTCCGGTGAACAGTCCCTGAACGGAGACGCCCAGCGTGAGCGCGGAGACGAGCGCGCCGACATAGGACTCGAAGAGGTCAGCGCCCATACCGGCGACGTCACCAACGTTGTCACCGACGTTATCGGCGATGACGGCGGGGTTGCGGGGGTCGTCCTCGGGGATACCGGCTTCGACCTTGCCGACGAGGTCGGCGCCGACGTCGGCAGCCTTGGTGTATATGCCGCCGCCGACACGGGCGAACAGCGCGATGGACGATGCGCCGAGGGAGAAGCCGAAGAGGATGTTGTAGTTGCCGGTGATTATGTAGATAAGGCTGCATCCGAGCAGGCCGAGACCGACAACGCACATGCCCATGACGGAGCCGCCGGAGAACGCGACGCTGAGCGCCTTGTTCATGCCGCTGGTGAGAGCGGCGTTGGCGGTGCGGACGTTCGCCTTGGTGGCGACGCGCATTCCGAAAAAGCCCGCAAGTATCGAGAAGCATGCTCCGATGACGAAGCAGACGGCGGTGCCGAAGTCTATAAATATAGTGATCAGTACAAACAAAACTACGATAAATATCGCAAGTATTTTATATTCGGCGCGAAGAAAGGCGCTTGCGCCTTCGGCAATAGCGGCTGCGATCTCCTGCATCCGGCTGTTTCCCGCATCGCACTTGCTGACATAGCGCGCCTTATAAAGTGCGAAGAGAAGTGCAACCGCCGCGAAGAGCGGAGCCAACCATATCATCTTGTCCATTTTGAGTTCTCTCCTGTGTAATGAAATGTGTACCGGCTATTTTGCCTTGTGTTTGTGTATTTTAGCCTATAAATCATCTTTTTTCAAGGCCGGTTGGCATTAAAATTTTGCATTTTGACGAATTTCAGTTAAAACGCTGAAATGTTAAGATAATTAGCGCCGCATATAGGCATAATCAACAAATTTTTCGCATTTCTGCATGCCGTGATTTTATACATATTTTATGTTATGTCAAAAATTGTACAGTAAAATCATTTCATATTCAAATTTCAGAAAGATTTGATGATTTTGCGTTCAAATTTTATTCGTCATATTTTACAATCTGTTGTATCATTATAACAGTTTTCACGACCCGACAATTTTTACTTGGAATTACGGCGAAAGCAAGTTATAATAAAAAGATAGGAAGATACCTTCAACGGAGGAGAGCTGACATGAACGACAGAGAGAAAAAATTCATACCTGATGAGGACGTGTATCTTTTCAATACCGGCTGCGCGCGCAAGGCGTGGCTGTGTTTCGGCTGCCGCTATATTCCGGAACTTGGGGCGCACCGCTTTGTCGTCTGGGCGCCGAATGCGCAGCGGGTCAGTCTCGTCGGCGATTTCAACTCGTGGGATCGCGCCGCGACTCCGATGGAGTACATCGACGGCGGAGTATGGGTCTGCTTTGTCGAGGGGCTTTCCGACGGAGTTCTCTATAAATTCTGCGTCACCGGCGCCGACGGGCATGAGATACTGAAGTCCGACCCCTTTGCCGCGTGGAGCGAGCACGGAGAAAACACCGCCTCCAGGGTCTGGAAAGGCGGGAGCTATAAATGGACGGACGAGAGCTATATGAGCCGCCGCGCCGCGCGCGATTTCATGCGCGAGCCGATGAGCATATACGAGCTGCACCCCGGCTCATGGCGGGAGCTGAGCGGCAAGAAGCCCGCCTACCGCGAGCTTGCCGATTCTCTCGCCGTCTACTGCAAGCACATGGGCTTTACGCACGTGGAGCTTATGCCCATCACGGAGTACCCCTACGATGGGAGCTGGGGCTATCAGGTCACGGGGTATTACGCCCCGACCTCGCGCTACGGCAATCCGGACGATTTCAAATACCTTGTGGACAAGCTGCACCACACCGGCATCGGCGTCATCATGGACTGGGTGCCCGCGCATTTCCCGAAGGACGAGCACGGGCTTGCCAATTTTGACGGCACTCCCCTCTTTGAGTGCAAGGAGCGCCGCATGGCGGAGCACCCCGAATGGGGAACTCTGGTGTTCGACTATGCGTCGGATCAGGTGCAGAGCTTCCTCGTTTCGTCGGCCTGCAAATTCTTCGAGGAATATCACATAGACGGCATCCGTGTAGACGCGGTAAGCTCGATGCTGTATCTCGACTACGGCCGCCGCCCCGGTGAGTTTACGCCGAACCGAAACGGCGGGAATATAAACCTCGACGCAGTCGCATTCCTGCAGAAGCTGAATTCCACGGTGCTCGTAAATTACCCCGGCGCCGTGACGATAGCCGAGGAATCGACCGCATTCCCGAAGATAAGCGCCCCTCCGGAGGACGGCGGACTGGGCTTCTGCTTCAAATGGGACATGGGCTTCATGCACGATACGCTCGACTACATGTCCATGGACCCGCTCTACCGCAGTCATCATCACGACAAGCTCACCTTCTCGATGATGTATGCGTTCTCCGAAAACTACGTGCTCGCCTACTCGCACGACGAGGTAGTGCACTGCAAGAAGTCGATGATAGACAAGATGTTCGGCGACTACGACCAGAAGTTCAGCTCGCTGCGGGCGTTGTACGGCTATCAGTTCGCCCATCCGGGCAAGAAGCTGATATTCATGGGCGGCGAGTTCGGGCAGTTCATCGAGTGGAACTGGCGGCAGGGGCTTGACTGGCTGCTGCTTGACTATCCGCGCCATGAGCAGCTGCGGCAGTATTACCGCGCGCTCAACAGGATATACACCGCCACTCCCGCGATGTATGGCCGCGACCACGGCTGGGACGGCTTCAAGTGGCTGAACGTCGACGACCGCGAGCGCAGCTCCGTTGCGTTCATGCGCATGGAGCCGGACGCCGAAAAGGGCGCGTATCTTGTCTGCGCCTGCAACTTCACCCCCGTGCGGTACGACGATTTTCAGATCGGTCTGCCCATGGCCGGTACGCTTAAAGAGATACTCAACAGCGATGACGAGCGCTTCGGCGGCAGCGGAGTGAAGAACCCCGGCGCTGTGCGGACGCGCAGAGAACCGTTTCTCGATATGCAGCATTCGGCGCGCATAGTTCTCCCGCCGATGAGCTGTGTATACTATGAATTTAAACCGAGGAAGAAATAATTTGAGGGGTGAGTATTGTGCTGCACGATGCCATGTCGTTGAATGCAGAAAACGAAAAAGCACTGCAAGATTTTCTGCTTGATATAGATTGTCTTGACGAGCTTATTCCTTGGGTCGCTAAATTCAACATTTTTGACGTTCTCAAAATATCCCGCACGGAAATTCGGCATAGTAATGTGCTTGCGTGGCTGTTAGATGCAAACGAGAACCACGGTCTGGGTGATATGTTTATCCGAGAAATAATGCAGACACTTGTCGAAGAAGATGACAGCAGCAAATACGATGTCTTCAGACTTTTGCTGCTGGATTTTCACTCCTTTACGGTTTACCGCGAGTGGAACAATATTGACATCATGCTTTTGTCGGATGAGGAAAAAGTCGTAATAGCCTTCGAGAATAAGGTTGGTTCTCATGAGCATAGTGACCAGCTTAATCGTTATAGAAATATCCTTGAACGTGCGTACCCAGAATATGAGAGAATATGTATTTTTCTTACGCCCGAAGGAGAATTGCCCAGTGACGAAGAGAATTGGGCAGTGCTGACATATACAAATATAGTTGAAGTACTTGAAAAAACACACGACAAAGCCGAGATGTCACCGGACATAGAGCTTCTCATTAACAATTATATTGCAACTATAAGGAGGGATATCGTGGACGATCAACAACTTGCCGATATTTGTAATAAGATCTATACAAAACACAAAAAGGCGCTTGACATTATATATGAATATAGGGTCGATAACAAAGTACAGATAACGTCCGTAATAAAAGACGTCCTTCGAGAGTTTGCGGAGGAAGGTCGAATAATCTATAACGATAAGAACGTTGGATCATTTATCAGGTTTTATACGAAAGAAATGGACGAAGTAATACCCCCTCTTGATGAATCACAGCAAGATAGGGGTTCTTGGGGAGATTGCACTCTATACAATTTCTGGCTATTACGTGATGAAAACGGGTTATCAGCATGCTTTGAATTAGGCGGGGTCAACGTTCCAGATTCGCAGATGGCTGTAATGCAGGAAATCATCGATTTGGAAAAGCCAAACGATAAAAAACGTCTCCAGTTCAAGTATAAGCGTATATATAGTAAAAAATACAGAATCGACGATTCTGACGATGTTATGATGACTGCTCGTTCACAAGTTATAACTGCGGTAAATGATTTGCTGCGTTGGGAAAGACGTTTACTGGATAAGTTGAAAGAGCCTGTTTGGGTCTAATCTAGAAAATTACGAAAGGAAGTACGCCATGAAAAAAGAGTTTCGTGAAATACTGCGTGAAAAGAACCTCACCGCGCTGCCGAATGTGCTGCTGGCGTCGGCAGAGTGCGCTCCGCTGAGCAAGACCGGCGGATTGGCCGACGTCGTCGGCACGCTGCCAAAATCGCTTGCAAAGCTCGGCATCGACGCGCGCGTCATAACGCCGTATCACCGCGTCATCAAGGATAAATACGCCGACCGCGTGGAGCACATGTTCGACTTTTACTGCTCGCTCGGCTGGCGTCAGGCATATGTCGGCGTCGAGAAGCTAGAGCTTGACGGCGTGACGATATATCTCATCGACAACGAGCAGTACTTCGGCGATAAAATATACCGCGGCGGTCAGGCCGAGGGCGAACAGTACGCGTTCTTCTGCCGCGCCGTGCTCGACTGCATCCCGAACCTCGATTTCACTCCGCAGGTACTGCACTGCAACGACTGGCACACCGCGATGCTGCCGATGCTGGCAAAGACGCAGTATCAGGGCGGTATGCAGGCGGGACTCAAATTTCTGCTGACGATACATAATATCGCGTTTCAGGGCAAGTTCGGCTTCGACTACGTGCAGGATCTGCTGAACGTCGACAGCCGCTACTATACGCCGGAATTCATGGAGCTCAACGGCTGTGCGGACTTTCTCAAGGCCGGATGCGTTTTTGCCGACCGCATAAACACCGTCAGCCCCAGTTACGCCTCGGAGATAAAAATGCCGTATTACGCCGAGGGGCTTGAGGGCATCCTGAACGCCCGCAGTCACGAGCTTTCGGGCATCATAAACGGCATCGACAAGAAGGTGTTTAACCCTCACGCCGACAAGCTCCTCCCCGCGACATATGACCGCGGGCACCTGAAGGGCAAGGCCGTCTGCAAGGCGGCATTGCAGGAAAAAATGGGGCTTGAGCAGCGCCCGGACGTGCCGCTTGTCGCAATGGTCACGCGCATGACCGAGCAGAAGGGCTTTGACCTCGTCGCCTGCATACTCGACGATATCATGCAGCATGAGGACATTCAGTTCATGCTCCTCGGCAGCGGCGACGAGCGTTTTGAAAACTTCATGCGCGCGGCGGAATACCGCTACAAGGGGCGGCTGTGCGCGTACATCGGGTACAGCGAGGAGCTGAGCCATCTTGTCTACGCGGCGAGCGACTTTTTCCTCATGCCCTCGCGCTTTGAGCCGTGCGGCCTGAGCCAGATGATAGCCATGCGCTACGGCTCCCTGCCGATAGTGCGCGAGACCGGCGGCCTGCGCGACACCGTGACGCCCTATAACCGCTTCACCGGCGAGGGCAACGGCTTCTCGTTTGCAAACTACGACGCGTGGGAGCTGCGCGACGCGATACGTCTCGCTCTCAGCTGCTGGAACAACAAGGACGTTATGCGCGGGCTTATCGACCACGCGATGAAGGCCGATTTCGGCTTCGAAATTTCTGCACAGGAGTACGCAAAGCTTTATATATGGATGCTGTAAGAGAGACAGAAAACGAAAAAACATTTGAGATATACTTCGGCGGCACATACACCGAATGCTGGAGTGAGGATTACAGCCTTGCCATCCGCTACAGCAGTCGCCGGAGCGTTACGGCAAGGCGGGTAGACGGAGTCTGGCGCGCCATAGGCGGCGACGCAGAGCTATGCGCGGAGCTTGAGTCGGCATCCTGTCCGGCGGCTATGCGCGAGTATTTCAACGCAGCGGCGACGGTATATGCTGCGGCGCGGGACTGCGTTGAGCGCGGTCTGCCGTTGGAGCGTCTGTGCGAGTGTCTGCCGGTGCAGAAAGGCCCGTTTGCACCGGCGGAGCTGATGCGGCTGCTGATGGACGACTGCGGGATGAAGCTCAAAGCCGCGCTTGGGATTTGCGCGGAGTGCTGTGAAGACTGCCGCATGGCGGATGCCGACGAGAAGGAGCTGCTGCCGTACCAGCCGCGCACGGCGCATATCGTCTCGGTGCTGCGCGACGTCAGCTCAAAGCAGCTCACGGCAGTGCACGACGCGCGGAGCATCCGGTTCCGCTGCCCCGTCGGCGCCGTCAGGAGCGGCGAGGAGCTTCGGCTAAGCTTCCGTCTAGCGTCCGGAAAAATAAACAGTGCCGCACTCGTTCTGTACGGCGACGATCTGGATCTTGAATACGCGATGGAAAGCTCCGGAGAGCTGTACTCCGCGTACATCGCGCCGCAAAGCCCCGCCGCACTCTGGTACTGCTTCCATCTCGACACAGACGAGGGCGAGCGCTGGCTTTGTCCGGACGGGAGCGGATATTACGGCAGGCTCTATTCCGAGCGCCGCAGCGGCTTCCGCCTGACGGTGTTCTGCCGCGACTTTGAGACTCCGGCCTGGTTCCGCCGCAGCGTGATGTATCAGATATTCCCCGACCGCTTTGCGTTCTCGGATGACGACACCGCGAGCCGCGGCATAGAGTATCACAAAAGCCTTGGCCAGACTCCGGAGCTGCACAAGAGTCTTGACGAGCCTGTACGCTACTGGCCGCGCGAATTTGAGACCTCGTATTCGCCGGACGATTTCTACGGCGGCACGCTGCGCGGCATCGAGAGCGAACTGCCGTACCTGAAAGAGCTTGGCGTGACCTGCCTGTACCTCAACCCCATCGTTGAGGCGCGCTCCAACCACCGCTACGACAGCTCTGATTATCTGAAGGTCGATCCGATCCTCGGCACGAATGAGGACTTCACGCATCTGTGCGTGACGGCGCGCGGCATGGGGATACGCATAATGCTCGACGGCGTGTATTCGCACACCGGAGCGGACAGCGTGTACTTCAACCGCTATGGTGCATACCCCGACACGGGCGCGTGCCAGGGCACGCAATCGCCGTATTACAGCTGGTACGATTTCCGCCATTTTCCGGACGACTACCGCTGCTGGTGGGGCTTCAAGGATCTGCCGGAGGTCAACGAGCGCAACGGCGCATGGCAGGACTTTGTCGTCAGCGGAGAGGACAGCGTCGTGAAAACGTGGCTGCGGCGCGGTGCATCCGGCTGGCGGCTAGACGTTGCCGACGAGCTTCCGGACGATACGCTCGCGCTCATCCGCTCCGCGGTAAAGAGCGTTGACCCCGACGCGCCGGTCCTCGGCGAAGTCTGGGAGGACGCGGTGATAAAGGAGAGCTACGGCGGGCGCAGGAATTACGCCCTCGGCTACTCACTCGATTCCGTTATGAATTACCCCTTCCGCGCCGCGGCGCTGGATTTCATCCACCGCCGCATCGACGCCTTCGTTCTGCGCGATTTTCTGATCTCGCAGCAGATGAATTATCCCGCTCCGATGTACTACTCGCTTATGAACCTCCTCGGCACGCACGACACCGACCGCATACGAACCGCGCTTGCTACGAGCACGACCATCCGCGGCATGAGCCGTGAGGATCAGCTGAGGCTCCACTTCGACGATGAGTCTCTGCGTCTCGCGCTCAGGCGCGAAAAGCTGTGCGCCGTGCTGCAGTTCGCCATTCCCGGGGTGCCTAGCATTTACTACGGCGACGAGCAGGGCATGTGCGGCGTGGGCGATCCGTTCAACCGGCTCCCCTTCCGCGAGGGCGAAACGGAGCTGCATGATCTCTACGCACAGCTTGCCAACATGCGCGGCGCGAATCCCGCGCTCTCCACGGGTGACGCGGTGTTCATGGCATATAACGCCGACATCCTGCTGGTTCTGCGCTATGTCCGCGGCGGGATCGATCACTTCGGCGCGAGCGCGGAAAACGGCGCGTTTCTGGCCGTGATAAACCGCGGCGCGGCTCAGTGCTTCGACGTGGAATGCCCCGAGGAATATGACTTCGGGCGGCTCAGCGGCGTTGCCGACGAATTCAGTGCAAAAATAATTAAGGTATAAGGAGAATGACTATGAGCGTAAAAAAACTTGGCTTTGGCATGATGCGTCTGCCCCTGCTCAACAAGGACGACGACGGCAGCATTGATATTGAACTGACCAAGAAGATGGTCGATGTGTTCATCGAGCGCGGCTTCACCTACTTTGATACCGCGTGGATGTACTGCGATTACAAGAGCGAGAACGCCGTAAAGGCCGCCGTCGTTGACCGGCACCCGCGCGACAGCTTCACTCTGACGACAAAGCTGCACAACATGTATGTGCACAGCTTTGAGGACAGGGACAAGATATTCAACGAGCAGCTGCGCAAGACCGGCGTTGAGTACTTCGATTACTATCTTCTGCACGACGTCAATGTCCACAGCTACGAAACCTACAAGAAGTATGACTGCTATGAGTGGCTCAAGGAGAAGAAGGCCAAGGGGCTGACCCGCCATATTGCGATGTCCTTCCATGACAGCGCCGATTTTCTCGACAAGGTGCTGACCGAGTGGCCGGAGATCGAATTTGTGCAGCTCCAACTGAACTATCTCGACTGGGACAGCCTTGGCGTCCAGTCGCGCCTCTGCTACGAGACCGCGGTGAAGCACGGCAAGAAGGTCGTCGTCATGGAGCCGGTCAAGGGCGGTACGCTGGCAAAGCTGCCGGAGCGCGTTGAGACCATGTTCCATGAGCACTCCCCCGCCGCCTCAAATGCGTCCTGGGCGATCCGCTTTGCGGCGAGCTGTCCTGAGGTGTTCATGGTGCTCAGCGGCATGAGCGATATGCAGCAAATGCTCGACAACACCTCGTATATGCAGGACTTCAAGCCGCTCGACGACGAGGAGCGCGCCATCATCAAGTCCGCCGTTGACATCATAAACGGTACTATAACCGTCCCCTGCACCGGCTGCTCCTACTGCACCGACGGATGTCCGATGAATATCGCGATCCCCAAATACTTCTCGCTCTACAATGCCGACAAGCAGGAGTCCGCAGAGAAGGGCTGGAGCTCGCACGGGGAGTATTACTATAATCTCACCAAGAACTTCGGCAAGGCCAGCGACTGCATCGGCTGCGGCCAGTGCGAGAGCGTATGTCCACAGCACCTCCCGATACGCAAGTACCTCAAGGACGTCGCCGAGCATTTTGAATCCGAGCAGGCATAACATGCTGGTTCCAAGCAAGTATATAAAAACGCAGGCAGAACGCTTAAACGTTCTGCCTGCGTTTATTTATGTTGAAAGGGAGCCGGACTTCGTGCTTGCTGCGTCGGTTTCGGGCGCGAACCTCGCCACGGAGCTGCGCTGCCTTGTGCAGGGCATGTCATATGCTGCAACGGCAGAAACGCTCGGTGTAGACGCGCGCACCGCAGCGAAACATAAAAACTAAACTGCGAGCCCAGCAAAGTGGGTCGCAGTTTAAAAGGAAGAAGGAGCTAACATAGTGCAGTTTTCGCCGCAAGGCGGAAACGGAACGGTGTTTGCTCCTTCTGACGCTGGTGCCGGTGGCGGGGGTCGAACCCGCACGGGTTATTAGCCCAACGGATTTTGAGTCCGCCTCGTCTACCAATTCCAACACACCGGCACGATGCTCAAAGTATATATCATTCGAGCGGAAAATTCAAGTAAAAATTCTTCATTCCGCGCATTTTGGATCATCTGCCGCCGCAAAACCAAAACCTCCGTAGTCACCGGAGGTTTTGGTTCATATCAATATCAGTCTATCTGGAATCTCGCCAGCATGTTCTCAACGCTGTTATCCAGCAGCTTGAGGAAGCGATCCTGCGTGATCTCCTTCGGCAGCTGCATGCCGAGATCCAGCCACTGTGAGATCAGGCCGACGATACCGTTGGCGTAAAACTCAACAACAAATTCAAAATCCGTACGGTCGATATTCTTCCCCTCGGAAACGATTATCGCAAAGCTGCGGATACATCCCTGAAGACGGCGCTTGAAATAGCGCAGCATATAAATACGGCTGTTGGAATTATAGATATTGAGCGCAAAAACACTGTTGTCCGCAAGGTACTTGAAGAACATCATGACATCATCGCGCCAATGCTCATACACTACCTCGCTGGGCAGCACACGGTTGGCGTCCTCTTCAAAGACCCACTCCAGCAGATCATACACATCGTCAAAGTGATAGTAAAACGTCTGACGGTTCACGCCGCAGATCTCGACCAGATCCTTAACGGTGATCTTGTCTATCGGTTTTACTGTAAGCATCTGTTTGAGCGCCGCGCCCAAGGATTCCTTTGTTGTTGAAGCCATGTTGCTGACCTCCCGATTTTTTATATATTATAACATATAATGACGCAGGATGTAAAGATTTTTTAAGACACTTTGCTGTATTTGACTAGATTTTTTAGTATATAACAGGAAAACCTCTCCTGCCAAGCGGCAAAAGAGGTTTTCTGGAGCTGGTAATGTGACTCGAACACACGACCCCTTCATTACGAGTGAAGTGCTCTACCGACTGAGCTATACCAGCATCAACAGGAGATATATTACCATAAGCCGCGGCTAAAGTCAATCATGAATATTCGCGGCGCGCAAATAAATACAAGGCGTATACTGACAAATCTGACGAAAAAATCTTTGGGGGAACTACACAAATGCCGTCCGGATTTCGCATATATTCCCCGTGTCAATAGACCGGTTCACCAAAAATTCTGAGCCGAAAGCTGCGTTTAAAAGTTACATAATTATTTCAGCAAATTATTTTTCAAATAGTTATCAACATTTTCAACAGTCTTTTCAACACTCGTTTTTTCCTGTGATATCAACGAAAATCCGGATTTTCATCAATTCATTCCGACACCGCAAATGCGATTTTATTACAAAAGAGAAACAACTTTTTGTTTACATAACCGTATACTTACCTAAACGTCGAGCGGAACAGGCCGGATTCGTTATATGATGAAAAGCTGTCTCCGCAGACGATGATATGGTCGTCGAGCGTGATGCCGACCGCGCTGAGCGCACGTGAAAGATTCGTTGTGATGATATCGTCCTCGCGCGAGGGCTTGACCGTGCCGCGCGGATGGTTATGGGATATTATAACGGACGATGCCTTGAAGCGCAGCGCAAGCTCCGTCATTTTCCTGACGTTTGCCTCGACCGAATTCACAACTCCGCGCGAGATCAGCTGGCAGCAGATAACGCATTTCTGCGAATCGAGGCAGAGCATGTACAGCACCTCGTCCCGCTCATACATGAATATCGGCATGAAATACTTCCCCGCCGCCGAAGCGCTGTTTATCTTCTTCTGCGGCTTCGTCTTATCGATCATATACCGGCGCGAGACCTGCGGGATGAGGCTCAGCAGAAGTGCGGAGTTCTCCCCTATTCCGCTGACATTCTGAAGCTCCTGTATGCTGGCCTCGAGCACGCCGGACAGCGAACCGAAACGGTTGAGCAGCTCATGCGCGATCAGATTCGTGTCGGCGCGAGGGATGGCATAGAACAGCAGAAGTTCAAGCACGTTTATATCGTTGAAATTATCCAGCCCATGCTCAAGGTATCTCGCTTTAAGTCTCTCACGATGTCCGTCGTGAACGCTCATATTATGCCTCCCCCGCTTTCTTTGAATATCGCCGTTTAAAGCTCCATTGTCGCATACGCGTTGAGATCGCTGCCGGCTCTCACACCGGCCAGATACTCATAATACGCCTGCGCGCCGACCATCGCCCCGTTATCCCCGCAGAGCTTGAGCGGCGGAATATAGAGCTTGAGTCCGTTCTTCTCCGCCGCAGCCTTGAAATCGGCGCGGATGCGCGAATTGGCAGCGACTCCGCCCGCGACGACGATCTTGTCGTGCCCCAGCTCCTTTGCCGCCTGCATGGCTCTCGGTACAAGACTGTCGCTGACAGCCTTCGTGAACGACGCCGCAAGGCTCGCGCGGTCGATCTCCTCGCCCTTCTGCTCCGCGGTATGGACAAGGTTTATAACGGCGGTCTTCAGGCCGGAAAAGCTCATGTCGTATGGGTTGCCCTCGACGTGCGATATCGGGAAATGATACTTCGTGTCGTCCCCGCCCTGGGAGAGCAGGTCTATCGGCTTTCCGCCGGGGTACGGCAGTCCCAGCACACGCGCGGTCTTATCGAAGCACTCCCCCGCCGCGTCATCGCGCGTCGCGCCAAGAATGTGCATATCGGTGTAGCCGCGGACATCGACAAGGATAGTGTTGCCGCCGGATATGGCAAGGCACAGGAACGGCGGCTCCAGCTCCGGATACGCAAGGTAGTTTGCCGCGATATGGCCGCGGATATGGTGCACCGGTATGAGCGGCACATTCAGCGCGAGGGCGCAGGATTTTGCAAAGTTCACACCGACAAGGACGGCGCCGATAAGCCCCGGCGCATACGACACGGCGACCGCGTCGATGTCCTGACGGGTTATACCGGCCGCCTCTATCGCCTTCTGCGCAAGTATGGATATAGACTCCACATGGCAGCGCGAGGCTATCTCCGGCACGACCCCGCCGTATACAGCGTGCAGATCTGCCTGAGAAAATATCTGGTCTGTCAATATTTTTCTGCCGTCCTCAACGACGGCCACCGCCGTTTCATCACAGGTGGATTCAAAGGATAGTATCTTCACAGTGCATGTCCTCTTTATCTGTAAAAAATTTCGTCATCAGTATAGCACTTTCGCGCGGCAAATCATAGTAATTTTTTCGCGTCCCGACGGGAACATAACCGTGCTTTGAATATAGCGCTATCGCCGGAGCGTTGCTCTCGCGCACCTCAAGCGTCGCGAAGCTCAGCGCGAGCCTCTTTGCGCGGCTGTCCATCTCGGCTATCAGCGCGTCGCCTATGCCCAGCCTGCGGCATTCTGGCGACACGGCGACATTTGAGATGTACCCTTCGTCCAGCACGAACATCATCCCTACGTAGCCCAGCACCCGACCGCCATCTACTGCGGCGATGAACTCATGGCTCGCGTCCGGCAGTTGGCTTCTGAGCTGCTGCTCTGTCCACGGCATGGAGAAGCACTGCTCCTCAAGCGCGGCAAGCTGCGGTATCATGCTCTCCTCGGCGTCGATTATGGTCATGCCCATCAGTGCGCCTCCGCCCAGCTCTTACCGGTCTTGACATCTACCGTGAGCGGCACGGCGAGCTGCGCCGCGTGCTCCATCTCATATTTCAGCAACTCGCTCACCCGCTCCGCCTCGCTCTCCGGGCACTCGACGATAAGCTCGTCGTGCACCTGAAGTATCAGCCGCGCTTCAAGCCCCTCGCTGCGGAGCCGCCTGTCGACATTCACCATCGCAAGCTTAATTATGTCCGCCGCCGTGCCCTGTATCGGCATATTCAGCGCGACCCGCTCGCCGAAGGAGCGCATATTGAAGTTAGAGCTTTTCAGCTCCGGCAGGCTGCGGCGGCGGCCGTACAGCGTCGTGACGTAGCCGTCCTCCTTCGCCTTTTTGACGATGCTCTCCATATACTCATGCACGCCCGAATACTTCTCCATGTAGGCGTCCATGTATGCCTTCGCCTCGTTCGTGTAAACGCCGATATCCTGCGCCAGTGAGAAGGCGGAGATGCCGTACACGATGCCGAAGTTTACGGCCTTCGCGCGGCTTCTGAGCGTAGGCGTGACCTCTTCTATCGGGACGTTGAACACGCGGGAGGCAGTGACGGTGTGGAAATCCTCGCCGCTTAAAAACGCCTCCTGCATGGCCTTGTCGCCGGATATGTGCGCCAGCAGGCGCAGCTCGATCTGGCTGTAATCCGCATCAACGAGCACCTTCCCGGGCGATGCGACAAACATTCTGCGTATCTCGGCGCCGAGCTTACGGCGCACGGGGATGTTCTGCAGATTCGGCTCCGTGGACGACAGGCGCCCCGTGGCCGTAACGGTCATCTGGAAGCTCGTGTGTATCCTGCCGTCGGGCGATATGACCTTTAAAAGCCCGTCCGCGTAGGTGGATTTGAGCTTTGTGAGCATGCGGTATTCGAGCACCGCCTCGATTATCGGGTGCTTGCCGCGCAGCTTTTCAAGAATGTCGGCATTCGTGCTCCAGCCGGTCTTGGTCTTTTTGCCGGACGGCAGCATCAGCTCCTCGAACAGCACCTCGCCGAGCTGCTTTGGCGAATTGATGTTGAACTCGTGCCCCGCCAGCTCCCAGACCTGATTCTGAAGCTCGGCGATGCCCGAATTCAGGCTCTCGCCGAAATCGTACAGCGCCTTGCGGTCAACGAGGAAGCCCGCGCTCTCCATACGCGCAAGAACCGCGCAGAGCGGCAGCTCGGCGGTATTATAAAGCTCAGTCATCCCAAGCTCCGCGAGTTTGCTCTCCATAACGGGCTGAAGCAGATATATGGCCTCCGCGCCGTTCAGCTCCCGCCCCAGATAGCGCACGGATATTCTCTCAAGTCCGTAGGCGCTCTCCGTCGCGTCGAGCAGGTAGGCGGCCAGCTCCGTGTCGAATACGAACCCGTCCAGCGGCAGTCGTTCGGTCAGAAGGTGCTCCATCACAGCTTTGACGCCGTGGCCGCATTTTTTTATTTCCGGGGAAAATATCAGCCGCAGAAGGGGCAGATACTCATCGCCATAAACATTCCAGCTAGCCGCGTATACGGCCTTGCCATCGCATATCTCGACGCTGTCAAGCCCGTTTTCCACCCACACGGCAATACGTTCCGCCGCGCGGATAATGTCCGAAAGCTCCTGCACCGGCAGGTTTTCCACGCGCGACAGACTTTCCTCGGCGTTCTCCACTGGCGCAGGGGACTCGCCCTCCGTGAGCTGCCATTTCTCTATGAATTTATTGAAGCCGAGGCGCTTGAAAAGCGTGTAAAGCTCCGGTTTATACGCCTTGTTCCAGATATTCTCGTCCGGATCGAACTCAAGCGGGATGCGCCGGTCGATAGTTGCGAGCCAGTATGACATTCTGGCGCTGTCTTCCCCGGCGGCGAGCTTTTTGCGCACGCCCTCCTTGATGTCCAGCGTCTCCAGATTCGAGTATATCGCGTCGAGCGTCCCGAAGCGGCGGATGAGCTCAAGCGCGGTCTTCTCGCCGACGCCCGGCACGCCCGGAATATTGTCCGACATGTCGCCCATCAGGGATTTCAGATCGACCATGCGCTCCGGCTCGAAGCCGTATTCCTCGCGGAAGCGCGAGGGATCATAGATTATTGTCTCGGTCTGCCCCATGCGGGTCTTGACGTTGCAGACATAGCTCTTGTCTGAGATGAGCTGCAGGCTGTCCTTATCGCCGGTAACTATGACGCAGTTCCAGTCCTCCTGCTCGCATATCGCCGCGGCGGTGCCGAGAATGTCGTCCGCCTCATAGCCCTCAAGCTCGTAGCGGCGGATGCCCATATCGTCGAGAACTTCCTTCAGCAGCGGCATCTGCACCGCAAGCTCCTCCGGCATCGGCTTGCGCTGTGCCTTGTAGCCGTCGTACTTCTTATGGCGAAAGGTCGGCGCTTTGAGGTCAAAGCTCACGCACACGGCGTCCGGCTTCTGCTCGTCGTATATTCTCTGGAAGATGGTCAGGAAGCCGTAGACCGCGTTCGTCGGCGTTCCGTCCGGTGCGTTGAGCGGACGCACGCCGTAAAACGCGCGGTTTACTATGCTGTTGCCGTCGATTATCATCAGCTTCATGACTTGTCCTCCCCGCGCAGCCGGATGATCTCATCCCTGAGCTGCGCCGCAATTTCGTATTCAAGCATCTTTGCCGCCTTGCGCATCTTGTCCTCAAGCTGCGCGATAAGCTCGCGGCGCTCGCGGTCGGTCATGCGCGTGCCGTCGGCGCGCTTCGGCGCGGCGGCAGGCTCGCTGGATATCTCCAGCAGCTCGCGGACGCTCTTTATTATCGTCTTCGGCACTATGCCGTGCGCCTCGTTGTAGGCCATCTGCTTTTCGCGGCGTCGGTTCGTCTCGTCGATGCAGGCACGCATGGACGGCGTTATCACGTCGGCGTACATGATGACCTTGCTCTCGGCATTTCTCGCCGCACGTCCGACAGTCTGTATCAGGCTCGTTTCGCTGCGGAGGAAGCCCTCCTTGTCGGCGTCTAGTATCGCGACAAGGCCTATCTCCGGAATGTCCAGTCCCTCGCGCAGCAGGTTTATGCCGACCAGCACATCGAACTCGCCGAGGCGCAGGTCGCGGATTATCTCCATGCGCTCTATCGTGCCGATATCGTGGTGCATATAGCGGCACTTTATGCCGACGTTGCCGAGGTAGGCCGACAAGTCCTCGGCCATTTTTTTGGTCAGCGTCGTCACCAGGCAGCGCAGCCCCATTTTTATTCTCTCGTTTATCTCGCAGATGAGGTCGTCTATCTGCCCCTCTATCGGGCGGACGAATATCTCTGGATCGAGCAGTCCCGTCGGGCGGATGATCTGCTCCACGATCTGCCCTGCGCGCTCACGCTCATATTCGCTGGGCGTTGCGGATACGTACACGCGCTGGTGGATACGCTGCTCGAACTCCTCATATTTGAGAGGCCGGTTATCGAAGGCCGAGGGCAGGCGGAAGCCGTACTCAACAAGCGATTCCTTGCGCGCCCTGTCGCCGCGGTACATTGCGCGCACCTGCGGCAGAGTGACATGGCTCTCGTCCACAAACAGCAGAAAGTCCTTCGGGAAATAGTCAAGCAGCGTCATCGGCGCGCTACCCGGCGCGCGGTTCGAGATTATGCGCGAATAGTTCTCGATGCCGGTGCAGTAGCCCAGCTCCTGCATCATCTCGATGTCGTAATCCGTGCGCTGGCGGATGCGCTGCGCCTCGATGAGCTTGTTGTTCTCCTCGAACCATTTGACGCGCTCGTCGCACTCGCGGCGTATCTCGTCGATGGCGGCGGCCATCTTCTCCTTGGTCGTGACATAGTGGCTGGCGGGATATATCGCGGCATGGTTCAGTATCCTCGTCGGCATGCCGGTCACGACGTTTATCTCGCTTATGCGGTCTATCTCGTCGCCGAAAAATTCAACACGTATGGCCTTGTCGTTTGAATACGCGGGGAAGATCTCGACCGTGTCGCCTCGGACGCGGAACATGTTGCGCTCGAAGGCGATGTCGTTGCGCTCATAGCGTATCTCGATGAGCTTTCTCAGCAGCTCGTCAAAATCCCTCGTCTGCCCTGGGCGCAGGGATATGACCATGTTGGCATAGTCTATCGGGTCGCCCAGGCCGTAGATGCAGGACACCGAGGACACGACGATAACGTCGCGCCGCTCGAAAAGGCTCGCCGTCGCGCTGTGGCGCAGGCGTTCTATCTCGTCGTTTATCGCGCAGTCCTTCTCGATGAAGGTGTCGGTATGCGGGATGTACGCCTCCGGCTGGTAATAGTCATAATATGATACGAAATACTCTACCGCGTTTTCAGGAAAGAACTCCTTGAACTCACTGCAAAGCTGCGCGGCAAGCGTCTTATTATGCGCCAGAACAAGCGTCGGCCGGTTGACGCGGGCGATAACGTTTGCCATCGTGAAGGTCTTGCCGGAGCCGGTGACGCCGAGCAGCACCTGTTCGTCTATTCCGTTCTCAATGCCTGCCACAAGGCCGTCTATCGCTTCCGGCTGGTCGCCGGTCGGCTGATACGGCGACACGAGCTTGAATCTATCCATAGCTGTCTCCAGAATCAAAACATTAGTTCGAATAATTCGAATAATATATTATACCACAAATATGCTCCGCGCTCAATATGAAGCGCAAAAAAGACTTGGCTTTGGCCAAGTCTTTTTCAGTATTTGATTATCAGTCTTTGTATTCAAACATCAGGTCGTACATGCTGACGGTGTCGCCGTCCCTGACGCCCATCTTCTCCATGCGCTCAAATACTCCGGCCTCGCGCAGGACCTTGTCAAAGTACATCCGGCTCTCGTAATCGCCGAAGTTGATCGTTGCGACAAGGCGCTGGAGCCACGGCCCCTCGACGATCCACATATCGTCAAACTGGCGGATCTCAAGCTCCTCGGATGTGTCGATAACAGGCTCCGGCGGGACATAGTCGGCCTCGTAGCTCGCTATCGGCGGCAGCTCCGCGAGACGGCGGGCGCACTCCTTGATAAGCTCGCGCGTGCCCTCATGGGTCACGGCGCTCATCTCGAAGAACTCATAGCCCAGCTCCTCGGCTCTGGCGCGCAGACGGTCGATGTTCTCCCTGTCGTCGCCCAGCAGGTCACATTTGTTGGCCGCGACTATCTGCGGGCGCTCGGCAAGCTCCGGATTGTACTCGCGCAGCTCCGCGTTTATCGCGTCAAAATCCTCGACGGGGTCGCGCCCCTCGCTGCCGGACACGTCCACCAGATGGATGAGCAGGCGGCAGCGGTCGATATGGCGCAGGAAGTCATGCCCAAGCCCTGCGCCCTCGGACGCGCCCTCAATGATGCCCGGAATGTCGGCCATTACGAAGGAGACGCCCTCATCGACGTACACAACTCCGAGGTTTGGGAACAGGGTGGTGAAATGATAATTTGCGATCTTCGGGTGCGCCTTGCTGACGACGGAAAGCAGCGTCGATTTGCCGACGTTCGGGAAGCCGACCAGCCCGACGTCCGCCAGCAGCTTCAGTTCCAGCGTGATGTCATGGCTCTCGCCGGGGAGGCCGGGCTTTGCAAAGCGCGGCACCTGACGGGTCGGCGTTGCAAAATGCATGTTGCCCCAGCCGCCGCGGCCGCCCTTCGCAGCCACAAAGTTCTCGCCGGAGGACATGTCGTGCATGATCGCGCCGGTCTCGGTATCGCGGATGATCGTGCCGCGCGGGACTTTGATATACAGGCTCTCGCCGTCCTTGCCGTAGCAGCGCTTGCCCTGACCGTTTGCGCCGTTGCCGGCGACGTATTTGCGCTTATAGCGGAAGTCCATCAGCGTGGACATATTGTCGTCCGCGACGAATATGACGCTGCCGCCGCGGCCGCCGTCGCCCCCGTCGGGGCCGCCCGCCGCGACGTACTTCTCGCGGTGGAACGCGACCGCCCCGTCCCCGCCCTTGCCGGCGTGGACGCTGATGCGCGCTTTATCTACAAAAGAAGTTCCCATATTGCCTCCTTTTAGCGTTCTGATCAAATATAAGGCGATAGCGACGCCTTAACGAAAAAAGCCGGACGGGAACGTCCGGCTTTTTTAAGTCAAAATTTACTGAGCGAGTTCTTCGTAAACAGAGACCTTTTTGCGGTCCTTGCCCAGGCGCTCGAACTTCACGGTGCCGTCTACAAGAGCGAACAGAGTGTCGTCCTTACCCTTACCGACATTGGTGCCGGGATGGATCTTGGTTCCGCGCTGTCTGACAAGGATATTGCCGGCGAGAACAAACTGACCGTCGGCTCTCTTGGCGCCAAGACGCTTAGACTCACTGTCGCGGCCGTTCTTGGTAGAACCCATACCTTTTTTATGTGCCATTTAGGTTACACCTCCATTAGTCATTAGTAGCGGGGAAACTTATGCGTTGATGGTTTCGATCTGAACCTTAGTGTAAGGCTGTCTGTGACCCTGGGTTCTGCGGTAGCCTTTTTTAGGCTTCATCTTATAAACGCGAACCTTTGCGCCCTTGCCGCTCTTGACGACATTAGCGGAGACGCTTGCGCCTTCGATAACGGGTGCGCCGAACTTTGCGGTCTCACCGTCGATAACAGCCAGAACCTGGTCGAACTTAACAGACTCGCCGGCTGCGACATCCAGCTTCTCAACGAAGATAACGTCGCCCTCTGCCACGCGGTACTGCTTGCCGCCGGTAACGATGATAGCATGCTTCATGTGAATTTCCTTCCTCTCTTCAGGTCTCGCTCTTAGGGCGGAGGGCATACCTCTCTTAATACCCCTTCGATGCGGCCTTACGATAATAGCATGTCAGCGCTTGAATGTCAATGATTTTTTCGATATTTTGTGCCTAAATCAGCCGAGAACCTCAATATTATCGTCTATGAGCAGGAAGCTGCCGTCCATGCCGCTCTGGGAGACAAGCTTGGAGTGGTTCACGCCGTCGGCGTCGGTGTAGGAAACCATCAGGTTCGGGATGCCGTCGGGTATCATGGTCTCGAGCTGGATGGCGCTGTCCTTCATGTAGCTGCAATACCAGTGTTCGCCCGTGGTGTAGAATCGGCTGTCAAAGTCCGCGTACTCGACGGAGCACACGCTCACATCGTACACCGCGCCGCTGACCTTGATGCACAGCTGCGTCTCGCCGGAATCCACCGTGACCTTGTCGATGATCTCGGTTCCCTCCGGAAGCGCATCGAGCGTGAGAGCTTCAAGCTCGCCGGAGCCGGTGCGCGCCGCGGGGAGCCACTTTGAGTCGATATACGGGGCTATCTCATCATAGCTGAACTTGAAGTTTATAACGCCCGCCGCGTACGGCGCTATCTCGTATACGCTTGAAAACACGGTCAGTCCGTCGCCGTCGAGATACCAGCTGCCCTCACGGATAAGCGCCGCGAGCGCGGTCTCGACGTCGTCCACCGTAAGACTCTGCTTTAGTTCGTCATCGGAATTGACCTTTTCGACCATTGCCGCGGTCAGCCATGTCTTGAACGCGTCGAGATCGGGCGCAAGCTTGTCCAGCGTCAGCTGCTCACCGGTCTCCGTGTCAAATATATAGCCGGTGTAGCCATAGCTGCCGTGTACGCCGCCGGTGTAGGAGTAGTCGTTATAAAGCAGCGAGATGAGCTTCTCGTCCGCGCGCGCGACAAGCACGGTACGGTTGCTGGCGAGGGTCAGGTTCGCTTCGATATTGTTATCGCGCACATAGGAGAGGTTGTCGTAGGCCATGTCGAGCATGCCGTTGATGCCGACGCCATAGCCGCCCTCGGCGTAGTTGCTGCCGGTGTAATATTCCTCATCCATAGCGGCGATGAAGTCGTTTATCTTCTCGGAGGCCGCGTCGTTGCCGTAGATATGGACGGTCGGCGTCTCGTAAGAGAAGTCGAGTATCATCTGGTTTTCATCGTCGGGCGCATAGTAGGTCTCCTTGTGCTCGCCTATGCTGATGGTCACGTACGAGGACGGCTCCGCGGCTTCGGGCGTGGGTTCGGGAGTCGCCTCCGGCTCCTCGGACGCTTCGGGCAAGGGCTCCTCGCTCGGCTCCACGCTGGGGGTTGGCAGTTCAATCTGCTTGAGCTGTTCTATCTGTTCGCATCCGCAGAGCGATAGCGTCAGCAGCGCTGCAATAAGAAGTGCGGTTATCTTTTTCATTTTGTTCCTCCATGTCTGTTTGTTATATGACGTCGTTCGGTATCGCGCCCGTTGCGAGCGCCTTGTTCGTGTACCTGCCGTCGTCGGTTATTTCTCTTATAATATCTATCATCTCCGGAAATCTGATGCGCTGCGACTCGTCCTCAAGCTCGATCTCCATCACCGCGCGGTCACTCCAGAAGGGATAAACGTCGATCTCAAAAAGCTGGTTTTTATACTCCAGACAATAGCGCGTTTTATATATAGTTCTGCGCTTCGGGTCGGCAAAGCGGAGATATTCGTTATACTCCCGCTCGCTTATCTCGTTTTCTATCTCAACGCGGCGCATATTGCTCACGCGGGTCTTCATCGTGTGCGTATAGACATACTCCCCGTCCGCGCCGCGCTTACGCACGCGCTCCGAACTGCCCGGCTCGGGGCACAGCAGATAGGTCTGGACGATGTCCGTCGCCTCCGCGTTGCGGCCGAGTATGGTGAGGTTCGGGTATCTTATGAGATATTTGCGCTCTATTTCAAAGCCGTTGTTGTTCATCTTCTGCGCTCCGTCCCGTCAGTATGTGCCGATTATACAGAAAATTTGTTAACAAATCAAGACAAAGCCGAAAGCTTCAGGATTTTTAATGACTTGCGACACTTCTCATACTATGTCAAAAATGTCGCCAAATCTGTTAAATTCCTTGCAATCAGGTCTTATATATGCTATTATGTACATATCTTCATTACGTACGAGGTGGTTTTATGGCAAACAGACCCAATATTCTCAAGCTGGCGACGAAGATCAGCCTTGAGAGCCTTACCTACACCGGCATCACCTACAAGGATCCGGAATATCGCATACTTGCCCCGATAGTTGACGACGATATGTGCCGCGTCATGATGCATATGCGTCTTGAGACAAACCGTACCGTCGAGGACATCGCAAAGCGCTGCCACGAGAGCGAGGCATTCGTTCAGGAGCAGATAGACAAGCTCATTATAGCGGGCATCGTCCGCTCCCGCAAGGTCGGCTCTCTTGACTGCTACTACTACCCCATCTGGGTTCCCGGCATCATCGAGGGTATACTCACCAACAAAGAGCAGTGCGAGCGTTACCCTGACATCGGCTACTGCTTTGAGGAGTACGCCCGCCGCCGTCCCGAGATGGTCGCCCCTGCATTCAACTCCGGCAAGCTCGGTATGTTCATGATGCGTGTCATGCCCGTCATGAGCGCCATCGAGAACAACACCAAGACCGCGTCCTATGACGAGATCGCCACCCTCATCGAGAACGCGACCGCCATCTCCGTCGGTCCCTGCTCCTGCCGCCGCTCCCGCCGTCTGATGGGAGAGGGCTGCGGTCACCTCGAAGAGGATATGTGCATGTACCTCAACGATAACGCCATAAACTACAGCAAGACCGGCGCACATCGTCTCATCACCAAGGAGGAGGCATACGAGGTTCTCCGCCGCGCCGAGGATAACGGTCTTGTCCATGAGATTAACCAGACTCCCGGCTTTGAAGAGGCCTCCGCTATCTGCAACTGCTGCGGCTGCTCCTGCTATGCTCTGCGTATCGCCGAGATGTTCCGCTCCAAGAACGCCATCCGCTCCAACTACGTTGCCCGCGTCGATAAGGAGAAGTGCGTTGCCTGCGGCCAGTGCGTTGAAAACTGCCAGACGAACGCCATCCGCCTTGGCCAGAAGAACTGCACCACGAACCCCCATATATCCGACGCGTACGACACCGACCGCGCCATTCCTTGGGATAAGAGCAGCTACAACGTTGACTACCGCACCAACCGCAGCGACGTTATGGAGAGCGGCACCTCGCCCTGCAAGGCGACATGTCCCGCGCACATCCCCGTCCAGGGCTACATAAAGCTCGCCTCCGAGGGCAGATATCAGGAAGCGCTCGAACTCATCAAGAAAGAGAACCCCTTCCCCGCCGTCTGCGGCCGCATCTGCAACAAGGCCTGCGAGGCCGCATGTACGAGAAACATTGTTGACTCCTCCGTCGCTATCGACGATATCAAGAAGTTCATCGCCGAGAAGGATCTCGACGCGGAGCACCGCTATGTTCCCAAGATGCTGAGCCTGACCGGCCGCCCCTACACCGAGAAGATCGCCGTCATCGGCGCAGGCCCCGCTGGCATGAGCTGTGCGTTCTATCTCGCGCTCAAGGGCTATCCCGTGACCGTATTTGAAAAGGAGCAGGCACTCGGCGGCATGCTGACTCTCGGCATCCCCTCTTTCCGTCTCGATAAGGCCGTCGTCAATGCGGAGATCGACATTCTCAAGGAGCTGGGCGTTGAGTTCAGAACCGGCGTCGAGGTCGGAAAGGATGTAACTCTCGACGCGCTGCGCGCCGAGGGCTACAAGGCTTTCTATCTTGGCATCGGCGCATCGAAGGGCACGTCTCTCGGCTGCAAGGGCGAAGAGCTGCCCGGCGTCTACACCGGCATTGATTTTCTGCGCGAGGTCAACCTCGGCAAGAAGCCCAAGGTCGGCAAGAGCGTCGCCGTCATCGGCGGCGGCAATGTCGCCATCGACGTTGCCCGCAGCGCGGCTCGTCTCGGCGCGAAGAGCGTCACGGTCGTATACCGCCGCAGCGAGGAAGAGATGCCCGCGGCAGCGGACGAAGTCGAAGAGGCCAGAGCTGAGGGCGTGAAGTTCATGTTCCTCGCCGCGCCCGCCGAAATCATCGGCGAGGGCAAGGCAGAGCAGCTCAAGGTAGAGCTTATGGAGCTCGGCGAGCCTGACGCGAAGGGGCGCCGCAAGCCCATCGGCACCGGCAAGTTTGAGACCATCCCCGCCACCGCCGTTATCTCCGCCATCGGCCAGAAGATAGACCTCAGCGGCATCGCCGATTTCGAGACAGCGAAGAACGGCGCCGTCATCGTTGACAAGCAGAGCTATCAGACCAGCGTCCCCGACGTGTTCGCCGGCGGCGACGTTGTGACCGGCCCGAAGTTTGCCATCGACGCGATCGCGGCGGGCAAGGAAGGCTCCATCTCCATCCACCGCTACGTCCACCCCGGCCAGACCCAGAATCTCGGCCGCGACAACCGCGACTACAAACCGCTCGATGTCTCCACCGTCGCCGTCTCCATCGGCAGCTTTGACACGGCTCCGCGCCAGAAGGCTCCCGAAGCTCCGTCCGCCGAAGCACTCAAGACCTTCAAGGATATGCGCGGCACGCTGACCGAAGAGCAGATAAAGAAGGAGGCCGCCCGCTGCCTCGGCTGCGGCTGCGCTGTCATCGACGAGGATCTCTGCATCGGCTGCGGTGTCTGCACCACCAAGTGCAAGTTCGACGCGATCCATCTTGAAAAGACCATGGACAACGTCGGCAGCACGTATTACCGCACCCTGCTCACCGCCGTCACGAACGCGCCGCACACCATCGGCCGTTTGGCGAAGAAAAAGCTCGGCAGCGTCAAGAAGTAAGGCGGCGCAATGCACGAGATCGGCATAGTGCGGAGCATGTGCAAGACCGTCCTTGATTACGCGAAGGCCAACAACGTCCAGCGGATAAGCGAGATCGTATGCGAGGTCGGCGAGCTGTCGCTCGTCATCCCCGAATATGTCGAGGAGCTGTACCCCGCCGTCGCCGCCGAGACGCCGCTGAAGGACACGAAGCTCATTCTTGAGATCGTCCCCGGCATGGCGGAATGCGACGAGTGCGACGAGATATTCAATGTTGTCGAGAACGAGGGCTACTGCCCCAACTGCGGCAGCTTTGAGAAAACAGTTCTCACCGGCAAGGACTTCAACATCAAGGAAATACATGTTCCGGAATAAAAAAAGGCTGCTTCAAAATGCGAAATGCATTTTGAAGCAGCTTATTTTTCGTCCAACTCCAGCGCCATGAATTCGTCCCGCGTCATCATCACGTTCAGATAGTCCAGCAGGCACGGAGCCGTCATATGCTCCGGCAGCTCAAGCCGCTTTAAAAGCGCCCTTCTCCGTGCGGCGCTGTCCTGTCCGCCGCTCAAGCCTTTTGCAAACATGTCCGCCTTGCTTATGCGCTGTTCGCGCCGCTGCGGCGGCAGGTCGTCTATCGTCGCGCCGCACTTGATGAGCGCGTCAAGCAGCAGCTCCGGCCGCATACCCTCGACACCGAGCTTGCCCTCCTTTGAACCTTTTCTCTTCCGCCGCTCCTTACCCTTTATATCGGGAATGTACGCATGCTTCACAAGCGCAGGATCTATGCAGGACTTGATAAAATTCCTTATCACGAAGCCCGCGCCGTCGGAGTCGGTCAGTACGATGAGCCCGCGTGCCTGCGCCATGTCGCGCAGCAGCTTCTGCTTCTGGGCGTTATTGAATATCCCGAAGCCCGAAGTCTCCACGATGACCGCGTCGACCACCTGACTGAGCGTATTTTTATCATAGCGCCCTTCGACCACTATGACCTCGCGCACGCTATGCATCGGCTTCACCCGCGGCGATGCGCAGCACAAGCTCCTTCAGCAGTTCCGTGTCATCCGTGGAGCTGCTCTTCATTTTGTAGTCCGCGTCGGCGCACAGCTCGACCGCGCGCACGAGCTGCGGCAGCGTGAAGCCCCGCGCCGAGGCAATGAGTTTTTTGGCGATGAACTCATATTTTATGCCGCAGGCGTCCATGAGCGCTTTCATGCCGTCCGGCTGCGCGGAGGCGAGCTTCGCCCCATATAGCCGCCGCATCTGCTGGCCTATCATGGCCACCATCGCAATGGGCGCGTTGTTTTTATCCGATATAAGCTCCGCGAGGACGGCCATTGCGGTGTTATATTTCTTCTGCGCGATGTAATCCGTCATATCAAAAACCACAGCCTCCGGTATGTGGTTTGCGACCGCTTCCACATCCGCGACAGTGACCCTGTCACCCTTCGCGTAGGCCGCGACCTTCTCTATCTCCGGAATGAGCCTGCTCATAAGATCGCCGCTTATGAATATCAGCCGCTGCGCCGCTTCAAGCTCTATGCTCTTCCCCGCCGCCGAAAAGCGGCGGATGAGCCAGTCAATGAGCATGCCCTGCGACTGCGCGGTAAATTTAAGCTCCAGCGCGCACTGGCGGATGCCTTTTATCAGCTTCAGCCGCCCGTCCGGCTCATATTGCGCGTCCTGCACGATGGCGACGGTGCAGTAGTCCGGAATGTCCTTGAGGATCGCCAGCATCTTGTCCGAATCCTTGCACGCGTTTATGTCCACGCTGCGCAGCTCCACGAAGCTGCGCTCCGTCATAAACGGCATCGCGTCTACCGCCATGCGCAGCTCATGCATATCAAGCTCCGGGCCGTTGATGCGCTTGTAGCTGAAGCTGTCCTCCCCTTCCGGCAGACATATCTTTTTCAGCTGCCCCAGGTACTGCTCGCGCAGATAGTCCTCCGGCCCCCAGAGAAGATACAGCCGCTCGGGTCCGAAATCCTTAAGCCTGCGCAGCTCCGCGGAATAGTTCAGTTTTTCTTCCTTTGAATTTTTCTTCGCCATGTTCACTCCGCCGGGAGACGTATCTCGACGTTCCCGTTCAAATCAGTCCTGTACACATTATACCCGTAAGCCCTGAGACGTTCAAGAGTTTCGTTCGTGGGATGGCCGTAACTATTGTAGCCGACGCTTATCACCGCGGTTTCGGCTCCGGCGGCTGACAGCAACTCGCCGCTGCTTGAATACTTCGAGCCATGGTGTCCGGCGATCAGGAGCTCGGCATCCGGAAGCTCGTGGCTTTCGATAAGCTCCCGCTCCGCCGCCTGCGGCGCGTCGCCGGTAACTATCATGTCAAACGCCCCTATGCTCACGCGCATCATCATGCAGCGCTCGTTCAGGTCGCCCTTTTCGCCCGGCGCGAACAAGTTCAGCTCAATGTTCCCGACGCTGAAAAGCTCGTCGGAATCAAGCCGCCGCAGCGCCGTGCCGTGACTTTCGGCGGCGGAGACGATCTCGTCTAGCATCCCGTCCTCATCCGTCACAGCGTCCGGTATGATGATCTCCCCGACGTCCACAAGCTCCAGCAGCCGCGGCACGCCGTTGACGTGGTCGGCATGGAGATGCGTGAGCAGCAGCACATCCACGCGCTTTCTGCCGCGCGAGAGCAGGTAGCTCCCCGCCGTCTCTCCGGCATTATCAAGGCTGTATATGCCGCCGCAGTCGATAAGCACGGTCTTGTCACCGGAAATAACGCTGATACACTGTCCCTGTCCGACGGCGAGCACCGTTATCACGCCCGCGCCGACTCTCATGCTCTGTGCGTTCACGCACAGCAGCAGCGCAAGCGAGAGAACCGCGAGCCCGCCGGGCAGAGATATTTTCGCCCAGCGCGGCAGTTTGGACACGGCGGCAATAATTAACAGCGCGTACGCAAGGACTATCCATATCACGTTCATCACGTCGTCGGTGTACAAAGCCGCGAACGGTATCCCGCCGATAAGCCGCGCGACCCACAGTACATATCGCGCAAGCAGCGATGTCAGCCACGCAAGCGCCGCGCCGGCCGGCGCGAAGACAATTCCCGCAAGGCAGGCAATATATCCGCCGCAGAAGCATGCGGACACCGCCCAAAGGCACATGACATTTGCAATCGGCGACAGGATGGCGATGTATCCGAAATGCCACGCCGCCAGCGGCACAGTGAGCGCCATGACGGAGAGTGAGCTTGCCGCAACGTTTACCGGCCAGCGGATAATGCGGCGCAGAGTGCCGCGCGGCACATCCGGCATCAGCAGCGCCGAAAGCTTTTCCGAGAACAGCATCAGCCCCGCCACCGCGCCGAACGAAAGCTGGAGACTTACGCTCGCGGCGGAATATGGGTTTGCTGCGAGCAGGATGGCAAGCGCCGTCATCAATGAGGTCGGCGGGTCGTTCTCGCGGCCGAAGATCGGCGCGATGAGCAGCATCGACTGCATGACGCCCGCCCGCACCGCGGACTGGCTCGCCCCTGTGGCCGCAACGAACACCCACACCGCGATGATGCACAGCACGGAGCTTCTTCTCGATTTTCCAAGGGCGAGCTGCAGAATACTTATCAGGAACGCCACATGCATACCGGATATGGCGACAATGTGCGTTATGCCCGCGCGCCCCATTGCCATGTACGCGCCCGCATCCTCATACAGCTCTTCCCTGCTGCCGATGAGCAGCGATTTCATAAAGGCCGCGGCGTCGCGCGGGAATATGCGCTCTATTTCGGCGCACACACTGCGGCTGATATCCTGTCCGAAGCTCAGCCACGCGGAGCGCTGCGCGGATATGACTTCCGGCGGCGTCTTGACGCTCGCGACAAGAAAAATACCGTTTGAATTATAGTAGTCGTAATCCTCGCCGTACCGCGTATCCGCCGCGCGGCAATACGCGCTGATGCGCAGCCGCCATCCCGGTTCGGCATAGATCGCCGCGCCGCTGCGGTCATACACCACCGCGCGCGTGACGCCGCCGTCCGGCAGACGGAGCCGCATTTCATAGCGGCAGTACCCGTCATACTCCGCGGAATAGGTCAGCACGACGCCCTCAAGCTCCGCCGTCTCGCCGTCAAGCGCCTTTGCGGGCAGGGCTTTCGCGAGATACGTACCGCCGAACCATACGAATCCGACAGCGAGCGCCGCAAGGGTTATCACAAAGGCTCTCAGCCATTTACGGCGCATGAAGCCAAGCCCCAGCGCCGCGGCCGCGCACAGCAGCGCAAGCCACGGCAGGAGCCGAGCCGGAAGTATGTAGTTTGCCATGAATATCGCGGCGGAGAAGCCTCCCGCCGCGAACGCAAGTCTCCGCATACGCTCACACGCCCTTTAAAAATGCCGCGCGGGTAATTTCATCGCCCGCGCGGCGTTATGGAATCAGACTATTTTTTCGGACAGCTTCAGGCCGCCGAGAATGTGGAAATGCAGGTGCATGACGGTCTGGCCACCGTCCTCGCCGCAGTTGTTGACGACGCGGTAGCCATTGTCAAGCCCCTCGGCCTTGGCGATCTTCGCTATCGCCTCAAAGCACTTTGCAACATATTCGGAGTTGCTGCCGTCTATCATGGCAGTGCAGCAGATGTGCGCCTTCGGCACGACAAGGATGTGCACGGGAGCCTGCGGGTTTATATCGCGGAACGCGAAAACATACTCGTCCTCATATACCTTGGAGCTGGGTATCTCGCCGGAAATGATGCGGCAGAAAAGGCAGTTATCGTCTTTCATTGCAATTCTCCTTGTTCAAATTATATCAGTCCTGCGCGTGCTCGTTGACGAAATCGTCAACAGCCGCCATCGCGTCGTCCAGCTTAAGCAGGTTCTTGCAGCCGCCCATTGCGGAATCGGGCTTGCCGCCGCCTGTGCCCTCGCAGATCTTCGTGATGCTCTTGATGAGGTCTCCGGCCTTGACGCCGCGCGCCACGGCGTTCTTGCCGCAGACCGCGAGCATGGTGGCCTTGTTCTCCGCCGTCGCGGCGAGCACGGCGACGATGTTGGGATAACGGTCGCGCAGCTGGTCGCCCATCTTGCGAATGTCGGCGGCATTGACAGGTCCGTTTGTGATGGTTATGACCTTGAGACCCTTGATGTCCTTTGCGCCGTAGAGCATTCTCTCCGCCTGACCGGACATGAGCTGATCCTTGAGCTTATCGATATTCTGGCGCAGCTCGTGGATTTCGCTGAGGTTGCTCTCGACCTTGTTCATGATCTCCAGCGGTCTGGCCTTGAGCCTGTCGGCGACCTTATTGATCATACCGGACATCGCTATATACTTTGCAATGACCTCGCGGCCGGTAATGGCCTCGATGCGGCGCACGCCGGAGGCGACGGAACCCTCTGAGGTAATGACGAACATACCGACCTTGGCGGTATTGTCAAGATGCGTACCGCCGCAGAACTCCGTTGAGAAATCTCCCATCTTCACTACTCTGACCGTGTCGCCATATTTCTCGCCGAAGAGCGCCATTGCGCTGAGCTTCTTCGCCTCGTCGAAGGGCATCACCTGCGTCTCGATATCAGCGCCCTCAAGGATCATATCGGCCATAACGGTGTTGACCTGGCCTATCTCCTCAGCGGTGAGCGCGGAGAAGTGGGTGAAGTCAAAGCGCAGATAGTCAGGCTCTACGAGAGAACCGGCCTGATGCACATGGTCGCCGAGGACAAGGCGCAGCGCGCTCTGGAGCAGATGCGTGGCGCTGTGGGCGCGGGATATGGCCTTGCGGCGCTCGGTGTCGATGCTGACGGTGAGCTTATCGCCGAGAACGATGCTGCCCTTGAGAAGCTTGCCGTAATGCATGTATTTTCCGCCCTTGTTTTTCAGGACGTTATTGACCTTGAATACCACTCCGTCCGCAGTCATCACGCCCTGATCGGCGACCTGGCCGCCCATCTCGGCGTACATCGGGGTGCGGTCGAGCACGACGATGGCGTCCATGCCCTCGTTTACCTCGCCGCAGATCTCGCCCTCGGCGACGAGTGCGACGACCGTGCCCTCGCTCTCGGTCCTGTCATAACCGACAAACTCAGTCTCCGGCACTTCCTTGCCGAACTCCTGGCCTGCCCAGCCGAGATCGCCCAGCGCCTCGCGCGCCTTGCGGGCGCGGACGCGCTGCTCTTCCATCAGCTTCTTGAACTCCGCCTCGTCAACGATCATTCCCTCGTCGGCGCACATCTCTATGGTGAGGTCAACGGGGAAGCCGTAGGTATCATAGAGCTTGAATGCATCCGCACCGGAGAAAACGGTCTCGCCGTTCGCCTTGTGCTCGGCTAGCAGATCGCCGAATATCTTCATGCCGGCGTCGATGGTCTTTGCGAAGTTCTCCTCCTCGGTCTTGACGACCTTGGTGATATAGCTCTGCTTCTCGCGCAGCTCCGGATACTGGCACTCGTTCTCGTGGATAACGGTGTCGATGACCTTGTAGAGGAACGGCTCGTTAACGCCGAGGAGCTTACCGTGACGCGCGGCGCGGCGCAGCAGACGGCGCAGCACGTAGCCGCGTCCCTCGTTCGACGGCAGGACGCCGTCGCATATCATAAACGTCGCGGAGCGGATATGGTCGGTTATGACGCGCAGGGACACGTCCATCTTGTGGCTCTTGCCGTAGTACGCGCCGGTCAGCTCACTGACCTTATGGGTGATGTTCATAACGGTATCGACGTCGAACAGGGAGTCGACGCCCTGACATACTACGGCCAAACGCTCAAGGCCCATGCCGGTGTCGATATTCTTCTGCTTGAGTTCGGTGTAGTGACCCTCGCCGTCGTTATCGAACTGCGAAAACACGTTGTTCCAGACCTCCATATAGCGGTCACAGTCGCAGCCGACGGTGCAGTCGGGCTTGCCGCAGCCGTACTCGGGGCCGCGGTCATAGTATATCTCGGAGCAGGGGCCGCAGGGACCGGCACCGTGCTCCCAGAAGTTATCCTCCTTGCCGAAGCGGAAAATGCGCTCGGCAGGGATGCCGATCTCTTTGTTCCATATTTCGAACGCCTCGTCGTCATCGACGTAGATGGACGGATAGAGCCTGTCCGGATCAATGCCGACCCACTCGGGCGAGGTGAGGAATTCCCAGCTCCATGCGATGGCTTCGTGCTTAAAGTAGTCGCCGAAGGAGAAGTTGCCCAGCATCTCAAAATAGGTGCCGTGACGCGCGGTCTTGCCGATGTTCTCGATGTCACCGGTGCGGATGCACTTCTGGCAAGTGCAGACGCGGTGGCGCGGCGGCTCCTGCTCGCCCTTGAAATAGGGCTTCATGGGTGCCATGCCGGAGTTTATGAGCAGCAGGCTCGCGTCGTTCTGCGGAATGAGCGAAAAGCTCGGCAGACGAAGATGTCCTTTAGTCTCAAAAAAGCTCAGGAACATCTCTCTCAGTTGGTTAACTCCATACTTTTCCATTTATTAGTCCTCCAAATTCTTTTTCATTCTCTCTGAAAAGCTCTCTTCATGCTCAACGTCAGCGTTGAAGAATTCCATCTTCCCGCAGTGCGGGCAGGAATATATCCGCACCTCCATCGAGCCTGAGAACAGGTTGCTCAGGTGTCCGGAGAAAAAGCCGTAATGCCCCAGCTGTATCTCCTCGCAGCCGAGATCGGTCATCTCTGTCCCACAGCGCAAACAATTCATTTTTGTCCTCCTAAAAAATATACCTCCGCCCCCATACAGGGGCGAAGGTCAATTCGCGGTACCACCCTGATTTGCCGCAGTGCGGCATCTCTCGCCCCCTTAACGCGGGGAAAACGCTCCGGTCATCCCGGAAAGGCTCGGAAACGGCTGCCGTTATCGGGCACGAGACCTTACACCATCCGGTCCCTCTCTGCGCTGTCCTGCTCCGGCTCTTTTCGTCAAAGCCAACTGATATAAAATGAATACGAATATATTACCACAAGCGGCGGTTTTGTCAAGAGATTACCGGCATTTTCTTACTATAGAATACCGCTCGGCGTATCTCGGCAGGCGCATATGTATCGCCATCATCGCGTGGCGTGTATCGTCTATCTCCTCGCCCTCGGAATTATACATATGCTCTACTGTGAATTTCACGGGCGCGGCATCCGTCGTGAGCAGCTCCAGCTCGTCTCCGCGGTAGAATTTATTCCGCTGGCAGAGCACGGCGTTCCCGTCCGCGTCGCAGGTCTCGACCACGGCAGCGACATCCGCATCCGTAAAGTAGGTCGCGTCATGGTAATACTGCCCCGGGTCGCCGAAATAGAAGCCGGTCGTATACGGCCGGTGGCTGACCTTGTTCACCTCCTCGACCCACAGCGGGTCAAGCGGCGCACCGGCGACGGCGGCGTCTATCGCGTGGCGGTAGGCGTTCGTGACGACGGCGGCGTAGTAGGACGATTTCATGCGTCCCTCTATCTTGAAGCTGTCAATCCCTGCGTCGATAAGCTCCGGTATATGCTCTATCATGCACATATCGCGGGAGTTCATTATGTGCGTCCCGCCGTCTTCGCTTATCTCGAAGTACTCGCCCGGGCGCTTTTCCTCGACCAGATGATACTTCCAGCGGCAGGGCTGGGCGCACTGGCCGCGGTTCGCGTCACGTCCGGTCAGGTAGTTTGACAGCAGACAGCGCCCCGAGAACGACACGCACATCGCACCGTGAACGAAAGCCTCCAGCCGCAGCTCCGGCGGGGTATTGCGGCGAATTTTCCTGATATCCTCCAGCGGAGTCTCCCGCGCGAGGACGACCGTGTCCGCGCCGAGCGCGTACAGCGCATTAGCCGCCGCGCTGTTGATGACGCCGAACTGCGTGCTGATGTGCTTTGCGACCCTGGGCGCATGCTTCTTCGCAAGCTCCAGCACCCCGATATCCGCGATTATCAACGCGTCGGCCTCCACGTCCTGCAAAAATTCAAGATACTTCGGGAGTGCGGCAAGCTCGTCTTCGCGCGGGAGCGTGTTGCAGGTCACGTATACCCGCCGCCCCATCGAATGCGCAAGCTGCACCGCTTCGCGCAGCTGCTCCTCGTTGAAGTTGCCCGCCGAGGCGCGCATCCCGAATTGAGTCCCCGCCAGATACACGGCGTCCGCGCCGTAATGGAGCGCCATTGTAAGGCGCTCCATATCCCCGGCGGGGGCTAAAAGTTCCGTTTTCTTATTCATAGTTCTGTGTTGCAACAAAGGCGTTGAACTCGTCCGCATTGGTGAAGAAGCGGTGCTGTCCGGTCGCCGTGTCGAGAGCGTAGTAGTAATAGCCGGTGCTCTCCGGATAGAGCGCCGCGTTGACGGACGCGATACCGGGGTTTGCGATCGGCGTGGGCGGCAGGCCGGTGTTCAGTCTGGTGTTGTACGGGCTGGGGTCTGCCAGCATGTCCGCCGTCGGCGCACCCTCATGGTCGGGGTAGGCGTACAGTATCGAAGCGTCGATACCAAGCGGCATTCCGGCGTTGAGACGGTTATAGATGACGGAAGCGATGAGCGCGCGTTCGGAATCGTTCGCGGCCTCCTTCTCTATCAGCGACGCGATGTTGACAACGTCGCGCATGCTCATTCCGAGATCCTGCGCGCGCTGGAGCATTTCGGCAGTCTGCTTATAGTAGAAGTTCTCCAGCATCTTGTTTATGGCGCTGGACGCCTGCATGCCGACATAGAACTCATAGGTATCTGGGAAGAGGAAGCCCTCAAGGCGGTAGGCACTGCCCTCTTCGCCGCCCTCAAGGAAGGAATAGTTAAAGGTTGCGGTCGCGGCGGCTTCCATGAGGTCGTTATAGCTGCACACGCCCTCCTCCTCAAGACGGAGGAATATCTGGTGCATCGAGAAGCCCTCCGGTATCGTGACCGTGGTGGTCAGCGTGGAGCCGGAGCCGGACTGCATATTTTTTATAAGCGCGCGATAGTCGAAGCTCGACCGCAGCTCATAGCTGCCGGGATCGACCTTTGAACCGGCATGGGATATCTTGCAGAACGCCTCAAACAGCCACTTATATTCGATAAGTCCTGCGTCCTTCAGCGCGTCCGCTACGTAGCTGACGTCCGCCTGAGACACACGCTTTGTCCCGATTTTGTTGCCGTTTTCGTCCAGATCGTCAACCGTGGCGATCTCGAAGATGTTGCTCGGCAGCGTCACGACCGCGGTGAAGCTGTCCTTATTCAGGGCGAGCGCATCGCTCGCCGCCATCCATGCAAAGCATGCGAGAACGACGCTGAGCGCAGTGACAAACACGAAGTACATCACTCCACCGAGGCAGCCGGAGCGGTATTCCCTGCTCTGGCGCACGGGGCGGTAATCCCGCTCTGTCATCTCGTCGCCGGTGTAGTTGTGGTTCTCATCGCCGTTTTTATCTATGAAGAAATTGTCAACTGCGGAAAAGCGGCTGGATCTGTCCTTCGCGGCGGGTTCCTGCGGCTGCTCCTGCGGCTTCGCCGCGGGTTGTGCGCCGGTCTTGCCCGTCTGTCCGGTTTTCTTCTTCGCATTCTCATCGTGAATGCGGAATATCTCATTTATCTTTTCAATATCGTCCGGCATTGTTTTCCTCCTCATATGGATATCGGCATGGCGCACAATTTGTCGTAGCACCAGCCGGCAGGGCTGCATATTATGGCATGAGCGACGCAGAAAACTGCTCGCGGTGTTATCTGGATATGGCTGCTGTGCCGCGCACCGTGCCTGCGGCACAGGCAAAGTTCCGGCACGGGGAAAGGAATATATATATGTTCTGCAACGGCTGCAACAACAATAGCATTCTGTGGATAATCATTATCCTCATCATTCTCTTCGGCTGGGGCGGCTGCGGCTGCGGATGCGGCTGTGACAATGGCTGCGGATGCGGCTGCAATAACAACAACGGCTGCGGCTGCTGAGTTATCTGCAATCACCGGGGGCTCCGAAAGGAGTCCCTTTTTTGACGCAGTAGAGCTTAAATATGTTTCCGGATCAGCTCGTATATCTCGTCGTTTTTTTCCTCGACCTCGCGCTCAACTCCGTTTTTCGTAAACGGAATTCGCGTCCAGCCGTAGTAATCCGCGGCCATGTCCGCCGTATGCAGGCAGCGCCGCAAGTATTCAACGTCCTTCTCATGGATGTCGGCCGTGGTGTGCGTCTTATCCTGACGGCGCTTCATACGCGCAAGCGAGGTATCAATATCGACGTCAAGGTATATGACAAGATCAGGCTGCGGCAGACCCATTTTTACATATTCGAGGTCATAAAGCCAGCCGAAAAACGCCGGCAGCTCCTCATCACTGAGCTTGCAGCCCTGATGGACGGCGTTTGAGGTCGTATAGCGGTCGGAGATGATAAGTCCGCCCGCGTTATATATATCGCCCCACGCCTCGCGGTAAGACGCGAAACGGTCGACCGCGTAAAAGGTGGACGCGGTGTAGGCGTTCACATCCTCAGGATGGCTGCCGAAGCTGCCGCCAAGATACATGCGTATCAGTGCGCTGCTCTCCTTGTCATACCGGGGAAACACAATATGATTATAGTCAATTCCGTCGTTTTCAAGACGCTGGCATATGTGCCTGTACTGGCACGATTTCCCGCTGCCGTCTATGCCCTCGAAAACTATCAGCTTACCTTTTGCCATAAATCCTCCGGAAGAGGCCTTCCGTTTATATCAGGCTGAAAACCTCTCCAATTTTTTCATGTATTATCAGATCCGCGCAGCTGTCATACGGGGTTTCGCTCAGGTTCACAAGGACGAGCTTATTTCCCCGGTAATAGTTGATGAGTCCCGCCGCCGGATACACGTTCAGCGACGTGCCGCCGACGATGAGCACATCGGCATTGCGCAGATAGTGCACGGACTTTGCCAGAACGTCCTCGTCCAGCTGCTCCTCGTACAGCACGATGTCCGGCCTTATGACGCCGCCGCACTTGCAGCGCGGGACGCCCTCGCCGTGGTTCATCTTGTCTGCCGGATACGGCATACGGCAGCGCGAGCAATAGGCGCGCAGGATGCTGCCGTGCAGCTCCAGCACGTTTTTGCTGCCGGCCGCCTGATGCAGTCCGTCGATATTCTGCGTTATAACGGCGCGCAGCTTGCCCTCGCGCTCCAGCTCCGCAAGGCGCAGATGCGCACGATTGGGCTTCACGCCGTCGATAACGAGCTTTGCCCGATGGAACCGGTAATACTCCTCGGGATAGCGCTCAAAGAAGCTGTGGCTCAAAATCGTCTCCGGCGGGTACTTCCACTGCTGATTATACAGGCCGTCAACGCTGCGGAAATCCGGTATCCCGCTCTCGGTGCTGACTCCTGCGCCGCCGAAAAACACGATATTGTCGCTCTCCGCGACCCATTTTTTAAGCTGGTCGATCTTAGCGTCCATAGGCCAAGCCTCCATTCAACGCCGGTAGTACCGGTTAACAAGGGCAGATACTAAACGGAGATATTATACAACATATTTCATGAATTGACAAGGCGGCGGACATTTTTTAATATATGCGCAATAAATAAGCGGGCGGCAAAGCTGCCGTCCGCTTGAGCATATTGAATTTTTACAGGCTGCCGTTTACAAGCTCGCCGTCAATGAATGTCGCCTTGAGGTTCAGCTCCTCGTCCAGCAGCAGCATATCGGCGCATTTGCCAACTTCGAGCGATCCGATCTCGCCGAAGCTGTTTATCGCTTTTGCGGGCGCTACCGTCATAGCATAGACCGCGTCCTCAAGCGGTATCCCGTAGGACACGACGTTTTTCAGTTCCTGAAGAAGATTGCTGGAAGAACCGGCGAGCGTACCGTCGAGCAGCGTCGCGCGGCCGTTTTTGACAACTATCGGCTGTCCCGCGAGATCATAATTGCCGTCACAAAGTCCGGCGCAGCGCAGAGAATCGCTGATTATTATCATCTTTTTGCCGAACATGCGGTACACGGCGTTTATCACTGCGGGGTGGATATGCAGCCCGTCGCAGATAAGCTCGACCTCTGCTCCCGCCGTGAGTGCCGCGCCGATAAGCCCCGGCTCACGGTGGTGCAGCGGCTGCATGGCGTTGAAGAGATGCGTCGCCTGCGTCGCGCCCGCCTCGAATCCGGCCATTGCCGTAGCGTAATCCGCAGTGGTATGGCCGAGGGATACGGCGCACACCTTCGACGCCTCGCGGATAAACTCCACCGCGCCGTCAAGCTCCGGCGCCATGGTGATTATCTTCAGCTTTCCTCCGCTCAGCTCGCTCATACGGTAAAACAGATCAAGATCAGGCATGCGGATGTTTTCCGCCTTCTGCGCGCCACGCTTTTTATACGACACGAACGGCCCCTCAAGATGCACGCCCGCGCACTTTGCCTGCGCGCCCTGCCGCTCATAACCGCGGATATTGCGCATCGCCTGCGCCAGCGCGTCCTCGCCTATGGTCATGGTCGTGAAGCAGAATGAGGTCACGCCGTGCGCGGCGTAGTAGCCCGCGAGTGCGGGTATCTCGTCGGCGCGGCAGTCGCTCGCGTCGTAGCCTATCGCACCGTGCGTGTGGATGTCGATGAAGCCGGGGACGAGGTATGCGCCGTGCGCGTCAACGCCGCCCTCAACGTCAAAGGCGCTTATCTTATCGGAAAACTCGACGGAAGAACGCTCAAAGCGCCCGTTTCTGTAAACCCTCGCATTGCTTATCTTCATGGATCAGACCTCCATGGCATACAGCCGGAAATATGTATCAGCTCAGAGATAGAAGCTGGGAGACTTTCTGCCCGCGCACATCTTCAGCAGCGCCGCCGACACCGCAAGCTGTGCCGCCTTCGGGACGCTGCGCGCGCCGAAGGGACATACTGTGATGCAGCGCATACAGCTTATGCACTTGGTCTTGTCGGGCTTTCTGGGATCGCCCTGATCTATCGCCCCAGCGGGACATTCGGCAGAACATGTGCCGCAGCCGGAGCAGTGTATCCCGGAGCTGGGATAGAGCGGCAGACCCTTGTACGGCTTATAGTCGTGACTGCCGGGCATCGGCACGTCGCGCAGGTTCTCGCGCGACATGAGCGAGGTGAGGAAGCTCTTAAGCTGGGCAACATCCTTCTCGTCGGGACGGCCTGCGCCGAAGCGGCGATCAAGTGAATGCGGCGCGACCATCTCCGCCCCGCCGACAACGCGGAAGCCGTTCTTTTTGCAGAGGTCTGCCATTTCCTGAAGCGCATCCTCAACGGCGCGGTTGCCGTATACCGCCACGGGCACGACGGGCGTATTGTCGCCGCGGACATCCTTCATGCGGCGATACATGGGAGCAGGGATGCGGCCGCCGTAAACCGGAAAGCAGATGAAAACCAGCATATCCGAGTCAAAGCTCATGTCGAAATCGAACACGGTGATGTCCGCCGTCTCGGCCTTTAGCTCGGAAGCAATGAGCTTTGCGATATGCTCGGTCCCGCCGGTCGCGCTGAAGTAAAGAACGATAGGTTTCATACTCTGTACCCCTTATGATT
>QRFC01000315.1_pt1 | contig 51345 bp, 46 predicted proteins | sample 1861061 | NCBI WGS metagenome assembly QRFC01 (sample SAMN09711282, study PRJNA482702) | Human gut metagenome, whole genome shotgun sequencing project.
TTCCATTCGTCGCGACGCACCGCGAGGAAGTGGTTGAATACGAAACGTGCACAGCCCAGCGTGCGATTGATGAGGTTTTCCTGTGTTCTGTTCGGATAGATGCGGAACTTATAGCCAAGCGTGTACGTTTCCATTTTTCTCACTTCCTTTGCGATGTTTTCTGGCTTTCGATATACTGCTTGACGATTCCAAGCGGTGCACCACCGACCGTAGAACAGAAATAGGAATTTGTCCAAAGTGTCGGCAGTTTCGTTGTCAGCCAATGAAATTCCTGTCTTAGTATCCTCGACGTTTTGCTCTTGATTGTCTTCACCGCTTTGTGAATTCCGAATTGCGGATCTACCTCCAAAAGCAGATGTACATGGTCTGGCATGATTTCCATCTCGATGACCTCAAAGTGACTTTCGGCCGCGATAGACTGTATGAGCTCCTTCAATCTCACATCCACACCATTTACGAGCACTTTGCGACGATACTTAGGACAGAATACAATGTGATATTTACAGGAATATACGATGTTACGGTTTGAATGATATACTCTGTTCATATTTGTATTATACTATGCATTAGTAATTAATACAATGATTGAGAAGGAAAAAGTTGTCCGCCTTCAATTGCTTACGCAAATTCGGCGGATGCGCCTTATATCCCCAGTCCTAAAGGGCGAGGTTTTACGGCGCGTTCGATAAGAACTTTGGCATGCCTTGGCGAATAAATTCCGCAAAAAGTATTGAGCGGAACTATGTGTATCGCACGCAGTATTCACCTAAAGTAGTATTTACTACAAATCAGCAACATACTATCACGCGTATCACAATTATTGGTATGGAGTAAAATGTTTCGTTGAAAAAGTGGTGAGCAGATTGGAACGAATCGAAGGAACTGTCAATCTTTTTGGACCCTTATCTTTAATCGACTCGACCGTCTCTGCCAATCTAATTCGTGGAAGACCACGCCACTTTCCTTCAACCACATGTACACGGTGGGCCGCGAAGCATGGCAGATGCGCATGAGCTCGGATACGGAGTGGATCTCGCGGTTCTGGTACTTTTTGACAAGCTCGTCCCAGTCGGCGGGCTTTTTCTTTTTCTGCCGGCCCTTGTAGATGCCCTTAGCCTTGGCGACGGCGATGCCCTCGGCCTGACGCTGCAGCATGATCTTGCGCTCGAAGGTGGCAATGGCCGCAAAGACCGTCATCGCCAATTCGCCGGCAGGGGTGGATGTATCAAAATTCTCTTTGAGCGAGATGACCTGCACACCTTTCTCGCGAAGGTCCTGGATGATATCGAGCAAGTCCTTCGTGCTACGAGCCAAGCGTGAAAATTCCGATACATAGATGGTATCGCCTTCACGCGCAAAATCGATCATAGCTCTCAATTGTGGTCGCTCGGTATTTTTGCCAGACAATTTATCTTTATAAATACGTTCTACGTTTGCCTTCTCCTTCAACTCGATGATCTGCCGTTCTTCATGCTGCTCAACTGTTGAGACCCTGACATAGCCAATTTTCATGAATATTCCCTCTATAGTATAAAAGAACTTCTAGACATACTATGATATATTGTTCATTATAGCATATTTTACAATTTGATTCGCACTGTAAATGCATTTTGTACCTATCAAAATAGGGCACGCGCTAATTTTATACTACGCAAAAAGGCACGTACTACAGTTTTGTAGCACGTGCCTTTTGCTATTCCTCATATTATCGATGCCTTCGGTGCTCACATCAATTTCTTCTCATCCTTTGAGGTGGCCTCCTTCAACCTCTTTTTTTCCTTCGAAGTATGGGATAAGTTCACTTGGTACGATCCAAAAAACGTGAATCGTTGATCCGCAAGGGCAGGCAGTTCTTTGAGATTCAGTTCGTCCTCAGAAGCCTCTAAGGCCGAAATATCGCTTTCCAACGGCTCGGAGGTATCGATAGGTTGTTCAGATGCGATTGCGACTCGATGCGCTTCTTGCATCGAGTCTGAGAGCCCCGCCCCGCAATTCGAGCAGAATTTAGCGTGATCCGGCATCTTGGTACCGCAGTTCTTACAATACATCATATACATCTCCCTTCCGGAAATCCTTTCACTCGGCAAAGAAAATTCACACGGTGAATTTTCTAGGTCCAGCAGCAGATTGTTCCATCATAGATACAAGAGCGAAAGAGATTGCCCTCAGCTATTGCTAGAATGCAATCCCTCACTCGTGGAAACCTACTGAGGGACGTGTCCTCTTTATTATACCCGAAAAAAGCCTGCAAGGCTAGTCATGGCGTCGATAAAATAGACATCTGTAGCCAACAGAAGGGCAGCCTGCTAACATCATTACAAATTATTTTAGTATACATGTCATTTTGTATCATCATGGATAAAAGTACCCAAATTCTGCTCTCCCCACGCCTGGAGCTCCAGCAGGATTGGAATCAATGCTTCCGTCTTATCGGTCAGGTCGTAGTCAACACGGACGGGACGTCCATCGTACACGGTACGCCGAATCAGTCCGTCTGCTTCCAATTCCTTCAGAGACTGCGCCAGCATCGTGTTAGTGATGCCAGCAATGACGCGCCGCAGCTCACCATAACGGATTGTTCCATATTTATTCATGGCACAAAGGATGAGAATCTTCCACTTCCCTCCAACGAGGTCCAATACACGCTTCAGCCCACAGCCGACACCGCCAACAGAATCACAAATCATTTCTTTCTTCATGCTTCCACTTCCTAGTCAGTTTTTTCGTACCCAGTAAATAAAAACTGCGTACTTGATAAGTTTTTCTTACTAGGTATAATAACATTATCGGATGAGATAAACAACCCCCATCCCCATCTGAAAAACACGGCCAAAAGGCCCGATAGGAGGCATGACTATGCAATATTTTGAAATAAGACCCCACGGAGTATGTGCGCAGCTGATTTCTTTTTCTCTGGAGGACGGAAAGCTCCACGATGTCCATTTCTTGGGAGGATGTCCGGGCAATCAGCGTGCCATCGCCAAACTCTTGGAAGACGAACGTGCAGAGCGGGCCGTACAGATCCTCAAGGGGAATCGTTGTGGCAATCGCCCAACTTCCTGTACCGACCAGCTGGCCCGCGGCGTAGAGCAGGCTCTAACGCAAGTGAAGGAATCCGCCACAGGAAAATAAAAAACACTATAACAAAAAGAGAGGTTATATAGATGAATCATATCGATGTAGAACGTCTAAGTGCAACAGCTGAAGCAGCCAAGAATGATTCCACCAGCCGCTTCTTACCGTTCTCTGTAAATTTGACCTGGGAAGATGGGACACGAAACCGTGCTGTCGTCCGTGATTTTTCCCCCTTGACGCTAGCAGAACCAGAAGCGTTCGGCGGAGAAAACGAAGGCCCAAATCCTGTAGAATATCTGCTAACAGGGGCCATTGGCTGTTTTTCCATCAGTCTAGAGCTGATCCTCAGTCAACGCGGAATCAAACTGAATGCCTACCATGCAACCATTACAGGAAAGGTCGACATGGCTGCCTTTTTCGGCCATATCGACGGCGAAAGAGGAGTACAAGGCATCACGTTGCATGCGTCAGTTGATGCCGATGCCCCGCAGGACGAAATCCAAGATGCCATCCATCAGGCATGGAGTCACTCCATCGTCCTCAACACCTTAAAACCAACAATACATGTCGTAAGTGAATGAGCATCTGTTGCATTGTTTTCCACGATGATCTGAAGTGATGTTACCATCTCTTTAGAAAAGCCAAAAATTCACCGGGTGAATATCCTTCATTATAGTAAAGGAAATTCACCCGGTGAATTTTTTCTATTTCCCTGCCGAAACAATCAGGTATCCTGCTCGTGTAGCGCCTCAAGGTTTCTTCAGAATAAAAAAACAGCCAGCTCTGCGGCATACTAGATGCACCGGCGGAGCTGGCTGCCCTTTCTCTGCGAAAGGTGGGCGTTGCCTTTGAGCTTGTACGAGATACTATCCTTGCTGATAGCTTTCGCTACGCTTGTAGCAACAATCCTGAAGTAGATATTCGATTAGCCTAACATTCGAAAGAACACTGGCGCTTCGACCCGCCGGCCTTTCTATGTCTGATAGTAACACAAGCCATCTGGACCTGCAAGCACTGCTATCTAAGAAGACGTCAGCCCAGATAGCCCATCTCGATCTCGTCGACCTTGTTGTTCTCGATCTCGAAGACTAGGCCGATGCTCTTGTCTTCATCGCAGTAGTAGATGTACTTGTCGCCGCGAATCTTGTCGGGCTCGCCGTAGGCTGCCTTCACGGCATCAAGGGTGGAGCCGACTTCGATGCCAGCAGCTGTCTTAATGCCATTATGGCGGGAAATCTCGATGTGGCGCACATAGCCGTCTACAAACTTCAATTCGAAGGAATCACCGTACTCGTATTCCGTTACCTCGCCATTCCACAGCGAATGGTGTTTCGTCTCTACCTCGGTCGGCGTGCCGTACACCTGCTGGACATAATCCGAAGAAGCACCATATTCAATCCCACCAGCGACAAGCGCTGACGACGGTACAGCGGCCGCGCAGATCGTCGTGCTCATCGTCAAGGCAGCACCAACAGCCAGTGAAGGAATCCATTTTTTCATCAAGATCATCTCCCTTTTCACGCATTCAATAGAATAATTTCTTTTATTCAATATACATTATCTATATGAAATCTACATGAAACAGCGACTGCGCTCAAAGAGGATACCGCTCCAACACGGCCATCATCGCGCGTTTCTCGGCAGTCGCGTCTTCCAAATGGAAGACGGCGAAGCGATGACCGCTCTCTTTGGTGTAGATCTTCTTCATGATGGGGTAGCCGGGCTGGCTGAGCGCGAGCTCCGACAGGGCTGTACCTTCCTCAAAGACCGCGCGGCCGTAATAGCGGAAGAACTGCTTTCCCTTGCCAATCAGGCCAGAGATCTCTACAAAAGGGTTCGCCTGCATCTGGCGGTAGACATCTTTCATGGCACCGACACCGAAATAATTGATACCGTTGGCCATCATGTGGAAGCTGATGGGGCGCGACTTTGGACGGCCATCCTCGATGGTGTTGAGGAAGAACGCGCCGCTTTCTTCTACGCACTGATCAAGCCAGGTCGCGATGCGTGCTTCGATTTCTTGACGTGATTGCATGGTTCACCTCGTGCAGATCAGAACATCGTATTCTTGTTTTCGGCCTTCTCGGGGATGTCCTGGATGACGTCCCAGTGCTCGACAATCTTTCCATCCTTGACGCGGAAGATATCGACGGCAGCCTGGCCGCGGTCTTTGTCATTGAGCGTGATGTGATTGTGGATAAAGACGAGATCACCGTCCGCACCGATGTGCTTGATCTCCGCCTTGCTCTGCGGGAATTCCTTGAGGAATCCCTCAATGCCATCCTCGAAGGCCTGACGGCCATCCTGGAAGCCCGGATTATGCTGGATATAGTTGGGAGCCGTCATCTCGTCGATCACAGTCGTATTGTGCTTGTTGAACACTTCATTCCAGAAATACTCGACCATCTGCTTGTTGTCCGTGAACGTCGGCGTCTTCTCCGCTGCAAAAGCCGGGCTGACCGACATCGCCGTGACAAGGCTCATCCCGAGCAGCATCGCCGTAATTTTCTTCTTCATCTTCATAAATATCCTCCTCAATGGTTCTTCTTGATCTCGTCTTGCATCTCTAGGAACAAGTCCTTCAGCGTGACCTGCTGCATCTCACGGAGCAGCAGTGCTTTCCAAGCCTCTAGATAGCCGTCCAGTACGCCCTTGATGGCACCGCCGACAGGGCAGTTCGTATTGGGATGCTCATGCATGTGAAAGAGCTCCTCATCGGAGTCCTCGACTGCTTCGAAGATATCCCGCACCGTGATGGCTTCAGGAGCTTTCTTGAGGCAGGCGCCGCCGACACCGCGACGGATCACGATGAAGCCGGCCTTCTTCAGTAGTTGCAGCGTCTTGCGGATGTTGACCGCATTGACGCCGGTCGTATCGGCCAGCACCTCAGAAGTGACTTTCTCTTCTTCCTCGTATTCCTCCAGATAGAGCAGAATGTGGATGGCTACACTCATGCGACTGGAAAATTTCACTGGAATCACCTTTCTCTGCAAGCGTTGTTGTTCGACTGACTACATCATATCACAACATCGTTGTTGTGTAAAGAGCAACAACCATATGATATCCTATGTGTCAGCAAGATGCCCCCAAAAGATACTGAGTCACATACAAATGACAACCTTCATGATAGAATGAGGTTCAACAAATACGATAACAGGAAAGGGACGAGTGATATGAACGAGAAAGCAATCATCGAAACGGTAAAGGTGGCACAGCCAAAGCTGCGCCGCGAGGATTTGCTGCATGTCCTGAAGTACCGCTATGCGACAAAGGCATGGGATAAGGACAAAAAGATCAGCGATGAGGACATGCAGACGATTCTAGAGGCAGCACGCCTTGCGCCGACATCGTTCGGCTTTGAGCCTTGGAAGATCATCGTCCTGCAGGACCCGGAAATCCGTCAGGCCATCCGGCCATATGCCTGGGGTGCAGATGCCGCGCTGCAGGATGCCAGCCATTTTCTGGTGTTCCTGGCACGGAAAAAGGCGGATATCACCTTCGGCTCGCCCTACCTTGAGCACATCACGCACGACATCATGGAACTGCCCGAGCAGGCATACAACATGTTCGAGAAGGCCTATACGGGATTCTGCCGCGACCAGCATAAGATTCTCGAGTCCGAGCGCTCGGCATTCGACTGGTCAGCAAAGCAGGCCTATATCATCATGGCCAACGTCCTCTTTGCAGCAGCTTACCTGGGCATCGACTCCTGCCCGGTCGAAGGCTTCACGAAGGATAAGGTCGAGACGGTTTTAGCGAATACCTACCATCTCTACGATTCCGAGCACTTCGGTGTCGCCTGCATGACTGCTCTCGGATATCGCGGCGAAGCACCGCATCGCGACAAGCGCCGTCGTCCCCTCGAAGAATCCATCATCTGGAAATGAGCCGTTTTTTAACGCCTTCCCTATAAAGACGGTACCGTACCCAGCGTACTGATACCGTAAGGAAATCGGATTGTGTAGCTAACGTTACAGAACTAGCAGCGGCAAATCTGTATACTGATAACCGTAAAGAGCAAACGAACCCGGCCCACCGAGACGAAAGCTGAAGGGATAACCGAAACAGAACTACCCTGAGCAAAGAAAGGAATGTGATGACTATGGCTGACAAGAATGCATTTGTCCTGCAGGATGACTGCAGCTACTGCGGCGCACAGGAGAAGGAAGAACAGCAGGAACTCTTATACGAGTGCAGAAACTGCGGCACGCTCTACTGCGACAACTGCGGTGAAGATAAAGGCTGCCCGAACTGCGGGGCTCCGTTCAGCGACTCGCATCCGATCGAGCCGTTAGGTGCCAGCAGCTGGAATCCGAATCAGGGCTGATTTTACCAGAAAAGCTCCGTGACCACGAACATCTTCCTCAGAGAGATGTCCGTGGTCACGGAGCTTTTTCAGTATCATGTGTTAAAGTATCTGGCCTGTATCGCCTCTTCTCGGATGCAACAGCAGCACAATCTCGTTTAGGAGCCCGCAGAACACCGGGTCTTCATCCGACTGCCCCTTGAAGCGGGCCAGCACGGCGCCGGAGATGGTTGCCACGAGCTCTTCTTCGCGGTATGCTACAGGGCCTAGTTCGTCGAGCGAGATCTTGGTGCCGAGCGAGCTGATGAGCTGGCCGTCCTCGGTGATCAGGAAGCCTTCCTCGCCCTTGCCCCAGAACAGGGAATGGGTCGAGTCACCGAGCACGACGACTTCATCCGCATCGACACCGGCCTGCGATCCGTAGGACTTCATGGCATTTTCCAGCGGATTGGACAGCTTCTCGCCCCAATAGTAGTAAGCGGCATCTGCCATCTGGTCTGCCACGGCTTCCGTCAGGCAGGCCACGCGCTCCTCCAGCGGCACGAGCGCCTTGCGGCTGTCCCATTCTGCTTGGACGACTTCCTCATCCGCCTCGGTCTCAGCATCCTCAGCGGCCTTCTGGTAGAGATGCCATGCCTCTTGGAAGTCAAACGTTTCTCTTTGCGGGTCGACACACAGGCGGGCCGCCTCTAGCAGCGCTTCCTGACTGCCCTGCGCCAGCGCCGCTTGATAGTAATCCAGTGCTTTTACCGATTCGCCCTGCGCTTCCATCGCCTTGCCGAGCTGGAGCCCAAGTGTCCGGATCTTCTCGTCTCCCCCCGGATGCTGCTCCGCCAGAGCCTGCTGATACGACTGCCATGCCTGCTGCCAGTCGGCCATTGCCTGTTCGCCCGTCTCCGCACTGGCTCTTTCTTCCCACTGCTGGCCTTGCGCAAAGGCAAGCGCGCCGATGGCAGGCCCCGCTTCTTCGCAATCAAGGGACTTGGCTTTCTCGTACCACGCCATGGCCTTGTCTTTATCTTCTTCCATGCCCTGACCCTGCTCGGCCATCTGGCCGATGTAGAAGCAGGCCGTGCCATCGCCTTCGGCCACGAGTTTCTCGTACCAGTCCAGCGCCTCGGCGAATTTCCCCTGCGCCACCAGCTCCTGCGCGTCCTTGGCGGCCAATCTCCGGTAAGCGGCGCACTGCTCGTTCTGTTTCTTCTTCAGATACTGGTACAGCACCCAGGCGGCGTCCTTCTTGCCCAGCACAGCAGCTTCCACAGAAGACCACTGCGCTTCTTCCTGCTGGCCGCCTCTCGCCTGCAGGATTCCCGCCTGCCAGGCCGCTTCAGCGCTGCCCATCTCTGCGGCAAGCTGGAACGCCGGCAGCGCATGCGCCTTGTCACCGGCTTCGAGCGCCGCCTGCGCCTCTTGGAGTTTCTTCTTGCGGATATCTTCAGACCACGCCTCTGCAGCACCGGTGAAGTGCACGAGATGGAAGTGGATGTCATGAGCATTCCAGTCGGTCTCCTCTGGCGCTTCGAGTTCCAGCACCACCTCGCTGTCCATGCCCCAGAAGCTCACATCAGCGGCATCCGCCGGAATCCAATACGTGCCGGCCGCCAGAGCGATGTCCACATGAGGGCTTTCCGCTCTGCGGAACATCTGGGGCAGGTCGCGAAGCTCAATCAGCAAGGCCAGCAGCATAGCCGGACCGGCCACCGGATAAAACGGTCGGGAAAGGAAGTTCGGCACCCAGTCGGGGAAATGGAAAACCTTTCCGACATTCTTGTTCTTCATGTACATTTGCCAGACCGACCTGGCCAGATCGAGCTCCTCGCCTTCGGCCTCTGCCATCTGGAACACATCCCTTGCGGCAGAGGGCTCCAGCTCCAGCAGCGCCTTGTAGACCGGCAGCGTGTTCCCCGTGATTTCCAGACAGCTGCAAAGCCCTTTGAACACATCCTCTTCCTCGATCTTGCCATTGGCAAAGCGCTCCAAGAGATTCTTGCGCCGGCTGTCGGCCTTATCCGTTTCAAATGACGCTTCCGGCAGATCGCACTCTGCGACCAGCAGCCGATGCACCTCGGTAAAGAGGTCAAACCGGCAGACGGTGCTGATGAAATCGCAGGCCATGGCCGGATAGTTCCGCTTTGCACTGCGGTCGCGGATGAAGTTCTCGAGCCGGTCCGAATAGGAATTGCCCGTGATGCTGCGTCCAAGAGAGCTCAGGGCATCCTGCGCCGTGTTCATCATCGACGCTTTGATCGTGCCCGTGATGGCCCCCATGATGCCGAAGCCGCCACCCCGCCAGCTCGCCTTGTCGGCCATCTTCTCTACCGCCAGGTCCTTCTCATAGTCCTCGATGGCCGCCTGGTCCGCCAGCATGGCCTGGACGAGGTCCGTCGACTTGACGGAATCATCGAGCCGGTCCCAGAGGTCCTTCTTCGTCACATAGTCGATATCGTGGTCGATCAGGAGGTCCACGGCCTGCTCAAACAGCGGCCCGCAAGCGCTCATGCAGTACGCGAGCACCTGCGCCGAGAACTCGACAGGATTCTCCACCGTGTGTTCCTTCAGGTGCTTGCGGATCTCATGACGGGCCAGCAGAGCAAGCCGCGTCCCCTCCCGGTTGAACGGCGCCCAGAGTTGGTTGTACACCGCCGTGCCGTGCGGCAGCTCTACCTCGTATTTCCCGAGAATCGTGAAATGGCTGCCCGGTACAGATTCCTCCTGCGGCTCTGTAACAGGAGTTTTCGTATCTGGCACCTGCTCTTCCGGAGCAGCAGATGCCGCCTCGCCATCACCGAGCCCGTCCGGGACCTTGGCCCCGCAGTTAAAACAGAATTTAGCGTGATCCGGCAGCTTCGTGCCGCAGTTCATGCAAAACATCGTCTCCACCTCTTCCGTCCAAAAGTCCGTTTTATGATAAGAAGGGGTTCGCCGTCTGCCGCCGGAAATCCTTCTCTCACGCTGCGCTTCGCCGACGCTGCCTGCCGTGAATGAAAAAGACACAGCAGGATTCAGGCAGCAGCCCGACGAATCCCTGCAGTAACTGAATCTAACCCGAAAAAGTCCAGCACTGGACTTTTTCGCTCCTGTGCCTCATATGCATTCTGAGGCATCCGACTAAGACAAACAGCAGCAGAAAGGATTGGTGATCGATATGATGGGAGCTATCATTGGTGACATTGTCGGCTCGCGCTTTGAGTGGCACAACTACCGTCACAAGGACTTCACACTCTTCCATCCGAAGTGCCGTCCGACGGACGACAGCATCATGACGTTGGCGGTGGCGAAGGCCATCTTAGCGGCGCGGCCGGATTATGAAGATCTGCCCGCCAAAGCGGTGGCTGCGATGCAGGAGCTCGGGCACGCCTACCCGAAGGCGGGCTATGGCCGCGGCTTCCGCGCTTGGCTGCAGAGCGACCACCCGGAGCCCTACAACAGCTTCGGCAATGGCTCGGCTATGCGCGTGAGCCCCGCGGGCTTTGTGGCGCGCACAGAGGAAGAAGCGCAGAAGCTCTCCCTTGCCGTCACAGCCGTGACCCACAACCATCCAGAGGGCATCAAAGGCGCAGAGGCTGTAGCCGTCCTGATTTACCATGCGCGCCAGGGCATGGCGATGAATGAGCTGCAGGAGCTCGCGCAGGACCGCTACTACCAGCTGGACTTCACGCTCGACGAGATCCGGCCGACCTATGAGTTCAGCTCCGCCTGCCAGGGCTCCGTGCCACAGGCGCTCGTCGCCTTCTTCTCCTCGACGGGCTTTGAAGACGCCATCCGCAACGCCATCTCGATTGGCGGCGACAGCGATACCATCGCCGCCATTGCCGGCAGCATTGCTGAAGCCCACTACGGCATCCCCGCTGACCTGCGCGAAGCCGCCATGCAGCGCCTCGACGCGCCGCTGCAGCAGATCGTGACCGAGTTTGAGTCAATCTATCCAATCTGAATCAAAAAAGGCCTCCACGCTTATTGGTTGTGGAGGCCTTTCTTATGAAACAGGCAAAGCAAAAGCCGCTCAATCTGTTTCGACTGAACGGCTATTTGCTTTCTGTTTGATTGTCCATGTTAATGTCTACCGCATGGAACCTTTACTGGCCCATCGGACTCCCCTCCTTCTGGAGAATTTGGAGAAACCACTTGCCCGCCCCAGTGGGCTAAGCTATTCGCGTCCGGTAAGAAGTCATCCTTGGTTTTCGTATGGCTTTCTTCCTTTTGCTTGATTTTATTGTAGCAGAATGGCGTAACATTGTCAAGTATTTTCGCGAAATATTTTGGCTTTTCTGTAATGCAATATACTATTTTATCGAACAAACCTGCATAGATATACAGGTTTTATTAATTTGCCATTTTATATTTGACAAAATTGATTTTGTGCAATATAATAAAGCCATACGATAAACAACCGATATGTGTATGTATTTTAGGAGGACATGATGATGAGCTTGAACGGAATCACGAAAGGTACGGAATTTGAGAGCATGATGAAGAGCCTGATGCAGGGAGAGGCCAATGGCGTCATGATGTACTACGCACTAGCGCAGCTCGCACGCGAGCAGGGCCTTGAGGATGTGGCCGAGGGTTTCATTGCTGCAGCCAATGAAGAGGCTGTCCACGCTGGCTTCTATGCCGTGCTCAATGGCAAATACCCGTCCGATTTCTGGGGCCTCGTGCGCACGGTACAGAAAGCAGAAGCGAACGGCGAAGCAAAGGTCAAGGCGATTGCCGACAAAGTCCGCGCCGCCGGTTTTGCCGAAGCAGCCGATCAGATGGACGTCTTCGCGCGCCAGGAAGGCGGCCATGGCGTCCGCCTGCAGGCCATGCTCGACAAGTACCAGCCGAAGAAAGAAGATACGACCGGCAAGAAAGTCTATGTCTGCCCCGTCTGCGGCTACGAATACGTCGGCGATATCAACGACGAGGACGACTCCTACGTCTGCCCGCTCTGCGGCCAGCCGAAGAGCGCTTTCGTCCTGAAGAAGTAACCCCTACAGAATAACACATCATGCAGCCGATCCCCCTCGGCTGCAAAACTCCCAAACTCCTAATAGAACTTCTAATAAAAGCAGATTGAGGTGCAAAAGCAATGGATAACCAGAACTTAATCGATGCATTTCACATGATGTGGGACAATTTCCCCGAACCCGTCATGCTCATCCAGAAGAGCCGCCAGATCTACGCTGTCAACAAGAAGGCAGCGTCGATGGGCCTCAACACCGAGATGAAATGCTCCCAGATTGGCACAGAGCCGCATCGCGGCTGCCTCTGCAATAAGGCAGCTGACGAGAAGAAGGCCGTCTACATCACCTATGAGACTCCCTTAGGTCAGGCCTATGGTTACTGGATCCCCGTTGCCGGTCACGAAGAGTACCTGCTCCACTTCGGCGTAGGCTACACGTTCGAATACCCCAAGGCTGGCGCACGTTAATCTTATGAATCCCTTTCCTAAAAAGTGAGTGAACACCCCCGACCGACTGGGAACCAGACCAGTCGACCGGGGGTGTTTGCTATTTGGGCGACATTGCACCGATACGCAAGCATTCCATACCGACGCAAGCAAAAAATCCTTCTTGATGAACGGACAAAAAGGGCTTATGATAATACTATATCGTACTAATTAAATCAATCACTTCACATCCATCGGGAGGTTTTATCATGAAAATGAAAAAAGTACTTGTCACCATGCTTGCCGCGCTTTCCTTTGCTAGCATCTGCTCGGCAGCGGACACGAATGCCAAGAGCGTCGTGCCGACGGCTGAGCAGGTTGCAGCGGCACAGACTGCAGCAGAGAAGAGCAAGATCGCCACGGCTGCAACGGCCGAGAAGGAAAAAGAGGCCTTTTTCAAACATGTCCAGGGCAAGACCATCTCGGTGAGCTATGACAGCGGCTTCAAGTTCAACATCGACTATCCAGAAGTCGGCGTGCTGAGATGGACGCCGACGACCGGCCTCTCCCTCGCGCCGTCCGACAACGAGCAGTATGAGGTTGCCGAAGTCGGCAAGGACGTCTATCAGGTCAACTGGATTGAGCAGAAGGGTGTCGTCATCTCGCAGGTCATCAACTTCAAGACCCACAAGGTCTTTGCCTACATGACCTGGAACAAGGAAGGCGAGCGCGGCAACCGTGCCTCCATCTTCCATCGCGGCACCTTCACCATCCACGAAGCCAACAAGTAAGCATACAGAAACGCCCCTTGCTGCGTCCAAAGGGTGAGCCATCCCCAGCCGACCGGCATGAAGCAGGTCCGCTGGGGATTTCTCTTTCAGAAAAAATCCTGCACTTGTTGTAATAAAGATGTTGACACTAAAACGCCCCTATGGTATAGTATGAACCGTTAGATGAAATAACTACAGTTACAAAAGCAATAACGATTGAGGGCGCTGGCCCGTATACGAAAAGGAGAAATCACTATGAAAATCGCAGTTGTAGCAGCAAATGGCCGTGTCGCTAGAAAAGTCATCGCCGAGGCGCTGAGCCGTGGCCATGAGGTCGCCGCCTTTGGCCGCCATGCGGAGAACAACACGCAGGCAAAGGATTACCGCAAGAAGGACATCCTCGACCTCACGAAGGAAGATCTCGCTGGCTTCGATGTCGTCGTCGATGCCTTCGGCGCTTGGACGGAAGAGACGCTGCCGCTCCATTCCACGACGACGCAGCACCTCGCCGACATCCTCTCGGACACGGATACGCGCCTGCTGATCGTCGGCGGCGCTGGCTCCCTCTACGTCGACCCAGAGCATAACGTCCAGCTCTTCAACACGCCGGACTTCCCGGACGCTTACAAACCGCTCGCCACGGCAATGGGCAAGGCCCTCGCCGAGCTGCGCGAGCGCAACGACGTCAAGTGGACCTACATCAGCCCGGCAGCCGACTTCCAGGCTGACGGTGAGCGCACGGGCAAGTACCTCCTCGCTGGCGAAGAGTTCACGCTCAACAGCAAGAACGAGTCCGTCATCTCCTACGCCGACTACGCCATCGCCATGGTCGACGAGATTGAGAAGGGCCACCACATCCAGCAGCGCATCTCCGTCGTCCGCGCTTAATCCCCCTCTTCTCCAAAAAATTTCCCGAAAAGACAAAGATACCCCCGACCGACTGGATTCCCCACCAGTCGGCCGGGGGTGTTTACTATTCGAAGGTATATTGTAATTACAATGTAATTGCGATATACTACAGATAAAAGAGGAGGTGACGCTAATGTCCACAGCGTTATTACAGGTACGTGTCGATGAAGAATTGAAGCATCGTGTGGATAAGAAGCTGAAACGTATGGGCTTGACCACTAGCAGCGCAGTGAACCTACTGCTCCATCAGATTGACATCCAGGGGAAGATTCCCTTCGAGATTGTCGACCGGCCCAATGATCTACATCATGCAGTCCAGGATATCGAGGCAGGCGTCGGACTGAGCAAGGTGTATCAGGATACTGACGAGCTTTACAAGGATTTAGGGATATGACACTAAAAATCCAATATTATACGCAGTTCAAGCGTGATATCAAACGAGCTAAGAAGCGTCGTCTCAACATGGCCCTGCTGAAAGAGGTCATTAACACCTTACAGGCTCGTAAACCACTCGATGCAAAATATCGAGATCATGCATTGAGTGGGGAATACATTGGGTATCGCGAATGCCATATTCTCTCAAATTGGCTCTTGATCTACAAGATCATTGAGGACCGCCTGATCCTGGTGTTGGCCAGGACCGGAACACATGACGATGTTTTCAAAGGTTATTGACGAACTTCCAAAGGTAGCCCTATTTTAACCTCCACTGACTCTGAAACGAGCGGACTGAGGTAAAATGCGGCTACCTTTCCTGTTATCTGAGGCAATCTTGGGGAAATGTAGACGTCACGAGCAGGGGATTTCTACCTTTAGGCGGCCTTTTGGTAAAAATGCAACTACCTTGGGAGCAGATGCGTTTGGTACGGTTAAAATGCGTCTCTCTATGAAAAAGTCCAGCACCGGACTTTTTGCTGGTGCTGGACTTTTGGGTGGTGGTCGGGAGTCCGACTGTCGGCATACCGACTATCGGATGGGGGGATGGTCGGACGGTCGGACTGCTGACGGTCGGGAGGGTTCTGTTATTCAGTCGGTATCGGTGCGGACGGTTGGAGCGGTGGTCTTGAGGTAGTGCAGGAACTCGTCCATGGGCAGAGGCTTTGCAAAGTAGAAGCCCTGGAGGATGCGGCAGCCGAAAGTGGTCAGGGTGTCGGCCATCTGCTTGTTCTCGATGCCCTCGGCGGTAATCTGGACGCCGAAGGACTGGAAGCCCTCGATGATGGCGGGCAACAGTTTGTTGGTCTGGTCGAAATAGGCGCGGACGAAGCTCATGTCGAGCTTGACGTCCTCGAACGGAAACTTCAGCACGCGCATGAGGTTGGAGTAGCCGGTGCCGAAGTCGTCGAGCGAGAGGACGGCGCCCTGCGCGATGAGCATGTCCATATTCTGCCGCAGACGCTGCTCGTAGGAGAGTGCCGACTCGGTGATCTCGAAGCGGAAGCTGTGGATGGGCACCTTGTGGCGCTGCGCGATGCAGCAGAGGTGCTCAGCCATGTGGCTGTCGCGACACTGGATGGGCGAGAGGTTGAGGTTCAGGCGCTCGAGGCCGATTTCCTCGAGCGGGTGCTCCTTGAGGAACAGGCAGGCTTTCTCGAAGACCTGCTCGCCGAGCTGCGTGATGCTGCCGCTGCGCTCGGCGACGGTGATGAAGATGTCGGGCCGAATGAAGCCGAGCTCCTTGTCGTGGAGGCGTGCGAGTACCTCCGCCCCGATGATGCGGCGCTGCTGTGTGCCGTAGAGCGGCTGGAAGTAGATCTCGACGGCGTTCGTCTCGATGGCGCGGTCGACGGCGCGCCGGACCTTGGCGTTCATGCGGGCCTGGTCGAAGAGCGACTGCTCCATGACGATGACATCGTGCTGCGTCTCCGCGCGATGCAGAGCCATGGCCGTGTAGTCGAAGAAGTGCTCGACATCTTCATAGCGCTGCAACTGGCCGTAGAACATCGCATAGCTGACCGTCAGGTAGAGATGGGCATGTGTGTCAACCCACGGAGCCTGCATGCGCGCGCTGATCTGCGCACGGACATCGGAGAAGGAATGCTCTTTCGTGGAGAGCAGAATGAAGCGCCCTACGGTCGCGTAGATAACCTGGCAGTCGGGAAAGGTATTCCGGAGATAGCGCGTGATGGCGCGCAGGCCTTTGGTCATCTGCCGCTCGCCGTAGAGCGAGCAGCTCTCCATGTAGTCGTTGATCCCGATGACAAACGCGAAGAACGGCCTCCGGTCATTGAGCTCCTGCAGATAGGGCACTGCTGTCGCGTAGCTCAGAGCTCCCGTCCTGCGGTCCAAGAAGATGTCGGGGTTCTGGAACGCGAAGTACTGGATGAGGATGGCCAGCATGTAGAAGGAGTTCATGACGAGGTAGGGTGAGGCGTACATGCGCACGACGTAGCCGACGCAGAGCACAAGCCACGCCCCTATGAGCGAGAGCTTCTCGATGCGCGACCAGGAGAAGCGCCGCAGGCCGATGATGGACAGCGTGATCATGAGCAGCAGGTAGAAGTAGGCGTTTGCGTAGATGATGCGGTAGAGCGGCCCGCTGTGGTAGCCCTGCGCGTCGATGGAGAAGATGAGTCCCGTCAGCGGTGCGCTGAGGAGGACGAGCGTCGAGAGAATGGCGGGCAAGTCGACGAGCCAGCGCGGGAAGAGCGCGATGGCGCCGCGCTCGCGCATGAGCGACTCGATGTACGAGAAGTCAAAGTAGGCGCGCCAGATGAAGCCGAGGAAGAAGACCATGTTGGCGAGATAGAGCGCCCCGCTCGAGAATTGCGGGTAATGCGCGTCCATCTCGCTCGACAGGATATCGAAGACGAGCGTCAGCCCCTCCATGCCGAGCAGCATGCGGAAGAAGCGGTTCCGCCGGATCGGCAGATAGTCGCGCCGCAGCGACAGGATGCAGAGGAGGATGAGCACCACGAAGGACGACAGCGCGAATTCATAATGGTAGATCATGAAAATTCTCCCAGAATAAGATAAAACTATTGTGTGCGAAACATATTGCTTTTACATTTTACCACAGTATAGAAAGGGAGACCATTCCCCAGGCAATCTCTGTGCCGTAAATTTTGCGTTTCCTCGTAGAATGTGGTACATTGTTGGAAGAATCGTTTTTCATAGTGCTTTAAAGAAGCAGGTGATGCATTCACCTGCTGGAAAAGGGACGGATTTTTGATGGAACGAAAGCAATGTTACATGCTTCTCGGCGCTTTCTTCGTGATTGCCCTGCTGGTCACGGGGGTGCTGGGATGTATTGGTGGCTCGCCGCTGGATGCGTTCGCCGCACGCAGCGCCAAGCCGGTGCCGCTGACGCCGATGGAGCAGGCCCAGAAGGACTTGGCTGGCGTCACGATCACCTACCAGTTCGGCGACCAGAGCGAGGTCTTAGACAATGACCGCATCCTCTCGTGGCTGAAGGAACAGGAGGACGGCAGCGTCGCTATCGACGAGCAGCAGGCAAAGGCCTTTGTCAAGGAGCTCGCCGAGAAATACGACACGGCCTACACAACGCGTACCTTCCACACGACGGGGGGCCGCGACATCCAGATCGCGCAGGGCGACTACGGCTGGCGCATCGACCAGGAGGCCGAGACGAAGCACCTCCTGGAGCTGCTCGCCGCCAAACAGAGTGCTACCTGCGAGCCAATCTACGCACAGACGGCCGCGGTCCACGCCAAGAACGACTGGGGCACGACCTATGTCGAAGTCAGCCTGACGGACCAATACCTCTGGCTCTACAAAGACGGCCATTGCATCCTCGAGAGCTACTTCGTCTCGGGCAACCCGACCCGCGGCCACGCCACGCCGAAAGGCATCTACGGCCTGACCTACAAGACGCGCGACGCGACGCTGAGCGGCGAGGGCTACGACTCCAAGGTCAAGTACTGGATGCCGTTCAACCGCAACGTCGGCCTCCACGACGCCCCATGGCGCAAGACCTTCGGCGGCCAGATCTACAAGAATAACGGCTCCCACGGCTGCATCAACCTGCCGCCAGCCAACGCCGCCAAGATCTATGAGAACGTCGACAAGAACACACCGGTCATCGTCTACTGACCCACCTGCTAACCAGACGATCAGTCAACATCCTATACCGGTAATATACAAGAGACCGCTGAAACACTGCATTGCGCTTCAGCGGTCTCTTTGCTTTTTGCTTGTTCTCTTTGTGTTTTAGCTCCGGCAGAACTGGATATACGCCAGGATTGTATTGGCAGCAGTCTCCAGAGAGATTCCGCTCGTGTTGATCATCATGTCGTAGTTCGTCGGGTCGCCCCATCGCTGGCCGGTGTAGAATTCGTAGTACTGCTTGCGGCGATTCTCTTCGCGGTTGAGCTCTTTGAGGCTCATGCCATGGTACTTGAGTTTGCCGCGCTCTGCGCGAAAATCATCGTCGGCATAGATGAAGAAGGAGAACACATCCTTGCGGTTCCGCAGGATGTAGTCTGCGCAGCGCCCGAGAAAGATGGCACTCTCTGGCCGTTCAGCCACATTCAGGATGACTTTTGCCTGTTCCACATACATGCGGTTATTCTCGACCATGCGCTCGAAGCCCTCGTATTTATCGAGATTCCCCTGCGCTTCCTCAGGAGTGTGATATGAGCGTGTAATCGCTTCGTCGATGGATACACCATCGTGCAAGTTCGCAGCAGCCATCTCGACGATCTTGCTGTTGAAATGATGGCAGTGCAGTTTCTTGGTCAAAAGCTCAGCAATCTCTCTGCCGCCGCTGCCGAACTGGCGGGAAATCGTGATCAGTGTCTTTTCCATAGGTATTCCTCCGTATTGATTCTGTACAGGTCTTGCCAAACATCAGCGCCTTGCCTCGGGGTCATACTGCGGCATAGCCTGGATGATGTCCGGCGTCTCGGATTGCCCTGCCAGAATCTGGCGGCGCAGATCAAGTTCAGCCGTCATATCGGTGCGGATGTAGTCGAGCTTGTAGAAGTAAATCAGGGCTGCGATGATGGCGCAGAGCGCAATCGGGATCCAGATGAAGCACGTCTCGATCGCTGAGAGCGCCGAGGCACTCTGCACGGCATTCGGGACATAGCCACCCATGTTGAGGAACAGACCGACGACAAAGCTCGTCAGGCCCATGCCGCCTTTGACAAAGAAGCCTTGGAAAGCGGCGATGAGGCCGGCGACACTCTGGTTCTTCTTGTACTCGGAGTAGTCGATGACATCCGGCTGCATGGCAAAGGTGATGCCGAAAATCCCGTAGATGCCGAGGCCCGTGACGACAAGGCCGGCGAGCAGGCAGAAGATGGACGACTGGCCGAAGTAGATCAAGAGATCACCTGCAACATAGAGCGCGACGCTGAAGAACATCAGGCTGCGCTTCTTGAAGCGCGTCTCGAGCGACGGCAGTGCCAGGAGCATCGGCAGGCCGGAGAGAATGCCGAGGAGGCCGACGAGTGCCAGCAGATCCGAGCGGTCCAGATTATACTTGAAGTAGTAGATGACCGTCGTGTTGCGGACGACGTAGAGCGAGAAGTAGAAGAGATTCAGGAAGAACAGGATCCATGCCTGCCCCGTGAGTCCCTTGAAGCTGTCTTTCAGGCTCATATGCGCATTGTTGACCGTCGGCGGGACGACTTCCTTCGTGCTCGAGAAGGTGAAGAAGAAAATGAACATGGCGACGATGCCGTAAAGCGTCATCGTGACGAGATACCCCTGCGCCTCATCCCCTGCGCCGAAGAAATCGACGAGCGGTGCCGTGATGGACATGACGATGGCCGTGCCGATCATGGCGCAGATCATGCGGGTGGACACGAGGATATCGCGCTCATGGATGTCAGAAGTCAGGCGCGGGACAATGGTATTGAGCGGGATGTTCACGACAGTGTACGCCGTGCAGAGCAGGCAGTAGGTGACATAGGCCCAGATCAGCTTGCCTGTCGCATCAAAATCTGGGATGTAGAACGTCAGGAACGTAAAGATTGCAAAGGGGATGGCACCAATCAGGAAATACGGACGCCCCTGCCCCCAGCGCGTATGGGTATGATCGACGATGATGCCCATCATCGTATCTGTCATGGCATCGATGAATTTCGTCACCAGCATCATCGTGCCAGCGGCTGCCGCTGCAATGCCGAATACGTCGGTGTAGAATACCATCAGATACGAGGCCATCGTACTGAACACCAGATTACAGCCCAGGTCGCCCATGCCGTATCCGATGCGAACCCGCCACTTACTCATCATGATTTGAACCTCCCTTACCAATCCAAGGCCGCAATGGCGGCTTTCTCAACAGATAATCCAGCACGATAGTGCTGCATGAAGGCCTCAAAGCCTTCTATCTCCTCGTCCGTTGCCATCAGCATCTCACCATCGAGATGCGCGAAGATGCGCTGCTCGAGATATGCAGCGAGGGATTCACCGGGCTGCTGATCGATCAAGTAGGCCGCCAAGAGCGCAATGCCCCAGGCACCGCCTTCACTGGCCGTATTCATCACGGTCACGGGTGCATGGCAGGCGGCCGACAGGTAGCGCTGACCGACGCCCTTTGTCTTAAAGAAGCCGCCGTGCCCCATGATGCGGTCGACTTCGACGCCTTCCTCTTTCAGGATGTCCAAGCCAATCTTGACGGCGCCCAGCGAGGTGTAAAGATGTGCCCGCATGAGGTTAGCGAGATTGAAGCGGCTCGTCGTCGTCCGCAGAAAGATGGGGCGTCCTTCATTGATCATCGTGATGTTCTCACCGGAGTAGTAGCCGTACGGAAGCAGTCCTCCGCAGTCCGGGTCGCCCTGCAGAGAGTTTGTATACAGCTTTGTGAACAGGTCTCCCGTGCTGGCAGGAATCCCCATAAGGCTGGCAAACTCACCGAAGAGGCGGACCCAGGCATTGAGATCCGTCGTGCCGTTATTGGCATGTGACATTGCACAGGGAGCTCCTGTCGGCGTCGCGACCATGTCAATCTCGCGATGAAGTTTCTTCAGTGGACGCTCTAGGACAATCATGGCAAAGGTGCTCGTTCCTGCTGACACATTGCCCGTGCGCGGCGCAACGGCGTTTGTCGCCGCCATGCCTGTCCCCGCATCGCCTTCTGGCGGGCAGAACGGGATGCCCTGCTGGAGATCGCCTTCCTCATCTAAGAGATGGCTGCCCTGCTCTGTCAGTCGACCAGCCGACTGGCCGGCGACTAGGACACGCGGGAAGACATCGCGCAAGTGCCACGAGAAGCCATAGGGCTGCAACAGCTGATCGAATTTTGTGACCATCGGCTCTACATAGTCATTTGTCAGAGGATCGACGGGGAACATACCCGAGGCATCGCCAATGCCGATGACTTTCTCCCCCGTCAATTGCCAGTGGATGAAGCCGGCCAGCGTAGAGACATAGCTCAGTTGCTTCACATGGTCTTCGCCGTCCAGGATGCGCTGATAGAGGTGCGCGACAGTCCAACGCAGCGGGATGTTGAAATCAAAGCAATCGGTCAGTCGGTCTGCCGCTTCCTGTGTGTTCGTATTGCGCCAGGTCTGGAACGGTGCCAAGAGCTGTCCCTTTGCATCAAAGGCCATATAGCCATGCATCATGGCGCTGATGCCGATGGAGCCGACACGCGTGAGCGTGAGGCCATACTGCTCTTTGACAGACTGCTTCAGCGCATGATAGCAGCGTTGCAGGCCGTCGTAGATCTCATCCAGATGATACGTCCAGATCCCGTTCTCGAAGGAATTCTCCCAGTCGTGGATGCCGACGGCCAGCACGTTTCCCGCGCCATCGATCAGGACAGCCTTGATGCGCGTCGAGCCGAACTCGATGCCAAGAGCGGTATGTCCTTGGATGATAGCCTCTTTTGCTGTCATGAAATTTCTCCCTTTCTATACGATGAGCCAGCAGCAGACTGCTGGCTCATCATGTATCCGTCTTTTCGCGCAAGCAAGCGATCTAGATCAGAAGCAGGTAAAGGCGCCATCGACAATGACATCCGTGCCCGTCGTGAACGTGCTCGTATCACCAGCCAGGTAAACGCAGATGGACTCGAGTTCTTCCGGCTTGCCCATGCGTCCCATTGGTGCCATTGCATTCCACTTCTCGATCAACGGAATCAGCGTCGGGGAGTTCATCGTGAGTTCCGTTGCCATGTAGCCCGGGCTGATGCAGTTGACGCGGACGCCTTTCTTGGCCCACTCGATGGCCAGGGATTTCGTGAGCTGGATGACACCCGCCTTCGAGGCATTGTAAGCGCACTGCGGCTGTGGAACATTGACGATGTGAGCCGACATCGAAGCCGTGTTGATGATGGAGCCGCCGCCGTGTGCCAGCATGTATTTGCCAGCCGCAATATCCGTCAGGAAGATACCGTTGAGATTGATGTTGATGACCTTCAGCCACTGTTCATACGTCATCTCCTCTGCCGGTGCATTGATGCAAATGCCTGCGTTGTTGTGGCAGAAGTCCAGGCCGCCGAGTTTCGCGACGACTTCCTCGACCATTGCATCAACCTGCTCCTTGCTGGTGCAATCCGTCTGGATGGCGATGACCTTGCGGCCCGTCTTCTCTGCCAGCTCCGCAGCCGTCTTCTTCGCCGTCTCGATGTCGAGATCAACGATAGCCACATCTGCACCTGCTTCCGCAAACGCTGTAGCCGTGCATTTACCGATGCCGCGCGCAGCGCCCGTAACGAAACCCTTCTTGCCCGTCAATGCCATTTTCTCAAGGATACCCATGATACAACTTCCTTTCTGTTTATCTATTTTGTAAAATCATTTTTCAAATATGCTTATATAATAACCGTATACCAGCACATTGTCAAGAGAGAAAATGAAAAATCATAGACAATACGATAGAAATTGGATTGTTTTCCAAGAAAAGAGTGCAATATGGCGTTATCAAGGGGCTTGTGCTATAATGATAACAGTGATTAAGAAAAGCCATTTTGTAAAAAGAGAGGGTCCTCATTTCCAATGAAGAAGAGTATCACACCATCTGAGATCCGCCAGACGAATCGCCAGCGAATCTACCAATACATCTATCAGAAGCAGACTGTCTCGCAACAGGATATTGCCTATGACCTTCATCTGAGTCGTCCGACCATCACGACAAACCTCAATGCCTTGAAGGAAGAAGGTCTCATCCATGAGGCAGGCCAACTCGAGAGCGAAGTCGTCGGACGAAAGCCGAGCGCCTATGCCATCCAGCCGCAGTACCGCGTCAGCATTGGCGTGGAGCTCCTGAGCCACCTGATCAAGATCATCGCCATCGACCTCTACGGGCAGAAGATCCATCGCTCGGTCTTCGAAGTGGACTTCCATCCAACGGATGCGTACTTCCAGGATGTCTGTTCCCATATCCTGCAGTTCAAGGACACCTGCCAGTTCCGCGATGAGCAGATCCTCGGCGTCGGTTTTGCCATGCAAGGCCTGATTTCGCCCGACGGTCAGCGCGTCATCTACGGGAAGATCCTCGGCTGCACGGGACTCCATGTCTCTTCCGTCAAGAAATACCTGCCGTATCCCTGCCGCTTCATCCACGATGCAAACAGCGCGGCCATCGCAGAGCTCTGGGCTGCGCCCAACCTCAAAGATGCATTCTACCTCTCGTTGAGCCGCCATCTCGCCGCCGCACTGATTTTAGACCGCAAGATCATCACGGGGCGCCATGGCCACAGCGCCACGATTGAGCACATCCAGATGGACCCCGATGGCGAGCGCTGCTATTGCGGCAAGCGTGGATGCCTCGAAACACTCTGCTCGCTGCGCACGCTCCAATGCGACTTGGAGGATCTCGACGCGTTCTTCGAGAAAGTGCGCTCTGAAGACCGGCGGGCCCAGGAAATATGGATCACGTATCTCAAGAACCTCGCACGCGGCATCAATATGCTCCATCTCGTCTACGACAAGACGTTCATCCTCGGTGGCTACCTCGCTCCGTATCTACAACAGACCGACATCGACTATCTCTACCAGGAGATTGCCGAGCAAACGCCTTTCCCAGAAGCACACGACTTTCTGAAGATCAGCCGCATGCCAAAGCACAACATCGCCATTGGCGCAGCACTCCCCTATGTACAGCAGTTTCTGGAACAAGTCTGACCTGTGCACAAAAAAACGAGAGACACGATGGTCTCTCGTTTTTTGTATCTTAGATTCGTATCGACGGATTCGTTTCTTCGAAGGCTCGCCTGTCCGGGATGACGAAGCGGCGCAAGGGGCCTCTAAGGCGCGGGGGCTGCGGGGCCTCCTGCTGCTGAGCCGCGACAACGGCGGTGGCGTGCAACGTGACGGCCGCGTTGGTCGCGAGCGTGCGGAAGGCGTCGAGGTAGGGGAAGACGACGAGTGCGAGGAACAGCATGGCCGCTGTCAGGCGGGGCGGGATCGGGAAGAAATCAAATCCTTTCTAGTTGTCTGGTTTTCCTGTCAAATGCTTGATTGGCTGTATTCTACCGGGCAATCCTGATTTTTACCTGAGAACGCCAAATTTTTTTCAGTCCTTATGGCGCAGCCGTTCCAGCGCGAGGCGGTAGATGTGGCTGATGCTGGTATCGGAGAGGTGGTGGATAGCCGGGTCGTCGGAGTGGACGATGCTGTAACCGTAGGTGATGGTGACGGGGTTGCCTGCGACCTCGTGGATGGCCTGCAGCCGATACTGGAGCTCGCGTGCGAGCTCCTCCGACTCCTTGTGGCTTGTCTCGCGGCGCAGGATGGCGAAGGTAGCGTTCTGGATGCGCGAGATGACCGCGTCCTTGCCCGTGCGGCGGCGCAGGATGCCCGCCTCCTCGCGGACGAGCACGCGCAGGAACGAGGAGTCATACGAGTCCTGGATGTGCTCGTCGAAGCGGCTCTCGAGCAGGATCAACGCGTAATCCTGCTTGTCCATCGTATAGGCCTCCTGGTAGCGGGTCAGGTCGCCGAGGAAGCCCTGGCGGTTGTGCAGCCCCGTGATGGTGTCCTCGAATGGCGACGGCAGTTTCTGATGAAGGTCGCGGTACATCGCATCTGCGTCGAAGAAGACGCCCATGAGCCCGATGATCTCGCCATTCTGGTAGAGGGGCCATTTGTAGCAGGTGATGTGGTGCAGCTCGCCTTGGATGATGCACTCGCCAACGACGTTCTCGATGGTCTTGCCCTTATGCAGGACATCGAGCTCGTCGAGGCGGTAAGCGTTGTTGTCGACGTGCCAGTTCATGTCCTCGTCGGTCTTGCCCACAATCTCGTCCACGGACTGGAAGCCATAATACTTCAGGAAGGACTTCGTCGCACCGAGGAAACGGCGCTCCTTGTCTTTCCAGAAATAGCGGAAGCGCGTATTCCGCTGGAAACTCTGCCAGAGCAGGGCCGCGAAATCCTTGCTGGTGGCAGCAGTGCCTTCCGGCAGCAGCGTCGGCGCTTCGACCACCCAGGTGGCCGTCAGCATGAGCGGATGCGTACCACTGGAAAGCAGGATGGCAATGCACTCGCGCCAATCGTATTTGCCCTGGCGGTCGCGCACGCGGAACCGGCAGGAGATGCGGCCGTATGGGCTCTTGCGGATGCGCTCGACGATCGTCTCTGGGTCACAGAACGCAAGGTAGCGCGCGCGGTCTTCTTCGTAGACGAATTCCTGCGCGACCTCCTGAAGAGCCTTTCGGATATCGTGGGTAACACCGGGTTTGCCGCCATTGCCCAGGATGCCACCCTGTTCGTAAATCTGGTCAATCGTATCCTGCTGGAAGTCCACGATGCAGACATTCTCGAAGATGCTGTAGAGGTAGCGCAGATTGTCGTCGAGCTTGCGCTGCTGCATGCCCTCGATGCTCTTCGAGATGTTCTGGAACTCGATGTGGATCAGCAAGTGGCGGTTCATCGCGTAGACGACGCGCAGTCGAGCATTGATGTAGTTGCCGCTGTCGATGTAGCAGAAGGCCTCCTCCTTATGGCTCTGGCGCGAGCGGTTGACGACTTCCCAGAAGAGATCATAGACCTCTGTTTTTCCCTTGATGCTGAGATTTTCCTCGATATCCTGCAGTCGGTAGCCGAGCGCCTGGAGCTGTTCGCGGTAAGCCTTGTTGGTGTAGAGGAAGCGGAGGCGCCCGTTCTCCAGCGCATCGAAGAGTGCACTCGTCCGGTTCGTCTGGCGGACGACCATGCTCGCGACGTCGTAGTAATGGCACCACTTGCGCTGTTCGATGCCGCGCCGCTCTTCCCGGATGTGTGCGAGCGTCCCCGCCAGCGGGCGCGGCTTGCCGTAGAAGAAGCCCTGCTGGCGTCCGCAGCCAATCGAAGCGAGGAAGTCGGCGTGTTCCTGTGTCTCCACGCCCTCGGCGAGTGTCTTGATGCCAAGATCCTTGGCCATGCCGATGACCGAGCTGATAATGCTGCGCGACTTCTTGGTGAAGCTGCGCAAAAAGCCCATGTCGAGCTTGATGAGGTCGACCGTGTAGTCCTTGAGGATGTTCAGCGAGGAGTAGCCGCTGCCGAAGTCGTCGAGCCAGATCTCATAGCCCTCCTGGCGCAGGTGCGTTAGGGCCTGCTGGACGGCCCCCGAGTCCCGCGAGAGGACGCTCTCCGTGATCTCGACGTGCAGGAAATCGCGCGGCACGGCGTACTTCCTGCGCGTAGTCTCGACGAGGTCGAAGATGTCCAGCATGTCGAAGTCGTAGCGCGAAAGGTTGAACGAAACCGGCGTGATGGGCAGGTTCTCGTCGAGCCGCTGGCGCAGCATGCGGCAGACCTCCTCGAGCACGAAGGCGTCGAGGCGGTGGATGAGGCGCACCTGCTCGAGGACCGGGATGAAGGACCCCGGCGAGAGGAAGCCGATCTCTGGGTCAATCCAGCGAGCCAAGGCCTCCATGCCGCAGAGCTCGCCCGTCATCGTGCGGATGACCGGCTGGTAATAGACCTGGATCCAATGCTTCTCGATGGCCTCGTCGAGATGGCGGATGACATGGTCGCGGATATCGCGGTCGACCACTGCGCCCGGACGCGGGATGTCGATTTCCTGTATCGTGCAGTAGTAGACCGCGCCGTATGCCTCCGTCTGGACACGGCGTCCCGAGACATCCGCATAGCGGATGCGGCTCGTGCGCGTGAAGAGATGGCCGCGGGCATGGTTGAAGCCCTCCGGCGTTTTCGCCAGCGCATGCAGGATGTCCCGCTTGATGCGCGCGCGGTCGTCCATCGCGATGAAATGGAATGCCATGCCCGCCGTATGGCGGTAGAGGTCCTCAAGATCGCGGCAGTCAAGCAGCCGTATCGTCTGCTCATTGGCATAGAGCAGGCGGTACGGTTCCTTGCCTTCCGCAATATAGAAACAGCAGGGCAGGTTCTCCATGACACCAGGGAACTGCCGTAAATCAATCGTGTGTTTCTCCGATCCTGTTGGTTCTGTCATAAATATGCCTCATTCAAGCGGGAGGTAAGTCTCCATGTCCCCCCCCAGTAGACTTTCACAATCGTGTTCTATCTCTATTATACAGGTACTCTCTTGGAAAAAGAAGATAGAAGGACAACTTTCTTAGAGTGAATTGCTTTATAGAACTACAGGAGGATGGCACGGTGCGAAGGGAAAGGGCAGCGCACTGAGACGTGAAAGTTTTTGGGTTATACTGTAAAAACTTGGCAAAATCAAAAGTTTTTACAGTATAAGTGCAAAAACTTTCATGCAGGACCTCTGCGGGGGACGCTATTGTCGGCTTCCTGATGCACATGAAGTAGGATCAGGAAGATAGCTAGAAAGAAGGAGCCTCTGCAGTGATGCGCTGCAGAGGCTCCTTTGGGGTTCATTTGGATATAGGATGGTGTTTATTCAAAGAGCGAGTTGGTCTTCGGTGTGGGAATCTCGCCTGCCATCATCTTTCCGAGCACGATCTGCGTCAGCAGGCGGTACTCGCGATACGTCTTCTTGCGTGAGCAGGCGTGCTCGCGGTTGAAGCCCCTGCGGCCGGCCAGATAGTCGAGCTGAGAAGCATTGCGCTTCATGAAGGAGAGGAGATCCGACAGCGTCATGGCAGCGACATAGTCCTTAGCGTGCTTCAGGTAGAAATTTGCACGGTCCTGATTCTCTTCCTGCTCCTGCACTTCGCGCATGCGTTCCTCGAGCTGCTTATTCTCGATGCGAGCCATGCCTTTCTTCAAGGCTGTCTTCGTCTGATGCGATGCGCCAGCCCAATCCTGCTTGACGGCTGTGATGAAATAGCGGCCGTATACATCCAGCTCCTTCTTCTTGCCCATGCGCTCGTCCTTGGTGATGCGGTCAAAGACGAGGTGGAAGTTGCTGACGATGCGGTCTTCCGGGATTCCGTCGAAGTTGTCCTTGATGTAGCTTGGCTCAAAGCCTTCTTCACAGGCCATACTGAAGAGGACGAGGATGCGCTCGCTGAACTTCTCCCGCAGCTGCTTGACAAGTGCCGGTGCGAAATTGGGGAAGTAGGTATCCGCAATGGCCTGTTTGGTAAAGCCGAAGACAATCGTCGTGGCCTTGCGGCCAGGCCCGCCGTCGTCATCGATGAAGAAGTCTTTGTACTTCGTACGGTTCCGGATTTCCTCGATGGAACCCGTGAGAACTTTCCGCTTGAATTCTTTGTAAGATGATTCAGGATAGATTCCGATTTCACTGCGAAACCGCTCGATTGAAAGTTCATGGATGTTCAGACAATCGAGATTGCGCAGATAAATAAAGAGGCGCATGGAGACAATCGTATCGAGTGCCAGGATGTCTTCGATGTCCATCGAGAGGTACGTTCCCTCGCGGAGATTGAACAGATACTGGTTGAGTCGTGGAGGGATGCTGACCTCAAGGATGTGGGTCTTGCGATTGTACGAGAGCTCTGAGATGAAATTGGCGTGGTAGATGTCTTGTTCTCCATTGTCATCCCCTCGCGACCGAAGGTCTATATAGTTCTGGGAGAGCTTGGTGAAGATCTCCGCGACCATCATACCGCGCGCCTTGCGTGCATCGATATTGAGCTTATCGGCAAAGCGGAGCGCATCGAAGACGTATGTCGTGCTCTGTTCTGGTACATGATTCTCATCCATCGAAGCAATGAAGAGATACCAAGCCTTGAGCTGGTTCTTGCTCAGTGCGTACTTTGCCGTAGCGAATTCCTGTGCAATTGTCATCGGGCCTGTATCCTTGGGGATCAGGAACACCGGGCGATGGACCAACTGCGTCTCTTCTTGTGCCGACATGGAATCGTGCCCCTTTCATGCATGCCTGACTTCTCTTTCTATGAATATTATACAGGGCCTTACTCGGAAAAAGAAGACGACGCAACAACTTTTCTAGACACCTTTGCAATATGCGTATTACAGTATTATATATATAGAGTATAGTATAGTAGTGGCAAAGGTGTCGGGTTTGGTTGTTGCCGCGAAGCCGCATAAAACCTAGATTCTTGCACATTTACCTGCCGGAAGCAGAACGGAAAGGTGTCTAGTTTGGTTGAAAGGTGTCGGGTTTGGTTGTTGCAGGAAAATGCCCGCAAACCCTTGATATTACTCGATTCTTGGCCCAAAATACAGGATTGAAAGGTGTCGTGTTCGGTTGTTACGGGAAAACGTGAGGACCTGGCACAATTCTGACAACTCCGCGAAGCCTTGATATTGCTCACTTTTTTCTTTGATGTAACAAAAAAAACGACAGCCTAAAGGTGTCGGGTTTGGTTGATGATTTTTGCAAAGGTGTCGCGTTTGGTTGAGAAAGGTGTCGCGTTCGGTTGTTTTATCCACAAGCTGCCTTTAGTTATGCACAGGATATCCACATAGTTATCAACAGGAAATCATCCTGAAGAATGGTGCTGAACTTGTGAAGAAAATGCGGTGACTGCTCAGGCCTTTTCATGAGCTGGATGGCCGAGTTGATGAACCTATGAAAAATTTGCGGTTGCCCGCAGAGACCTTGAGAATACTGATTGGCGGGATGATGAACCTATGAAAGAAATGCGGTCACCGCTCGGACCCTTTTCGTTGGCTGGATGGCTGAGGTGGCGAACCTATGAAAAATTTGCGGTTGCCCGTCAGAGGCCTTGAAATCGCTGGCTGGCAGAACATGAACCTATGAAAGAAATGCGGTCGCCACTCGGAGCCTTTTCGTGGTCTGGATGGTCGATGTGACGAACCTATGAAAAATTTGCGGTTGCTGAATGGTGTATCGAATGGCCGTGAAGATGTTTTACGGAAAAGGGAAGTACAGGTGATGGAATGGAATCGAATCTACAGGTATGGCGGCGGAATCTTTACATCTGCTGTGTTGCTTCGTTTGTGGTGTCGGTAGGGATGAGCCAGATGGCGCCAATCCTGCCGCTCTACATCGCACAGCTCGGTGTGGAGGGCGTAGGGGAGATTGCGCGGTGGTCGGGCATTGTCTTTGGCTGTAATTTCATCAGCCTCGCGATCTTCTCGCCGATATGGGGGCGCTTGGCGGACCGCTATGGACGCAAGCCGATGATCTTGCGCGCGTCGTGCTGGCTCGGTGTCATCATGATCGGCATGGCGTTTGCGCAGTCGGTCTGGCATCTCGTGGCGCTGCGCCTGATGCAGGGATGCCTGTCGGGCTTCCAGGCGGCTGTCGTGCCGCTGATTGCGCAGGAGACGCCGAAGGAGCACTCGGGCTGGGCGATGGGTATGTTCTTCTCGGCACAGGTCACAGGCGGCCTCCTGGGGCCTCTGCTCGGCGGCTTCCTCGCGGAGTGCATCGGCATCCGCCAGAGCTTCCTGCTCATCGGCATGCTCTGCCTGATCGGCTGCCTTGCACTGACGCGCGTCCGCGAGACACATCGACCGGTCAAGCAAACGGCAAGTGTCGGATTGCGCGAGATGTTTGCCGCTCTGCCACATCGCGGCGCGATCGTCGGACTCTTCCTGACGACGCTCATCATGCAGTTCTCGCTGACCTGTATCCAGCCAATCCTGACGGTCTATGTCAAGGAACTTGCGCCGACGACGGATCACCTCGCTGTGATTGCAGGTGCCGTTTTCTCGAGTGCGGGCTTTGCGAGCATGCTGTTTGCCTCGCGGCTCGGCCACATCTCCGACCGTGTCGGCTCGAACCGCGTGCTGCCAGCCTGCCTGCTGCTCGCAGGGCTTGTCTCCATCCCGCAAGGCTTCGTGACGGCACCGTGGCAGCTCGCCCTGCTGCGCTTCGTGCACGGTATCGCTGTCGCGGGCCTCATGCCCTCCATCAACAACCTCATCCGCCAGCTTGCACCGTCTTCTTGCATGGGTCGCATCTACGGATTTAACCAGTCGTTCCAGTTCATTGGCATGTTCTCGGGCGCGTTCCTCGGCGGGCATCTCGCTGCCTTCTTCGGACTGCGGCATATGTTCTTCCTCGTCGCCATCCTATTGCTCGTCGACGCCATCTGGTGCCACCGCATGGAGCGGCGCGGATAGCGGCTCCACGCGAGAAAGGCTCTGGAACCACGCATGATGCGTGGCCTCCAGAGCCTTTCTTGCAATCTGTACCTCTGAAAAATTTGCGGTGCTGCGAGTCTCGGAAGGGAGACGCGGCCTTTTCAGCGTGGAACTGAACCTATGAAAAAAAATGCGGTCACCAATTGCTCTCGTCGATCAGCAGCACGTAGAAGATCTGCCCGTAGACGTCGGTGTCGACGAAGCGGCCTTTGTCGAGGATGTTCTTGACTTTGCCGGTCTTGGTGAGGATGCGGTAGCGGACGGCGTCGTTGCCCTCGCTGCCGGGCTTCTTGACCTGCTCCCAGATGCTCTGCTCGACGGCTTCGTATTCGTCGGGGTGGACGATGCCGCGGAAGGTGCCGCCGGTATGCTGCTGGAACTCTTCGAGGGTCGTGCAGTCGAAGAGCTGGATGAGCTCGAGGTTGGCGAAGAGGATCTCTTCTTTGCCCGTGGCCTTGTAGATGAGGATGGCGCCGGGGAAATTCAGGATGATGTCCTTGAGGCCGAAGGCCAGCTGGCTGCGGTCCTCCTTGCTGATGTGCATCGTGTACGGCAGGACGCCGTTCTTGCCGCGGAGTTTCACGGCGTAGAGCGCGGCATCGGCACAGCGGAAGAGCTCGGCGCGGGAGCTGCCCTGCTCGGGGTAGGCGGCGTATCCCATCGAGATCGTGTAGGTGTGCGAGTGGCCCTCATAGCTGAAGCCCTGCAGGCGTGCCGAGAACTTGCGCAGCAATGGGTCGGCTTCTGCGGCCGTGCAGTCCGGCAGGAAGATGCAGAACTCGTCGCCGCCGTTGCGCCCGAGGATGGCGGGATGCTGGAAGGTCTCGCTGAGACTGCAGGCCATGCTGCGCAAAGCAGCGTCGCCGGCGTCGTGGCTGTAGAGGTCGTTGATGCGCTTGAAGTCGTCGATGTCGATCATGATGCCGACGGCCTTAGCCTTCGGGTAGCGGTCGAGATAGGCGTCCACGGCGGTATCAAAGCCCTGGCGGTTGTAGAGGCCGGTCAGGACATCGGTGTCGGCCAGCTGGCGCAGGTACTGGCGGCGGTTCTGCAGCGTGACGAGCACATGTGTCAGGAAGGTCAGGACGAAGACGAGCAATAGTCCGACGGCGAGCGTGACGGCCAGAGGGAGCGGGATGCGCCAGCCGTCTGCCGGGGCAACTTCGAGCTTCCACTTGCAGCCGCCGTAGGAAAAGACTTTTTTCTCCATCTGCTCGGGGAGATTGTCGGAGGCGAGAACGATGTGGTAGTCGTCGCGGCCCGGCGCCGTCTTGGAGATGCGGTAGGCATGGCGCGTCTCTTGGAGGTCGGTCAATGTCGATTCAAAGACATCCGGTACCTTGAGGACGGCAATCGCGAAGCCCCAGAATGTGCGGTTGCCAGCGGCATCCGTCAGGTAGATCGGCTGGCGCAGGGCGATCGCCTGATAGTCATCCGCCAGGTTGAATGGACCCTGCATGGTCGCTATGCCCGTGTCGCGGCTGTAACGGAGGCTCTCCAAACGGTCGGGCAGGGAGTAGAGGTTCACTTTCCCCGCGCCTGCCGCATCGCTGGGATAGATGTCCGTCACGCGGCCCTGCGGCGCCAGCTGGATGCTTGCGACATAGGGCCGCGTCGCCATCATCTCTTTGGCGACGTCTGCGAAGTGCTCGGGGACCGTCCCCGTGTCGGCAATCATGTAGGCCAAGGTCTCGGTCACCGAGCTGCTCGTATTGAAGTCCTTCTCCAGCTCGTCTGCATAGATCTGAGCGGCCTGCGCGCACTCTTCGCGCTGCATGGCCTGCTGGTTCTCCACGACATGCCCGAGGAGCAATAGGTACACCGTCATGCCTACGACAAAGACGATGGTAGTGATGATGCTGCGTCGCATAGACGGCCCCCTCTCCGCGGTGCCCCTGTAACACCGTGCCCAGTACAATGCCGAGAGCAGCCAGCGGTCCCGCCACCGCGCCGGGCATCGATAGTAACACTTATGGTTTTATTATACCATGCTATGGCATAGAACGTACAAGCGAATTGTTTCGCCCATCCCATATTCGCTGCTCTGGCCAAAAAAAATCCAGCGCTGGACTTTTTCTAAGAGTCGGACTGCTAGGAAAGATGGCTGGCAGGATTTTCTCTCGCATGGTAGAACAACTAATATAGTTGTTCCGTTGAGAAGGAGGTCTGCCATGGTGAAATCGTTCCACAAGAATCTGCGCATCCGCACGTTTGCGATGGTCATGCTGCTCAACTTTCTAGTCATCCTTCTCATCTCCATCTTTTTCCAACAGCGCTCGCTCTCTTTCTTTGAGCGGGAGTTCGCTACGACGCTCTACGAACAAGCCACGGCCAACGGGCAGCGTGTTGATGCCGGGTGGCAGTCGCTTTACCAGGTCACAGTCCACGCGGCGTTTGACCAAAAGCTGCAGGCGCTGATGCAGGGGGATGCGGGGACAAGCAGCGAAGAGGTCGCAGGGCTCCTGCGCAACTATAAGAACGAGAACCCGCTGATTGACCGCATCAGCCTCTACAATCCCGCGACGCACCTGCTCATCCGCTCGGATGAGTATCAATCGGTCCAGACGCTCGACAGCAAAGGCGACCGGTGGGCTGACTGCATCACGGAACAGGCGGGGCGAACGCCGCTCCTCGCGGAAGATCTGCTCGGTGCATCGCCCAAGAAGGTCTACCTTTACAATCAGGCGCTGCGCGCACCGGATGGCACTTTCTTGGCTTGGCTGACGGTCACGTGCAGTGAGCGGAGCCTGTATTATGAGTACTTGGCTGCACTCAATCAGGAGGACCGGAATGCGGCCTCTCTCTACACGTCCGACGGCAAGCTGCTGACGGGGAGCCTGCCGGAGCAGTCGGCCGTCAGTGAGCAGCTCGGGGCGAAGATACGAGACCATTCCGGCGGGCAAGCGCATCTGACGGTCCAGGGGCAGGAGTATCTGGCCGTCTGGCTGCAGCTGCCCTTCTCGGAGACCATCTTCTGCCTGCTCAAGTCCCAGAACACCCTGAAGCAGGAGATGATGCAGATGCAGCTTCTCTGCATTCTGTCAGCCCTAGTGATCCTGCTGCTCTCAGCGGTTTTCCTCTACTGGATTTCCCTGCGCCTGGCCGAGCCTGTCGAGGACCTCGCAGAGACCATGGAGGAAGCAGGCCGCGGGAACTTGGCCGTGCGGGCGCCGGTGCGGGGCGATGACGAGATCGCCTACCTGTCACAGGCCTTCAACGCGATGCTGCAGCGCATGAACGACCTCATCGAGCACCTGGCTACGGAGCGGGAGCAGAAGAAAGAGGCCGAGCTCAAGGCCTTGCAATACCAGATCCGGCCGCACTTCATCTACAATATGCTCAATGCCATCCGCTTCGCCGCGATGATGCAGGGCGCTCGCAACATCGGCAATCTGCTGGCGGACTTCGTCGAGCTCCTGCGCGCCAGCACCAACCGGCACGGCTCGTTCGTCCCGCTGGCGGAAGAGATCGAGACCCTGCGCCACTACATCGCCCTGCAGGAATTCCGCCTGCTGGATGCATTTGACGTGGCGTTTGACTTGCAAGAAGAGGCTATGGACTGCATCGTGCCGCGCATGATCCTGCAGCCACTCGTCGAGAACAGCATCCTGCACGGGCCATCGGAAGAGCGGTCGTTCTGCCATATCCAGGTGAAGGCCCGCTGTGCGGGCAGCCAGCTCATCCTGACCGTGCGCGATGACGGGCAGGGCATGACGGAATCCTGCATGCGCATGCTGGAACAGGGCCAGCAGACGACATCGGAGCGCGCACACGGCGGCCTGTCGGGCATCGGCGTGCACAACGTCGTGGAGCGCCTGCACCTCTACTATGGCGCGCAGGCCAGCCTGCACTATAACAGTGATGGCCGCTCTTTTACCAAGGCAACCATCTGCCTGCCCATCTCACGCGACAAGCAAGAAACACAGGCACCAGCAGAGTCGGACGACTAGAGGGGAGGAACCTATCATGCGCAAGATTGCCATCGTATTCCTGATCTTGCTCGTTGGCATTGCCATTGTGCTCCTGCCCATCCAGGGCACGCAGGAGGAGCAGCATCGTCCGTCCTATACGGTCGGGGTCGTCCTCAAGGCGATGGACAGCGAACATTGGCTGGCTGTGCGCTCCAGCATGCAGCAGGCGGCGCAGGAACATGATATCCGCCTGGTTGTCATGACGCCAGAAAACGAAGCGGCTTACGGTGAGCAGAACCAGATGATCGAGGACCTGCTGCAAGGCGGCATCGATGCCCTTATTGTCTCGCCGGTCAACATCCATCATACCGATCAGTGGGTGGCGGAGGCTCAGGCAGATGGCATCCCGCTCCTGACGATTGACGAGAAGATTCCCGGCATCCCCTATGTTGGTTCTGACAATTACCGTATCGGTCAGATGGCTGCCAAGGAGATGGCGAGCCGTCTGCCCGCACATGCGGAGGTCGGCATCCTGGCCGGCAGTGCCAACCAGGACGCCCATATCCAGCGCACAGCGGGCTTCCGCGATTATCTGCGGGAGCATACAGGTCTGCGCCTTGTCGCGGTTGCTGCCGACGAGACCAAGTACCGGCAGGCTACCCGTGAAAGCGAAGAGATGCTCCGGCAGCACCCTGACATACAGGGACTATTTGTGACGAGCGCCATCATGACACTCGGTGCCATTGACGCTACGGATCCCGCCAATGGCCATCCACCGTTCGTCCACATCATCGGCGTAGACACGCAGAATGATGCCTTAGCAGCGCTGCGCCTCGGCCGCATCGACGCGATGATTTCGCAGGACGGCCACGAGACGGGCAAGCTGGCAATCGACTTGATTGCCAAGGAACTGCAGGGGGAGACCGTCCAGGGCGACCACTTCATCCAGAATGACGTCATCACCCAGGGCGATGCCGATGCCTATCAAATGAAAGAGGATTGATCTGATGTATAAAGTGATTATTGCCGATGATGATTTCCTGGTCCGCACGTACCTCAAGCAGATGATCGACTGGAAGGCACATGGCTTCACGATTGCGGGCGATGCCAAGAACGGCAAAGAGGCGCTGCGGCTCATCGAACAGGAAAAGCCTGCGCTCATCATCACCGACATCTGCATGCCCGTGCTTGACGGTATCGGCTTGATACGAGAACTGCGTGCGCGGAAGCTGCCGGGGCACATCCTCGTCCTGAGCGGCCACGACGACTTTGCCTACGTGCACGAAGCCATGAAGCTCAGCATCGACGACTACCTGCTCAAGGACGACCTGACGCCAGAGAACATCTTGCACTTCCTGCAGGAACACCTGCAGGGCGAAGAAGAGGACCAAGAGCTGCCCGTCTCGCAGGAAGAGCTGGCCGCAATCGGCAAGGCAAAGCTGCAGGAGGATTTCTTCGCGGCCTTCTGCCAGGGGAGCCTGACCGAGGCAGAACTTCCTCTGGCCGCCAAGCGAGCCGGCCTGCCAGAGGCGTTCTCGTTTGCGGCGGCCTGCCAGCTCACGCTGCGCGGCTGGCAGGCGCGCAGGGAGCAGTTCACCGACGAAGACCTCGCTTCCTTCCAGCAGGCGTTCCGCGAGATGTGCCAGACCTTTCTCGCGCATCAGCAGCCAGAGGTCTTCGGGCAGTCGTTTCCCGTGCAGGCCGAGGCAGGACGGTGGGGGCTGCTGCTCTTCTTCCCGCATGCCGTCAGCCAAGCGGCCATCCTTCAGCGCCTGCAGGCGCTCTGCCAGAAGCTCTCCGTGCTGACCAAGCGCTATTTCGACCTGCCGCTCGTTCTCGTGCTGAGCGCGCCGCAGGCGAACCTTTTTGCCCTGCAAGAGGCATGGCAGGCGATGGCGGCCCGCGCAGAGGCCTTGTTCTATGTGGAGCCGGGCATCTATCGGGTCGAGGACCTGCCCGCGCTGCAGCAGAAGGCATCCTTTGCCGCAGATGCCGCAGATCTTCCCGCCGAAGCACTCTGCGAGCAGCTGGCAAAGACGCCGCTGACGCGGCAGGCCCGCATCGCCGTCTTGCGCCAGCGCTTTGCCGATGGCGATGCGGCAAAGCTTCCGGTGCTCACCGATGCAGAGGCGCTGCCCGACTTCCTCACCGCACTGCGCGCGGCCATGGAGGCCGTGCAGTCGGCCCGCCAGCTGCACCCCTCGGTGCGCCAGGCCCTAGCCATCCTGGAGGCGCGGTATCGGGAGAACCTCACCCAAGCAGAAGTCGCCGCCGCCGTCCACCTGAACCCGGCCTACTTCTCGACGCTCTTCAAGAAGAACATGGGGAAGGGCTTCCGCGAATACCTGGCCGAGCTGCGCATCACAGCCGTCAAGAAACACCTCAGGAGCAGCACCGAACGCATCAAGGACATCGCCGCGGCCGAAGGCTTTGACGACTACCCGTACTTCTGCCGCCTCTTCAAGAGCCTTGTCGGACAGACCCCGCAGGAATACCGGGCCAAACCGTGACGCATCGTGTCGCCATCCAAAAACAAGAACAGGAATCCAAAAAAAAGACAACTCACGAGCACAAGTTGTCTTTTCTTTTTGTTCCGGACGATGGACACGCCTGCATCTGCTAAGATTCGGTCAAACCTTCTAAAAAAGCGGAAAACACGATGAACAACGAGTAAACTATAATAATACACAGAAACAACGAAACAACAAGATAAGCGCTGCAAAGCGAAGAAGAAAGAGAGGATTTATCATGAAAATTGGTGTCATTGGTGCAGGTCGTATCGGCAAAGTTCATATCCGCAACATCTCCCTGTTCGTCCCGGATCTCACGATCAAGACGGTGGCTGACCCGTTCATGAACGACAAGACTGCTGCCTATGTGAAGCAGTTCGGCATCGAGAACGTGACGAAAGATGCCAAGGATATCCTGCAGGACCCGGAAATCGAGGCCGTCATCATTGCCTCCTCTACGAACACGCACGCACAGTTCATCATCGAGTCGGCCAAAGCAGGCAAGAACATCTTCTGCGAGAAGCCGATTGACTATGACCTCAAGCGCGTCCATGAGGCCATCCAGGCCGCTAAAGATGCGGGTGTCCGCCTGCAGATTGGCTTCTGCCGCCGCTTCGACCACAACCATCGCGCCGTCTACGACATGGTCAAGTCCGGAAAAGTCGGCCAGCCGCATCTCATCCGCATCAGTTCCCGCGATCCGGAGCCGCCTTCCATCGACTACGTCAAGGTCTCTGGCGGTATCTTCTACGATATGATGATTCACGATTTCGATATGGCCCGCTTCCTCGCCGGCGATGAAGTCGAAGAGGTCTATGCACAGGGCTCGGTCCTCGTCGACCCGGAGATTGGCAAGGCCGGCGATGTCGACACGGCTGTCGTCACGCTCAAGTTCAAATCCGGCACGATTGCCACGATCGACAACAGCCGCCGCGCAGTCTATGGCTATGATCAGCGCGTCGAGGTCTTCGGCTCGAAAGGCGTCGCCTTCAACGGCAACGATATCCCGAATACGGCACAGTTCGCCGATGCAAATGGCACGGTCGGCGGCACGGCTTACCAGGTCATGTGGGACCGCTATGAGCAGGCTTTCGTCAACGAGATGAACGCATTTGCCAAGGCCATCAAGGAAGGCACGGAGACGCCGGTCACGGGTGAGGATGGCCTCTATCCGGTCGAGATGGCTGCCGCTGCAACGAAATCCCTGAAAGAGGGCCGTCCGGTCAAGATCGAAGAAGTTCGCTGAGCACCGCGCTGTCACACGGGAATCACTGGGAAAAATCGAGAAATCGGGAAATAGGAGGAATATTTCATGAAACGCTGTGCCTGCATCGATACACTCTATACAGAACTTCCTTTTGAAGAGCGCTTTGCCGCCGCCAAGAAAGACGGCTTCGAGTCCGTCGAGTTCTGGGATTGGCGCATCCGTGACCTCAAGAAGGTCCGCGCCGCAGCAGAGGCGGCTGGCATCGCCATCAGCGGCTTCAACGGCGACAATGACTTCTCGCTCGTAGACCCTGAGCAGGAGTCTGCCTACCTCGATGCCCTCAAGGCTTCGCTGGAAGCAGCTCAAGCGGTCGGCGCCGAGACGGTCACCATCCACTCCAATGCACTGGGCGATGGCGGCATCGTCGTCAACCACTACGATGAACTCTCCGATACGGTGAAGCTCTGCTCCATGTACCGCACGCTGACGGAGAGCGTCAAGCTGGCGGAGCAGTACAAGATCCGCATGAACCTTGAAGCACTCAACATCAAGGTCGACCATGTCGGCAACTTCCTGCAGACGACGCAGATGGCCGCAGAAGTCACGCGCCTGATCGGCTCGCCGTACCTCATGGTCCTCTTCGACGCCTACCACATGCAGTACAACGAGGGTGCACTCTGCTACAACCTCGAGAAGTATATCGACCAGATCGGCCACATTCATGTCGCCGACTGCCCGGGCCGCCATGAGCCAGGCACTGGCGAGATCTGCTACCACAATGTCTACGAGACGCTGAAGCGCCTCGGCTACAAGTACCGCGTCGGCTACGAGCTCTTCCCGGAGACGGATACGAAGACTGCTGTTGCTGCCATCATGCAGGACTGACCGGTTATCCGCATCGCGCTGAAAGGAGGGTCCCTCATGGACACAGCACAACCGGCAGCTGCGGCGCCGGATTCCCAGAATGGACGCCTTTCCTGGTTCACCAGGATTTCCTATGGTCTCGGCGACACGGCGATGAACATCGTCGCCGGCGCCATGACCATCCTGACGTTCTTCTACACCGATTATGCCGGCGTCAAGCCGACAACCGTCGGCCTTGTCTTCTTGATTTCCCGTATCTTTGATGGTGTTTCCGATCTCATCATGGGCTTCATCGTCGAGCGCACGAACTCCAAATGGGGCAAGTCACGCCCCTGGATCCTTTGGTCCAGCATCCCGTTCTGCGTTTCGATTGTCCTGATCTATACCGTGCCGCAGGGGTCAGACTTCATGAAGTTTGTCTACCTCTTCATCACCTACAACTTCTGCAATACCATCTGCTACACCGCACTGAACCTGCCCTATGGCAGCCTTTCCGCCATGATGACGCGCATCTCGCGTGAGCGCGATATGCTCTCCATCACGCGTATGGCACTCTCGCCAATCGGCAAGATCATCTCTATCTCGGCAACTCTGCCGCTCATCAAGGTGCTGGGCGACAACCAGGCTGCCTGGATCAAGGTCATGAGCATCTGGGCTGTACTCGCTTTCATCCTGCTGATGCTCTGCTTCACGCAGTGCAAGGAGACCGTCGTCATCGAGGCACGCAAGAAGGTCAGCAAGGTCCCAATCATCAAATCCCTGAAATGCCTGTTCTGCAACAAGTACTTCTGGATGGCCATGACGATCTGGATGATGCAGTGCATCATCCAGATGGTGACCGGCACCATCCTGCCGTATTACTGCAAGTACATCTTCCACGATGATTCCCTGTTCAGCATCCTGCTGCTCTGTGAGGTCATCACGACGATCGTCTGCACGATCCTGTTCTGCCCGAAGCTCCTCAAGCGCTTCGGCAAGCGGAACATGTCCTTGATCGGCGTCGTCGTCGCACTCGTCGGCCACTTGATCTACTGCCTCAACCCGACGAGCTTCTCCTGGGTCGTCTTCAGCTGCATCATCCGCGGCATCGGCTTTGCCCCGCTGAACTCCGTCATCTTCGGATTCCTCGGCGACGTCGTCGAATACGGCCAGTGGAAATTCCACGTTCGTCAGGAAGGCCTGATCTTCTCCGGTGGCTCGGTCGGCTACAAAGTCGGCACTGGCATCACCGGCGCATTCATCACCGTCCTGATGTCCTGGTCCGGATACATCTCCTCCTCGACGGCAGATGCCGTACAGCCGCAGTCGGCCATCGACATGATCGTCAACATGTACATGTACGGCATGATCCTCATCTGGGTCATCCTGCTCGTCGTCCTGCTCTGCTATAAGCTCGACAAGCTCTACCCAAAGATTATGCGCGATCTCGTCGCACGCGAGGCACGCGGAGAGCTGTAAGCCATCTAGACCAGAGTCTCTCACATCACAGGATTCTTGAAACCGACTTTTCCTACTTTTTCTGGCTGTCCACCCCCTTCGACAGCCAGACTTTTTTTTGCCGAAAGAGCCGTCCCCATCTCAGCTTTTCATCTAGCACCAAAAAAGTCCAGCGCTGGACTTTTTCAAAGACAGTCCGACCGTCGGACTATTGGACTTACTGTTGGACATTCGGATGGATTAGTCGAATCGATTATTCTGCGTGGTCCATCCTGCCCTTGTAAAGGATCTTTGTCCCCTCGATGTGCGCGGGCAGGCGTGCGGCGGCGGCGCGGTCGAGGATGACCGTCACATCGCGGTGCAGCTGGAGAATGGAAGCCGGGGCCTCCGGCATCACGCTGCCGCAGACGGCCTTGCGCACGGCGTCGGCCTTGTTCGCGCCGTTGGCCAGCAACAGGATGCGCCGGGCCATCATGATGGTCTTGATGCCCATGCTGATGGCATAGCGCGGCACATCCTCCAAATGCTGGAAGAAGCGCGAATTCGCGCGGATAGTCTCCTCGTCGAGCTCCACGCGGTGCGTGATGGCTTCGAACTTCACATCCGGTTCGTTAAAGCCGATATGTGCGTTCTGCCCGATGCCAAGCACCTGCAGGTCTATGCCGCCTTTTTGCTGGATCAGCGCATCGTAGCGATGGCCTTCCGCCTCGAGGTCCTCTGCCATCCCGTCGGGCAGATACGTGTGGTCTGGCTGTATGTTCACCTTGCGGAAGAATTGCTCGTTCATGAAATAGTGGTAGCTCTGCGGATTGTCCGGCGCCATGCCGACATACTCATCGAGGTTGAATGTCGTGACCTCCGAGAAGTCCAGCCCAAGGCTCCGATGCAGGGCAATGAGCCGCCGGTACATCGGCAGCGGCGTGCTGCCCGTCGCCAGCCCCAGTACGCTGTCCGGCTTCAGATAGAGCTGTCCCGCCACCATATTCGCCGCCTCCCGTCCCATCTGACGGTACGAATCCGTGATGATGATGCGCATCGTAACATCCCCTTTCATTCTCTATCTTAGCACTGCTGTATCAGTGGGCCAATAAAAGAAGTACGGGGGGGATAAACTCCTTGGTGCCTTTTTCGTTTCCCGGGAGTCTGACAAGTCGTGGAGTTGGTGAAGGAGGAATTGGCGCGCGCTCGACTATGTGCCGCGCTTCTACCAAAACTCTATCTTAAAGGCATTGCCTCTACACCTGCTTCTACTTCTTTCGGCTTGAAGAAATCAATGGCGATGCCTTCGGCCCCTTGGTACTCGTGGAGCTTCATTACGTCCATATCCGCTTCGATGAAGATGACACCGACCGGCTTGCCGGCCTTGTCCTCTAAGCCAAGGCCGCGGTGCGGCAGCAGCGTCATCTTCGCGACGTTGTAGAAGTACGCCGAGAACTCAAAGTCAAACGTCACATAGACCGCCTGCGTATCCCCACGCCGTGCAAAGATGTCGGCCAGCTCCGCATTGATGCGTGCCACCGCAGCATCGCTATCCCGGTCCGAGATGTCAATCGTCCAATGAGTCTTCCTTGATTCCATAGTTTTATCTCCTTCGATGTTTTGATCAATCTTTCCCTATCATTCCGCTTCGACGAGATGAAAGAAAATCCTGCCGATGCGCTTCTACTACAACGGGAACGACCGCAACACCGGCGCGGTCGAGAATGACCGTCACATCGCGGTGCAGCTGGAGAATGGAAGCCGGAGCCTCTGGCATCACGCTGCCGCAGACGACCTGTCTTTTGCCATGAGGCGTGGTATATTATGAAATAAGAAAAGAGTTGGGTTCATCCAGCACAAACGAAGCCCCCGGGGAATGGTTCTCCTCGGGGGCTTCGTGCATGTTAGTGATCGTAGTCGGTGGATGCAAAAAGGCCAGCGACATGGTATACTGTTCTCGGCGGTCGATGGTTGGTTCCCCGTTCACGGGGAGGTGATGCCATGACGACTTACGAGAAAGTAGCCCTTGTGCTGGCTTTTTTGCAGTTGCTCGCGGCGCTCCTGGCTCTGCTGAAATAGCAGCTGACTGACACTTTGCAAAATCGGAACGTCCCAAGTTTTTAACGAACGGCGGATCCGACGCGCGAACATCGGCCGCTTTTCTATCTCGATTGTATCACATCTTCTCTGTTTTTTCTAGCGACACAGAGAAGCATCTCGACAGTCATGATAATTTTGCGCATGCGAAGCGGCCCGCCGCGGAGCTGCTGTTTCTCACAGGGGGGGGCGGGGTTCCTAATCTGGCTACAGAGAGCATGGATGGGCATCTTCGAGTGGGCTTGCTGGTCTCCGGAAGTCGGCTTTTTTTATGTCCCTCTCCTCTTCCTGCGCACTGCGCGGAGCAGAGCTCGCCCTTAGGGGCAGGTAATGACGCAATGAATGACGCAGCTGGGTGTAAAAGGCGAGGAAGGCGCGGTGACCGGGGCCGTCGGACGGTTTGGCAGTCGGGACCGGTGTTGCCGTATCGGCTGCTTTAGTGTCGGCACTGTCGGCGGGTTGGCTCGCATTAAGCATGGCCTTTGCCTGCTGGACGACTTTGTCGCGCAGGGCCTCGAGCCACTCGTGGAAGTACTTGGCGACGGTCTTGCGGCCCATGGCGAGGGTGCGGGCAATCTCAGAGATGGTGGCCTTGGGGTGGCGTTCGAGGTAGTCCGTGACGCGGCAGCGGCTTGCCGCCGTGCGGCGCTCGGCAATCTCGGCGAGGTGTTCGGCGCGCGTGCGGCCGTTTCGCTTCGTCTTGCGGTCGAAGGACCAGCCGAGCCAGCCTTCGAGCGTCGCCGCGCGCACGGTTTGCGCCTTCTCGGGGTTGCAGGCTGCGACGGCGTGCTCCGCCTCGTGTTTGGGAAGGCCGAGCTTGGCGGCAAGGCGCACGGCATCCTCGAGGATGCTCTCGACGGCCCGATGGCACTTGTGGCCGACACAGGCGAGCGCGAAGAGCGAACTGTAGCGGTGGCCTTCCTGCGTGCGCGCCTCGATCATGTGCACGAGATAATCGTAGAAGCCACGGCGGGCCGGACTGCCCTTGCGCGGCTGTTTTTCTTTATGGTTGTACGACACTTTGCCGGATTTGCTTGCGGGGTGCTGCCAGCAGATGCCGAGCGATGCGGCCAGCTGTCTGACTTCCACACATTTGCCGACGCGATAGGCGCGGCACGTCTGTCCGAGTTTCGTCAGGCTGCCGACGATGCGGTAGGCATGCGAGAGGCCCGTGCCGAGATCCGCCGTGAAGCGATGCTTGCGGAAGAAGCGGAGCAGGCCGCTGTGCATCTCGCGCAGCAGGTCTTTGGTCCAGTGGTAGGCCGCGAGCGGCTGCGTCAGCACGTAGACGAGGTGCACGCCATTGCCCGAGTTGACGAGATACGTCGGGCGCTGGCCGTAGAACCCCTTCTGGCAGAGGCGGCGCAGGCTCTTGGCGTCGACCTTGTCGAGGTCGATGTAAAGGCAGCGCAGCTCGTGCATGAGCTTCTGCTTCGGATAAGCGTTATAATACTTTGCCGGATAGACGAACGAGTCCGACCGCCACCAAGATTCTTCGAGCATTTCCTCCGCATCCGCGTAGTTCGCCAGATGATGGCCCTCGGATGCTTCTGAAAGCGCCACGCAGAGCGGGAAGTCGGCGTCCGCCGCGCCAAGGACCGCATCGTAGAAGGCGAGCGGCTTGACTTCTGCATACTGCGCCCGCAGATAGGCAGACTTCGCCTGGCTGTCCTCCTTGTTACTGAAATACTGCTGAGCCGACTTCCCCATGCGATCACCTCCCGACTGCTCATCCAAATACCACGCCTCATGGCGCATCAAAAAAGGCCTGCCCTCATCGGGCAGACCCTCGTATTCAGATAAGATGCTGCGGGAAATGACTTCGCCTCGTCCGCTCGCGCAAATGTGAGCAAAACGCCGGGGAAGTCATCCCATCCTGAGCCAACCGCCACGCTACTGTGAGTCGGTCGTCTCGGAATCAAATTCATATCCTATTTCCCTTGATATCCGGGAATATCTTTGCTACAATAGAGATATGAAAGTTACAGTCAGCTTATCGGAGGGTTGTCCGACTAGCGCGTCATACCGAGTTTGGAAGACTCGATACGAGCTGTGATATAGTGGGCTCTTTGGTATTACCAGTACCGAAGAGCCCTTTCTACATCTTCATGTCTCGCACATCTTCATGCGAATTGTTCTGTTGCTTCTAATGATACCATAGCAGATGAATAAAATCAATAAAAGTCGCGCGTTGACACATGGAAAAAATTTTGACACTTCAGACACGACAACAGCGGACGGATGTGGTTCGAGAGGGACAATCGGTTGACGAACTGCTAGGAAAAGCGGTATAATATAAATAGGCAAAAGGATACAAGCCTATTGACATCAACTAGTCAAAAACCCCCCAGAGTGCCAGCTCTGGGGGGTTTTCTATGCCCATCTTGGTGGCAGCAGGACTTATCGCTGCAGGCTAATTACCGTTGTGGTCTCTGTCTAACCATTTGCAGATGTAGTGGCAAACTACACCAGCCATGACAGAGACCAAAAAGGATACAAGCAGATCTAACATCAACTTACCCCCTTCCCGTACCAGTCTAGGGGCGGTAACACCAATAGTATATCATCTTACGATGTACTGAAAAAGTCCAGCGCTGGACTTTTTCAGTCGGACTGTTGTAGTAGGCTGAGTCGGACGGATCAGCGTTTAAAGGTGGGATGTACGTGAACGACAAAGAACCTCCCACCGGTCATCACTCCGGCGGGAGGTTCTTTGTTTGTTCGGTAGAAGATGACTACCATCTCTTTACAATCTCAGTATAGTACAGATGACACTGAAAATCAAGGAAGAGTGAAATCGAGGCCAATCGGATAAGAGGAGCTACAGGACAGTGAATGAATCTGAATGCTTTGTATTATCGCGTCACTAAACTGCGGGATGCATCGTATGTTTTGCAGGATTTCACAGCAGCGCATCGAATTCTATGTTAGGATTTTGTCGTAGGGAGTGAAGCCATCATGGAAACAATCGAAGAAAGCGTTTTTGCGCGGAAGCGGTGGGTGCTGGAAAAGATGAGCGCTTTTGGCTTCCGTCCAGTCGGGGATGGCTATGTGCTCGAGCGAAGTTTTCTCGATGGCGACTTCAAGGCGGTCCTGTCGGTGACGGAGAAGGGCGCGGTCACGGGGCGCGTGATCGACGCGATTTCTCAGGATGACTACTACCAGATGCGCCAGAAGAATGCCACGGGCGCGTACGTCAACACGGTACGTGCGGCCTACGAGCAGCTTCTGGAAGACGTTGCGGCGGCCTGCTGTCAGGACGTGCTGTTCGCGTCCGACCAGGCCAACCGCCTGACGCAGTGCATCCTCGAGCGCTTTCAGGTCGAGCCGGACTTCCCGTGGGAGAGAGCAGAGCGCTACCAGTCCTATGGGACATTCCGCCATGCATCCAACCGCAAGTGGTTCGCCCTGATCATGCGCGTGAAGCGCGCCGTGCTCGACAAAGACGGCAACCCCGCGCTCGTCGACGTCATCAACCTGAAGATACCACCCGAGCACGGAGAAGCCCTCCTCCAGTTGCCCGGCGTCTATCCCGCCTACCACATGAACCACAAGACCTGGATCTCCGTCGTACTGGACGACACCCAGACGGATGAAGCCATCATGGCTTGGATAGAGGGCAGCTACCGGCTCACAGAATGAATGCAGGAGTGTGATGAAGATGAACAACACATGGGATGCGGACAGCTATCGTGACAATTTTTCTTTTGTGCCAAAATACGGGGAAGACGTGCTGAAACTCTTGACAGTCGGCCCGGGAAGCAAGGTGGTCGATTTAGGCTGCGGCAATGGCAGCCTGACCGACCGACTTCAATCGTTGGGCTACCAAGTGATGGGCATCGATGCCTCTCCGGCCATGCTGGAGATCGCGCGGAAAGAATATCCCAACATTTCCTTCCAGCAGGCGGACGCACTCAGCTTCCAGCTGGATACGCCGGCGGATGCCATATTCTCGAACGCCGTCTTCCACTGGATTGACGCCGATAAACAGGAAACGCTGCTGCGCAATGTCTCTCGGAACCTCAGACCTGGCGGCGAACTTGTGTGTGAATTCGGTGGTTACGGCTGCGGAGAGGCGGTCCACAGCACACTGGAAGAATTGTTCCGTGAGCATAAGCGAACCTATAAAAAAATTGTCTTTTTCCCGACAATCGGGCAATATGCGCCATTGATTGAGAAATGCGGGATGCGCGTGGAGTACGCGATACTCTTTGACCGACCGACTCCGCAAAAGGGGACGATAAAAGACTGGATCCGGATGTTCGATCTAAAGCCGTTTGACGGGATTCCAGAGGAAGAGATCGACGAAATCATAAACGAAGCGGAAGAGCGACTGCGCAGCCGACTGTTCATCGACGGTACATGGTATGTAGATTACGTTCGTATCCGCTTGAGAGCGAGGAAACTATGAGATTCAAGAATATCGACCACATCGTCATCACGACGCAGGACGTAGATGCCTGCCTGCACTTCTATGTCGACATCCTAGGCATGGAGCTCGACCAGAGGAATGGCCGCTATGCCGTCCGCTTCGGCAGTCAGAAGTTCAACATCCACACGAGAAAGGCCGAGTTCCTTCCGGCCGCAGAGCATCCGACTTATGGCAGCCTCGACCTTTGCCTGATCCTCGACGGGAGCCTGGACATGGCGAAAGCGGAAATCGAGCGCAAGGGCTATCCCATCGAGCTCGGGCCAGTGCGACGGCATGGCGCTCGCGGCGAGATGCGGAGCATCTACCTCAGAGACCCCGACGGGAATCTGGTCGAGCTCGCAGAATATCACGAGTGAAGCAGGCATTCCCTTGTGAAGTCAGTCCGACTATGCTCGCAGACACAAAAATCCCGGCGCATGAGCAGTACGCCGGGATTCTTGCTGTGTATAATATCTTAGGAGAGTTGCATGCTTCTTGGAAGAAGCTGCTAACGAAAGCCTACATAGAATATAGCACACTTGAGAATGAATATCAAGTGAAAACTTGAAAATTTTTCTCAACACCAAAAATCGCCTCGGTTCTGCTCAACCGGGGCGACTTTTCGATTTCATCGTTAGCAGTGAAATCTCTCCTGCATTGTATTCTATCATACTTTGCCGCGCTTGTCTTGTGACTCAGTTGCCATGACAAGTCTAGTGCTGGACTTTTTCAGTCGGACTGTCGCAACAGTCAGGTGCAGTCCGACTATCGCGTTGCGAGTTTGCGGGATGGTTACAACAAAGCGGACCATCGAGACAAGATTCTTGATGGCCCGCTTCATCCCTGCTATACTATGGCAAGGGGGAATTCCCCTAGAGCGAACGCAGCAATTGCTGTCATCTACGATGCATATGATGGTCATCGGTGGTCGAGCCGTCAAGCTTGGCATAAATCCGAAAAGAAAGGGACGTGGTGCCTCTGGTATCACGTGACGAGTGCCTGCTTCTATGGAAGCACTGTTCTCATCGGAGGTCGCGGTGTTCACGGTCTGCGGATTGACGGTACTCTTTGTGCTGGTCTTTCTCGCCTTAGTCGTGCTCGCTTCCTTCGGTGTCATCGATGGGAAGTTCCTGCTGGAACTGATCCGCGCATTCCGACATTAACCTTCGGCGTACATCCGTAAATGAAAAAGCCGTCCTCGCGAGGGACGCCTTCTTCAGGATGTACGGTGGCCATCAGCGTTAGCCGACGCTGTTTGTATGGCCGAAATCTTTCTGTCATCAGATATGCCAAGCTGACCATCTTAGTGGTTCGCTCTTTTTATCTATGTTCATTATACTACGGGGATTTTTGCGCGTCAATTTTGCAGATGCTCGCAGACACAAAAATCCCGGCGCATGAGCAGTACGCCGGGATTTTCGCTGTGTATTATACTTTAGGAGAGCTCTGCGCTTCTTGAAAGAAGCTGCTAACGAAAGCCTACATAGAATATAGCACACTTGAGAATGAATATCAAGTGGAAACTTGAAAATTTTTCTCAACAACCCCAAAACGCCCCAGAGGGCCTAACTCTGGGGCGTTTCGTTTGCGTGTGATACGCTTGTTGACTTCTTCTTAGCCTACGATCATTATACTACAGTCTGTCCGGGAAAACAAAATACTCCCGACTATTACAGCTGGCCCTAGAATGGTATAATAATCTAAGAAATTACGAATGGTTTGGTGGTGATCATATGGAAACGGACAAGTCTCTCTTATCGGAGGAAGATATCAAGCATCGCTACATCACGCCGGCGCTGGAGCGGGTCTGGCCGTCGTCGGACATCCGCATGGAGCTGGCGATCACGGCGGGGCGGGTCAACATCAAGGGGAATATGGAGGCGCGTGAGCGGCCGAAATTCGCCGACTATGTGCTCTACACAGAGTCGGGCCACCCTCTGGCCGTCGTCGAGGCGAAGGACAACAACCATACTATCTCTTTTGGCATGCAGCAGGCCAAGGCGTATGCCCAGATGATGGACCTTCCGTTCGCCTACAGCTCGAATGGTGACGGCTTCGTCGAGTACGACTTCCTGACGGGCATCGAATGTGAGCTCTCGCTCGATGCGTTCCCGACGCCTGCCGAGCTCATCGCACGGTTCAAGGAGGAAGGCCATCTGACGGAGGAGCAGGTCAGAGTCATCGAGCAGCCTTTCTATGTGTCGGAGGGCACGTTTGCGCCGCGCTACTATCAGCGTGTTGCCGTCGACCGCACGCTCGATGCGATTGCCCGCGGGCAGAAGCGCCTGCTGCTCGTCATGGCGACGGGCACGGGCAAGACGTACACGGCCTTCCAGATCATCTATCGGCTGCGCAAGGCGGGGCTCGGGAAGAAAATCCTCTACCTCGCCGACCGCAACATCCTCGTCGACCAGTCGATCCAGCAGGATTTCCGACCGCTCGCAGGTGTCATCCACAAGGTCAACTACGCATCCGACGACCGCACGACCATCACATCATACGAAGTCTACTTCTCACTCTACCAGCAGCTCTTCGGCGAGAACGACGAAGAGCGCTTCCGCGAGCTTTTCCGGCCCGACTTCTTCGATCTCATCGTCGTCGACGAGTGTCACCGCGGCTCGGCCAAGGCCGACAGTCGCTGGCGCAAGATCCTCGACTACTTCGACACGGCCATCCAGATTGGCATGACGGCCACACCGAAGGAGACGGCCTATGTCTCGAACATCGACTACTTCGGCGAGCCCGTCTACACCTACAGCCTGCGGCAGGGCATCGATGACGGCTTCCTCGCGCCGTTCCGTGTCATCAACGTGCAGACGAACATCGGCGAGGGCTGGCGCCCGTGTAAGGGCCAGCGCGATTTCTTCGGCAGGGAAATCGAGGACCGCATCTACAATAACACCGACTACGACTACAATATCGTGCTCGAGGACCGCATCCGCGAGGTCGCGGCGCGCATCACCAACTATCTGCTCCACACCGACCGCATGGCCAAGACCATCGTCTTCTGTGCCGACGAGGCCGCCGCGGAACGCATGCGCCACGCACTCGCCCAGCAGAACGCCGACATGATGAAGAAATACCCCAACTACGTCGTGCGCATCACGGGCAGTGATCCCTACGGCAAGAGCCAGCTCGGCTACTTCATCTCCGTCGCCT
>QRFC01000316.1_pt1 | contig 50924 bp, 62 predicted proteins | sample 1861061 | NCBI WGS metagenome assembly QRFC01 (sample SAMN09711282, study PRJNA482702) | Human gut metagenome, whole genome shotgun sequencing project.
TGTTGCACCGTTTACCTTCTTTGTATATCTGCTGTACAGACTTGGAAAATCCACATCTGTGGAAGCAGCCGAGCTGGATACCCTGCAGACTGCGCTGCACACAGCGTTGCAGCGCACTGCGGCACAGGAGATATGTAAGAATGCAGGACACACTGCACAGGAAGCTGCAGGACAGACCGTTCATAATCATGCAGAGAATATGACTTCCCAGGCAGCTACACATACGGCATCCACAGGAGCTGGCAGTGGAGCGTCAGAGGCAGCATCAACGGTACATCATGCATCACAGGCTGCTTCAGCAGCATCAAAAGCTGCGGGAGCTGCCGCCGGCACTGCAGCCAGACATGCAGGGCTAAAGGTGGCAGCAGTGATCCTCGCCGGTGTAGTAGGCGGTGGTGGTGTGACTTATGGAGTAGTAAAAAATGCAGACAAGATTCCGGTGATCCAGAATTTTGTGGAAGAGAATGATGCTCCGGTGGTAAAAGTTGCAGAAAAACCAAAAGAGGAAGAAAAAACGGAAAGTATAGAAGAACCTGAAACTGAAGTAACAGAGCCTGCGGAAGAAAAGCCTGTTGATCATACACCGGTTAAGACAGAGAACAATGAAAAGGAAGATATAATTCCAACGGATGTAATCCAGGAGGGTACCTATGGTGATAATGTGCATTGGTATCTAGGGGCTGATGGTACTCTGGCAGTTACCGGTGAGGGCGAAATTGCGGATGTTGCAGATATGAGCAGTGACTATACACCATGGTATGCTTATCAGGCGCAGATCAGAAAAATTGCCATCGGAGATGGAATTACCCGGATTGGAAGGGGGACATTTGCGGGAATGGGGTATGTCAAAGAGATTACCATGGCAGATAGTGTGAAAGAAATAGGGGAGAGTGCTTTTTCTGGATTCATGCCACGAACTGCAGACCCAGGTGTACAGCGGACAGTTACCCTTTCCCAATCTCTGGAAAAGATAGATGATTATGCTTTTACTGAATCCAATCTTGTAGCTGTAGAGATTCCTGACAGTGTAAGAGAAATCGGATTTGCGGCATTTAGAAGATGTTATGATTTAAAGAGTGTGACAATAGGCGAAAACTCTAAGCTGGAATCTATAGGTAATCTGGCATTTGAGGATTCTACATTAGATTCCGGAACAATCAATATTCCATCTACAGTTAAAACTATAAAAAGTGTTGCGTTCGGAAATGGTCATTTTGCAGACCAGGTTGTGTTTTCTGAGCAGCTTCAGGAACTGGGAATGTGCGCTTTTGGCTATGGTTCTACCGGAATGAATAAAGTATTTTTTACAGGTGATGCACCTGTGATTTCCGATGATACAATAGCTAAAAATCCTGGAGATACCGTATTTCCGGATACTACAACCATGATTTATTATCCGAAGGATAACCCTACATGGAATAATTATGATTTTACAAAACTGATGAAAGTAGTTCAGGCCACAGGTGTTGATAAAAAGGATATGCAGCATTTTATTGATGGTGAGGTTGAATAAACGAAGCAATAAGTAGTGGAATCAGTTTAGAAATAGTTATTTGCTTATAAACAAGTATTGAAGCGAATTGCGGATATCCGCAATTCGCTTGAAATAAAGAAATACAAGAGGAGGAAAGAATATGTTTTGTACAAAATGTGGAAGAAAACTGAAAGAAGGAGAAATCTGCACCTGTCAGCAGCCAAAGAGTGCACCAAAGATGCAGCCACAGGCAAAGGTTGAGCCGCAGCCGGTAAAAAAAGAACAGACAGAGGAGCCTAAGCCTGTAGATTCACAGAAAGGTCCGTCAGCTTCACCGCAGAATCAGAAAACCGAAACACAGAGCCAGTCAGCACAGCAGCAGAATGCCGGTTATCAGCAGAGACAGCAGTATCAGCAGAATGCTAATTATCAGCAGGGACAGCAGTATCAGCAGAATGCTAATTACCAGCAGAGACAACAGTATCAGCAGAATACCAATTACCAGCAGGGACAGCAGTACCAGCAAAATACCAATTATCAGCAGAATATGAACTATCAGCAGGGCAACATGCGAGGATCCAGAGAAGCAGAATGGGCTAGGGAAAAAGGTACGGAGGCACTGGGAAGTGCAAAAACATTTCTGGGAGCAGCCGGCAGTGTATTAAAGAGACCTGTATCTGAGGCTGTCAGAATGTCCGGAGATTGCACTGGCAAAAGTGGACTTCGCTTTATCACTGTAAAAGCAATATTTACAACCATTATTGTTTTGATCCTGTCTATGGTGACTGCAGGAAAAATCGCATCTGCCTCCAATGGATACTTCAGTTTCTTTGATATCAAGATGCCATATCTGACATTGATCGTACTGTCTCTGATTGCTACCATTGGTTTTGATATGGTCAAAGTTGGGATTATGACTATGATGACAAAAGCATTTGGCGGTTCTGCAGCTCCAAAGGCAATGTACTCCGTAGTAGGGGTTCAGGCAGTGTTTGATTTGCTTATTACTGCAGTAATATGTGTACTGATGATTATTTCCCCAAGTATTGCAACGGTTGTTGCCTTTACTCTGGGTCTAGTATATGCAATTGGGCTGACACCTTTTGTTGGATATGCTTCCTATACTGCAGTTACCAACATGGACAAAGACAAGAGAGTATATGCTTTCTGGATCATTATTATTCTGTTGGTTATTGTAGTATTAGTGATATGTCTTCTCATAGGCGTAGGGGTTGTAGAAAAGATTGAGTCTATTGTAAACAGTTCCTATGACAGCTACAGCAATTCCCTGGATTCTCTTTTCAATATGTTCAGTTGATTGAATAAACAGATGGACATATGATTGAGGATAAATAAAATGAAGCTAAAATAAGAAAGGAGCAAAATTATGTTAAGAGAGAAAGTAACAAAACTGGCCAAAATTATGTTTACAGGACTGACAATGGCTCTGTGCGTGACAGCATTGAATCCTGCTGTCACAGCAAAGGCAGAAGACATGCTTCAGGAAAGCGAGCCAAATGGCAATCCGGCTACGGCAAATCAGCTTCCACTGAATACCTGGGTGAAAGGAGTACCAAGTGATTATTCTGATGAGGACTGGTATCAGTTTACTATTCAGAATCCTGGTGAATCACATATAGAAATCAGACCGGATGCCACCGTTTCTAATGGTAGTTGTCAGTGGTATGTTAAGCTTTATGATGCAAACCGAAGAGAATTAAGAAGTTGGAGAGCTCATTCTTGGTCGGATTATCAATTTGGATGGACACCGGGAAAGTATTATATACGTATTACACAATGGACTGATATGTGTACATATAATTTAAAAGTAAATTATACGCCTTCAAATCAGTGGGAAAAAGAAAGATATTATGGCGAAAAAAATCTAAACAATGCGAATATCATTTCCTTAAATAAGCAATATACTGGAAATTTATATGACTCCTACGATGTGGATTATTATCGGCTCAAATTAAAAGGAACAAATGGTATTTCCTTAAAGTTTTTGATTGATGATACAGTTGCTAATCCAGGTAGATGGCGGATTGAATTTATTGAGTATAAGAGCAGAAAATCTTTAGATTATTATTATATTTCTACAAATGAAACCTTGACGATACCAAGATGTTCAGGGGACTTACTCATAAAGATATCAAACTGGAATGATGCTTCTCTTGATCTGTACCACATCCAGGTTACCAGTAAACTCAGTGCCACAGAAATTACCTCTCTGAAGGGCGGTACACACAGTGCGAATCTCCGTTGGAAAAAGGTAAGCAATGCAACCGGATATTATATCTATCGTAGCACATCAAGCGATGGACAATATAAGAAGGTTGCCACTGTAAAGGGAAAAACAAGCTACACAGATAAGAAGTCTCTGAAAAACCGTGGATACTATTATTATAAAATTGTGGCTTACCGTAAATCCGGTTCCAAAACATTAAAATCTGCACCAACCAGTGTATCTTATACATATGTTTACTAAACGAGAATCTATAACAAAATAAAAACTGAAATTTTTGAATCACTTTTAAACGACTGTTTAAGACCATCGGCTTATCCCAGGCCGGTGGTCTTTTTTTGCCTTTTTGTATCAGAAAAAAATTTTAAAAAAATAAAAAAAACTTTCCAAAATATAAAACCTGTCCCCAGTGTCATTCGTCTATAGAGTAGAAAGCAGGAAAGACGTAATCTGCAAAAGCAGTAAAAAGTAAAAAAATAAAAAATTTTTAAAAAACTTAAAACCTGCTTACCACCTCGCTCGTCTATAGAGTAGAAGGCAAGAAAAACAACATACAGAAAGAAGGGAAGAAATATGACGTGAGTTAGCTGAGACTGTGTTACATGTAAAAAATAAGATGATAATGAAAAGGAGAATTTAATTATGGAAACAAAAGCAGCTGAAAACTATTTAAGAAATACGGAACTTACTTTTAAATTTAAGGCAATTGCCGCAATGGTAATGGCAGCATTATTTGGACTGGTAGTACTTTTGGAAACAATCACCGGACATGGTATAAGTCATTTGGAAGATATCTATCTGGTTATAGGAATCATTGCCCTGATTATAACAGGTGGAGCTGCGAAAGCAATTAAAATTGCATCGGTTGCGTTTACCTGGGGATATCTGCTGACACCACTGCTTTTATTTGATATTGCTTTTGCTCTGGGAGCGGCGGGAATTGTACTGGTTATTTCAGTAGGACTTCCATGTATTCCGATCGCATTAGTAGCCTGGGATATATATAAAGAACGTGCAAATGCAAAATTATACTTATAAAAAGGAGATATAAAACTATGAAGAACAAAAAGGTAACAGCTTTAGCTATGATGATGACAATGTGTATGTTAGGAAATTCTGCTGTAGGTGCAGCAGAGTTTTCTTCCGGACCTTCTTCAGTGACTGATGCATCAGAATCCGATTCAGTGGAGAATTCTAATGTGACAGATGCAGAGCAGCCTGATGTACTTACAGACAGTACCGATGAGGAAGTTTTTAATGCACAGGAGGATGCAGAGCCTTTCTCTGATGCAGAGCTACTGGATGAGTTTTCAGCTGATGAGGGGACAGATGAAATTCCGGAAGCACAAGACCCGGGAAGTATTGACAGTACCCTTGCTGCCAGGTACAAAAATGCTGTGGTAGAGGCGGAACTGGAAGCAGATCCCAATGTGAAAACAACCTGTAAGGTTTATAATGGCAGCAATCTGGAAAATCAGGATTATTCCACATTTGGGTCCTGTATAGATTCCTATGAATGTACCAGCCCGGATGGGGGCATCATGCGTGTACAGTTTGGTGCTGTTGATGGAAAAACGCTGGTAGAGTACTATGATACCGATTACAATATCCAGAAGACAGTGACGGTACCTCTGGCACTTCCAAAATATGGTGCCTTCTATGAGAGTGGAAATTATTATTATATCCTTACAGGACAGGATAATCCTGACAACAATGATGCAGTTGAAGTATATCGTGTGACAAAGTATTCCAAAGACTGGAAGGTACAGGGTTCTGCAAGTCTTTACGGAGAAAATACAAAGAAACCTTTTGACTTTGGCTCAGCGAGAATGACAATGAACGGAAATATCCTTTATGTAAGAACCTGTCATGTAATGTACGGCGGACATCAGGCAAATGTTACTTTTTCTGTGAACGCAGATAATATGACAGTAGTGGATAAGAAAACCGATATCAGTTATGCAAGTACAGGCTATGTAAGTCATTCTTTTAACCAGTTTATACAGATTGATCAGGGGAAGATGACAGCCCTGGATCAGTGCGATGCTTTTCCAAGCAGGGCACTTGTAATGCTGAAGTACAGTGCAGATCTTAGCGAAGGTAAATTTGTTCCGGATTTTAATTACGTCTCCAGTGAAGAGATGGAAAGACGTAAATGTGCCCAGACAGATATTATGAAGGTAGGCGGTAATGTAGGTGACAATTATACAGGAACTTCAGCCGGAGGATTTGAATATTCTGATTCCTGCTGGCTTGTGGCCGGAAACTTTGATACAGATGGTGCCGGTTCATCCAGAAATGCATTCATAGCAGCAGTGCCCAAGAATGGTGGTGACCCGGTAGTCAGATACTTTACTAATTATGGGGGAACAGATGACAGTGCGTCAACTCCCCATCTGGTGAAAACAGGCAGCAACAGTTTTATCCTGCTGTGGTCCAGTCAGGGAAAGGTTTACTATACAGCAGTGGATGGAAACGGACAGCAGTCCGGCCAGACCTACAGTATGGATGGAAACCTGTCAGGTTGTCAGCCCACAGTGATCAATGGAAAATTATGCTGGTACACCTGGAAAAATAATGTAAATGTTTTCTATGAGATTAATCTGTCGGATCTTTCCGGTACACGTGCAGTGAAGATTGTAAACGGACATAAGTTCTCTTATGGAAAAGAAGTGACGAACGGAACAGTTACAAGAACTTGTACAGTATGCGGTGAGAGCCAGAACAATGTGGCTGTGCCTACATCTATGGAACCGGTATATACCAAAGCAAACGGACACCTAGCTTATTTGCGTGGAAATATTGAGCTGGATCCGGGAACCTATCAAATGGTATGTGGACCATGTTTTACAGCTTCCGGTGATCGTCTCAGTGACTGTCAGGTGACCAGCTCAGATCCGGATGTAGTATCTGTAAAAATGTTGGGATCTACAGATGCTCAGATTACAGTGCACAAATCAGGAAGTGCAGTTCTGACTATTCAGTCCAAATATAATCCGGATGCAGTGGAAACTGCAAATATTTCTGTGGGAATTTTGGATAGCAGTCATTATGATATGTCAGTTTCAGAGGAAAGCTTTGTGTATGATGGAACAGAGCACAGACCTGTTGTGAAATTGTACAAAAAAGGCCTTGCACAGGAGGTCAGCACAGATAATTATACAGTAGAGTATGAAGGAGATCTGGTAAATGCAGGTACTGTCAATGTAAGTGTGAAGGGAACAGGAACTCTTGCAGGAAGTATCAGCAAAGCATTTGTCATTAAACCGGCAGAGCTTTCCAGATGCCAGGTCACAGTGTCGGAGAAACCGGTCAGCTTCGTGAAAGGTAAGAAATCTGTTACGGAATATAGTGTCAAAGACGGAGACAGAGCCCTGACAGAGGGTAAAGATTTTACGGTATCCTATAAGAATAATGACCGTCCGGGAACTGCACAGATCATCCTCAGTGGAACGGGCAATTATCAGGGAGAGGTAAGAAAAAGCTTTACGATTGTCCGTGAAGAGAAAGAAGATAAGAATAATACCGAGAATAAAAACAATACCGGAGACAAGAACAACACGGAGAATAAAAACAATACCGGAGACAAGAACAACACGGAGAATAAAGACAATACCGGAGACAAAAACAACACGGAGAATAAAGATAATACCGGAGACAAGAACAACACGGAAAATAAAGACAATACCGGAGATAAGAACAACACGGAGAATAAAGACAATACCGGTGATAAGAATGACGCCGAAAATAAGGATAATACCGGTGACAAAAACGATACTGAGAACAAGGGAGAGGATGAAAACAAAAAGGATAATGTAGAGAATAAAGACAATACCAATAATAAGGAAGACAGCGAAGAAAAAGATAATACAGATAAGAAAGATGATACAAATAAAAAAGATGACACAGAGAACAAAGATAACACCAATGGCAAAGATGATGTAAATAAGAAGGACGATACAGTGACTCACACAATGGATGAATGTACCATCCAGATTGCTGCTGAAAAACTTATTTACAACGGAACAGCCCAGACACCGGGCGTAACAATTACATATGAAGGAAAGGCTCTGACAGAAGGACAGGACTACACACTTTCCTATGAGAAAAACACAGATGCCGGAATGGCCAATGTAGTGATCCAGGGAAAAGGCATATATACAGGAGAAGCATATAAAACCTTTGAGATCGCCCGTGCAGATGCATCTGTAAGTGTATCCTCAAAAACAGTAACTGTGGGAAAGAAAAAATTGGCTCTGGCAGACTGGATAACTACAGACGGAAAGGTTACTTATAAATCATCAGATTCCAAAACTATAAAAATTTCCGGTAATCAGTTTATTGCACTGAAACCTGGCAAAGCAGTCATCACGATTTCTGCAAAACAGGGGCAGAACTACAATGCACTGCCGGCTACAAAGGTTACGATTACAGTCAGACCGCTGAATACTACGGGGGTTACCCTGAAATCAGTCAGAAAAGGTCAGGCAAAAATATCCTGGAAGCCTGTGAAATCCATCAGTGGATACCAGATCCAGTACAGCAGTTCTGCTAATATGAAAAAAGCGAAATTTGTCAATGCTAAGAGCAGTGCAAAGAATATAACTGTCAAAAAACTTTCTTCAAAGAAAAAATGTTATATTCGTATCCGTACTTATAAAACTATAAAAGGCAAAAAATATTATTCTGACTGGAGTAAAGTAAAGAAAGTAAAAGTTAGATAGAAAAACCTTGCAAATTCATATATAACAGCACATAATAGTAGAAAAACGAAACATATTATCTTGTTATCCGGAATAAGGAGGACTAAAAATGAGAGAATGGAAAAACAAATTAGCTAGATTTTTACTCGTATTATCTGTTCTTTGTATGGCGGTAAATCTGGGAAGTGTACGGAATGTACAGGCAGCGGAAGGACTTAATTTATACAAAAGAGTTCCGTTTTATAATTCACAAAAGGTAGGTGGATCAATATATTCTCTGAAATATAATGACAGTACAAAAAGATATAACATATATGTAGAGAAAAATGGTAAAAAAAGTGTTCTTGCGAAAAACTGTATCAGCGGAACAATTGTTACAAACGGGAAATATATATATTATGAAAGCGGTTCATTTGCGCAGAGAGGCAGTTTTGGATATTCATATAAAGGGCGCAAAATAATCTGTATGAAAATTAGCACTAAAAAGGTAACAAGAATTACTAATTTCAGAGATGCTGGACGAGCTCACAGTATGATGGGGTGTGATGGAAGATATCTTTATATAGGTGAACAGACACAGTATGGAGATGGATTTGGCAATTTTTCTGTACTTGATTTGAAAACAAAGAGTATAAAGCAGACCAATAAAGACAGTTCGGCGGTACAGTCTGTTAAAGGTAAAGTTCTGGTTAATTCGGTAGGATTTCCTCATGGTGGACCGGTTTATCTGGTAAATAAGGATGGAAGCAGTCTCAAAGTTATTTGTGATAGAGCTATTAAGGTTTCTGTTAAGGGAAATTATATTTATTATACCGAAGCTACTTATGACTGGAGAACAAGAAAATGCAGATGTGATTTAAATGGAAATAAGAAAAAAGCACTTACTGCCTGGAGTGGTGGGGTAGCTGCGTGACACGATTGCTGAAGTATATTGATAAAGCAGGTCAGATTTGTAATGAATATATTAGTTTATAGTCTGTCAGATTTGAGTTAAGTAAAATAAGATAGCGAAGATTTTTTGTCGAAAGATGGGAACTTTTCGCTTTTTCAATATAGGTGTGTCTGACGAGACTGGGCCGCACTAATCGTTGAATATCCAGTTACGATCATCTATATATTCCATTATATGGAAGAGGAAGAGCAGATGATCAGGACAGGGAAAATCCTGTTTTAACTGCGAAACAGACAAATTTATTTGTTTGACTGGAAATTTTACATAAATATAACATGGACATTCCATGGAATTGATATTCAAAGTTTATAATTCTAAATGTTATGGGATGTCAGAGTCAAAAGGTTTGATAAATTTTGCCACTGATATCACGAATAAAAAGAGTGAGGAATTATCCGAATGAGAAAACAACAGAAAAAGACAAAAGAAATTACGGCACCTGTATATATGATGAACAGAGAACTGTCCTGGCTGAAGTTTAATAATGAGAGAGTTTTAAATGAGGCGGGAAATCTAGGAGTTCCGCTTGCGGAGAGACTGACATTTGCTGCTATTTATCAGTCAAATCTGGATGAATTTTACAGAGTCAGAGTCGGAACTCTGATGGATCAGATGGAAGCATCTGAAGTAATACGTGAGAATAAAACAAACATGACCAGTGAAGAACAGGTAACTGCAATCCTTCAGGCCACCAGAAATCTGGATCAGAAAAAGGCAGCTATCTATGAACAGCTGATGGGAGAACTGGAGCCTTACGGAGTGCGTCTGATCAATTTTAACAACCGTAGCAAGAATTCCCTCACCTCTATAGGAAGGCCACTGAAAAAGTCCTTTTTGCGTATAAATTAACACAAAATAAAGTACATCAATCAACTTTGAGACACTGTATATAGTATGAAAAAACAGTTTTTCAGTGGCGTCCTATAGGTGATGGGATGAATTGCACATTCGAGCATATCTGCTCAAATTCATAAAAAACCACAAAACACTTGTTCTGATACAATAAATATATTATAATAGAAAAAAAGAACAATATGCTCTTGACTTTGGGTCGGTCGAAATAAGTGTACAGAATGAGTTTAGATAATAATTCTCATTCAGTGTTTTTATTTGATCATGGTTATGAAATATAGCAGAAAGATGCTGGACAATAAGAGGTCAGAGAGAGAGCAAAAGAAATCTTTGAAATATAGTACCTGTTGAAACAATCCATCAGTATATAGAGAGTCAGGGTGAGAAAGATAAACCGGGCAGTAAAAATAAGGATCTATCCAAATAAAGAACAGGTTACTATCAGTTACTACTACAAAAAGGTCATAAAAAAATGACCTTTAAATTCTTGTGATCGTCAATCTGGATTTCTTTAATGACTGATCTCCAGAGCTGACGGCGTTCTGCTGGTTCCAATGTCTGATATATAGAATCCAGATCCATCTTTAAGAGCTTCTGGATTGGAGCCAGATCTTTCTGCTCCTGGTTATGTGGGAGATTCTCCAATTCTTTTATATATTTCTCTTTATCTCTTTTTAGCTCATCCATAGTAATTATGTCATTTACGTACAGATCTTTCAACTTATCAATTTTTCTCAGGAGTGCTGCTCTCCGGGAATCATAATCAATCACTTTAGCACTTGTAATTTCATATTCTGCAATATGCTCCTGTAGGAGAGGTTTGATATTTGCAATCAGGTACCTTTCTATACATGATTCGAACATAACTTTGCGATTACTGCAACGCTTGCTTGGATAGGCGCCATGACATTTGTAGAAAGGATATTTATAAAAGCCACCAGTTTTTTTCTTTATTTTTCGTGTAGCACCGGAAAACGAATGACCGCAGTGAGCACAGCGGAGTAAACCGCTAAATATATAGTTATATTTCTGACTGATTTTGACATTAATAGCAAGCAGCTCCTGTACACGTTCAAACAGATCCAATGGAATGATGGCAGGACAATAATGATCGTTATCCCGGAACACACCAATATATTTTTTATTTTTTAAGATTGCAGTTTTGAGATTGCTTTGAGTCATAACGATACCCATATCAGATTCCAGATGCGTGATTGTCTGGTTAAGGGAATTGCAAGCAGCATAAAACTGGAAGATATGCAGCACCTTTTCAGCGTCCTGATTAGGTACAAGATGTTTGTTTTCAACTGAAAATCCGAGAGGTGCTTTTCCGGACAGAACTTCACCCTGCCGGTATTTATAGTCAAACACATCCCGGATCCGGACAGAATCGTTCTCTGCTTCCAACTCTGCAAAGGTCATGGACTGAGCAACGAAAGCCCGGCCATGCGGTGTCGTAGTATCAAAATACGGCTGATCGACAGCAAGCCAGTCGCAATGGTTCGCTTCGAGAACTGCCTGCGTATTCAGATAGTGCCGCAGGCTGCGGAACCAGCGGTCGAGTTTAGTGAAAATAATCAGATTCACGCGTCCGAGCCGGACATCATCAAGCAACTGCTCAAAATCTCCACGTTTGATTTTCCTGCCGGAGATTCCATCGTCAATGTAGGTTCCGGCCAGAACCATGTTTTCTTTGGATGCAATATAGGCTTTGCAGGTAGAGAGCTGTTCATCAATACTGTCTCCCTTTTTCGCCTGTCGGTCTGTGGAGACACGTACATATATAGCAACATTTGTTATACTCATAGTATCACTCCTTAAAAATGGGTATAAAAAATACACCTATGCAGGCGTATCAGTTCGTGCTATAATTCTAATTGTCTGGAAAAGAATTGTAGCATCAAATGATAGCTGCAGAGTTTTCTCAAAGTCGTCCTGGTGCGCCAACACTGGGGCGATTTTTATTTATCTATAACATTTCTTGCACGCATCATATCCGCGCGCTTTGGCTTCACTGATCGTCACTCTGTACGGATTATTCATTTTACTGCAGTCTTTGCTGAGATGATATTTTTTTCCTGTATCGCAGATCCATACATAGGTTCCTAGAGGAGCCTTCTTTGCAATTACTTTGATTTTGTAAGTCCATTTTACAGATTTATATTTGCCTGTAACAACAACAGAACCTTTTGACTTGGCAGTGATAACTCCTTTGGAGCTTACGGTAGCAATTTTGGGATTGCTACTTTTGTAAGTCATTTTAACCGGAGCTTTAATGGCTTTCTTTTGGTTCACAATCATAGTAATAGATTTGGTTTGATTTGCGACCTTTTTGGTTGCTGCCTGAACGGGAACTGTAAAGAGAGACAATATCATAACCATAGAAAGAATCAAAGACAATAATTTCTTTTTCTTGTTCATGTTCGTTCCACCCCTAGATAATTATTTGTCGGACAGTAATTTAGCGATTCTGTCAAGCTGACGAATGATAATAAAATTCTGTTCAAGGACTGCACGCTGATAGTTCATAATATTTTTCTGAATATCACGATCACTTCCGGCACCCAAAGAGATTCCAAGCTCTGTAAGACCGGTACCACTTAGTTCATTAAGAATACTTTTGACAGATTCAATATCATTAGGATCTTTTAAATTTTCCATTCCGAATTTACGGAGAGCTGCAAGATCCTTTTCTGCCTGTTTTGCCTCGGCTTCTGCCTGCTTACGGGCTTTCTTTTCTTCTTTGGTTTCACCACTATTATTAAAAAGACCCATCATTTATACCTCCTTGATTGGAAAAACTTACCGGTAGTATTATGATGAGTTTCCCTCTTATAATGTTTCCTGCACCCAGCTGTTACTTACTAACGGGAAGGTGTGGAAACAATGGTGAAAAGAAAATACATACATTACGGCAACTGCAAAATATACGCTTTGTATTATCACAGCAACAATACTATATATATTAATCTTGACTTTAGTGGGGGAACTCAAATCATAATACTTAAATAGTTAGTTGCAGCTGGGTGTTTTGTTATCCAGCATTTGTTTTTTCATCACCTGTAACAGGTGGGTGCATAATTTCTAATTCTTCTGGGCTGTCTGGAGCACCACCAGCACCCATAAGATTCTCTTTAAAGTGATTCAGGATCTGTCTCCGGATCGCTGGATCGATTTCGAAATAAGTCTTAATGATTTCCTTTTCAAGATCTGTCGCATTATGCTGCGCAGCAAATTCATCAAGACTGAAGGTCTCTGACTCTATAAACATGGAGCCAACGCCATCTCTGAGCCATTTTTCATCAATATTAAATTCACGACAAATAGCTTTTATATTTGATTCTGTAAGATCATTAACGCCGGTTTCAACTTGACTGAGAGAACTCTTTTTCAGACCAATTTTGGCGCCGAACTTTTCAAGTGTGAGACCGAGAGTTTTACGTGCCATTCTAACACGTTCACCGCGAGTCATGTGTTCACCTCCTTTTTATTATAAAAATAGCATAGCACTGAAAAAACGGAATGTCAACGGAAAAAGTTTTTTAAACGAACAAAAATGACTTGACAAAATTCTTTAAAACAACTATCATGTTTTTAGAACGAACAAAAGAAAGGGGATGCGGAATGTTGGAGAGACCCAGGCGAAGAGTTGGAGGAATAGACGAATTTATGATCCAACGAACAGCAAGGCAGATTTTAAAAGAAATGCAGGAGTGCGGATGGACTCAGGGAGAAGCTGAGTTACTTCCAAAGTATTTAGAATCTGCGATAAAACAAAATAGCGAACGGATCAGAAAGCTGAAACCATTCGCTATTTGCGAGATTACAGAAGAATCTCCTTGACTTCTGAAACGGTTCTGCTGTAGTTAGCAGCGATCATTTCAAGAGTCATTTCAGTATCATCAGGGTGCAGTTCCTTATGAATACTGTAAAGCAGAGCAATATTATGAATTGCAATTTCTTTTTCGCTCATGTAGTGGTCTCCTTTCTTTAGTTTTCAGTCTCTGGTACAGACTGATAGCTAAAGTATAGGAGAGAAGAAAGAAAAGTACAAGCCGAAACGGAGGAGTACAACATAAATGGCAATCACAAGAAAGGTAGATACGGATGTATATTGCGATATTTGCGGCAAATGGGTTATGGGCTGGACATCCAATAATGACGGAGTTAGCAGGGCATGGGCTGCTAAGTATGCGAGAAAGAAAGGATGCACAGTTGGAAAGAAAATCATCTGTAAAGAGTGCAGGATAGAGAAGCGGATTCAGACATGCAGCATACAGCAAAAGATTGGAAGTGCAGGAAGAGACAGCGATGGAACCTGCATGGGATTCGGAGGTGAAGCATCAGATGAACCACTGGAAAAGTGTAAACAGTGTATAGCATGTACATCATACCAATGGAAAGAAGAATAGCCGAAACGGTCAACAATGACCGTCTGGACACGATGGCAACGTGTTCACTGATGAGGTAAGCCAGAAAGGGGCGAAAGATATGTCACAGAAGAATATGGAAGTAATGTTAAGCATGGAAGACAAAGCCGAAGCCGAAGAACTGACAGCGTTTCTGCAGTCTGTAAACATCACAAAGCAGACACTGATGGATACATTCCTGAAAGGCGTCAAGGTGGGCGCAAGCATGTCGGCTCAGAAAAAGCCGGCATAAGGGAGGGACGACCTTGATTGAAAGATGGAAAGATATTCCAGGATATGACGGCAAATACCAGGCGAGCACAGAGGGGAACATCCGGAGAACTTTGAAATCCGGACAGTTTCGCAGCATGACTCCCTATCACAAAAAAATGAAAGGGAGTCAGCGCCTGGTTGTGAAGCTCACAAAAGACGGAAAAGCGAAAGAGGAGATAGTTCTCTCCCTGATTGCAAGGACGTTTTTAGGACCTGTTCCTGACGGTGCGGTTCCGTATCATAAGAACGGAATGCAGTCTGAGAATCACATAAACAATATAGCATACATACCCAAACAGGAACTTGGAAAGCTGACCGGTTACAGTTCCAGAAATAAAATAGTCGTGAAATTGGACAGTTGCGGACAGGATGTGGAATATTACAGATCTGCGAGAGAAGCAGCGAAAAAGAATTTTTTGAGTCGACAAGCTATCACTGATCGTTGTAACGGGAAAACAAAACGCGGACCGGCTCCGGATGGATACGAATATGCCTGGGACAACAGCGAAGCAAGCCGACGAAAAGCAATAAGACGCCTGGAGCTGGCTGGCGGATATACACCAATGCCGACAGCTCCTGCAGTAGAATTTGAGTTTTAGGAGGGGGAAGAAGATGGAAACGCAAGGAACATTCAATACGGTAAGATTTTACGAAACCCTTGCCATGATCCTCTCAAAGAAGCATGGCGTTGACATCACCGTAAAGGTGAAAGAAAAGCCAAAGAAAGAGGAAACAGCATAAGGAGGCAGAAATGGAACGAAAAGTAATCACATCAATGCTGACAGGGTATCTGATCTCAATGCTGCCGGTTTGGGAGATCGGCAGCAGGATCCAGGCGATTATGCTTACACTTGCGATAAGCGTGTGCGCATTCATATTCATGCTCTGGATTGAAGATATATTCGAGAACATAAAAAAGACTCTCACGTTGGCAGACGTGGGAGCCAAAAAGAAAAAACAACTTTTGTAAATAGTATAAGAAACCTGAAAAGAAATGTCAAGGAGGATTATATGCTTAAAAGTGATTTTAATGGATATGAAGAGTTTATGAAGAAAATAGGAGAAGCAACAAAGGAGGCTGGAAGCGGTGAGCTGCTTAAACTGGTGTTTGAAAGACAAACAATGTGGTTGAACAAAATTGCAGACGCTATTTTTCCAGCACCAGACGGAGATATGCCGTTTATTATCAATGCGCTTGAGATAATCGCAAAAGATATGCGAAAGGATAATCCGGAAACAGAATTAGTTGTAGCGCATTTCAGAGAGGCAATGGAGTTCGAGGCACACCACATTGATGCTCCAGGGAATATGACGGAAGCAGCAGCGAAAACATATTGTGAAGTCAAGAAAAAACAGCACGGTATTATGTAAACTAAATGAGCTGACATACATGCAACAAATGTCAGCTCAGAATCATGTGTAACGATCTTTATATCATTGTAATGCCGGATCCTTGAAAACTCAAAAAAGCAAGCCTGAAAGGAGGGGAGAGAAACCCCTGTTGCAAACTTGCTAGAAGTATTAGAGATGGATTCAAAAGGGGACTTATATGAGTTACAAAAGTATGAGAATGAGGTTCCGGAATGTCATAGAGGTGTATGAGTATCATACAGCAAGGTATGGAGCACCGGAACAGAAGAGGCAGGAGAAGAAGAAAGCCACCCCGGAGCAGATGAAGAAGAGAAACCAGTATAACCGGGAGAGGCTGGCGCGCTGGAAGCTCCGGAACAATTTCGACGTGGATGATTATTTCTCCAGACTGTCATATGCAATAGACAAGAGACCGGCGTCCATGGAAGCGGCAAAGGAAGACTGGAAAGCATTCCTGCAGGTTCTCCGGAGAGAATACAAGAAACGGGGAGCAGAGCTGAAATGGATGCGCAACATTGAGGTAGGCACAAGAGGAGCCTGGCACATACACATCATAGTGAACAGGATTCCGGATACCGACATCATTTTGCGAAAGGCATGGCCGCATGGACAGGTGGAAAACAAACTCATGTATGAAAAAGGTGAGTTTGCTGATCTGGCAGCGTACATAACAAAGACACCGGATACAGAGCCAAGGTTGAGGGAGGCGAGTTATTCAGCGTCGAGGAACCTGCCAATTCCGGAGCCGGATGAAAAAGTGCATAAGCACTGGGAGACATGGGGAAAAGTCAGAATCCCGAAAGGGTGGGAAGTGGAAAAAGACTCTTTTCACGAAGACATCAACAGCGTGACCGGTCAACCATACCGCACATATACACTGATCCGCACGAAGAGACTGCCAAAGAAGCAGGAACAGAAAAAGAAAGTAAAGAAAAAGAGGGAATAAGGGCATGAAAGTAAATATATATCTGGAGACGGACAAGCAAAGCCAGGAATGCACCTGGCGAAAATACGGATATGTACTTGAAGCCATGGCCGGAAGATGCATACCAGTAACCCGTGTAGGGTTCGGATCAGCAGAGGGAACATATCACAAGTGCAATCTGCAGGCGCTAGAAGAAGCTCTTGTACGATTCCACAAAGAATGTGAGGTATGCGTATATACAAAAGACGCGTTTGTTGCAGCACGGATCCTGAAAATAGATGAAATGGCAGCAACAGATTTTAAAGATACAAAAGGCAAACCGATAAAGAACGCTAAGGAATGGGAGAGTATCTGCAGAAAGATAAAAGAGTGCAGCATCGTGATATCCTCTCACTCTGGAAAGCACACATACTCCGTATGGATGCAGGAGGAAATGAAAAAAGATGGAGGAGATATGGGGAAAGGGATGGAGCCTGAGACCAGAACAGAACCCGGCTGACATGGAATACATAGGCACGATCACTAGATCAGGATATAAATTCACGTATTACAAAGGCCAGAAAGGAGGGATTTATTTTGACAGCGAGCCAGAGAACGGCAAACCCGAATGGATGCGCCGAGCCGACGAAGAAAGAGGACGACGGAATAGACACAAACATTGAAGCTCTGGAAGAATACATCTGCGACAATATCTGCAGATACAGAGAAGAAGATTTAAACCAGGAGGAACTGGATTATTTCTGCCATTACTGTGAACTGCAGAAGCATACAGACGGGATCAAAGCAGAATATGACAAGATCAATCACTTTGACCATAGCCAGGCTATGAAACTTATGGACAGGTACAAGCATATTGTACTCTGCGAAGAATGTGAGTACAGATATTACTCAGAACCAGAAAACATAGGCTATTGCCAGTGTGTAGAGGGAATACGCAGAAAACTGAAACCAGGGGACGGATGTAGCTGCGGAAAAAGAAAAGAATAACAACAAGAAAAGGGGAAAATTATGAGAACAGTAGCGGTTATTAACTTAAAAGGCGGAGTGGCTAAGACGATCACATCAAACAGCATTGCGTACATCCTTGCAAACCAGGGATACAGAGTACTCCTGCTTGACAACGATAAGCAAGGGGATGCATCGAGAGGATTGAACCGACGCACCCAGGATGGAGAGGGCATTGACAGGATCATGACGACGCGGCATCCGGAAGACTGGATGCACAAGCTCATCAAAAAAACAGATTTTGAGAATCTGGACGTGCTCCCGGCAAATATGCGTCTGCTTACAGCAAATCAGACGGTCATGCTGGATCAGACACGCCCGCAGCAGTATCGTATCAAGAACGCACTCGAATGTGTCAAGGATCTGTATGATTTCTGCATCATTGACAACGCACCGGATATTAATATCTCCACGATCAATGCGCTGACAGCGTGCAATGATGTATTGATTCCTGTCGAAATCGACGACAACACCGGAGAGGGACTACCGGAGCTTGTCAATCAGATCCGGCATACGCGAGAGGACCTGAACGAAGATCTTGAGAATTATTGGATCTTTATCACGAAATACGACAGAAGAAACGAAGCGCAGCGACAAGGGCTGGAGCTGATCCAGGCAGCAGAATACCCGATGTTAAAAACACGTATCAGATATTCCAGAAAAGTATCAGAGTGTACATACGCGAGAATCCCGATTCCGAAGTACTCACCGAGATCTTTAGCTGCAAAGGACTATGAGGACCTTGTAACAGAGTATATTGCAGAGCTGAACATATCAGGAGGTGAGGAGTAATGGCTTTTAACCTTGCCGATATGGTTGCGAAACGCCCGAAACAGATACAGGAAGAAAACTCAAGTGATACGGTATACAGAGACGTGTTCAAATTGGTTCCGTCAAAAGCGAATTTTTACGGAGTGAAACCAGAGAAACTGCAGGGATTGAAAAACTCTATACTGTTGTTCGGAGTGATGCAGGATGTCCTGATCGAAGAGAGGGACGGAGAGGATTACATAATTTCCGGACACTGCCGGACAATGTGCTGCAGGATGCTGGTAGAGGAGGGGCATGAAGAGTTCCGAAAGATCAATTGCAAATATACAAAAGTAAAAGATAATGCACGTAAGAGTTTGTTAGAAATTGAGGAAAGCTGCATTGACGGTTCGGCAACAAGGGAAAATGACGACGCAATATCAAAGTTGCTTGAACGCCTGTCTGTTATCCAGGCGAACCGGTTTAGAGATAAATCGGACTGGGAGAAGATGCGAGAGGCCCTGGATACCGAGGAGATCATAAAAGAACTGAAAAACCTTGCTGGACTGAAAGGCAAAACAAGAGACATCGTACGAGAAACGATCGGCGTATCCGGAACACAGATGGAAAGATACCACGCAGTCCAGAAAAGACTCAGTGCTGAATGGATGGCAGAGTTTGAGGCGGAGAAGATCAACATCACCGTGGCCCGTGAGCTTGCGGATCTGGATGAAAAATATCAGAAGCAGGCTATGGAGCACTACATGGAGCACGACATCATAACGCAAGCGGAAGTAAGAGCTTTTAAGAAACTCCAGGAAGACAACAGAGACATTCCGGGACAGTTCACACTTGCGCAGGCAACCGGGCAGCAGAGACCAACTGCAGATACCAGACCGGTTGAGTTGGAATTGCAGATAGAGAGATTTTTCGAATCGTTGAACACAAGCGAAAGAAACAGAGTCTTTAAATGTGACGTAAGAATGGCAGCGTATTTAATCAGCATCCGGCACAAAGACGCAAGAGTACAGAACGGACACCTGAACTACATAACAGATCGCAATGGAATCAAATTCAATCCGGATACGGATCAGGAATATACTGCAGCATGGATGGATCTGGCCAAGGACTTAGTGAAGAGATACGGAAAGAAACAGAAGCCGGTGAAAATGGTGTCTGTAGATGCTCCAGAGGAGCCACAAAGAAAACTTACAGAGTCAGAAGCGGTCAAAGCATTCTGCGAAACTTATCCGACAGCACTGAAAACGATAATGAGAATATGCAGACGCTGCGACACAAACGGAGAAGCCGCAAAAGCTGTACAGCTGGAGCTTGCCCCACACGGCTACAGCGGATACTCAGGAAGAAAAGTAGACTGCACGTTTTTTAGCTTTACAGCAGGATTGGAAATTACGGTCAAGAAAGAGACCGTGAGAATGAAATACGAGAGCCTGATCGTATGCGCAAAGAACCTTTACGATCCATTTGCAACGGAATTTGACGTAGAAGAGGAAAAAGAGCCAGAGACAAAGGATGAATTGCCAGGACCGGCAAAATGTATCACCGGTCAATCTGGAAGCGGATTCTGCGGAGGAGCTGCTTACTGCAACAAAGAGTATGATTGTTGCGCTCAGTGTCCAGATAATTGTAACGGCCGCTGCGGATGGATTCCGGAAAAGCAGCAGGAACATATTGTTGAGGTCAACAAAATGGTCACCAACTGGCCGGAAACGCTGAAAGACATTCCGGTACCTACAGACACCGAGATCACCGGATATCTGTACGACGAAGAAAGAAAACTCCGAAAATTTGAAAAAGACAAAGGATTACCGTATATGACGATCCAAAAACAGCAGCTGATCGTCGCCGGTCTCCGACTTCTCAAAAATATAGTTGAAAATCAGGAGGGATAAAAGATGCAGGAAAAGGCGCTTGTTGCTCGCATAGAGTTACACAAAGAAGTAGTAAAAAACGCCTGGATACTCAGTTACGAGGGCCGCAAGGTCCTTGTGATTGAATTTCAGGAGACTGTCACAGAAGATGAAAGCATTGCGTATATCTTCGCCTTGGCTAAAAGCCTGGTATCAGGCAAAGGCAGCGAAACAATTAGCCCGGAGCTGATGAAGATGGTAAAAGGGACCTATGTCCGGATTCTGGACGAAGAAATGAAGAGGCTTATTGATAATGGAATTAAAATGGAGGGATAGAAAATGGAGAAGACTTGCAAAACCTGTAAAGAAAATGATTGTGGTCTTTGCGATCGCACCGGCCGCCTGGTAGAGGACGACGATCACCGGTGACCTGATATTAGAGAATGCGACAAGCGGAGAAATTAGAGAAGAACTGCATTGCACAACGGCGCAGGTCAACAACGCCAGAACCTCCGGAGATCACATTTTCGGAGAATACAAAGTAGAGGAGATTGACAGGAAATTAAGCAGAAAGACGGATTTTGACCTGCTGAGAGAATTTGAGTCCGTCTGCGATCAGCTGTTAGGCAGCAGGAAAGGAAAGAAATGAATAAGAGACAGAAAAAGAAACTATACAAGCAGGAAATCGGCAAAAATCCGCCGAAGAAAATGAAGTACTCCGGGAAAAGCTATCACCGGGCAATAAACAAGCCGTGGGGAGGAAAGAAAACGACAGTAAACTACTCCTGGGACTGCGAGAAGCTGAAAGAAATTGTAACACAATTCACAAAAGCATGGGCCGGTAACAGGGTAACGATAAAAAAGGCAGCGGATGCACTGATAAAACTGTTTGCAGGCATAGGAATCAACATTTCCGAAGCTCCGGAAAGTTCATACGCAGTAAATACGAGAAATGTGGTAAATACAACAAAAACATTGACAGCACACCGCAGAAAAAGAGGTGAATGGAATTGAACTATGCAACAGCAGAGGCGGAGGACAACAGAGAGAAGATCCTGAAATTCATTGTTAAATACATAAAGCGGCACTGTTATCCACCGGCTACTTATGAGATTGCGGCAGATACAGGACTGTCAAAAGCAACAGTTAGACGACATATAGAAATGTTGCTGGAGGATCGCATCCTTGAGACAGAACATCCGGGAGATTCAAGAGCGTATCGCATCAAAGATACAAAAATAGTAATGGTAAAGGAGAAAAAAACAAATGGAAATGATAATTCAAAATGAAACCGGTAATTTTACGTTGCATGTACGGATCTCAGACTCGAAAGAATATGATTTCCTCAAGGATGTGACAGAGCTGGCACGAAAGTATGATTTCGAAAATGATGATTTTGAGATTGAAGATCCGGAAAAGGAAACAGATCAGGTACCGGAGACAACGATTAGTGAAGCTGCAGAAGAATACAAAGGATTTTTACATATTTGTTGCGAAGAATGTGGAGAGACAATCTCGTACAACGCAAAAGAGCCAGAGACACAGCATAAATGTAAGAAATGCGGACACGTAACACAGCTTAGAGCTTTAAAACCAATGTATGCAGAGTGCAAAGCCTGCGGAAGCTCATGGAAGTACATGACAAACAGAAACACTGCAGAACTGACGCAGGAATGCTTACAGTGCGGAAATTTGATCGACATGGAAATGAACTCACGCCGCACAGCGTATGTAACAAAAACGAAACGGGGGGGGCAAGACCTCAAGGAAGTAGATTCAAAAGGAGAAAATGATGAATAAAGTAATTTTGATGGGACGTTTAACCAGAGATCCGGAAGTGCGCTACGCTTCCGGAGATAACCTGGCAATTGCCAGATATACACTTGCAGTAGACCGGAGATTCCATCGTGACGGAGAAGCAACCGCAGACTTTATCAATTGCGTGACTTTTGGCCGTGCTGCAGAGTTTGCAGAGAAATATCTGCGACAGGGAACTAAAATCGCTGTTTCTGGACGCATTCAGACCGGCAGTTACACGAACCGAGATGGACATAAGGTCTACACAACAGAGATTGTAGTTGAGGAACAGGAATTTGCAGAGGGAAAGAACGCCGGATCCGGCAGCAGTCGCCCGCAGCCAGCTCCTGAAACAGATCCAGACGGTTTTATGAATATTCCGGAGGGAATAGAGGAAGAAATGCCGTTTTGATGAAAAGGAGAAAAACATGACGAGATTAACTAAAAGAAATGGTAGAAATATCACATATAACGAAAAACGAGAATTTATATGTTCACATTACTGCAATAACTGCTCACGTGGAACTGGTGATTGTGAAATTTTGAAAACCATGATTGAAAAACTTGCTGATTACGAAGACGCGGAGGAAATGAAAGAAAATGGATGCTAAAGAGGTAAAAGTGATTGCAAACCAGAAGAGACAGACAAACTGGTTGACAGATTATCATGCAAATTATAAGAAAAAGCTGGAGGAACACAGAAATGCAGTCATTTCCGAAGCAGAAAAAGAAAAAACGGACTAAGAAGAAAGAACCAGAGAGACCGAGCATCCTGCACAGCAGAGAAAGCGGAACTTGTTATCTCTGCATGAAGCTACACAATGATTACAGACGACATCCGGCTCTCCAGGAACATCACATTTTCGGAGGGCGTCCGAATCGGACACATTCGGGGCATTATGGATTGAAAGTATATCTCTGTAATGTGCATCACCTGGCAGGAACAGGGCCGGAGGCAGTACATTCAAACCAAAAGGTCATGGATATGCTGCATGAAGAGGGGCAGAGAGCTTTTGAAGACCGGTTCGGCAGCAGGAAAGAGTTTATGAAGATATTCGGAAAAAATTTTATCATGGAGGATCACAAACATGATGGACATTAACGACGTTAAGAAATTAATTGACAATGTGGCACAGAAGCCATTCCTATGCAGTAATACAGAGATTACGACAGACAACGGCTATGTGATTACCACAAAAGAGCATTATGAGAAATTGCGAAAACACCGTTTGTGTCAAGCGAGAGGAAGAGAAGCTATATTTCACCGATGGACAGAACTTGCAACAGTTGTTGAACCGTCGCCGCTGGTAGGTGGACATCCAGGAGGACAAACAAATATTACACTTGCAATTGTGGAATATAAAAACGGAAAAGTAGAACAGGTATATCCAGGAGAAATAAAATTCATGGACACACAGGAATACTGGCCAGATCAAGAAAAATAATTAGTTTTAAGGAGGGCAGATATGCCAAACGTGAGACCGCTGAACAGAAAGAAATATAATATATCAAAGAGAGCTTTTCAGACCGCATACAACTATTGCTTACAGTATACAGAGTGGAAAGAGGAGCTGGCCGTAAAGAGAGACACAAGAGCCGGACAGAATCTGACTGGACAGCCGGGAGCACATAACTGTTCTGACTCAACTGCTGACGCAGCCATGGAAGCGGCCGAGATTGCACGCAAGATAAAGAAGATTGAAGACGCAGCCATGGAAGCAGTTGGAAAAGAAAAAGAGCTGTATCCATATCTGCTGTATTATGTGACAACAGAATATTGTACATTTCAAACTATGAAAGCCAGAGGCATTCCATGCGAGAGATCGTACTTTTACGAAATGCGTAGGAGGTTTTACAGTATCATAGCAAGGAGGATTAGATGATAGAATGTGATAAATGCAAGGCTCAGATGGAGCAGACTGCAAAGGAAGAACATATACCAAATACAGAATTGGACATCCAATACATTCAGTGTGAACAGTGCGGAAAGAAGTATATTGTACTGCTAAAGGATAACAAGACGAAAGGAATGTTGATTCGGATCAGGAACATGCAGGCAAGATACCGCCGTATGTTCGGGAAAGAAAACATTGCGAAAGTAGAAACATACAGAAAGAGTATGGAGAACTTCCAGAAAACAATACAGAAGTACCAGGCGCAACTGAGAAACAATAACAAAGACAAGATAAAGGAGTATCTGTAATACGGTACTCGAAGGACAAAATAAATGATATATTGATAACGTGGTATTCAGGAAAGCCACAGAATAATCGTTCCCCGCGAGAGAGGGCTTGCTATATGCAGGTCCTCTTTTGAGTTAGGAGGAATATGACGCAACAGGAAACAGAGTTCGTGCGCTGGTGCGTAGCGAACGACATACACAGGTTCTATGTGTGGACCAGGTGGAAGCAGGTCAGGCAGCAGGTGTTGAAGATGGATCACAATGAATGCCAGAGGTGCAGAGAACATCACAGATACACAGCAGCCACGACAGTACACCATGTAAACTACGTGAAGAGACATCCTGAGATGGCTCTGGACATATGGTATGAGTGGCATGGAGTGAAGAAAAGAAACCTCATAAGCCTTTGCCATGAGTGCCATGAAGCAGTGCATGGTTACAGAAAACCACAGAAGCAGGAACCGCTGACAGAGGAACGCTGGGACTGATACCCCCGGTCGAAAAAATTGCGATTTTTGGCGGCCGGCCGGAGACCGGTGGGTGGCCTCGACAAATCTGCGGAAGGTCGCACATGATGAAAAATAAAAAAATAGGGGTGAAAAAATGGCCGAAAAAAAAGCGGATATATTAGAAAGCTTAAAAGAGCAATTGCGAAAAAAGCAGGCAGATATATCTGTATTTAATGACCTTTTAGACGACTATATGACCCTCTATGATGTCAAAAAGAAGTTGAAAGCCGATATCAAAAAGCGTGGAGTGACGTACGAAACCATGTCCGCAAGCGGAAAGGCACAGATTGTGAAACAGAATCAATCTGTTAAAGATCTTGTTGCTGTCAACAAACAGATGCTTATGATATTGGACAAACTGGAATTGACAACAAAAGAAACAATCAAGGGGGATGATGATGAAGAATTGTGATCCACGTATTGAGACGTTCATGGAGGCTGTCGAGTCTGAGAAAATCAGGTCTTCCAGGGATGTTAAAGCGCTGGTATCACATGTCCGAAAATGTTTTGAAACCGAAGACATATATGTAGACAGCGAGCAGCTGACGAAATACATCGGGATCGCTAAGTATTTCCCGTTCGAAACGCTGTTTCCCTGGCAGATCTTTGTAGTAGGACTACATGATTGTACATACTGGAGAGTGTCAAAAACACCGCGCTGGCCGGATCTGTTTTGCATGTTGGGGCGAGGAGCCGGAAAAGACGGTACGATTGCCTGGGAAGCTGCTTGTCTGGTAAGTCCATACAACGGAATCCGCGCATATGACGTCGATATATGCGCAAATAATGAAGATCAGGCGCTGAGACCGTTAAAAGACGTGGTTGAGGCTCTGGAAATGCCAGAGCACACCAAAAAACTGAAAAAGTTTTACAAATGGAGTTCTGAAAAAGTTGTTGGCATAAAAACAAATTCAGCGATTTTGGGAAGAACGAACAATCCGTCTGGAAAAGACGGTATGCGTTCGGGATTGGTAGTATTTAACGAGATACATCAGTACCAGGATTACAAGAATATCGAGGTATTCACGACCGGTTTAGGAAAGAAACCACATCCGCGCCGGTCCTATTACACAACACAGGGAGACGTAAGAGAGGGACCCCTGGACGATATTCTTGAAACAGCAGAGGAGATCCTTTTCGGAGATATGCCGGATAACGGCCTGCTGCCGTTTATCTGCCGCCTGGACAGCAAGGAAGAAGTACACGACGAAAAGAACTGGGAGAAAGCAAACCCATCTCTGCCGTATCTTCCGACGCTTATGGGCGAAATTCGGAAAGAATACCGGGATTGGCTTGCACATCCGGAACGCCTCTCTGCGTTTATGACAAAACGAATGAACATTCCATCTGGAACGGTTGAGATAAAAGTCTGCTCATACGAAAAAATTAAGCTCACGAACAGAGAAATACCGGATTTGGATGGATGGATCTGCACATGTGGAATTGACTTTTCAAAGATTACGGACTTTGTTTCCGTAAATTTGCATTTCAGAGACGAAAATAACCGGTATGACATCAATCGATCCTGGTTATGCAAACAGTCAAAAGATATTCCACGAATAAAAGCACCACTTGCGGAGTGGGAAAGAAGAGGTTTGTTGACGATTGTTGACGACGTAGAAATACATCCGGAAGTAATTGTTGATTATATCCAGCTTGCAATGACACAGTATTGCATCAAGGGTATCGCGATAGATGATTTCCGATATGCGCTGCTTGCAGGAGCACTCAGAGAAATCGGCTTCGATGCAAAAACGTACAAAAATCTAAAACTTGTAAGACCGTCAGACATTATGAGGGTTGCAACAGTGATAGATAGTTGCTTCGCAAATGACAATTTTATCTGGGGAGACAATCCAGTGCTCCGCTGGGGGACGAACAATACAAAAATGATCCCATACGGGCGAAAACCGGGAAAAAAAGATGATGCAGACATAGGAAACTATGTTTACGGGAAAATTGAAGCAAAAAGCAGAAAAACAGACCCGTTTATGGCACTTGTCGCATCAATGACAATAGAGGACATGATTCCATACGCACAGACGGCAGCAGTGCCTGACATTGGAGTAATGACTTACTGAAAGGAGGTGAGGAAGGTTGGGATTTTCATTCAGGAATCTGATACGGGGAAAGCCGGAACCAGAACAGTCGGTTGAAAATGCGTCGCGAATTGAGATTGCAGACAATCCGATTGAGAGCATAATGACAGAAATCTATCTGAGGGAATTGGCTTTTCAGAGAGCGATTCAGATTCTTGCAAAAATGTTAGGAAAATGCGAGATTCGTACATTCCTGAATGGTGACGAAATATTCCGGGATGAATATTATACCTGGAACTATGAACCAAACAGAAACCAGAACAAGCAGCAATTTTTTGATAAGCTAATCGAAAAAATGTTCAGAAACGGAGAGGCGTTGGTTGTTGCTGGAATAGATGGACAGCTCTACGTAGCAGATTCGTTCTGTACAACCAGAAGCGCATTGTACGGGAACACGTACAGCCAGGTGCAGATTGATGATTATACTTTTCAGAGGTTGTTTAGATCCACAGATGTTCTGTATCTAAAACCGAACTGGAAAAATGTAAATACGATACTGCAGGGGTTATATGGATCCTATGCGAAGCTGATCCAGTACGGAGCAAAGACCTTTATGCAGTCGCATGGATCAAAAGGGACTCTGGACATATCAGCTGTAGCCCAGAACGCAAAAAACTTTGATGATACTCTCAAAAAGCTGCTGAATGATTATTTTAAGACATTCTTTGAAAGTGAAAATGCAGTTCTGCCACTGTTCGAAGGGTATACATTCACAGAAACGAACAGATCAAAGAACTACAATGAAACAACAACAAGAGACATAAAAGCACTGTATGATGATGTATTCGACTTTACAGCGAGGGCAATAGGAATCCCTCCGTCAATCCTGAAAGGGGACGTGCAGGACAACAGCAAGGCAATAGACGAACTACTGACTGTTGCACTGGATCCATTAGCCGGATCCTTAGAAAGCGAAATCAACCGCAAAAAATACGGGAAAGCCGTATTGAAGGGCAGCCGCTGCATGGTAGACACGTCACACGTTAAGCATGTCGACATATTCAGCAATGCGACGCAGATTGACAAGCTGGTACAGTCTGGAACGCATACGATCAACATGATCCTGCGCGCAATGGGACAGCCGCAGATTAATGAGGAATGGGCGAACCAGCATTTTATTACAAAGAATTACAGCACAGTACAGGATTTATTGAACAGCCTGGAAGGAGGTGGAGAAAATGGCGGGAATGGAAAAAACACAGAATAAAACAAATTACTGTTTTAAGCAGGCAGCAGATCCGGCGGTACATTTGCTATACATTTATGATGATGTATCAGCGTATGGAGAATTTGACTGGAAAACATGGTCATATACCGAAAGCGAGACTTCTGCAAAGTATTTCCGCGATCAGCTTGCGGCAATCCCGGAAGACCATACGATTGAATTACATATCAATTCAAATGGCGGATCTGTAAAAGAGGGAGTAACTATCTACAACCTTTTGAAGCAGTCCGGAAGCCATGTAAAAGGAATCGTTGATGGAGTGGCGTATTCCGTAGCTTTTGTGATTTTACAGGCATGTGACGAAAGAATCATGGGCGTAGGAACAACAGCACTGATCCACGAACCATGGGTAACTGCATCCGGAAATGCAAGAGAGCTGAGAAAGACAGCGGATGATCTTGACGTACTTACGGCAAGCAATCGGAAAATCTTCCTTGAGCGTTCAAATCTGGAAGAACAGCAGCTTGCAGACATGATGGAAGCAGAAACCTTCCTGACTCCGGATGATTGTCTGGAATATGGCCTGATCGACAAGGTAGAGGATTACGGACACGCGCCAGAGGGAGACATGACAAAAGAAGGAATGCAGAAACGTCTCCAGGAAGTTATGCAGCATATGAAAGATACGAAGTCTTTCAGAGAACAGCTGGAGCTTATGCAGAAAGGACAGAAACCCGAACCGGGAAAGAAACCGGAAGAACCAGAGAAACACACACTGCAGGGATTTCTGCAGGGATTCAAAAAAGGAGAGTAAAATGAAAAATAAAGATTTTGCCGCATTAAAGAGAACGGAAATCCTCAACAGAATGAATGCTGCTGTTGCGGAGAATGATTCAGAAGCGTTTTCAAAAGCATATTTGGAATTATGTCAGGATATCGAGGAGAACGTGCTTGAACAGGCGAAAGAGCTTGTAAATCAGAGTGATATGAATGTGCTTGCACAGAGGGGTGTACGTCAGCTCACAAGCGCAGAGAGAGAATATTACGAGAAAGTAATTGACGCAATGAAATCTTCGGATCCAAAACAGGCTCTCAACAATATTGAGACTGTCTTCCCGGAGACAATCATCGATTCTGTATTTGAAGAACTGACAACAAATCATCCGCTGCTTTCAAAATTAAATGCGACAACTGTAACTGGTCTCACAAGAATGATGTTGAACACAAACGGAGAGCAGAAAGCAGCATGGGGCAAACTCAGCAGCAAGATCATTGAAGAACTGACATCCGGATTCAAGGAAGTAGATGTAACTCAGGATAAACTGAGCGCATTCCTGCCAGTATCAAAAGCTATGCTTGATTTAGGCCCTGCATGGTTAGATAACTACGTGCGTCAGGTACTCACAGAAGCTCTTGCAAATGGACTTGAGTACGGAATTGTAAATGGTACCGGAAAAGACATGCCAATCGGAATGATGCGCCAGGTAGGAGACGGAGTGAACGTTGTGTCCGGAGAATATCCGGAAAAAGAGACTATCAAAATGACAGCTCTTGATATGATCCAGCTTGGAAATGTTACATCTATCATGGCAAGAAACAGCAAAGGCCAGGCAAGAACAGTAGATAACCTGATTATGATCGTAAATCCGGTAGATTACTGGAAACGAATCCTTCCGGCAACACGCGCAATGTCTCCGGACGGAGTATATGTTTCAACACTTCCGATTCCTCTGGAAATCATCCAGTCGGCAGCAGTTACAGAAGGAACTGCAGTATACGGAATGGCCGGAAAGTATTTCCTTGGCGTAGGAATGTCCAAAAACGGAAAGATTGAGTATTCAGATGAATACAGATTTCTGGAAGACGAAAGAGTATATCTTATCAAATTATACGCTCATGGATTCGCACTGGATAACAATGCTTTTGTCGTTCTGGACATTACAGATCTGCATCCGGTTCGCTTCGAGGTTGTAAGTAAACAGGAGGAGCACGTAGATAATGCACTGCTGTCTGACCTGAGAATCGGAGGATTAACCCTCTCACCGAAATTTGACAGCGACACAAATGCATACACAGCAAAAACAACAACTGCAACAAATACAATCACAGCGTTCCCGAAATCAGGAACAGCAGCAATTGAAATTACTGCGGGATCCAGCAAAGTAACAAACGGCGGAAAGATCACATGGACCGCCGGAGCAAATACCGTAACTGTTAAAGTCACAGACGGAGAGCAGACAAAGACTTATACCGTAACTGTAACCAAGGAGTGATAAAATGAGTGCTATGTCAGAAAATGATTTATCAAAACTTCTGGAGGATGTCAGAAACTATCTGGACATCACCTGGGACGATCCAAAAGGAGATGAAAAGCTCCAAGGAATGATAAAAAGAGGCATGGCATCATTAGCCGGAAAAATAGGGGAGTGCGATTTCCTGGGAGATACTCAGGAAAGGACACTCCTTTTTCAGCTTGTAATGTATGAGTATTCTGGAGAGCTGCAGCAGTTTTGGGAAAACTACAAAAGTGAGGTTATTGGACTGCAGATAGCAAAGAAGGTGGAAGAATATGCCAAGAGCCAGGCGTAAACAGTTTGAAACGTTTACAGACGGGATACTCAGTATCTGCAAAACAGAAGACAGGGTGATCGTAGACACGAAGCTCAAGAACATTCGCTTCGGAAACCGAACAATCGGAGAGAGACGATATTTTGACGCACAGACAGCAGGAAATAAAATAACAAAATTGTTAAGCATTCCGGCAGCAGTGCTGAACAGGGAAGACATTGAAGCTCTTGACATTGTTATCATTGATTCGCAAAGCGGCTGGCTCTGGGATCCATTCGATTTTGAAAGAGATGAAATTATCAATGAACATAATCCGGCAATGTACAAAATAGTGCAGATTCAGGAGAAATTTGACGCTACACCACCTGCAATATATCTGTCACTGGAAAAAATCGTACAGTTGTATAAAGACAGGAGGAGCGACAATGGCGGATAGTATCAGAATTGATGATCTGGCAGCAGAAATAAATCGCCTTGTTAAAGACTATGGAAAACAATGCGCTGAGACAACGAAGGAATGCGTAAATAATGTTGCAAAAAAGACAGTATCAAAGCTGAAACAGACATCCCCGGTAAATACCGGAAAGTATAAAAAAGGATGGAAGAAAACTGTTGTGAAAGAAAATTCTACAAGTTTAGTTATTGCGATCCACGATACAAAATACTCCCTGGTGCATTTGCTTGAAAAAGGACATCAGAAAAGAGGAGGCGGAAGGGTAGCCGCAATCAAACATGTAGAACCCGCAGAACAGGCAGCAATAGCAGAGCTGGAAAAGGAGATCATGTCAAGGCTATGATGTCAGCTGAAAATATCAAAGAAATGTTAAATGAAATCGGCTTGCCGTATGAATACGATCATTTTTCGACTCATAACTGGATAGAGCCGCCTTTTATTGTATGGAGAATCCCGGAAAGCGATAATTTTCACGCAGACGGGATTACATATGCAAAGATTGACGTTCTGAATATCGAATTGTATTCAGATGAAAAGGACTGGAACAATGAAAAGAAGATAGAGGACATCCTGGATAAGTATGGAATCACATACGACAAAACAGGAGAATATCTTGACTCAGAAAAAATGTACGAAGTTTTATACGAAATGGAGGTATAAAGATGGGTAAAAAAGATAACAAAGTTAAGTACAATCTTAAAAACGCACATTACGCATTGCAGAATGAAGGAGAAGATGGAACAATTACTTTTGAAGTCCCGAAAGCGATTCCGGGATCTGTATCTATATCACTTGACGCAAATGGAGATATTTCACCGTTCTATGCAGACGGAATCCAGTATTATGTGTCAGCTGCAAACAACGGATATGAAGGAGATACAGAATTTGCATTAATTCCGGATTCTTTCAGACAGGATGTTCTGAAAGAAAAGAAGGATGAAAAAGGTGTGTTGCATGAAATCAGTGATTCTACGGATACACAGAAATTTGCATTTCTGTTTGAATTTGACGGAGATCAAAAAGGAATCAGGCGAGTTCTCTATAACTGCACAGCTACCAGACCGTCAATCGAATCCGAGACTAAAGAGGATAGCATTGAACCTGGCACAGAAACAATTACGATCAGCAATGCTCCACTTCCGAACGGACGGGTAAAGGCTCAGACAACGGTAGACACAGATGACACCGTATACAGCGGATGGTATAAGACAGTGTACTATCCAGAAACAATCACAGAAGCAACGCAGGCTGTTAATGTAGATAAAAAGCTGTAGGAGAATAAGAATGCTGACAAAAACAATTAAAATTGATGATAAAGAGGTGCTTTTTGCCGCTTCTGCTGCAATTCCGAGAATTTATCGGATTCAGTTCCGGAGAGATATTTTTCAGGACATGGCAAAAATTGAAAAGTCCGTAAAAAAATCACAGGATAAGCAGACTGAAACAAAGGTGTCCGAGTCGGACATCCCTATTGAGGATTTGGAGATGTTCGAAAATGTAGCGTTCGTAATGGCAAAACACGCAGCACAGAAAAAAGGACAGGATTTCCCGGAAGATGTATACGACTGGTTAGATCAGTTTGATACATTTTCAATTTATACAATTTTCCCGGAGATTGTAAAACTCTGGAACCTGAACCAGCAGACACAGGCAGAAGCAAAAAAAAACTTCGGCCAAGTAGCCGGGAAATGACGACACCTCTATTCCTTCTCAGGTGCGCGCAAGTTGGAATAAGTATCCAGGATTTAGACCTTCTGACAGTAGGTCTTGTCCTGGATATTTTTACGGAAAAAAATAATGACGACTACAAATGGCCGAAAATGGCAACTCAGGAGGATATGGATAAATTCTAAACGGAGGTGATAATTTTTGTCCAAAGGCCGCGACATAAGGGGACTTACGATTGAAATTGGCGGCGATACCACAGGACTACAAAATTCACTTAAAAATGTAAATTCACAGATAAAGACCACACAGGCACAGCTGAAAGACATAAACAATCTGCTGAAATTAGATCCTACGAATACGGAACTGTTGCAGCAGAAACAAAAAGCACTTGCCGACGAAATCGGAAGTACGAAAGAAAAGTTGGAAGCGTTAAAGACTGCAGAACAACAGGCGCAGCAGCAGTTCGCAGAGGGGAAGATCTCACAGGAACAGTACGACGCTCTGAAAAGAGAGATTATTGCAACTGAGGAGAGCTTAAAATCTCTGGAAAATGAAGCAAAGAATGCACCTACTCAGATGCAGCAGTCACTTGATGGTCTGAATGCAAAAATAAATACTACACAGACAGAACTCAAAGAAATTGATAAGTTGCTGAAACTGGATCCTACAAATACGGAACTGTTACAGCAGAAACAGAGAGCGCTGTCTGATGAAATCGGAAACACAAAAGAAAAGCTGGAACTTCTGAAAAACGAAGAAGGGGAAGTACAGCAGAAATTCCAGGAGGGAAAAGTATCCCAGGAACAATATGAAGCCCTGAAAAGGACAATCATAGAAACAGAACAGAGCCTGCAATCACTTGAGAATGAAGTTGGATCAGGATCCGCAAAACTGGCCGAGATTTCTGAAACATCCGGGAAAATAGGGGAGTCGCTGACATCTGCCGGAGAAAAAATGCTTCCGGTTACGGCGGCAGTGACAGGACTTGGAACAGCAGCAGTAAAGACTGCGGCAGATTTTGACAGCTCCATGTCCAATGTGGCCGCAATATCCGGATCATCTGCGGAAGACATGGATAAGTTGCGAGAACGTGCAAGAGAGATGGGAGCACAGACAAAATTCTCTGCAAAAGAAGCCGGAGACGCCATGAGTTACATGGCAATGGCTGGTTGGAAAACAAATGATATGCTGACAAGCATTGAAGGCGTTATGAATTTAGCAGCGGCCTCTGGAGAAGACCTTGCAACTACGTCAGATATCGTAACAGACGCTATGACAGCGTTTGGACTGGCGGCAGATGAAACGACAAACGGAATAGCAAATGCGACACATTTTGCGGATGTACTTGCACAGGCATCATCCAGTGCAAATACAAATGTAAGCATGATGGGCGAAACATTTAAGTATGTTGCACCAGTCGCAGGCGCATTGGGGTATAACGTAGAAGATACAGCCGTAGCAATTGGACTTATGGCAAACAGCGGAATCAAAGCGTCGTCAGCCGGAACACAGTTGAGATCATCTCTGACAAACATGATAAAACCGTCAAAAGATGTCGGAGACGCAATGGAAAAGTGGGGCTTTTACGCAACAGAAGCCGCAACCGCCGTAGATCAGGCAAAAGTTGATAAGCAAATGCTCAGGGTGCAGAAAGCATCACTTGCAGCGGATAAAGCACAGCAGGCATACAATGATGCGGTGTCAAAATACGGAGCTGAGTCAACAGAAGCTTCAAATGCTGCAGCAACGTTGGAAATAAAGCAGACGGAGCTTGCAAGTGCAAACGAAACCCTGACACAGTTGCAGGAAGGAACCACGCAAAACGTAAGACTGTACAACAAGGCTTTACAGAACGAAGATGGCAGTATGAAATCTCTCAAAGAAACCATGGATTTCTTGAGAGAAGCAATGGGAAATATGTCAGAAGCAGAACAGACCCAGGCCGCAACAGCTATTTTCGGGAAAGAAGCCATGTCCGGAATGTTGGCCATCATCAACGCATCAGATGCAGATTACGAAAAGCTAATCAAGAACATTGATAATTGCGACGGAGCCGCGGAGAATATGGCTGAAACCATGCAGGATAATCTTTCTGGACAGCTTACAACTTTGCAGAGTGCCTTGCAGGAGTTGGCAATAGCCTTCGGAGAAATCCTGATGCCATATATCAGAAAAGCGGCAGAGGTTATTCAAGGGTTTGTTGAAAAGCTCAATGGAATGAGCGAAGGACAGAAGAAAGTAGTTGCCACAATTGCACTGATAGTTGCCGCGATTGGTCCGCTGCTGATAATGGTTGGAAAAGTTGCAACCGGAATATCTGCAATTACAGGACTGTTTTCTAAGATGAAAACTTTAACAACAATAACGAGTATTATTGGAAAGATAAAAGGTGCTTTTACCGCACTGTTTGGAGTAATAGCCGCAAACCCGGTTATTGCTGTCATAGCCGCGATTGTGGCAGCTCTGGTATTGTTGTACACAAAATGCGAATGGTTCCGGGATGTAGTAAATGCAGTTGTACAAAAAATTGTGTCATTTTTTACAGAGACAATACCGCAGGCATGGAGCACACTGATGGACTTCCTTTCAGGAGTTCCGGAATGGTGGTCTGGAATCTGGCAGCAGGTATCAGACTTTTTCATGCAGATATGGAATGGAATTGTAAACTTTTTTACCGTAACAATACCGCAGGCATGGAACAGCGTTGTTACATTTTTTGCAGGTGTTCCGGCGTGGTGGTCCGGTATCTGGCAGCAGGTATCAGATTTCTTTGCAAATATCTGGACGACAATGATGCAGAATCCGGTTATATCCGGAATTGTGACAACGATCACAACGCTATGGCAGAATGCAGTTAATACACTGCAGAACATCTGGCAGGGACTTGTGACGATTGCACAGGGCGCATGGGAGTTGTTGAAAAATACAATTCTTGCACCGGTGATCTTACTGATCGACCTGGTAACAGGTAACTTTGATAAACTCAAAACAGACGCATCAAATATCTGGACAAATATCAAAGACGCAGCGCAAACAATATGGACCGGAATTAAGCAGGTTGTCTCCACTCTGGCAAAAGGACTTGTTACCGCAGTCACAACACTATTTACAGGGTTCCGGGACACAGTGTCAAAAATATGGGATTCTGCTTCTCAGGCAGCATCAAAAGCATGGACAGCAATAAAAGGATTCGTTGTCAACAATGCGAAAAAGCTGAAAGAAAGTGCAACAGAAGCAATCCAGAATTTGAAGGACAGAGCCTCAGAATACTGGGATAACATCAGAGAGAGAACGTCCGAAACGTGGCAGAACGTAAAGGAAACAGTTATACAATACGCCGGAAATATGAAAGACAGAGCTGTTGATACATTTAACAGCGTTGTATCTGGAATATCTGGAGCACTGTCAGGTGTATATTCCGCTGTTGTAAATGGATTTTCCAGCGCGATCAGTTATATTACGGGATTACCAGGGCAGGCGGTTCGCTGGGGACAGGATTTCGTGAATGGTATTGCAAACGGAATCAGGAGCTGCATAGGTAACGTAACGAATGCAGTATCGAACGTAGCAAACACAATAAGATCATGGTTGCATTTCTCAAGACCGGATGAGGGTCCGTTACATTACTACGAGGAATGGATGCCGGACTTTATGAAAGGCCTTGCGACAGGAATTGAAAAGAGCCAGGGACTTGTTGCTGACGCAATGAAAGATGTTCAGATGGATATGCAGTTAGATACAAGTTCAATGAAACCAGCTAATAACCTGAACAAAACAGATATAACCGGAATAACCGGAATGTTGGCACAGCTGATCCAGGTAATGAGCGCAGGACAGGAGATCTATTTTGACAACAGAGAATGGGCTGGAAAACTTGCACCTGCAATCAATAATGAACTTGGAAGAATAGCAAAGGAGGCAGCTTACAGATGAATAATGTATTGACAATAAAAGCAACAATCACTGTTGAAAACTCTGGGAAAGTCATAGATACATTAGCAGACTGGGGCTGCGCAATTGGCAATAATGATTATATTGGGGAACCAGAGGTAGAGACGTATTTCATTGACGTCCCAGGAGCTGACGGTTTTCTGGATGGATCAGAAGCAATCACCGGCAGACCAGTATATAAATCAAGGGAAATTGATATTCTGTTCGGAGGTAAGAAGCCACGCGAAGACTGGGACAGTTTTATTTCGAATATTCGAAACAGACTGCATGGTAAAAATATAAGGATAACATTTTCAAACGATCCAGCATATTACTGGACCGGAAGAGCGTACATAACAGATTTTGACCGGTCAAGAGAGATCGGTCAATTTCATTTAAGCGTTCCGAAAGCAGATCCTTATAAATATTCGCTTGCTGACTCAACGGAGGAATGGCTCTGGGATCCGTTCGACTTCGAAACCGGAGTGATAGATCAGGGAGCCGGGATCACAATATCTGGATCAGGATCATATACAGTATATTCTGGAGATGTAGCAATCGTTCCGGTGCTGAATGTAAAAAGTATTGGATCAACAGGACTAAAGGTGACAGCGTGCGGAGAAACCTACACTCTGACACTGGGGAGAAATCGCTTTCCAGATATTGTTGTATACGGATCTGACGTAACACTTGAATTTGCCGGATCAGGAACACTGGACATTGTTTACAGGAGGGGATCATTGTAATGTACAAAATTAAATTAGATGGCAAGATCCTGTATTATCCAGGAGACCGGGAGGCAGCAGTTATCAATCCGGAGCTGGACCTGCAGACAGGATATGCAGGAGAGTTAACCCTGAAAGTACCGGCTTTAAATCCTCTGTACAATGATATTCATAACAGAAAAAGCATGATTTCAGTGTACAGAGATAAAACAGAAATTTTTTACGGAGAAGTCCGCACAAGAGAAAAAGACCGGTTTAAAAATCAACCGATTAAAGCAACCGGAGCATTGTCGTTCCTGGCAGATACGATTCTGCCGCAGCAGGAATGGCACGACATGTCGCCCAGGGAAATGTTAGACGCGTGGCTACAGCTGCACAATAATCAGGTTGAGGACAGAAAGAAAATCTATATCGGGGTTGTTACGATCCATGACAGCAATGACTCTCTGTACAGGATAACTGACAGAGAAAACACCCTTGAAGCGATCAGGGAGAAACTGGTTGATCGCCTGGGCGGATACCTGAGACTCAGACACGAAGAAGACAAGCTATACCTTGACTGGATAAATATACAGGAATACGGCAAGTATTGCGAACAACCAATTCAATTCGGAGAGAACCTGCTTGATTACTCAGAGACAATGACTGCCGACGATGTTATCACAGCTCTGATCCCGCTGGGGGCAGCAATCGAACAGGAAACAGACGAAAACGCATCCGAATTTGAACGCCTTGAAAAGAATGTGGACATTACATCCGTAAACGACGGAAAAGACTACATATACAGCAAAGAGGCGGTAGAAAGTTTCGGATGGGTGTGGAAAACAGAGAAGTGGGACGATGTAGCAACGCCAGCGAACCTCCTGAAAAAAGCAACAGAATATCTGACGACGCAGCAGTATGAGAACCTTGTCATTTCCCTGACTGCAGTGGATTTGTCATTGTTTGGCCAGGATTATGATTCTTTTGATATAGGAGACCGTGTGCTCTGCAATGCAATTCCGTATGGAATGAAAAAAGTATTGCCGGTTATGGAAATGAAAATCCCATTGCAGCAACCAGATCAGGCGCAGTTGACACTGGGAGAAAATCTGCAGCAGTCTTTCACAGATCAGACTACTGGGACATTTACTCAGATCCGGCAGGAAACAACAGAGGCTGGAAGAGTTCAAGCGTCTTGGATGAAATCCGCAATTGATAATCTTACGAAACAAATGACGGGAGCAAAAGGCGGATACAAACTCACAGAATTTGATGAAAACGGTCTCTGGCTTCGGGATCTGTACATGGATGCACCGGACAAAGAACAGGCAACAAATATACTACAGATAAATAAAAACGGAATCGGCGGATCTCACAATGGATATAACGGCCCGTACACGATCGGAATGACACTGGATGGCCAGATTATAGGAGAGAGAATCCTTGCCGGTTCTGTTAAAACAGAAGCACTCTCAACAGAGTGCAAAAACTACATTGAAACCAAAATATCAGATGGAGACTCTGCAAATAAAACAGCGATTCTGAAAGAGGTCACAACATCCCTGGAAGCCATGGACGGAAAGATAACTCTTTCTGTTTCGAGTTTGGAGCAGCAGCTGGAGAGAAAATCCGGAAACTGGTACGGAAATTATGAACCAACATCCGAAAACAATCCGGCATCTGCCTGGACGACAGACGAATTGAGGCAGGAACACGAAAGAGATCTCTTTTTCAATACCACAACCGGCTATGCTTATCAGTATCAGAAAAATGACAGTAATGAGTATGGATGGGTAAGGGTAAAAGACAAGGATATTGAAGCAGCTCAGAGCACAGCAGAATCTGCACTTTCAAAAATCGAGGTCCAGGAGGGACTTATAACCGCGGAGGTGTCCAGGGCAAAAGGGGAAGAGGAAAAGCTCAGATCAGCGATCACAATGACTGAGACAAGTATTCTTTCGACGGTATCGAAAACATATACAACGCAAGAGATGGCAAACAAGCTCTACGCAGATGCAGTCCAGGAGGGCCAGACAGCTGCAGATAATGCGGAAAAGAATGCAAAAGACGATACCGATACAAAACTGAAAAACTATTCCACAACAGTTGAAATGAATAGCGCGATCAGTCAGGCAGCAGACAGCATTACGCTGGAAGTGTCTAAAACATACGCCACAACTGGACAGCTAGAAGAAAAGTACATGGACGCGGTAAAAACCGGTCAGACGGCAGCAGACACCGCTGAAAGCAATGCCATGAAAGCCGGCCAGACTGCCGCAGATCAGGCAGAAAAGAACGCAAAAGCTGACACCGATACGAAGCTGTTGAAATATTCAACCACATTGGAGATGAACAGCGCAATCAAACAGGCAGCGGACAGCATTTCTCTGGAAGTATCAAAAACATATACAACAACCGTGGAAACAGAAGAAAAATACAATGCAGCGGTAAAAGCTGGCCAAGATGCTGCAAACACCGCGGAAAGCAATGCCACAAAAGCCGGCCAGACAGCTGCAGATAATGCGGAAAAGAATGCAAAAGCCGATACAGATGAAAAGCTGAAAAGTTATTCCACAACAGAACAAATGACGGCAGCTATTAAAATGGCGACAGATAATATTACTCTTGAAGTAACTACGGTACGCCAGGCAGTGTCGGAGAAAAACGGTAATTTCTACGGGAGTAAAATACCGACAACATCAAATGAACCAGCGTCCTCCTGGACAAGCGACGATTTAAAGTCGCTGCACATAGGAGATATTTACTATGATATCACAACCGGATATGCGTACAGATATACATATAAGGTTCCTGGATTAAAGATCACATTTTCATCAGACTCCAGAACGGAAAGCGTAAATTATGATTATGTAAAGATTTATTACAGTGATAACGGAACAATGAAACTTGCAGCGAAGCTGGGAGGAACTGACATTGCTGGTGCATCTGTTTTTGTTCCATCCTCAGAATTTTATGTGTACTGGCATACAGACGGTTCAAGCGATAGCTTCTACGGTTTCACTATAGCGTCAGTTACCGGAACAACCGGAGAAACATCAGGAGCAACAATTGAGAGTTTGCCGAGTTACACTGCAACTGAACTGACAAAAGGGACATATCCAGAAAGTCCGAATCATGGAAGCTACGGAAACAATATAAATCTGCTATGGAAATGCTCCGGAACAACATCAGGAAGTAAAACGGCATCCTGGGAAAGAATCCAGGATCAGGATATTAGTGTTGCAAAAGCCCAGGCAGATGCAGCACAGACAACAGCAAACACTGCAAAGAATACAGCTGACACCGCAAAAAGTACGGCCGAAACTGCAATATCCAGGATCACAGTTGCAGAAAACTCGATCACGTCAGAGGTTTCCCGTGCGAAAGGTGCGGAAAGTACTCTCAGCTCCCGAATCACGCAGACAGAGACGGAAATAGAGTCGAAAGTATCTGCTGGAGAAATTGCATCATCAATCAACCAGACTGCACAGTCGGTAAAGATTAATGCGTCGAAAATAGATTTCAACGGAATTGTAACGGCGAACAGTTATTTTAAAATTTTGACAGATGGTTCAATGGAATGCATTAGCGGCAAAATAGGCGGATTTTGGATTGATTCAACTAGCCTGTATGCATATGCAACAGGAAACTACAAAATGGAAATAAATTCGTCTGAAAAGAAAATGAGAATATCAGACGGTTCAGTTTACCATATTTCGCACAAAGGAACAAATAGAAATACAGTAGTAATTGGAGGTGCTACTACAACAGCACTGTTTGGCGATATTGATTGCGGTGATGGTGCTTTTGATAGCATCAAGACGCAATCGATAACAGCCACAACAGCATCAAGCTTCAACGCTATTTCATCATCGTCAACTATAACTGCAAGAGGAAAGATAAAGTCGAGTTCACATATCGAAGCGTCAGGACATTTCTATAACATTGGATCCGGAAATGATCTTTCAGACTTGAGTGTCAGAGGAACTAAGAAAAGAATATTTGACACAAAAGACTATGGAATGCAGGCGTTTTATTGCTATGAGATGGCATCACCTATTTTTGGAGATATAGGAAAAGCAACGATATCTGACGACGGGACTTGTCTGATTGATCTTGATGATATTTTCCAGGAATCCATAAATGCAGAGATTACATATTATGTATTTCTGCAGAAAGAAAGTGATGGGGACTGTTGGGTGGAAGAAAAAGCGCCAACACATTTTGTGGTAAAAGGAACACCGGGGCTAGAATTTAGCTTCGAGATAAAGGCAATGCAGACAAATTATGAACACATGAGATTCGCAGATGCAAGCGAAACAGCATACGACAGAGCAGTTGAAGAACTTGATTTTGACTATACAGCGGAAGAAATAGAAATATCCGAGCCAGATTATGAAACTGAATTGGGAAATGACAGAGTAACCATTATTAATCAGATGGAGGCAGCAGCATGAAAAAAGTACTGACGAGTTTTATGAATTTATCAACCGGAGAGGGAAGCAGAATCGCATTTACTTATTCCGAAGTTGATGAAAAAACAGGAAACATTATTAGCCAGAATAACAAAGGAAACTTTCTGGTGATGAACACAGAGGTACAGGGACACTTGGATGCAATTAAAGAATATATTGCAACAGCACATTTGAAATAGGGAGGGACAAGAAATGAGCGAAGCTAAAGAAACAGAAAGAAACATGAAAGAAGATACACCAGAAGAGAAAAAGGTGTCCGAATCGGACACCCAAGAAGTACTACCTCTTGGAGCAATCATGGATAAGAAAACAGAAGAACTTCGGAGCGTGATATTTAAAGAAATGGTGCAGGGTGGAATCCCTGCCTCATTAATGGATTATATGCTCACATCTATTCTTGCAGAGGTAAGAGATCTTAAAGCAAAGGAATACTCAAAACGCATTATCGGTAAGGAGGAGTAAACGTGGCTGATGTAAAGAAATACACGGATCAGATCGCAAAGGCCCAGAAAGGCAGAGACGTCCGTGATTCAATCGTCAATGCGATCAATGCGGTATCAGACGAAAACAACGAATACAACCAGGTAAAATCGGATATTCTTGCGGCACAGTCTGATATTGCAGAGAAAGTGGCAAAGAACGAACAGACAGAGCAGACATTTGCAGCAGATGTAAAAAAGGCGGAAGAATTAAAACAGGGACTTGATACAGACATCACCCAGGGAAACACTCTCAAGAGTCAGCTGGATACTGCAGTTAAAACGGCAGACACCAGTAAAAAGAACCTGGACGCATCAAACGCAACTGCAGGACAGACAGAAAACTCTCTGAACAGTTCTATTGACATTGCAAATACTTTAAACAAGGCACTTACAGCAGACATCACCAAGGGAACGGATTTAAAAACTGAGTTAGAATCAGACATCACCTATGGAACAGCACTCAAGAGCCAACTGGACACTGCAGTTAAAACAGCAGACACCAGCAAGAATAACTTAGATACATCCAACACGGCAGCAGGCAAAACCAAAGCTGCCCTTGATGCATCTAACACAACAGCAACCAAAACAAAAACAGATCTGGATGCAACAAATAAGACCGCAACAAGCCTGGATACATCTCTGGGAACCAAAATTACAGAGGGAACACAGCTGCAAGAAGATCTCCAGGAAACCGGAGAGACTGCGGTAACCAACATTCAGGCAGAAGCAAATAAACAGATTCAGAATATTACTGCAGCAGGTGGAGGAATTGAAAACGCACTTTCAAATTTCTTTGCCCTCCGCAGGACTGGAAAAGTATATACAACGAGAATCTACAAGTATGACACTTCTACCAGTCCAACAGGCGTGAAACTGAACGACAATGAAGGACTGGTGAGAAAACCGTCCACAAATACAGCAATCGGACAGGATGATTACAGGGAGATTGGCGTATTCATGCACTTTCCATGTAATTTTACCGTAGATAATAAAGGCTTTAACCATGTGACTGCACTGCAGGGACAACCGGATTTCAAAAAGACCGGAAAAGTAGATGTGGGAGAGGTCACAATGTCCGCATGGGTTGGAATCACAGACAATCCTGAGTATGTAGATTATCATTATTCAGACAGTCCGAACGAAGCCCTTGGCCTTAGACCAATGGGAGAGTCAATTAATCCAGACGGAACAATTTCACCTTTTATGATCCACGGAAAATACGGAGCCGGAGACATTGATGGAGTGCCGTACAGCTCCGCTGGATTGATTCTGGCAAACGGAAGCCAGAAAGGAGGAAAACCAGTATCATACACAGGGCTGATCGCATACATGAGAAAGAAAGGCTCAATGTACGTGGGAACAACAAACTGGGATCTCTTTTACAAACAGCTCATGATGATTATTTTATATGCAACAACGAACAGCCGAAGCGTTATGGCTGGATGTAATTCTTATTCAATGCAGGAAATGGCAGCAGTTGCAGAAACCGGAGTAACAAGAGTAATTCTCCCAAAAGCAAAAGCCAACAATTATATTGTTGGGTCTTATGTATCTGTCGGGGATATTGGTTCAAATACAAATAAAGATAGATATTACGCATACATGCACAACCTCGCATATGACGTGAAGATCTTGAAGATTGAACCGGTAGACGATACAAATTCTGCAATATATTTGGACACAGAACCATTCAACACGACATTAACGACCTGCATCTCAACAATGCCATGGCGGACCGGCTCAACCGACAGCGTGCTTGGATCAGATGGATCACCGTTCTCAAATACAGATAACAAGAATCCATTCAAGATCCAGGGAATCGAAACCGGATACGGTGCTTATGAAGTCCTCAGTAATGTATTTATGGATATTGTTACAGATGAAGACGGAACACCAAAGAGAGACGTATACATCTGTATGGATGCGTCACTGCTTACAACGGATATGAATGTAGCAAAGACACGATACAAGAAAGTAGCGGCTCAGGTAACATACACAGCAGCATCATGGAAATACATCTCAAAATGCTTTGTTGATCCAGCCCTGGGAATCATGGTACCGACGGAAACAAAAGCCGGAAGTACAACAGGATTCTGCAATGGACTGTATACAGATTCAGGCACGAGCGGCCAAAGAGAATGGCTGTCCCTGGGCAATCTGAGCGTTGGCACGGTTTACGGCCTCTGGATTCTGAATGCGAACGCTGGCGTTGGCAATGCGTACTGGCATGTCGTTTCCGGCGTTTCACCGAACGGCACACGGGGTGAATGGCAGGCGGCAGCCTGACAGAGGGGCTGTCCCCTCTATGTAAATGATAACTAATCAACTTCGAAAAAACAGAATAGCAATAAATTACGGACTTGTAACACGAGGTAGCGGTTCCTGTTCCCTGGCTGTCCCTGGGCAATCTGAACAATGGCACGATTTACGGCCTCTGGATTCTGAATGCGAACAATGGCGTTGGCAATGCGAACTGGAATATCGTTTCCGGATTTTCTTGAAAATGATTTGATATTTGTGTTACATTTCGCTCCGCAGGACGGAGCCTGCTTCGACAGCGTGGGGCATCACCGAAATTTGATTGAAGCCGAACCTTGTGATCGGGAGCATAGGAGCCTGGGACAAGGACCATGAATGCAGTTGATTCATGCGTGGGGTGAGTAGAAAAACCGAAAACCCCTTATATCAAGAAACGAATGAAACGGTATTGTAAAAATATAACATTAGATCAGAACTTTATAACCGCATGTATCTATGAATGTCTGAGCGATAAATGGAACCGTATGGATACAGCCCGATTTCTGGCAAACTATACGAATATTATTACAGCCAGGCAGATACACAGGATTATAAAAGAAAACTTTAAAGACTGGTTACATAATTTAGTCTGCACAGCAGCGGCAGGAATGGAAGAAGAAATAAAACTCAGAAAAGTATCTTTTGATCCTATAAAGACAAGCGCAAGGCTGGATGGAAATTCAGGGAAAGTAAGAGATATAGGTGTTGAGTGCATAAAACAGCAGATATACGATTATGTAGCCACAAACGGCTTAAAAGAATTATTTGTAAGAAAAGTAGGAACTTATCAATGTGCGAGCATTCCAGGGAGAGGACAGGTTTATGGAAAGACAGCAATTGAGAACTGGATCCGCAAGAATCCGGGCAAGACCAGAGTAGCAGCAAAGGGAGATGTCCGGAAATGCTATCCATCCATCAACAGGAGAAAAATGAAAAGAATGTTAGAGAAGCAGGTCAGAAATGAGGACCTGCTTTATTTGACTTTCGTTTTAATTGACTCATTCGATCAGGGGCTGTCAATCGGATCATACTTGAGCCAATGGCTCTGTAATTATTATCTGAGTGCAGCTTATCATTATGCTGCTGAAAAGCTGTTCAAGAGGAAGAAACACCGAGACGGAACAACAGAAGAAATCAGGCTGATTAATCATGTATTGTTCTACATGGATGATTTCATACTGATCGGAAGTAGAAAGGCAGACGTAAGAAAAGCAATGAAGCTCCTGGTTAAATACATGAATGAGTATTTAGATCTGACGGTAAAACCAGACTGGAAGCTGTTCCAGATCGACTGGATAGGCAAAGAGGGAAAACATCATGGAGAACCTATTGATATGATGGGATTCAAAATATATCGGGACCACACAGAGGTAAGACGGAGCATTTTCCTGAGAGGACGCAGGGCATTTGTAAAAGCCGGGAAGTATGCGGAGAAAGGAAAAGCGATACCATTAGATCTTGCGTACCGGTGTATAGCATATTACGGATGGTTCAAACATTCCGACTCTGAATATTTCAGAGAAAAGTATAACGTAGATAAGATATTTGAGAAAGCGAAAAGGAGGGTAAGTCGTGAAAGCAAGATTTACAGAAAAACAGGATCCTGTAACTTGGAATGCGCTGCCTGATGGAAACGTGGATGTAATGATATGTCTGAATGAAAAGACTGTTACAGAAACTTATCCGGATACGGATCCGGAGACAGAACAGACAGTATTCGAATATGATTTTAACCAGTTCCGGGAAAAACAGGAGAAGATCTCAGAGGAAACTGTAAGAGCATCACCGGAAAAATATCTGAAATATATTCCGGAGAAAGAAAAAAGCACTGAACAGAAATTTGCAGAACAGGCAGAACGGATCGAAATGTTGAAAGACTGCCTGCTGGAAATGAGCGAACAGGTTTATGCGTAGAAATTTAATTATTTTATTGTTAAGCAAAGGAGATAAAGAAATGATGGCAAAATTATGGGTTACTGAAATTTTAAGTAAAGATACTATTGAGGAAGCAAAAGAGGAATACAACAGAGTTCCACGCCTGTTAAAAGAAAAGGTGAAAAAATTACTCATTGATGCAGGTATGGAGGAAATTACTGAGTAATCGGGAAGCATGACTAAATTACAAATTATTAGCAGGCAATGGTCCTCTATTTATGATTTACTGCTGTATATTCAAGACAAAGAGAAAGCAAAGCCTCTGGAGGATATACAGCAAGATTTAGATATAATTGAGTATTCCTGCCGCAAATATGCAGACGTAGATGATGAGGAAATAAGCATGGAAAATGAACAGATTTCAAGAGCAGAGCATGAGGAGTTCCGCAAAAGAATTGAGGCAGAAGACAACCGACAGAACAGACGGATTGAAATTCTGGAAAACAGTGTTCAACAGCTCCAGGAATTAGTTACATCTGTACAGACGCTTGCAAACAACATGGAGAACATGGTGAAAGAGCAGGGACAGCAGAGTGCAAGACTGGAAGCTCTTGAGTCAAGAGACGGGGAAAAGTGGCGGACAGTAACAAGTTACTTATTAACAGCTATATTAGGTATTGCAGTTGGAATTATTGCAAAACAGTTTGGATTATAAGGAGGAGCAAAATGTTTAAAAATTGCGTATTTAAGCCAAGCGTAGACACAGTGAAATGGTGGAAGAAAGCAGGAATCAGAGCAGTAAAGACAATGGCACAGACTGCAGTGGGCGTGATCGGAGCCGGAAGTGTGATCTCTGCAGTGGACTGGAAGATGGTTGTATCGTCTGCAGTAGTGGCCGGAGTTGTAAGTCTGCTCACAAGCGTCGCAGGAATCCCGGAAGTAGAGGCAGACGAAAACCTGAACAACTTGTTTTCTGATGGAACAAAATAATTTTGCACAGCCCGGTATAATGCCGGGCTTTTTCTGGAGGTAAAAATGGAAATCAAAGGAATTGACGTTTCCGCCTGGCAGAAAAATATCGACTGGAAAACAGTTGCGGATTACGGTATGGGGTTCGCTATTCTCCGGATCACGGAAGCCGGGAACGTTACAGATAATTATTTTGAAAAAAATTATGCAGCGTGCCAGGAATATAACATTCCAACAGGAGTATATAAATACTCTTATGCAATGACAATCACAGAGATTGAGTCAGAAGCGCAGAAAATTATTTCTGTGTTAGCTGGACGGAAATTGCAATTTCCAGTTTGGTTAGATCTTGAGTGGAACAATCAGAGAATACTTGGAGCTGAAAGTCTCCACAAAATGACAGAAGCATTTGAAAAGATTATTGTTAATGCAGGATATAAGTTCGGAATCTATTGCAATGTAGACTGGTACGAAAATGTAATATGCAGCCATTTGAAAAAGTATGAATTTTGGGTAGCGAGCTATCCACAAAACGATAATGGAACATTACAGGAACGCCTGCGCCCAGACTTCGGAGTAGGATGGCAGTACTCAAGTAAAGCAAAGATACCGGGGATTGCCGGAACGGTAGACAGAAATGTGTTCTACAAAGACTATGCTGTACAGGAAGGAGGAACAAACATGGATAAAGCAATTGAGAAAGTTATAATGATTGCAAAAAATGAGATTGGATACATAGAGAAAAAAAGCAACTATCAACTGGACGACAAAACCGCAAATGCAGGATCAGCCAATTACACAAAATATTGGCGCGACGTTTACCCAGGATACCAGGGACAGGCATGGTGCGCCTGCTTTGTGAGCTGGTGCTTTATGAAAGCGTTCGGATTAGAGACTGCAAAGAAACTTCTCAAACATTGGCCATATGTATATTGTCCGACTTTAGGAAACCTTTTCACAAGGAACGCAAACCCAAAAGTAGGAGATATTGTGATCTTTTACCGCGGAGGAACTTTTGCACACACAGGAATCGTTACAGCAGTAATCGGAGACAGATTCTATACAATCGAGGGTAATACGTCGGGAGCATCTGAAATCGTAGCCAATGGTGGAGGAGTATGCGCGAAAAGCTACCTGAACAGTAAGCTCCCTGGAACAAAATTCTGTACACCAGATTACAGTATTATTAATGGAGAGACAAGCAACACAAAGGAAAATAGTAACACAGTAACAGGAGGTAAATACATGTTTGAACCAGAAACAGTACAGTTAGGAAGCAAAGGAACATCTGTATTACTATTGCAGGAGATTCTTATTGCAAGAGGATACAAAGGAAGAAACAGCAAACCACTGTCTTTAGACAGAGAAGCCGGAGACAATACAATCTATGCACTCAAGGCATATCAGAAAGACAGAAACGGAGTCCTTGAGGTTGACGGAGTATGTGGACCGGCAACATGGAAAGATCTGATTGCAATTTAAAGAAACAAAGACAACAAAAAACTTCCGGGATTAATTCCCGGAAGCATCTTCTAACACAACTCTTTCTAACAAAGCAACAACATAATCAGGAGGGGTTCTTACACCGGACTCCCAGTTCTCTAAACTTCGAAGCGGTATATTATATCGCCTTGAAAATTCAGCCCTTGACATCTTTAATAATTCACGCATTTCAGATATCGTCATTTTTTATCAACTCCTTCAAATTGTTTTTATAGTAATATTTGTTGTAAATTTTGATATTAGTAGACCGCATTATCTGAGCACATTTTTTTGAACAATATTTATTCCTGAGACCTTCAAAATCTTGACCGCAAACAGGACATTTTTTTAAAATCGGCGTGTTTGATTCATGATTTTTACGCCTCAGATTAGAATTTTCATCATTAATTCGTTTTCGAATTGTAAAACAATTCTGACTGCATACTTCGGATCCGTAATGACTATCAAAAGTTCTTCCACAAATTACGCATATTTTTTTCATTTCGTCTCCTTAATATTGAAAGTATTCACCGGAAAATTTGTCTCGACGATACCTTTTTTCGTATGATTTCTGATCGTAGTTATAATACATTAATTCGCCTTTAGAATCGTACACAGGAGTCTGCGTTACATCATCTCTGTATAATTCAATATATTCTCCATCTTCAGACACAGAAATTGTATCCCATTTCTTGAAATCCACGCTTGGCGTAAAAACGTAATTCGAAAGTTCCTCAATTACCTCATTGTTGATATCTTCTAAATATCTGCTTTTCATAATCATTTTCCCTTCTGATTTTTACTTTTAAAGAGTGCAATCACATCTGTGACTTTTTTGTATTTATCAGAAATGATATACGCACCTAATTTGTTGTCATAGTATCCAAGAGCGTGTTCGGCTCTTAACTTAAAGTTTCTATATTCTCTTAAAGAGATATAGGTTCTGTCTTTATCACCTTTAACCCAGTTATTGCAATTCCATTTTTGATACCATCCATTCCCCTGATTTCCGTCTGGATAAACAGTATCAATTATTTTTTCTAATTCGGGCCATTCAATTTTATAGCCTTTCTGATTGTCAAAATAATCAATTACATATTCTGACATATTTTTCGCCTCCTTCCATGCTCTTTTTAATGCGGAGGAAATAGTCGTTGCAGTCTTTTTAACCAGTTCCCATGCTCTTTTCATGATTTTTGATAAGTTATAGCTCTTCATTTCTATTTCCTCCTTGATTTTATGCTTTCCTTGTTTCTGATATTATCATACCACTCAATGAGTGGTATGTCAAGAGGAATATTATAAAATATTTGTAGTAGTAACTATGAATAACCGACAGATAACCCAGATAGAGAAGACGATCGGCTGCAGTCGCTTTCTCTATAACCGGATGCTTGCGGATAAGATCCGTCATTATCAGGAAGAAAAAAAGAT
>QRFC01000335.1_pt1 | contig 49146 bp, 39 predicted proteins | sample 1861061 | NCBI WGS metagenome assembly QRFC01 (sample SAMN09711282, study PRJNA482702) | Human gut metagenome, whole genome shotgun sequencing project.
CCTTGTTTTGCAGGCTTACCATGTCGAGCACTTCGGCGATCTTGCTGCGGATCTGCAATTCGTTTTTCCACCCGGTCGCCTTCAGCACAAAATGCAGGTTCTGAAAAACGTTCCGGTCGGTCAGCAATTGGTAATCCTGAAACACGATTCCGATCCGGCGCCGAAGGTACGGCACGTCTTTGCGGCGCATCCGCCGCAGGTCGAACCCGACGACCATCCCGCCTCCTTCGCGCAGCGGCAGTTCGGCGTAAAGCGTCTTGAGCAACGAACTCTTGCCCGACCCGACCCGGCCGATCAGATAGACCAGTTCGCCGGGAAACACCGTCAGATTGACATCCGACAGCACCATATCGCTGGTTCTGCCGTTACCCCGGAAACTGGCCTCCCGCAGGGCATCGTCGAAATGGAAAATCGCCACATCCCGTAGTTCTATCACCGCATTCGGATTCATCGCTTTCAAATTTGATCCGGCCCGCCGACACACATTTTCCGTGCGGGCACATTTAACAAAACAAAGATACCGATTGTTTGGACAGCATCTCCCGTTTGTTGATGAAGTGTTGATATTTTTCACGTCCCCGAAACGTCCCCGGATATCTCCGGACGAATTTATATTGCCCGTAAAAATAATTCTTCCGAAAAAACGTATATCTTTGTACCGGGATCGTACTACCGTGCGATCCCGATCAGGGGCTGACCGGTTTTGACAGCAGGCAGAGTCTGATTGTAAGCACGCCGAGCGTTGTGTGGACTCTCGTAAAACTGAATGCTCAAACTACAAATGGCGATAATAGCTATCAACTCGCTGCTTAATTTTACAGAGTAAAATGGCTTAATCCGGCAGTCCAAGGAGGCTGTCGGACGAGTACCCCGCCGAAGCTTCGTTCCGTAGCGGAAGGCACCGGGGTATCATTCAAACGGAAATAGCGGATCGGATGCCTATAACGATTCGCGAAAATCAATAGGCTGGGGCCGTAACTGGGTCGCCTTCGACCAGGTTGCGGCAGAAGGATCAACCGAAGGATAAGCGTGTAGAAAGCTTTTGGGTTCCTTGTTTGGACGAGGGTTCGACTCCCTCCAGCTCCACAATTAATTTTCATTTTCAGCACCTTAAAAAGCTAAGGGACTAAAACAGGGACTAAATACGGTTAGTCCCTGTTTTTTTATTGCCCTTTTTGATGCCCTTTGAAGGTACACTTAAATATTACTCTTAAGGTTCATTTTTCATTCTATGTTATACGTTTCAGTTGTACGATAGTTGTTCTCTCGGTCGCCACGATAGGCTGAACCTGCCGCCATCTTGATTTTTAATTCCAAATCTGCACGGAGATTTTGGTATCGTTTTTTTTCAAGCAAGGAACGTTCTGCTGTTTCAGGATCAGAAGCTTTGCCCGAAAGTAGTTTGCGCTCCAGTTTCTCAATACGGTAGGCGTGGTAACGATTGCGCCAGTGTAACGCAGATGTGATAATTGCCAGTTCTTCAGTGTTAAATGTGATTGTTGTCATAACTATTTGGTTTATTTGGTTAATGTATCAAACGTTAAAAATTCGCCGTCCTTTTCCCATTCACGGAGAGTGTATCGACTTTTCGGCAAGTAGTCCGCACGGCGGACGGCTCCGGCCTCGGTGGGGAACATCCCCAGCAAATAACCATCAATAAGAAAGTTCGTAAATCATCATCTTTGCCTGCTCCATAACGGTCTATATTTTCTCAAAGAACCGGACACGGAATTTGTTGAGGCGATCCATAAACCATTTGTCTCGCTCATCGTCCGGAATAGCTGGATAAAGTCCGGGGGTTACATAATCTCGGCAAATGCGCATCAGAGTGACAAATGCTACCTCGTCGAGGCCGGTGCCCCGCTGGACATTTTGGGCGATTCTTAACAGTTGTAACGTCTGTTTGGTTGTCAATCCTTTCATATCAGTAAATTGTTATCAGATTCTCGATTTTGAATGACCTCCAGTTGGCCGCCTCAATGTCGTAATATTTCACTGTCTTGGGTGTTTCCGTTCCTGTGCCTTTGATAATAGACGAAACGCCCCGTAACGTGCCTTTTGCTTTGCGTAGTGCCCCGTTTATCTTTTCATAGGAGAATTGTACTACACTGGATCGCATTCGCTGTATAAGGCGGAAAATAACCCAAGAACGGGAAAGGCATACGGCAAAGGCTTTGCCGGTCGTGCGGTACATCTCCCAGGCCCGCAACATAATGTTCCTCAAATCACTTTTTCTCATCGTTATATTAGTTTAAGAGTTTGTATAATTCGTTAGCGTCAAAGTCGCTGTCCACTTCGTTGCCCTCGCTGTCATAGCAATCGGCGCTCAGTACGTCAAATTCTTCTTCATCCACCACCGCCAGCATCTCAAAGTCGTAACCCTCGTAAGAACCGCCTATCTCATCCTTGTACCCTATTCGGTGATTTACCTGAACGACCAGCAGGCAATCGCCGTTCTCAAATTCTATCACAGATTCGGCGCTTTCATCCGATATCTCGCCGTAAATCTTGTTTACTATCGCCCGGTAGTCTGATGTGGTGAAGTGTGCTCGCATGGTCTATAATGTTTTCAATTATTTTTACACCACAAATATAATGTAATAAATTATAACAACCAAACGTTTGATAAAAAAAGTTAACCAAAAACGTAATATTTTTTGCGTTGATATATTTTTATACATTATAAATGACTATATTTGCCCTATAATCTAATTCGTTATAAAATGAAACTGAGAATTAAAGAGGTCTTAAAGGAGAAAAAGGTAACGGCGTTATCCCTTGCTGAAAAAATAGGTATCGCCCAACCGAGCATGAGTAATATCGTAAATAACAAAGTAACCCCATCCCTTGATACTATTGAAAAGATCGCCAACGCTTTAGATGTACCGGTATCGGAGTTGATAGACGAGCCAAAGGCCGGGAACTTTACCTGCCCATATTGCGGCACGGAATTGCGGTTGACGGCTGAAAAGATAGGAAAGGAGTAAGACTATGACAAAAAAAGACGCTATAAAGCTTTTTGAAGACAAGCAAGTGCGTTCCGTGTGGGATTCCGAGGCTGAGAAATGGTACATTTCTATTGTCGATGTGATTGAGGTGTTAACTGATAGTGCAAATCCCCGTCGTTATTGGAGCGATCTCAAAATCAAACTTGAAAAAGAAGGGAGCGAAGTGTACGAGAATATCGTACAGTTGAAAATGGAGGCTCCGGATGGGAAGATGCGCTTAACCGATGTTGCCGATGCCGAACAGCTTTTCAGGCTTATTCAATCTATCCCATCTCCGAAAGCGGAGCCATTCAAACAATGGTTAGCGCAATTGGGACGGGAGCGCCTTGAGGAAATAGACGATCCGGAACAAGGTATTGACCGAATAATGGAGTATTATCATCGCAAAGGATATTCCGCCAACTGGATCAATCAGCGATTAAAGTCTATTGAGGTGCGCAAAGAACTTACCGATGAATGGGAACGCCGGGGAATACAAAAAGGCCAACAATATGCCATACTTACCGACGTTATTACTAAGGGATGGTCGGGGCTTACTACAAAGCAGTATAAGCAATTCAAAGGGCTGAAAACCGAAAGCTTGCGAGATAATATGACGAACCTTGAATTAGTGCTTAATATGTTGGCAGAAGCATCAACAACCGAGATTTCCCAAAAGGAAGAACCCGAAACCTTTGAGCATAGCAAGCAAATTGCACATCGAGGCGGAAAGGTTGCCGGTGCCGCCCGGAAAGAACTGGAGGCCCAAACCGGTCAAAAGGTCGTTAGTCCGTTAAGCGCTAAAAAGGTTCTCAAGAAATGAGCATGTAAGGAATCTTTACAAGTTCGGTTTCAGTTATTCCAATTTCTCGAATATCTCAGTTGTTTCCAAAATGGAAATAGCTCCCAAAAGAATAGCCACCTGGTTGAGGTGGCTATTTACTTTATAGGAGTTTACTTTTCCGGCACTATGCAGAAATTACATAACGTTGAATCATGCTCAAAATATCCCGGCCATTACCCGCTCGTAATCCTCAACGGATACCCTTTCAGATTGCTATATCTTCTTTTTGATATTTTTTTATAGTGTAAGATTTGTGAAGTTATTCCACCCGTTCAACCATATCCAAAAACATATCCCCAGGGATGATTCAAGGGGCAGATCGGATCGTCTGCCCCTTTGTTGCAAGGGTATTTACGGGATATTGTGTTACGATTTAATTTTGTGCTTCAGCATCAAAATTTCGCATTTTCGCTTGATTCGCTGGAGGTGTATTATCAGTTCGTCCCGTGTCATGTTTATAGTCACATTGTCGCATTTGTCGTCCCGTGCTCCACCTCGGCGTTCTCGTACCTGTCGTGTATTGTTCATATCCCCGATTTTTGCTATCTTTGACTTGTCAAGAATCAAAAAATTGGGAAAGCTGCTTTCGAGAGGCTTTCCCTTTATTTTCCGAGCAATCCCAAGCTATTCCCGATAGCACGTTGCATATCGTCGCATTTTCTCAGTCGTCGCAATAATCTCTCGTATTGTCGTGTCGGTTTGCCTCGATAGGTTTTACGACATTTGCGCAGTTGCTCGTTGATCTCGATCTGTCGAGGAAATATCACATAATCGAGTAATCGATATTGCTTTGAAAGGGTTTGCCGATCATAGCAACACCCACGGAACGCTGAGCGGTGGAAAAACCAGCCTTCCACTCCGTAAAGAATCCGGCAACGTTTACCGGTTTGAGGGCATAAGAAATACCATATCCGCCCCTTGCCAAGATTCGATGTAACCGAGGCCAGTTGCACCCGATAATGACGAGGTTCGTCTCCGAATCTGTAATCGAGTTCGATATACATTTCCCGGGTGTCAATGATTAGGTCGATATTGCCGGCCGGCCTACCTCGACAGCTCCATGACATCGAGGCAGCGATACGCCGAGGTATCCACATTGCATATCGTTTCCACAAATACGAAAGTTCTATGCGATTGCACTCCTCAAAAAGTGTAGGCCACGTTCTTCGCTTTGCCATAACCTAAATTATTAGGGATAGACGGATGTATAGTCCGCCTAATAAATACCCCGTTAACCTTTCGGATTATTGAACAAACCACCATCGTACGCCTGTTGTATGGCAAAAGGATTGAGTTGCACAACCCTTTTGGCTCCCAGTACTCCAATGGTAGCATCCATCTCCAAATCTATGTCTATGATCGAGCGGTAATTGTTTTTGTTGACCGCATACATCCCGTAATTCTGGGCCAGCGCATCGAGCTCGTGGATAGCTGCAATGGCTTTCTGAGCCGCATTATACACCTCAACCTGCGATGGATGCGAGATACACACGTTTCCGGCTTCTGCGAAAGCCTTATCAATCACTTCGGGGTCGCACCCTATACCGCTGTCAGCCCCCACCGTATAGGCTTCTATGGGGATATACTTGAAATCCTCGATTGTCTTGCAAGCCTTTCGGGTCAGTTCGTCGAACTGTGATAGCAGGGCGTCATATAACGCCTCCTTCTGCCGGCGTTCCGCCGGGAATAATACAGCGGACAGCGAGGCATTGAATTTGTCGAGCATCCGGGAGCGGATAGCGCAGCCGCCTTGCAATAATTCCTGGATAAACGCCGTTGTCAGTTCCTCCCCGTATTCACCTACCCTGTCGGCGGTTACAAGTTCCCGCAATTTGGCTATCGCCTGATCGAATAAATAGCGTGTGTGTTCCTGGGGTATTTGTCCAATGCAAATTGTTTTCATCGCTTACATAGGTAAATTTGTGATAGGATCTACTGCCAGCGAACCGTCGGAATTGCCGGTGTTATCTCTGCCTTCGATGATACGACGGGTGCCCTTGTTGATAAATGTCGCAATTTCGGCGCCTTCATTTGCGTTGTCATTCGAATCGCCCTCGCTGTCTTGGTTGACAGCCATTTCGTAAGCGACATCAGCACCGTATTTTTCTGCTGCTTGCAGCATCTTTCTTAATTTTTCGTTGTTCATGATATTTGATTTTGGGGTTAATTACTCTTTCGCCAGCCTTGCAAACTTTAGTAGGGCCTCAGCGATCTCCACCGCTCGGTCTGGCGTGAAAGTGGCAACGGCTTCGGGATCATCTTCTCCGTTTCCATATCCTTCGACGAGGAAATACACTTCTGAGGGGGCGGGCTTGTCATTAATCGTGGTTTCACTTACCCCGACAGTCAAGGTTGCACCGTCATGTTTGAAAATCTTACATGGCAAAAATGCCGTCTTTTTCTTGTTCTGCTTCATTGTTTTTTTTATTTAGTTGGTTAAAACGGTTTAATTTCGGTTGTCTTGGATGGATGTTTGTCATGCACGGAATCTGCCCGCTATGGTTAATTAATGATCGTTCGTAAGCGTTCGCCTGTCATTACGCTTACAAGCCCCAAACTATCTATCAGGGTGTAGATATTCGGGTTGAGATTGCCGAGGTGTTGTAATGCTTGTTCTTCACGGTTGAGAGGCCGGATAGGAGCTTTGGCCGATTCCGTTGCGGGGATGTTGTTCAGTTCTGGTATCGAGGCTTTGAGTTGACGGATCAGGTAATCGGCAATGTCGAGTCCGTTTATCCTATCCTCGTCGGTTGCCACCGTCTCCAGTAGGTTAGAGATCGTTACGGTGCATCTTATCGTCGCTAGTTCCTTTGCCTTATCTGCCCAAAGGGAGTAGGTTTTGCCGTCTGTGTCGGTATCCGGGAACATTATCACGGTGCGCCCCATCAACACTCGGAGTTTATCAATAGAGAGCTGCGAGCGCCCACCGGTCGCCACCCATAGATATTCGGGATAGACCCCGGCGGCGATAAGCGCCGATTTCTCCGATTCGACCAAAGTCACTACTTTATCCGGATAGCGCTTCAACAGGTGTTCCCCGAACAGGCATTGCACGAGATTGAAATCATCCGGCAATACCTTGTCCCGCTTCAGTTTGGCGTGAACCCAGTCTATCGCACCGTTAGCGTTCTTTACCCGCTTGCCCGTTACAGGGTCGTACTGCATTACCTTTCCCGTTCGGATGCGGTTGCGTTCATCTATCTGCCAATAGATAATAGAGCCGTTTTTAGTGCAGCCCAAATAGTAGTCTGCCATTACTCGCCTGATGGTCGGAGATTCGAGAGTGTAGCGGTCGAAGATCGAGCATAGGAACGCTACAAAATTGCTATTATATCCCAATGACTGAATGATATACTGCTTTGGTATCCGGCCCGGTTCTTTTTCTTCAACCCTTTGGGTAAACTTGGGGTGATTCTGTTTTACCCTTACCGTAACCTTGCCGTTTTTTATAGTGCCCCCAAACTCCGATAATTGCGGATTATCTTCAAAATATTGTTTGGGGGTGTAGTGATAGCCGCAGCCGCTTTCATGGTTACACCGGCCAACGCTTGGATGGATAACCTCGCCCGTGTCCCCGTTGAGATACCATGTGAAAGAATGCTTATCATGGCAGGCCGGGCATTCGTGCCGGGACTTACGACCTGCGTACTTCTCTAAATATGGTTGGTTGTGTTGTCGTATCATAGTGAAAAAATAATTTGTTTTTCCTGCTACATTTGCTACATATCCTACATAGATGATTTTTCATATTGCACATAATCAATGATATAGCATTTTCGTTATGTAGATAATGTAGGATATGTAGGTGAAAAAAGATTTTATTTTTTTGCATAAACTACATTACCCGGCGTTTTCCTTTCCGTCAAAAAGCCTATCATCTTGATTCGCTCGGAAAATGTCCTTATAGAACAAGTCTTATAACCATTGTCACAACAAAATGTCTTATAATCACCGTACAGGGCCTTTAGGAAAACAAAATCATCTATTGCCGGACTATACCCCTCTTCTTCGATGAACATAGCCACGCTGTCGGATTCCCGGCGATAGGCATCGACCTGATCCTGCACCATCTCGGACTGAGTAAATTTCCTTTGAGCCAATACCCGGCGCAACCCATCGAGCAACCAATTAAATACGCCACTCAGTTCCGAGGCTATGATCTTTTTTGCCAGTTCCGGATCTTGCTCCGATTCCGGGATAGTTTGATTGAACGGAATGATGATGAACCGGCGGAAAAACGCATTGGTTTGCTCTACTTCTTTCGGCAACTCATTGCAGTTGAACATCAGTTTGCCATAGTCCCGCATTACGAAAGGCTTACCGTATATCTGCCGGGCCTCAACGGGTTCGCCGCTTACCAACTGTTTGAATATCGACGCTTCCAGTTTCCCGTTGATCTCCGAGGCGTAATTCAATAGCTTGTTGGATAGTTCCGCTCGCTGGTAGCTGTCGTATTTGGTAAGGTTCTGCAAAGAATAGGAGCAAATATTCTCGTCTCCCAGAATAGCGTTCACGATCTCGAAGAATACCGATTTGCCGTTGGCCCCGGAACCGTACAAGATTAGGGCCTTTTCAAGTTTCAGATTATTAATAAATATGTATCCGAGGTATTCGGCCAACACTTTCCGGCAGTCGGCATCAGGTACGACACGGCCCAGATATTTATCGAACATCGGACACCTGGCATCCGGGTTATACTCGAATGGAAGTTGGTATTTGATAAAATCCTCCCGGCGTTGCCCTCGGAGCTCCTGCTTATCGTCTGCAATCTCGAAAGTGCCGTTAAGCAGGTTTATCAGGACATTCTTCTTGGTTTCCGGTGTTGGCAGGTTCGAGGCCGAAAGGAATTGCTTATAAAGCTCGTCCTTGAACTGATGGTATTTCGCCTCCAGTACCGGTACTCCCATTCTCATAGCGGCATCCGCTAAAAAAGGTTTAAAATCTTCTGCGTTCACTACTTGCCAATACTTACCGTTAAAGACATAGATAAACCCGTCTTTGGTGCATAGTCCCCAATTATTACGGATAGCTGTGTCGATTATTTCATCAATGGCGATCACTACATAGAGTTTGCGGGTGATCTTGGTGTCCTCGTCAAGTCCGGCCCGCTCCCGGAAGTCCACCGGCTCGATCTGGGCAAGCAGTTCCCGCAATACCTTTTGACAGGTCTTGCCGGTAAGGGCTTCCTTTTGAACATCAACGTGCAACCGTTTGGCTTTCTCCAGTTCCGCCCCTATTAGGCCGATATAGTCCGGCATACAGTTGGCCGCTCCGTTTCCCGCTGATTGTGCGCTATTCATTGACTTGCCCTCTGATTAGTTCCGGATCGGTCGTATAGAACCCGGCACGGTATTTAGAGATAGGACACAACCCGTAACGCACAACGGCTATCTGTTCCCGCATTCGCAGTTTACCCACATATCGGCACACATTAGCCCGACGTATTCCGGTTTCCGCCGAAACTTCAAGCATCGTTTTAGGACGAGTCGAGAAACAGAGGCGGACAGTTTGCAGTTGGGGTAAAGTTTGACTATCTTTGCTATGCACACCGATAGAATAAGGATTGCCGTTCCCGCTTGGGGCGGCTTTTCTTTTTGTACCCATAGCCCTACTTGTTGTATTGGTCAAACAGTTCGATTGCTTTGGCCTTATCCACAACGATTTTGCGCCCGTTCTGCTTTACAGCCGGTTTTAGGAAAGTGTCTTTGTAACGTTGGGCGGTGGCATGGGATACGCTGAATAGTTGGCGAATGCCTTTGAGTCCATAAACGTAACCCTGCGTATAATCAACGGGATTCGTTGAGGCGGGTTCAGGCGTTTTGCTTTTCTCAAGCAGTTCCACAAACTGTGAGACGGTCAAGGCGGCGATAGGGGTTTCCCCTGTGACATTGGTATACATAACATTATCTTTTTTTTGATTTTACATTGGCGTGGTAACTATTCCACTAAATCAAATTTGATAATGCAAAGAACCCAATATATTTCACGTAGGACTAAGCGTAAGACATCCTATATTTTGCCACAGAACATAAAAAAACGCACGGCGTAAACCGTGCGTTTATAGTTCGAGCGTCCATCCTTATTCTATGCCTATCGTCTTTAATAACTCGGCGGCTGCCTTGATTGCATTTCGCTCAGGAGCTTTATATGAAAGGGTATTCTGCGGTTCTACACTTATATTTCCGCCTGTTACAGCCTCAACAAATGCGGCCTTTTTAGTTCTATCTATGTTTTTGCAAAGGCCCGATTTGTCGATTAATGCCATAACAGCGGCTCGGCGATAGGTGGCAGGGTATATTTTGTGTCCCGGGCGTTTTTCCTTGTCTCTTCTGCGGGGGGAGCCGTCGTCAAAAGGAATTAGTTTCGGTTCGGGCAACGATAGCAAATGATCCATTTGCTCATCGCTAACCCTTATGCTGTCAATTAAATCATAATCGACAGTAAACGTTTTTATGGTCGATGCATATTCCACTATAAGATCAAATATATCTACATAATCATCCCCTGGTTCGTGCGGGTACTTCTTCTTTAGTTTCTCCTCGACTTTGTGTATGGTGTCGTTACCAATCATTTCAGTAATTAATATCAACGGCAAAAAACGCACTTCACGTGTCAGGAGCGCAGAACGTGCCTTATCATCCAGCCGCATTAATTTGTTCTCTGTTCTACTTATAATTTCATCGCAAAAGTCAAAAATGGGAAATTCGCTCCGCTCGTATTGCAAAACAATATAACCCCTGACTTGTCGCATAATGGATAAAGATTCTATTTCGTCGATATCTTCCCCGCTATCCTCTAGGGGTGTCAATTCTAAATCCTCGGCAAAAGTACGCATTGACGATAGGAAGTTGTAAAAAATGTGAAACGGGGTTCGGTATTCTCTTTCCATTGCTTGTTATGTTTTATATTTGGCTTTACCTATCAAACAGTTTCATAGCCTCAACCTTAGCAGTATCGGCAATATCTATGTATGGTTTCATTGCTTTGTAGTCGCTGTGTCCCGTCCACTTCATCACAACCTGCGGGGATATACCCAAAGAGAGGGCATTACAAATGAATGTCCGCCGCCCGGCATGAGTTCCGAGTAGTTGCCATTTCGGAAAAACCTCGTCTATTCGCTCGTTGCCTTTGTAGTAAGTGACCGTTATCGGCGTATCGATCTCGCAAACCTTACCCACATCTTTCAGGTAGTCGTTCATCCTCTGATTGCTAATAACCGGCAATGCAAGGTTCCCCTTGAAATGGTCGCCGGTGTATTTATCCAATATAGCTCGGCTATACTTGTTTAACTCTATTCTAATAGTGTCCGCCGTCTTTACGGTTGTAAGGGTAATATGAGTATTGAAAACATCGGTACGGCGCAAGTTGGCCACATCGGAATACCTCAATGAAGTGAAACAACAAAAGCAAAATACATCCCGCACCCGCTCCAAATGTTTCTGTTTATCCGGGAACCGGTGATTATAGACCGTCATAAGTTCCTCCCAATCCAGAAATATTATCTTTTTCTCTGTGGTCTTTAGTTTGGGTTTGAATGTCATGTAGTCGTTTGTCTGACAATACCCGTTAGCGGTCGCCCAACGCAGGAACCATTTGAGGAATCCCATTTGTTTACCTATGGTAGTGTTCCGCATCTGCTTGACTTCTCGCAGGTGGGTAATATAGCCGGATAGTCCGGCCTCGGTAAGATCGGAGAATGCCAGATTAGCGTTATAGGATTCGAGGTGATTGCGGACGGCGGCGAACTTCTGATAGGTTGCCGGTGTCCAGTTGTTGACGCCTCCCATTTCATGGGTAAACTTATCAAAATAGTAAAAAAGGTTCCTTTCCTTTATCTCGACCACTTTCTCCACACGTCCGGCAGCCTCGTTAAACTCGGCCCTTATTTCGTCCGGGCCGGGGACTATACCCCTCAACTCGTAGGACTTAAAAATACCATCTATAACATCCTCGTATTGCTGGATACGGCTATTGATAAGCGTTGCTGATTGCTTTTGCAGGTTGGTAGTTTTGGCCTTACACCGTTGCGCCTGGTTATCCCACTGCGAGATCTTCACACGATACCCCACATTGAAATCGACCTTATTTCCCGGCCAACGCACCCGGACTCGCAATTTCGCATCCGGTTTATAAACGGGATCACCGGGGCCCGAAAACGCTTTGTCAATCTCCTTATCCGGAAAGAATAGAATATTGTATTTGATTTTGATGCTTGCCATTGATTCCCTACATTTGTTACAAGTCCCTGCTTTGGGATTAAACCGCATCCGTCAAAATCCGGTTTAGTCCCTACCCTACAAAAGTAGGGACTAATTTTGACTTATCATAATGAATTTGGGTATATTTTATTAAATCATCACTTTTGTAAAGTACCTGAAAATAAGAAGTTATAAGATTCGGCTAAATCACACAAAATAGCCATTCGGGAGCCTCCAGCTCCACGGACTCGCGGAACATCAGCGTATTGAACAAGACGAACGGCTTTACCGAAAAGTAAAGCCGTTCGCTGTTTTGAGGTTATTGTCGTTCTGAGATCCGATTGCCGTTTATTTGGATTGCCGTATCCGGGAACAGCCGCCGGATACGCTCCACTCCCTCCTCGGTGATTTTCCCGGATAACATCAACAGTTTGATTTGCACTGCGGCCAATTCATCCGGTATATCGATTTCATCGACGAAGGCTATTTCGAGTTTTCTGATTTTTTTCAGTTCCAACAAAACGGCTGGAAATTCTTTAACCCTGATCGAGATGCCGGAATCCGCATCGGCTTCCAGTTTACTTTTCAATCCCCGGTTTCGAACGTCTTTCTTTCTGACCATCCAGCCTATCCGGGGCCTCAGCGCAAAATTATCCTTGTTTTGCTCCAAGCCTACGAAACCGGCCCAAAGTTCCAACGGGGTTTCGACCGCTTCGCCGTCGCGTACTTCCAGAAATTTCAGATCGACTTTTACGATCTCGCTGGGCAAACAATCGCGTCCTTCGAGCCGCTCCAGATTGTTCCTTTTCCCGTCTTTATCATAAGGGAAAAATTTGACGATCCATCCGTCGATGATTTCGGGCGCTCCGTATTTTTCCTGAGAATGATATTTAAACATATTACGCCAGAACGCTTTGTCTACTTCGCCTTTGGACGCTTTGACGAACTCCTCCAAAAGGGGCTCCAGTTCGGAAATCCACCATTCCAGTCCGTACTCCTTCAACTTTCTGGCTTTGTTCAGCACTTTTTTCCAATCCCCGGGGGTACCTTCGAGCGTTATTTCGGGAATCCCGCAAACTATATACATCACGATAAATTCGAAATAAGGCTTCACCGCTTCCATGACCGTCACCTCGGAAGCAATTCGCTCCGACGGGGTCGTCGTCGAAAAATCGCCGGTCAGCAATCCGGCCAGTTTTTTCCCGGTATATTTTTCGATCTGTCCGGTAAATCCGCAAAGAGTCCGTTCCCACGGGAAAGCAGGATCTTCCGGCCTCATATCCGCTTCCACGATCAAAGACAATTTTCCGGAAAAATCGACGAAACAATGCCTCAGAGAGTCTTGATTGGCTTTCACATGCCGTGCAAACCCCTGGCTGATCAACAGCCAAATCATATCCGGAGACAAAACGAACGGTCTGTGTTCAGCGTATGCCCCGTACATCCCATTGAAAAAAGGGTTATTCTTACAATAGATCAAACTGTCCGGAGCTTCGCTTCGGGCAAGAATGCCGAACGGATAACGTATATTATTTTGTTTCACATCAAAGGGCCTCAATTCGACGTCGGACAATATAAGCCTCTCCCAAACCTCCCCGTAGGATTGCATTCTAACCGGCCCCTCGGGTTTCGAAAGTTCCTCGACTTCGAAAGTAACTTTATGTTGGGCAAACGCGGAAAGGTTCCCGAACAGACACAGGCAGAACAGTAATTTTTTCATAATACCGGATTTTGTCGTTTCCGATGTCGATTCTTCGGACAAGTCTGTACGTCAACGGACGACCGTAGACAAATATAACATTATTTATTAAAAATACGGCAAACGCGATATCGAAATATTATCGTCCAACGGACAATTCGCCGAAATCGTAAAATGAACGACGAAACATCTCGGACTTTCCGCAGGGATCAAAAATGGCGCGGTTCTTGGAAATTTCAGGATCGGAACCGTCCGAAGGACAGCCGCTCGCGGTTTGCTCCGCGCCCGTGCCGTCGCATGACCGTCCCGAAAAAAATCACAGAACCTTTAAAATTTACAACCATGAACGACCGCGTCAAGGAAAAGGCCGAAAAGGTAAAACGGAAAATCGATGCCGGCATCGACCGGACGGCCGAAAAGATTTCGGATGTATCCGACAGCGTCCAGCAGCATGCGACGCACGTAAAACATGCCGTAAAAGAAAAAGTAGCCCGAGCGGCGGATTCCGTCAAAGAGAAGGCCCAGCACATCAGCGATTCGATGCGGGAGACGAAATAAAATCGTTCCTGCGTCCGCGCTGAAAATACGGATCGTCATCCGAAACGAATATCCGCACCGACGCGGCCGGCCTGCAAATGCCGCAGCCGGTTCGCAACGCCCCGATTCATGCCGGACAATCGCCGACATGCAGCCTATCACGAACACCGGCCGGCGCTACGAATAGCGCCGGCCGGCATTTTGAAAACGAAACGCCTCAGGCATCCGTTCCGAGTAGCCTTCGCACCGTTTTTCTCAAATCGTCCGGCGAATAAGGCTTCGAAACGACCGTATTGCATCCGGCGGCCAAAGCTTGTTCCTTCTCGCTGTAAAAGACGTGCGCCGTCACGGCGACGATCGGAACGTCGGGCGAGATCGCGCGGATTTTTTCGGTCGCCTCAATCCCGTTCATCACCGGCATCCGGATATCCATCAGGATCAGGTCGGGACGTTCGCGCACGAAGCTGAGCACCGCCTCCTGCCCGTTCGGCACCCACCGAAGCACGTATTCTTTGGACAGCGCGGCTTCGAGCAATTTGAAATTGGTTTCCACATCCTCGGCGACCAGAATCACTTTCCGCCGTCTGTCCGCCGAGCCTTCCGCATCCGTGCATACGGCCGTGGCCGAACAGCAAGGCAAACAAAGCGTAAACGTACTCCCCTCGCCGACCTGCGAACGCACCTCGATCCGTCCGCCGAGTCGCTCGGCGATGCTCCGGCAGATGGAAAGCCCCAGCCCCGTCCCCTGCACAAAATCGTTCAGCTTTTCGAAACGGTCGAAAATAAGCGGGACTTTCTCCTGCGGGATACCCCGTCCGGTATCGGTCACAAATAGTTCCAACCAATCGTTCCGCAACTTCGCTCCGAGGGTGATCCACCCCCGATCCGTATTTTTGATCGCGTTCGAAAGGAAATTGAAAAGCACCTGCGTCAACCGATTGCGGTCGGAAGAGATCCATACCGGCAGCCGCGGGCACTCTATTCTGAAACCGACTCCTTCCTTCATTTTCAGCCGGTGCACTTTCTCCACCTCCTCGAGCAATCCGGTAATTTCCACCTGCTGAAAATGGGTTTCCGCCCGTCCGGATTCGATCCGCGAGAGATCGAGAATATCGTTGATCAACTGCAGCAACAGGTTGCTGTTTTTGCGAATGATATCCAGGTATTCCTCCCTGTGCGCATCGCAGTCGTCGGCGGCGAGCAACTCCGAAAACCCGACGATCGCATTCAGCGGAGTCCGTATTTCGTGGCTCATGGTGGCCAGAAAAACCGATTTCAACCGGTCGGCCTCCACCGCTTTTTTCTTCGCGACGATCAGTTCCTCGGTGTGCCGGACGCGGTCGCCCACGTCGTGGATCAGCGCGAGCACCCTGTTCCCTTCAAACGGGGCGATCCGCGCCTGAAAATAGTGCCGTCCGTCCTTGTCCAGCGGATATTCGATCTCTTTAATCTGACCGTCCTGCAGGCACTCCCGTATATTGCGAACGAACAGATCGCTCACCTCCGGCGAATAGATCGTCCGCCCGTCCGCTCCGATCAGCTCGTTCACCGGATGGAGCAGGATCGTGCCCCGAGACATCAACACGTCGGTAATAACAAAACGGTCGTCCAGGATAAAAATAAATTCCGGCAATGCCTCGACGATTTTCCGGTTCCGCTCTTCGAGGCTCCGGATGCGGGCCTCTTTTTCGCAGCGGGAAGTGATGTTCGACGTATAGGCGATCAATTTGCGGGGACGACCCTGTTCGTCCGGCTCGCAGGAGAAAAAACAGTCTTCCAGCCAAACCGCCTGCCCCTCTCGGCCGACGCAGCGCACCCGTATCTTGGATACTTTGGTATCGGATGCCAACATGCATTCGAAAGCGTTTCTGTAAGAATCGACGTCGTCGGGATGCGCGAAACGGTAAAAATCGTCGATATCCGCGAATTCGATGCCGGCATCCCGGAGCCCCAGCACCCGGAAATAATCGTCGTCGAAACAGCAGGCTCCCGTCGGGATATCGTATTCCCACAGGGCGATCCGGTGAGCCGCCAGAACGGAAATGACGTTTCGGTATTTGTTTTCGATCGAATGATCGTGCTTTTCAGGAGGAAAAAAGCGGTCGTTTTCGTTCATGTCACACTTTTTGGATAGCAGTCCGATAGTAAAAGTATAAATAATCGCGTTCGAAGATACCTCTGCGGATATTTTTTCACCGGATTTTTCTGACCGCCATCCGAGCGTTATCGGAAACATCTCAGTAAGAATGCACTGCAAACCGAAAGCAGCCGCGACGTCCGCCAGGGCGACGACCGCTTCCCGTAAAATTCAATCTATAAATCCAACTTGACGACCGTAATGCCGGCCCCGCCGAGTTCTTCGTGCTCGTCCCGGGCGCTTTTGACCAGATCGACCGCGCGCAGGTAATTGCGAATCTCCTCTTTGAGGGCCCCGGTACCTTTGCCGTGCAAAATCCGGATTTCGGAAAAACCCAGCATGATCGCCTCGTCGACAAAATCCTGCGTAGCCTGCAGCGCTTCGGACACCCGCATACCGCGCACGTCGATCTGCTGGGTAAATTGCAGCCGGCGTTCGGCCGTACTGTAATTCGTGACCGGAACGGGCGCGGAACGTTCGTTGCGCACCGCCTTTTTATATTCGGCATTCGAGATGGGTTCCAGCCGCTCGGCGTCGAGAGTCGTCAGAATTTGCCCGAAACCGACGGTGGCCCGCTTACCGCTCACGCTAACAACCTCGCCTACGGCATCCTGCCCTTTGATCCGCACTTTAACGCCCGGCTCTACGATCCGGGGCTTTTCGGGGGGCGGCGCAGGCGTCGCACTCCCGGTCTCCGGCTTGCGGTTGCGGCGTTCGGCACGGCGCTGTTCGCGCCGGCGGATCTGCTCGATTTTCCGGTCGATCGCTTCGTCTCCGGCGGAATCCTGTTCCAGCGTCTCTTTAAATTCCTCCATTTTGCGCCGCACCTCCAACGTCTTTTCCTTATCTGCCTGCGACTCGCGGATCACCCGGATCGTATTTTCGATCTGTTTGTTCGCTTCGGCGGTAATCTGCCGCGCCTCGGCCTTCGCCTCGCGCAACAGCCGGCTGCGCTCCGCCTTCAGCGTTTCCAGCTCGGACTGATATTTTTCGGAAAGTTCGTCCACGCGCTTTTCGGCCTGACGGATTTTATCGCGCTTTTGCTCCCAGTAACGGCGGTCGCGGGCGATCTCGCGCAACTGGCGCTCGATGTTGATATGGTCGCTGCCGGCTTTTTCCGACGCGCTGCGGATGATCTCTTCCGGAAGCCCGATCTTGCGGGCGATCTCGACGGCGAACGAACTGCCCGGCTTCCCCATTTCGAGCCGGAACAACGGGCGGATGTTCTGCACGTCGAACGTCATCGCGCCGTTCTGAATGCCGCGCGCATTGCTGGCGTAGTATTTCAGATTCGAATAATGCGTGGTAATCACGCCGAAACAGTGCCGCTGTTCGAACTTCTCAAGCAGCGCCTCGGCAATCGCTCCGCCGATGATCGGCTCGGTACCCGTGCCGAACTCGTCGATCAGAATCAGCGAACGCTCCCCCGCGCTGCGGAGGATATTCTTCATATTCAGCAAGTGCGAACTGTAAGTACTCAGGTCGTTTTCAATCGACTGCTCGTCGCCGATGTCGATGAAGATATCTTTGAAAATCCCCATCTCCGAATTTTCGGAAACCGACACGAGAAACCCCTTCTGAAGCATGTATTGCAGCAGCCCGACCGTTTTCAAACAGACCGATTTGCCGCCGGCGTTCGGCCCCGAAATCACCAGGATATGCTTGTCGTCGGTCAGGGTCAGATCGAGCGGAACGATCTCCTTCCCTTCGCGCCGCAACGTCTGCGCGAGCAACGTATGCCGGGCCCGGATCAGGCGGATCGAACTGCGGTTCTCGACGATCGGCAACGTACAATCGTTGGCCAACGCGAAACGCGCCTTGGCCCGGATGAAATCCATCGTCGTCAGGAAATCGCCCGACTCGCGGATACGGGGCAGGTCGGGACGGATCGCATCGGTAAAACGGGTCAGGATACGCACGACCTCGCGGCGCTCCTCGTATTCGAGCGCCTTCAGTTCGTTGTTGAGCTCCACGACCTCGATCGGTTCGATATAGACCGTCTTGCCGGTCGCCGACTCGTCGTGGATCAGGCCTTTGATTTTCTTTTTATTGGCGGCGGCCACCGGGATCACGGCGCGCCCTTCGCGGATCGAGACCGACACGTCGCCGTCCACGATGCCCGAAGCCTGCGCCTGTCCCATGATCTGTTGCAGGCGGCGCGACACCTGGCTCTCCCGGTCGCGGATCGTCCGGCGCAGCGAGAACAGTTCCGCGGAAGCGTTGTCCCGCACCTTTCCGAACTTGTCGACGATCGAGTCGATGTGGTTGATGATCTCCGGAAAACCGTCGACCCCGCTGCACAGGGCCCTCAACTGCGGATACTGCTCGTCGGTACGGGCATTGAAAAAGGCGACCAGCCCGTGGACCATCGCCAACCCTTTGCGCAACGCCGCCAACTCGCCGACATCCAGGAAAGAGCCCTCGACGGCCCCTTTTTTCAGGAACGCGTCCATATCGACAAAGCTGCCTTCGGGCAGTCCGTTGTCCATCATCAACACCGTTCGCATCTCGAAAACCTGACCGAGACGCGCGACGACCGACTCGTAGTCGTCACTGAACGCCGCCTCAAAAAGTTTATCGACTGCGCCCTGCGTCACGCAGAGCGCCTTGACCTGGCTACGGATACGATCGAAACCGATCTTATTCTCAAAATTATCGGGATAAACCAAAACTTTCGGAAAAAAATTAATACGGTAAACGGACGCGCTATTCGTCCCGGTTGCGCCGGCCGAACACCGACACGTTGATATAACGGCTCGGGTGCGCTTTCAGATCTTCCAGCAGGGCCGACAGATTCGCCGTGGCGTCCACCAGTTCGTCATACAACGCCTGGTCGTTCAGGAACCGACCGACCGTGCCGTCTCCGTGGTTGACTTTTTCGAGCGTCGTGTTCAGCGATTCGAGCGTCGTGGTCACCTGCGCGATCATCGTCGGAATCTTCGACTTGCTTAGCGAATCGCTGAAATTCTCGACGTTGGTGACGATCCGGTCGATCTGTCCTGACTTGCCGTTCAGCGTTTTGGACAACTCGTTCAGGTTCTGCACGATCTCGCGGACGTTATTTTTCTCCCCGGCGATCACTTCGTTGAGATTGCCCGATATCGAAGCGATGTTCGTAAATGTCGCATTCAGGTTGTCCTTGTTGTCGGCCATCAGCGTATTGATATGTCCGAGCGTAATCATCAGTTGGTTGATCACGTCGTTGGCGCGCTGTTTCAGGAACTCGAACTCGCTGCCGGCCACCTCCAGGAAATCCTTGTTGATCTCCGAAAAGAGCGTATCGCCCTGTTGCAGGTATTTGGCCGACTTGCCCAGTTCCAGTTCGACGGCCTTGCCGCCCATAAGCCCGTCGCTGAAAATCCGCGCCTTGGTATCGTCCGGAATCTTGAATTTCGACTTGATCGAAAATTCCACGACCACCTTATCCGACCGTTCCGGATCGAAGCTGATATCGCTGATCGACCCCACCTTATAACCTTTGATCAGCACGGCGGCCGACGACTGCAGGCCGTTCACCTGATCGTATACGGCATAGTAATGCACCGACGACGTGAACAAATCCCGTCCCTTAAGGAAATTGATCCCCCAATACAACGCCGCGATCATCAGTATCCCGAAAAAGCCTATCTTAAATTCTCTGCTCAGTTTCAATTTCATGCCTAAAATTTTATCTGTCCGTTATTCACAATCGTTCGTTCAATCACTGCTGCCTGCGGCGCGCTTCGCCGACCGGGATCGTTTTATCGCCGTCGAATGCGACCAGGAACGCGTCCCGGATACTCTTGCGCACCTGGGTTTGCAAAGATAACGCTTCGTGGTAAGACGACGTGCCGCCGACGAAATATTTGTACGTGCCGCCGATCACGATCTCCTGCACCTCGCCGCGATAAGGCCCGAAACGGGACGAATTCTTCGGCAGTTTCTGCGGGGCCGAAGCGACTTGAACCCGGTAGACGATCTCCCCGCCGCTGTCGTCCGCGACGCTCTCCGTTGCGGCCGTTTCCGGCTCGTCCCGGGCGAAATCCGCCGCAGAATCGTTCCTCGGCTGCGAATCGTCCCCGTCGTCGTCACTCAAAACAATCCGTGTGCCACGTCCCTCGCTGCGCACCTTGTACTCGCTGAATGCGTTGAACAAACAGCGCGCATACGTCTCGCGCCCTTTGTCAGAACCGACGAACTTCTCCTCCGCGGGATTCGAAATAAACCCGAACTCCGCCAGGATGCTCGGCATCGCCGCCGACCACAGCACCAAAAAACCGGCCTGGTGCACGCCGCGGTTCTGCATTTTGGTCTGACTGGCAAACTGTTTCTGCACCATATCCGCGAACGTGCAGCTTTGCGACAAGTAAGCGGACTGGATCAGCGAAAAGATAATGAACGATTCCGGCGAGCCGGGCACGTATCCCTGGTATTTGGTCGAATAATCGTCTTCGTACGAAATCACGTCGTTCTCCTTCATCGCGACATCGAGGTTCTTGCCGGCCTTGTCGACCCCCATCACGTAAGTCGACGTGCCCGACGGCGCGGAAGATTTGTTGCTGTTGATATGGATCGAAATGAACAGATCCGCTCCGGCCTTGTTGGCGATGTTTCCCCGTTCGTTCAACGGGATCAGCACGTCGGTCTTGCGCGTATACACCACTTTGACATCGGGATATTTCTGGCCGATCATCTTTCCCAAACGGAGCGCAACGTCCAGATTGATATCTTTTTCCTTGTAAATCCGGCCGACGGCTCCCGCGTCCCGTCCGCCGTGTCCCGCATCAATTACGACGGTATTTATACCGATTTCCTTCTTTTGCGCGTTAGCAGTAATAACGACGCCGAAAAGCGAAAGAAAAACGACCGAAACCGTTAAAAACGTGAGGCTTGAAACTTTCATTACGGCAAACGTTAGAGAACTCTTTTTTTTTAACTATTTTTGCGGACGAAATTTGATAACTTTGCAAAGTTAAATTATTTGTTGGGATTTGCGGCTAAAAAAAGCGAAATATATCTTACTCCTGCTATGTCTGATCCCGTTTGGACAGCTTGTTTTCAGCCGCGAGAGGGCTTATCCGGCCTCTTCGGACGAATCCTTTTTGCAGGATACCGCAGGACGCGATTCGCTGACGGAAAACGTTGCGATCGCGCACGCGGCCGCAGACTCCGTCCCCGGACTGGATTCTTCCGCGACGCCGCAATATGCGGCGGCCGACAGTGCGGCCGTCGCCGCGCGGGATACTTCCAAGAAAGACACCGCGCAGCGCAAATCGTTCCTCGACGACGTAATTTCGGGGAAAAACCAGGATTCGCTGGTTTACGATCTTCGTAACAAAACGGTCTACATCTACGAGAAAGGCGACGTCGACTACCAGGATAAAAACCTGAAGGCGGACTTCATGAAAATCAACATGGACGACAAGATCATCTTCGCCTACGGACGCGAAGATACGACCACCAAGACGAACACCCGGCCCGAATTCACCGACGGAGGATCGACCTACCAGATGGACACGATCACCTACAACATCGCCACCGAAAAGGCCCGTATCAAAGGCGTGACGACGCAGGACGGCGAAGGCTACCTGAAAGGCTCGCGCGTCAAGAAAATGCCCGACAACACGATCAACATCGCCAACGGCAAATACACCACCTGCGACTTGGATCACCCGCACTTCTACCTGGCAATGACCAAGGCCAAGACCATTCCGGGCAAGAAGGTGATCGTCGGCCCGTCGTACCTGGTGATGGAAGACGTGCCGATCTATTTCCTCGGACTGCCGTTCGGCTTCTTTCCGACGATGAGCGGACGCCACTCCGGTTTCATCATGCCGACCTGGGGCGAGGAGGCCATAAAGGGCTTTTTCCTGCGGGACGCCGGGTACTATTTCGCATTCAACGACTACATGGACATGACCGTCCAGGGCGGTTTCTACACGCTGGGATCGTGGCAAGCGAGCCTCGCTTCGCGGTATGTCAAGCGGTACAAATACCGGGGCGGCCTGAATTTCTACTTTTCAAAAGACATCATCGGCGAACGCGACGAGCCCGACTACGTCAACATGAACAACTTCAACCTGCAATGGACGCACCAGCAGGACGCGAAGTTCCGCCCGAACTCGACCTTCTCGGCCAGCGTGAACTTTTCAACCAGCGGTTACAGCAAATACGGGGCGCAGACGATCAACGACTACCTGAACACGCAAACCAACTCCAGCATCTCCTACTCCAAATCGTGGGCCGGTACGCCGTTCTCTTTATCGACCAACATGCAGCACTCGCAGAACTCGCAGGACACGACCGTTTCGCTGAGTTTCCCGAACGTGGTTTTCAGCGTATCGCGCGTCTATCCGTTCCGGCGCAAGGAGGCCGTCGGCAAGCAGCGCTGGTACGAGAAAATTTCGTTCACCTACACGGGAACGCTCGGCAACAACGTAAAAGTCAAAGAAAGGGATCTGTTCACCGACCGGATGTTCAAGCAGATGAAGAACGGCGTCAACCACAACATTCCGATCTCCACGTCGCTGAACCTGCTCAACTACATCAACGTCAGTCCTTCGGCAAACTATCAGGAACGCTGGTACTTCCGCAAGATCGACAAGGAGTGGGACCCGGTTTCCCGGTCGGTCGTCAACGGCGATACGACCACCGGCTTCTACCGGCTGTACGATTACAGTTTCTCGGTCAGCGCCACGACCAAGCTGTACGGAACCTACCAGTTCAAAAAAACGGCTGCCGTGCAGGCGTTCCGCCACACGCTGACCCCGACGATCAGCTTCAACTACCGCCCCGATTTCGGAGCCGCCAAATACGGGTATTACAAATACGTGCAGAGCGATACGCTGGGTAACATGAGGCGCTATTCGCCGTTCGAGGAGGGTCTGTACGGGGTGCCGAGCGCGGGGCGTAGCGCGGGCATATCCTTCGGACTCACCCAAACGCTGGAAATGAAAGTGCGCAGCAACAAAGACACCTCGGGATTCCGGAAGATCAAGCTGATCGACAACTTCAGCATCACGTCGTCCTACAATTTCCTGGCCGACTCGCTGAACCTGGCTCCTTTCTCGATCAACCTGCGCACCAACCTGTTCAAAAACGTCGGACTGAACGTCAACGCGACGCTCGATCCTTATCAGATAGACGCCAACGGACGAAAGGTCAACAAGTTCATGCTGCGGAAAGGGAAACTGGGACGGCTCACGAGCGTCAGCACCTCGTTCGGCTATTCGTTCAATTCGAAAAACCGGGGATCCTCGTCGCCGGCAGCCATCAACGACATCAACAGCGGGACGACCGAAGTGCCTCCGGAATATACCGACATGTTCACGCAGCCCGGCTACAACCAAATCGACCCGTTCACCCGGCGGCAAATGATGTCGGCCACTTACTACGACTTCAGCATCCCGTGGAATTTCGGATTCAATTACAGCTTCAGCTATACGAAGCCCGGGCTTCAGGCCAATATCGTCCAAACCCTCGGCTTCAACGGCAGCGTCAACCTGACGCCCAAATGGGGAGTTACGTTCAACGGCGGTTACGACTTCGGATCGAAAAAAATCACGCCGGGAACCTTCACGCTGACCCGCGACCTGCACTGCTGGCAGATGTCGTTCAACTGGGTTCCGATCGGGTTCCGCAAGAGCTGGAGCTTCACGATCAACGTGAAGGCTTCGATGCTGAAAGACCTCAAGTACGACCGCAACAGCAGCTTCTACGACAACTTCTACGACAACTTCTACGACAATTAAACGGTCGCGGGCCGCGTTAGTTAGTACGATATTTGCAATCTCTATACTGCTTTGAAATGAAAAAAATAATTTTGTATTGTATGGCTATTCCCGTCCTGACGCTGGGAGCCTGCGGCGAAAAAAAGAATCCGCTGCTGGTGACGTCCACCGCGCCCTACGAAGCGCCGCTGTTCCCGCAAATCACAAACGAAGATTACAAACCGGCTTTCGACAAAGCGCTCGAAGAGGCCCGTGCGGACATCGACCGCATCGTGAACAATCCCGACGAACCGACCTTTGCGAATACCGTCGAAGCGCTTGCGTTCAGCGGAGAACGCCTCGACAACGTCAGCAGCGTCTTTTTCAACCTGAACGAAGCGAACACGAACGACACGATGCAGAACCTGGCGCTGGAAATCTCGCCTGTTCTGACCGAATTCAGCAACGACATCACGCTGAATCCGGCGCTTTTCGAACGGGTCAAAGCGGTCTACGCCCGACGCGACTCGCTCGCCCTGACGCCCGAACAGTCTCGCCTGCTCGAAAAGACCTACAAAGATTTCGCGCGCAACGGCGCGGCGCTGTCCGAAACGGATAAAAAGACCTACCGCGAGCTAACCGCCAAACTGTCGCAACTGACCCAGAAATTCAACCAGAACACGCTCGGCGCGACCAACGCCTTTATCCTGCACATCACCGACTCGGCGCAGGTCGCCGAACTGCCCGACCTTGTCCGCGAAGGAGCGGCGGCCGAGGCCAAAGAGCGTAACCTCGAAGGGTGGGTCGTCACGCTGCAATACCCGAGTATGTCGCCGTTTATGATGTACTCGTCGAACCGCGAGCTGAAGGAGAAGCTGTGGAAAGCGTATAACACCCGCGCGTTCGGCGGCGAGTTCGACAACTCGAAGATCGTCGAAGAGATCGCCGACACCCGGCTACAAGTGGCCCGCCTGCTCGGCTACGATACTTACGCCGACTATGTGCTCGAAGAACGGATGGCCGAAAGCGCCCCGACGGTCAACGCTTTCCTGACCGAACTGCTCGACCGGGCGATCGGCGCCGCGCATGCCGACGTAAAGAGCGTCGCCGAATATGCGGCCGCGAACGGTTTTACCGGCGAGTTGATGCCGTGGGATTTTTCCTACTATTCCGAAAAACTGAAAAACGAAAAATACAGCATCAACGAAGAGCTGACCAAGCCCTATTTCAAACTCGAAAACGTGCAGGCCGGCATTTTCGACCTGGCCGGCAGACTCTACGGAATCTCGTTCAAAGAGAACCCCGACATCCCGGTCTACCACCCGGACGTAAAGGCCTACGAAGTGCACGACGCCGACGGGAAATTCCTGGCCGTACTGTACATGGACTTCTTCCCGCGGGCCTCGAAACGCGGCGGGGCCTGGATGACCGAATTCCGCAGCCAGTCGGCGCGCGACGGGCAGGACACCCGCCCGCTGGTCTCGCTGGTTTTCAACTTCACGAAACCGACCGAGAATACCCCGTCGCTGCTGACATTCGACGAGGTCAGCACGATGCTGCACGAATTCGGACACTCGCTGCACGGCATTTTCTCGCAGGGAAACTACCCCGGCATGACCGGCACGTCGGTCTACCGCGATTTCGTCGAACTGCCGTCGCAGATTATGGAGAACTGGGCTACCGAGAAAGAGTTCCTCGACCTCTGGGCCGTACACTACCAGACCGGCGAAAAGATGCCGGCCGAGCTGATCCGGCGGATCATCGACGCCAAGAACTACCTGGCCGCCTACCAGCATATCCGCCAGGTATCGTTCGGTTTGTGCGACATGGCCTGGCACAGCATTACCGCCCCCGTGAACGAACCGGCCGACGCTTTCGAAGCGAAGGCAGTCGCCAGGGCCCAGGTGATGCCGCGGGTGGACGGACAGTGCATGTCGACCTCGTTCACGCACATCTTCGCCGGAGGCTATGCCGCCGGGTATTACAGCTACAAATGGGCCGAAGTGCTCGAAGCGGACGCGTTCTCGCTGTTCAAGGAAAAAGGCATTTTCGACCGGGAGACGGCCGCGTCGTTCCGCGAAAACATCCTGTCGAAAGGCAACTCGGAGCACCCGATGGAGCTGTACGTCCGTTTCCGCGGACATAAACCCGACACGCAGGCGCTATTCGACAAAATGGGAATCAAATAGTCCGAAACACAAACCGGGAATTGCTATGAAAAACCGACGTTACTGCCTGCTGGGATTGCTTGGAATCGGCCTGTGGGCCTCCGGATGCAACCGTGCGAAACCGCTTCCGTCCGACTATTTCGGAGGCGAATTCGTCTGCTACGACGACACGGCCCGGTTTTTCGACTGCGCGACCGGCCGTACCTATCTGCTCGACCGCAGCGGGGCGTATCCGGAAGTCATCGCAAACTACGAACAAATGCGGCCGGCCCCCCACGAGCGGGTTCACATGTTCTGCCACGCCGAGATCCGGCAAGAAGCCGACTCGTCGAACGGCCCGGTCCGGATGGTCGTCCGTGAACCTTTCGGTTTCGACCGGGCGACCCACTGCGATCCGAACGGCCTGATCGCGGGCATGTACCGTAGCAACGCGGGCGGCGGGGAAGGCAACCGGATGCTGCACCTGAGGGGCGACTACACCTATACGGTCGTCCGTTTCACCGAAACGACCGAACAGCGCGAGGACGGACGCTGGGGACTGAGCTCCGAATCGGAACTGGTACTGAACCCTCAGGAAGCCGGCCGGCCCCAGCGCCGGTTCGAGATCCTGTTCGAACCGGAAACCCTCGTAGCCAACGACGGACTCGGACAGCTTACCTATCAAAAAGTTTATCTGGACTGACCGTCCTTGCGGACAGACAAAAACGGAAGCGGAGGAAAAAAAACGACATTTCCTCCGCTTCCGTTTTGATGCCGGAACGCTAAACGTCCAGCGAATATCCGTCGCGGTACTGGTAATGCATCCGTTTAGTGGCTTCCGGATCGTTCATGAATTTCTCGACGATCGGGTTCCACACCACCGGACGCTTCAGTTCGTTGGCGATGTTGCCCAAATTGCAGACCGTGCAGGAACTATGTCCCACTTCCACCGGAACGTTCGGATCGATCCGCGAACGCATCGAGTTGATAAAGGTCTGGTAGTGCCCGACTTTCGTCTCGTAAGGCACGCTGCTGTCCTGCTGTTTCTCGGCCTTCGGCATGAATTTCGGGTCGGAAGCGAGGAATTCGCCGCGGCACACCTGGATCCAGCCGTTGTCGCCGTAAATTTTGAGTCCCTGCTTGCCTCCGTCGAACTCCTGTTCGGTAACGGTCGTTCCGTTGTCGTATTTATAAGTCAGGTGATCGTAATAGCTGTATCCGGCGGGAATAATCTCGACCGGGCCGTTGCCGTCCTTGCCCATCGCCCACTGCGCGATGTCGAACATGTGCGCGCCCCAATCGGTCATCAGGCCGCCGCCCATGCCCTGATACCAGCGCCATGCGCCCCAGAGCTGTTCGTTCTGCTCGGGATCGATCGTGATGACCGGGTTCAAATCCGAATTGTAATAAATGGTTTCGGGCAGCGGACCGAGCCACTTGTCCCAATTCAGGCCGGCCGGCACTTCCTGTTTCGGCAGCGTGTAGGGAGTCGGCGAACCGCCCACATGCACCTTGATCAGCCCGATCTTGCCGAGTTCCCCCTCGCGGCACAGGTTGGCAGCGTGGATAAATTCGGCGTCGGAACGCTGCTGGCTGCCGATTTGCAGGATGCGGCTGTACTTACGCACCGCTTTGCGAAGCTGCTGTCCTTCATAAATGGTCAGCGTCATCGGTTTTTCGAGGTAAACGTCTTTGCCGGCCTTGCAGGCGGCGATAGCGATGATCGCATGCTGGTGATCCGGCGTGGCGATCACGACCGCGTCGATATCGGGACGCGCCAGCAGCTCTTGATAATCTTCGTACAGGTCGACCTTGCATTTTTCGCCGTGATCGGCGTAGTATTTCTTCACGCGCTTATCGAAGCGGGCGCGTTTCACGTCGTAGACGTCGCAGCCGGCCACTACTTTCACCCCGTCGATGGTAATGAAACCGTTGAGCAGGTGCATCGCCTGCTGACCGAGGCCGATAAAACCGATGTTGATCGTGTCGTTGGCAGCGGTTTTTTCATTTTTTTTGCTTTTCGCAGCAGCCGCCAGCCCGGAGGGCATCAGTAACGCCCCGGCTGCGCCGAGTGCGGAAACTTTCAGAAAATCGCGGCGTGAGAATTTCGATTCAGAACTCATTTTCAGTTGGTTTAATAATTTCGGTTTTTTGTTTTTGGAAAATCATGTAGGCAAGTTACTCATTTCGCCCGGGAAAAACAAAATATTTTAAAAAAACGATTCCGTTTTGCATATCCCGCGTCCGTTCGTTATCTTTACATTTCGACAACTTAATCGAAAAACCTATGAAAACGTTTTTTTACCTACTGTTGGCACTGTGCTGCGCGGCCTGCGCGCCGAAAAAGCAACCCGTTTCGCTGATTTTCGACACGGATATGGCTCCCGACTACGACGACGTGGGCGCCATGGCCGTACTGCATGCGCTGGCCGACTCCGGCGAAGTCGATATCCTGGCCACCGTCTCGTCGAATAAACAGGAGACCACCGCGCCGTGCATCGACGTACTGAACACCTATTTCGGGCGGCCCGGGATTCCCGTCGGCGCGCCGAAAGGCGAAGGGGTCAGTATGGATACCTGGCATAAAGGGCTGAAGTGGACCGAAGAACTTCCGTCCCGTTTCCCGCATAAGGTCGAAAGCGCATCGCAGGCCGAAGACGCCGTATCGGTTTACCGGCGGGTGCTGAACGCGCAACCGGACACCAGCGTCGTCGTCGTGACGGTCGGCTTTTTCACGAACCTGAAAGACCTGCTCGAATCGGGGCCGGACGCCGACAGCCCGCTGTCCGGCAAAGAACTGGTCGCGGCCAAAGTGAAACGGCTGGTTTCGATGGCCGGGTATTTTCCGGAAGGCAAGGAGTTCAACGTGATGATGGACGCGCCGGCCAGTCAGTACGTATTCGAGAACTGGCCGACCCCGATCGTTTTGAGCGGATTCGACATCGGCGAAAAGATCATCACCGGCAAGCAGACCGCGGCCATGCCGGTCGAAGGGAGTCCGGTGCGCGAAGCCTATAAAATGTGTCTCGAACAGGATAATCCGGAAGGACGGAACAGTTGGGATCAGTCGGCCGTACTGGTCGCCGTACGCGGAGCCGAACCCTATTTCGGTCTCGAAACCGGCACGCTGACGGTCACGCCGGCCGACAGCAACGATCACTGGACGCCCGATCCGGCCGGCCGACACGCGCGGCTGCTGCCGAAAATGCCGACCGAACAGGTTACGGCTACGATCGAAGCATTGATGATGCATCAGCCCACGGTACGGAAATAACTTTCGCAAGCCGCTCCGGACGTAACTTTTGCCGAAGGAAAACGTTTTACGGAAAACAACCAACCGAATGGAAGCCATGAAAAGAATCATACTGATCCTGGGGAGCCTGTTCCTCGGATACGCGGTCTTCGCACACCCGGCGGACCGCTATTTCGACGACGACGATTACGATGACGGCGATCTGTACGAATGGGGCGTGCAAATCAACAATTACGCGGCCCCTTATTCCGACCAGTTCGTGATCTGGGCCGCACGGGAATACAATTTCCCGCGCAACGACCTACGGTACTACCTCCGCAAAGGATACTCGCCGAGCGACCTGCTGGCCGGAATCGAACTGTCGCGCCGATCGGGATATCCGTTGCGCGCCGTGATGGACTATTACCGGCGCGGCAAAGACCGCAACTGGATCAACGTTTCGCTCCATTTCGGAATCGGACGTTCGTCGGCGGACTTCCGCATCATCCTCGGCAGGTTCCGCGAATACAGTCGGTACTGGAACGCATACTACGCGCACCGTCATCCGGGACGGGTTCCGCCTCCCGTTTACCGCCACGGCTGGTCTTACTTCCGGCCCGATGCGCCGCACCGCCGGCCCGCGCCCAAACCTCCGCGCCCGGTCGTACGCCCCCCGCACCCTCCGCGTCCGCAAATGCCGGGCAACCGTCCCGCCGTTCCGCCGGGACATCCGGTTCGGCCGCAGCGGCCTTCGAGCACCGACCGGCCGCAGCGCCCCGAATACCGTCCGCGGAACCAAAAATCCATTTCCGGACGTAGCGCGCGCGACGCTTCGCGGAGAAACGACGACCGCCGCAGCGACCGAGAGAAGGATCGGACGCAAAAGGTCGATAAAAAGGAAAATAACAAAAGTTATCGCCGCTGACCCTACGCTCCGGCCGCAACATTCCGCGCCGGACGGAAAATCCGCTGGATGTCGTTGCCGGAAGGATTCTGAAACAGCACCAGGTCGAATTCGGGCACGACCGCGATGATATGGTCGAACAGATCGGCCTGGACGCTTTCGTAGGCGACCCACTCCTTGATGACCGAAAAACAGTACACCTCGACCGGAATCCCGTTCGGAGTGGGCTGTAGATGGCGCACCATGCAGGTCAGCTCGTGGTTGACGACGGCCAATTTTTTCAAGTAGAGGTTCAGGTAAGCTCGGAAAACAGTCAGGTTGGTCAGCCGGAAAAAATCGGCGCCGTTCGGGTTTTCCGCACCGTTACGGTACCGGTCGAATTCGGTCTCGCGCTGAACGACATAGTCGTGCAACAGCTCTATATCCTTATATTTTTCGGTCATTTCGGGCGTACAGAACCGGACGCTGCCCAAATCGATGTTGATCGAACGCATGATCCGCCTGCCGCCGGACTCCTGCATCCAGCGCCAGTTCTGGAACGAATCGCCGGTCAGGATGAAAGGCGGAACGGTCGTAACCGTATTGTCGAAATTCTGTATCTTGACCGTATTCAGCGTCACTTCGAGCACCGTGCCGTCCACGTTGTACTTCGGCATACTGATCCAGTCGCCCGGTCTCAACATTTTGTTGGCGGACAACATGACTCCGGCCACGAACCCCATGATCGTGTCCTTGAATATCAGCATCAGGATCGCCGCCGAAGCGCCCAACCCGGCCAGCAGCTTCAGCGGCGAACGGCCGATCAGCAGGCTGGTCACCACGATCGCCGCCAAAAAGAACAGACCGACCTGCAGGATTTGAAGCAGGCCTTTCAACGGGCGGTCGTGCAGGGTTTCTTTCTGTTCCAAAATGCCGAAAAACACCTTCAGCAGCATGTTGACGAACATGACGACCACGAAAATAACGTACAGCAAACAGATTTTCCGGAGCAGCACGGGCGTTTCGGAATGTTCCGGAAAAGCCAGCGGAATCAGGATATAGATCAATGCGACCGGAACGATGTTCGAGAACTTGCGCAGCACGTCCCGATTGAACAACAGTTCGCCCCAACGCTTCTTCGTCCGGACGATGATCCGCCTGCCGACGGCGAGAATGACGAAACGACAAATGACGTCGGCCGCCAACGCGCAAAGCAGGATCATCGCGATGATGACGAACTGATCGAGCAGATGGGCCGTCTCGGGCTCGATACCGACCTGCACGAGCAGGTTGTGCGCCCATTTAACCAGAACACTATCTTCCATAAAAACTGAAAATCAACATTTATCCGAAGTTTACGAGCAAATATTTGGCCAATGCCCGAACCGCCCGCGACAAATGCCGGAAACCGGCAAACAAACGCCCGCGCAACGTCTGCCCGCCAGGCAAAAGAATACGAAAAAACGTCCGGGGCACATTCGATTTTGAAACGAATTTTCTATATTTGCAGGAACCTGACTTCCTTAACTTAACTTTTTACTTCGCATGCACAAAAAGACGAAATGGGCAATTACCGCCCTGATTCTTGTCGTCGCGATCGGTCTGGGCACTTACCGGCTGATACGCGAAAAAAAACCGGATGCCGGTATCGACGCGCCGCCGGCCTCTTCCAGAGCCAACATACTGAACGTAAACGCGCAGATCGTCCGCGAACAGGAACTGAGCGACGGCATTTTCACAATCGCCACCCTGCTTCCGGATGAGGAAGTCGACCTGACGTTCGAAACATCCGGCAAAATCGAGCAGATCAATTTTACCGAAGGAACCGTCGTGCGCAAAGGCGATCTGCTGGCCAAAGTGAACGACAAGCCGCTTCAGGCCCAGCTATCGAAATTCGAAGCCCAATTGAAGCTGGCCGAAGATCGCGTGTACCGTCAGAGCGCACTGCTCGAAAAGGATGCCGTCAGCCAGGAAGCCTACGAACAGGCGCGCACCGAACTGGCGACCCTGAACGCCGACATCGCCCTGGTCAAAGCCAATATCGGCCTGACCGAACTGCGCGCGCCGTTCGACGGGATCATCGGGCTGCGCCACGTCAGCGAGGGGGCTTACGCTTCGCCGTCGGTAGTCGTGGCCAAACTGACCAAGACTTCTCCGCTGAAAATCGAATTTTCGGTACCCGAACAATACGCGTCCGAGATCCGTAAGGGAACGCGCGTCACTTTCCGACTGACCGGGGAACTCAAACCGTTCGAAGCCTCGGTTTACGCCATCGGTTCGAGCCTCGACGCCAACCACCTGCTTCCGGTGAGAGCGCTCTATCCGAACGCCGACCGGAAACTGATGCCCGGCCGCTTCGCCAACGTGTATGCGCAAACGCGCAAGGTACTGAACGCCATTGTCATTCCGACCGAAGCCGTCGTCCCGGAACTGGGCGTAGACAAGGTCTTCCTGTACAGGAACGGAACAGCCCAGCCGGTGCAGATCGAAACCGGACTGCGCACCGACGCTCAGGTCGAAGTGGTCAGCGGATTGCAGACGGGCGACACGCTGATTACCTCTGGAACGTTGCAGTTGCGTACCGGACTGCAAGTGAAACTCGACCGTATCGACTAATTCCGCCGCCGTATGAATATTTCAGAAATCAGTATCCGGCGGCCGGTGCTCGCCACGGTGATGACCGTGATCATCCTGCTGTTCGGCCTCATCGGGTACAATTACCTCGGCGTGCGGGAGTATCCGAGCGTCGACAACCCGATCATTTCAGTCTCGTGCTCCTACCCGGGTGCGAACGCCGACGTAATCGAGAACCAGATTACCGAGCCGCTCGAACAAAACATCAACGGCATCCCCGGCATCCGCTCGCTGTCGAGCGTCAGCAGCCAGGGATCGAGTCGCATCACGGTCGAATTCGAACTGTCGGTCGACCTCGAAACCGCCGCCAACGACGTGCGCGACAAAGTCTCGCGCGCACAACGCTACCTGCCGCGCGACTGCGATCCGCCGACCGTATCGAAAGCCGATGCGGACGCTTCGCCGATCCTGATGGTCGCCATCCGCAGCGACAAACGCTCGCTGCTGGAACTGAGCGAAATCGCCGACCTGACGGTTAAAGAACAACTTCAAACGATCAGCGACGTCAGCAGCGTTTCGATCTGGGGTGAAAAGCGCTACTCGATGCGGCTGTGGCTCGACCCGGTCAAAATGGCCGGTTTCGGCCTTACGCCGGTCGACGTGAAAAACGCCGTAGACCGCGAGAACGTCGAACTCCCGTCGGGCAGCATCGAGGGAAACACCACGGAACTGACCATTCGCACGCTCGGACTGATGCACTCCGCAGAAGAATTCAACAGTCTCATAATCAAAGAAGAGAACAACCGAATCATCCGATTCCGCGACATCGGACGGGCGGAGCTCGGCCCGCAGGACACCCGCAGCTACATGAAGATGAACGGGGTGCCGATGGTCGGCGTCGTCGTGATCCCGCAGCCCGGAGCCAACCACATCGAAATCGCCGACGCGGTCTACGAACGAATGGAACGGATGAAAAAGGATCTGCCCGAAGACGTGGAAACCAGCTACGGATTCGACAACACGAAATTCATCCGCGCCTCGATCAACGAAGTCGAAAGCACCGTATACGAAGCCTTCTTCCTGGTGATCGTCATCATTTTCCTGTTCCTGCGCGACTGGCGCGTGACGCTGGTGCCGTGCGTAGTAATCCCCGTCTCGCTGATCGGATCGTTCTTCGTGATGTACCTGGCCGGATTCTCGATCAACGTGCTGTCGATGCTGGCCGTGGTGCTGGCCGTCGGACTGGTCGTCGACGACGCGATTGTGATGACCGAAAATATCTACATCCGCATCGAACGCGGCATGAGTCCGAAGGAGGCCGGTATCGAAGGAGCTAAGGAGATCTTTTTCGCCGTCATCTCGACGACCATCACGTTGGTGGCCGTCTTTTTCCCGATCGTATTCATGGAGGGCATGACCGGCCGGCTGTTCCGGGAATTCAGCCTCGTAGTGGCCGGCGCGGTGATCATTTCGGCATTCTCGGCGCTGACTTTCACACCGATGCTGGCGACCAAGCTGTTGAAGCACCGCGACCGGCCGGGGTGGTTCTACCGCAAGACCGAACCGTTCTTCGTCGGCATGAACCGTTTTTACAGCCGCACGCTGGCGGCGTTCCTGCGCCGCAGGGTGCTCGCCTTCCCGATCGTGCTGGCGATGGTCGGCATCATCTACGTCCTGTGGAGCCGGATTCCGTCCGAGATGGCGCCGCTGGAAGACCGTTCGATGATTACGATCAATACGCGCGGACCGGAAGGCGTCACTTACGAATACATACGCGACTATACCGAGGACATCAACCGGCTGGTCGACACGCTGGTTCCCGAATCCCGGGCCGTCACGGCCCGCGTATCGAGCGGCAGCGGAAACGTGCAGATCGCGCTGAAAGACATCACCGAACGCCAACGGTCGCAGATGGATATCGCCGAACAGCTATCCAAAGCGGTCAAAAGCAAGACGATGGCCCGCGCGTTCGTGCAGCAACAATCGACTTTCGGCGGCCGACGCGGATCGATGCCGATTCAGTACGTGCTACAAGCCACCAACCTCGAAAAATTGCAGGAGGTACTGCCGGAGTTCATGGCCAGGGTCTACGACAACCCGACTTTCCAGATGGCCGACGTCAACCTGAAATTCAGCAAACCCGAAGCCCGCATTTCGATCAACCGCGACAAATCCAACCTGATGGGCGTCAGCACCCGCGACATCGCGCAGACGCTGCAATACGGGCTCAGCGGCCAGCGCATGGGGTATTTCTACATGAACGGGAAACAATACGAAATACTCGGCGAGATCAACCGGCAGCAGCGCAACAAGCCGGTCGACCTGAAATCGATCTATATCCGCAGCGACAAAGGCGAGATGATCCAGTTGGACAACCTGGTGAGCCTGGCCGAAGGCATCGCGCCGCCGCAGCTCTACCGCTACAACCGTTTCGTTTCGGCCACGATCTCCGCAGGCCTGGCCGAAGGCAAAACGATCGGTCAGGGACTCGACGAGATGGACAAAATCGCGAAAGAGGTACTAGACGACACGTTCCGCACCGCGCTGGCCGGCGACTCGAAAGAGTTCCGCGAAAGTTCGTCGAGCCTGATGTTCGCCTTCGTGCTGGCCATCGTACTGATCTACCTGATCCTCGCCGCCCAGTTCGAAAGTTTCAAAGACCCGTTCGTCATCATGCTGACCGTACCGCTGGCTGTCGCCGGAGCGCTGATATTTATGTTCGCGACCGGGCAGACGATGAATATTTTCAGCCAGATCGGGATCATCATGCTGATCGGCCTGGTCGCCAAGAACGGTATCCTGATCGTCGAATTCGCCAACCAGAAACAGGGAACGGGCGTCGCCAAGATGCAGGCCATCGAAGAAGCGGCGCTGCAACGCCTGCGCCCGATCCTGATGACCAGCGCCTCTACCATTCTCGGGCTGCTGCCGCTCGCCTTCGCCACCGGCGAGGGAGCCAACGGACGGATCACAATGGGGATCGCCGTGGTGGGCGGCATGCTGGTTTCGACGATCATGACGCTGTACATCGTCCCGGCCATATACACCTATGTCTCCACGAACCGATTAAAAAAGCAAGCATGAGAAAATACGTTTTGTCGATCGCAGCGGGATGTCTGTGCGGAATGTTGTCGGCACAGCAGACCTACACGCTGCAAACCTGCCTGCAGGAGGGACTCGAGAAGAACTACGCGATCCGCATTTCGAAAAACGAACAACAGATCGCCGCGAACAACGTGACGGCGGCCAATGCCGGCCGCCTGCCGTCGCTCGACCTGGCGGCCGGTTATTCGGGCGCCCTGAGCGAAAACCGCACCGAAAGCGCCGAAGGAGAACGCGGCAGCGTTTCCGGAGTTTACGACCAAACGGTAAACGCGGGACTCGACCTCGGCTGGACGCTTTTCGACGGATTCCGGGTGCAAACCAATTACAAGCGATTGGAGGAACTGCGCGGTCTCGGCGAAGTCAATGCGCGGATCGCTATCGAGGATTTCGTAGCGGGACTGACCGCCGAATATTACAATTACGTACAGCAGAAAATCCGGCTGAAAAATTTTCTTTACGCCGTCTCGCTGTCGAAAGAGCGGCTGCGGATCGTCGAAGCCCGCTACCGGATCGGTAACTTTTCGCGGCTCGACCTGCAACAAGCGCGCGTGGATTTCAATGCCGACAGTTCGCAGTATATCAACCAGCAGGAACTGGTGCAGGCGTCGCTGATCCGGCTGAACGAACTGATGGCGGGCCCGGACGTCAACGCTCCGCTGCAAATCTGCGACTCGCTGATCCGGGTCAACAGCCGGCTCGAAGAAGGTGAATTGCTCAAGCGGATGCTGCAAACGAACGCCTCGCTGCTCAAAGCCGACCGCAATACGGCGCTCGCCGGACTGGATCTGAAAACGCTCCAAGCGCGAAACTATCCTTACGTCAAACTGAACGCAGGATACGGTTACCAACTGAACCGCTACGGCAACAACGCCAACCGGCAGCGGCAAACCTGGGGCCCGGACGTCGGCGCGACGCTCGGCATCACGCTGTTCGACGGCAACCGACGGCGCGAACAACGCAACGCCCGCATCCAGATCGAAAACGCCGAGCTCACCCGGCAACAGCTCGAACTGTCGCTGCGGGCCGACCTGGCCGACTTCTGGCAGGCTTACCGCAACAACCTCGAACTGCTGAAACTCGAAGAGGAGAACCTCGTCGCAGCGACCGAGAACCACGAAATCGCAATGGAGCGCTACCTGCTCGGCGACCTGTCGGGCATCGAGATGCGGGAAGCCCAGAAAAGCCTGCTGGACGCCGAGGAACGCATTCTCTCGGCGCAATACAACACGAAGCTGTGCGAAATCTCGTTACAGCAGATCAGCGGAAACATTTTGTCTTATCTGGAATAACTCCGTACAATTTTTTATCTTTGTACAATAAACGAAGAACCGAATCAACCTTATGAAAAAACTTTTACTTCTCGCCGCAGCCGCAGCGCTGCTCGCCCCCCAAGCTTACGGGAAAGAGAAAAAAACTTCCGCGCCGGCCTCCACGATCAAAGTACGCAACGTGCTCGAACCGGCCGCTTACGGAGCCACCCATTTCGGCGGCTACCTGGGCGAAAAACTCGACCTGTGCATCGACAACCGGTTGATGGCCCAAGACATCGAACGGGTCGTACAGCCGTTCCGCGACAAACCGGACGGAAATTGGGGCTTCCGCTCCGAATTCTGGGGTAAATGGTACACGGCGGCCATGCAGGGCTACGGTTATGCGCCGACCGCCGAGAACCGCGCCGTGGTAGATAAAGCCGTGCAGGAACTGATCGCCACGCAGGACAAAAACGGATACATCGGTACCTATCTCGACGAGAACCACCTCGGCGAATGGGATATTTGGGGCCGTAAATACGTCATGCTCGGCCTGCTGGCCTATTACGACCAGACGCAGGACAAAAGCGTGCTCGACGCCGCCTGTAAAGTGGCCGACAACCTGATCTCAGAAACCGGTCCGGGAAGCGGGGTCAACATCGCCGCGACCGGATGGATCGGCTGGAAAGGGCTGGCCTCCTGCTCGGTATTGGAACCGATCGCGCTGCTGTACCAGAAAACCGGGGATAAACGCTACCTCGATTTCGCCGAATATATCATCAAGTCGTGGGACACGCCGAACAAGCTGACGCCGACCGGACTACGGCTGGTTCAGGAAGCCGTGTCGGGCACTCCGTTATGGAAAATGAGCGGCGCGCCGAAAGCCTACGAAATGATGTCGTGTTTCGAAGGGCTGTGCGAAATGTACCGCATTACGGGCGATCCGCTCTATTTCGAGGCCTGCCACAAGTTGATCAACACGATCATCCGCGACGAAATCATGATCGTCGGATCGGGTTCGATGGCCGAAATCTGGTGCCATGGCAAGATGCGCCAAACCGAACCGATGTATCAGGGGATGGAGACCTGCGTGACGGCAACCTGGATGAAGTTCCTGTATCAAATGTTGCGCCTGACCGGCGACAGCCGCTATGCGGACGAACTGGAAACCAGCCTTTACAACGCCCTGCTCGCCTCGATGTCGCCGAAAGGAGAATGGTGGTCGTATTACGCCGGCCTGATGGGCGAACGGGTACACAGCCACCAGCAGTTCCCGGACGTGGTGATGAGCTGCTGCGTAGCCAACGGTCCGCGCGGACTGATGATCACTCCCTCCTGGGCCGTGATGACCACCGCCGACGGCGCCGCAATCAACCTGTACGGCAAAATGAACAGCACCGTCAAGACGCCTTCCGGACAACCGCTGAAAATCAATATGGAAAGCGAATACCCGGTACAGGGGAACGTGGCGGCGACCGTGAATTTGCCCCAAAGCGAAGCCTTCGCGCTCGAACTGCGCATCCCGCAGTGGAGCAAGCGCACTGCCATCAAGATCAACGGAGAACCTTACGACGGTTACATCCTGCCGGGCACGTACGCTTCGATCGAACGCACTTGGAACGACAACGATAAGATCGAGGTCGAACTGGACATGCGCGCGCGCGTGGTCGATGCGCCGTCGGGCGTAGGCGACGCCGCCATTGTCCGCGGGCCGATCGTCCTGGCGTTCGACTCGCGGCTGATTCCGCGTCGCGACGGCGTGACCGAACCGCCGATGTACCGCTACGAATTCATGCGCGACACGGACAACTACATCGACGTTCAGTTGGTCGAAAACCCGGAAACGCCGGCGATCTGGATGACGTTCGACGTACCGTGCAAGGACGAAGCGGGCAACAAACACATCCTGCGGATGTGCGACTACACCTCGGCCGGAAATACCTGGCAGGAAGGCAATATCTTCCGCGTATGGGCGCAACAGCCGTTCGATTTCCGTCACCTGTACACGAACAACGTGGATTGGCGCGTCAACGTGACCGTAGGCGTCGGGCGTCCCGAGATTCCGGACATTTATAAGAAATAATATTTTCACCCTATGTTCGAAGCGCCTGCACGAGTCGTGCAGGCGCTTCGAACGTGAATACGGATATGACGACGATAACCCGGGCGGAAAGATGCGACCTGCAACAGATCCTGGATCTGCAATACCTCGCTTACCGAAGCGAAGCCGAATTGCTGAACGACTTCCGGATTCCCCCTTTGCTGCAAACGCTGCAAGAGCTGCGAGCGGAATTCGAAACGGGCGTCGTACTGAAAGCGACCGACGGCTGCGGCAGAATCGTCGGCTCCGTCCGCGCGCATACGGACGGTCGCACGCTGTTCATCGGCAAACTGATCGTCGGGCATCAACAACGGAGAAAAGGGATCGGCACCGAACTGCTCGGATCGATCGAAAAAGAGTATCCACCGATGCGAACTCTTCACAAGCCATAGCAGCGTTCGGAACCTGGCTCTTTATCGGCGGCTGGGCTACCGTCCTTTCCCCGAAAGAGAGGCCTATCCCGGAATGCGGCTCGTCTATCTGGAAAAATTTCCCAGGCAGGAAAACGTTCCGGCGGGCGAAATCCCGTAATTACGAAAAAAAGGAAAACGACCGACAGACTGCCGGTCGTTTTTCGTTCTTATATAAGTCGCGCCTCGCTACGAAAACAGGCGACCTACTTTTTCGGCCACCTCTTTTGCATCCGGATCGATCGGGAAGACAGCCGACGGCTTCAGGTAATGTAATTTTTTGCCCTGCATAAAGCGTTTCTCCCCACCGCCGGTAACGTTCAGCATAACGATCTTTTCCGGATCGACCTCGCCGTCGCGCACCGCCTGGATCAGCGTAGCCAGCGCCACGGCCGGAGCGGAGTAAATATCCACGCCTTCGCACTCCAGGAAAAGCTCTTTAGCGGCGCGCGCTGCTTCGTTGGTCGCAACCAGGATATCGCCGCCGGTATCGGTCAACGCATCGAAGAGCCCGCCTTTGATCCCGTAGGGCGGCTTGCGGTTCGACAGCACTTTGGCGTCGATCTCTTCGGCGTCGATACGGGCGCAGTCGTCGTTGTAAGGCAGCATTTCGCGCGAGCGGGCTTTCCATGCATTGTACATCGGCACGAACGGCGCGTTCTGCGACACCATCAGCCGCATTTTGTGATTGCCGAACCGACCGTCCTCGATCAGGCGCAGGTTGGCTTCCCAGGCGGCGATCGCTCCGGTTCCGCTGCCTACGGCTTGGAAATAGTAGTCCGGAATCCGGCCGATATGCGTTACGGCCGAAAGCACCGTGGTCGCCATCCCGTCGCGGCGAGCCACGTTCTTGGCGCCGCCTTCTGCGAAAAATTTATCGGATTGCAGGGCGAGGTTACTCAGATGGATCGCATCGAAATAGTCGCTTCCCTTCTGCGAAACGATCAGTTTCACGCAATCGTTCAGCGGCGCGTCGAACCACAGCGCGTCGATGTTGTCTTCCGGCACGCTCAGCAGCAGCGGAATACGGTTATCGGAACAGACTTTGGCAAAAGCGCGCGCCGTATTGCCGGCCGAAGCCACCACCAGCACTTTGTCCTTGTGGCTGCCGTTCAGCCTTCCGCAAACCGAATACGCCTCCGTCTCTTTGAACGAGCAGGTGGACATCCGGGCCCCGATCTCCGGGAAATAACCGTTGAACGTAATATACAGATTTTTAAGCCCAAGTTTCTGCGCAAGTCCTTTGCTCTTGTAAGTTACCGGCGCGCACGAACCGGCCAGCATCCTTTTGACCGGCAACCATTCGGCGAAACGGTAAATCCCGTGCTCCTCGCCGTGCGGATGGATTTGCTGCGATTCGTAAACGGCGCGGATCAGCGACGGATGCGAACTCTGCGTATCGTCGAGCGTCCAGCCCTCGTCTTCGAAAATCCGTTTCGTCGCGACATTCTGCAACTTATACCTGGTGGCGTTAAAATTTTCCATGTTCTTAATCGGATGAACTATCGTTTCTGCGTTTCCCGAACGACCGGGACGCTTTACAAAAGTAGGACAATTTTAAGAAACAGCCAACAGAAACGACCGGATACAGACCCCGCAACAACCACAGATACCGCAAAATACGTCTTTATACTTACGTCCGATTTCCCCTTTGCCCGACGAATGCGACCGGATCGGCCATCGCACAAAATCCGGGGAGCAGCGCTCTTTTTTTTCCGGAAGGAAAAGCCTACCTTAGTGGCGGGCAATCAAAAGACGGAGACTGACATGGGAGCAAAAACGACACTGGACCGCGACATCAGCTGGATGTATTTCAATCACCGGATTCTACAGGAAGCGCAACGGGACAATGTTCCGCTGCTGGAACGGCTGAAGTTCCTCGGCATCTATTCGAACAACCTCGACGAATTTTTCCGGGTGCGGGTCTCCACGATGAAACGGATCGTGGAATACGACAACGAACCGCAGAACCGGCCCGCATCGACCATCCGCGAGCTGCGCGAAATCACCCGGCTGACCAAGGATTATTCGCAGGAATTCGACGAAACGTTCGAAAACCTGAAGGGAAAACTGGCCTCCGAAGGCATTTTCATCGTCAACGAGCAGCAGCTCACCGATGAGCAGCAGCGCTACATCCGCACGGTGTACCGGACGGATCTGAACAGCGCCACCTATCCGTTGATCATGACGCAGGGATCGAAGCTCGACGAACTGACGGACTCAAGCATCTATCTGTCCATCAAAATGATTCGCCGAAATGCCGCAACCGGAAAACCGGTGCGCGACTTCGCGCTGATCGAACTGCCGACCCGCGAGTTCGACCGTTTCATCGTGCTGCCGTCGGACGGCGACACGACCTGCATCATCTTCCTCGACGACGTGGTGCGTTTCTGCCTGCCGTTCATCTTCGCCGGGCTGGGTTACGAATCGTTCGAAGCCTACACGCTGAAATTCACGCGCGACGCCGAGATGGCGCTGGACGGCGACATCGACGAAGGACTGGTCGAAAAAGTGGCCCGCGGCGTCAAGAACCGCAAAAAGGGGGAAGCGATCCGCTTCGTTTACGACCAGCGAATGCCCGAAGAGATGCTGCGCTATCTGAAGCGCAAATTCCGCATCGACCGCTACGACGCCTGCGTCGGCGGGTCGCGCTACCACAATATGAAAGACCTGATGGCTTTCCCGGATTGCAGCCGCAGCGATCTGAAGTTCGAAAAGCGGGTGCCCGCCCCCGTTCCGTCGATGGACAGCCTCGGCAGCGCGCTCGACGAGATCCGCCGCCGGGACGTTTTTATGCACTATCCCTACCACAGCTTTTCGAACTATATCAAGGTGCTGCGGGAAGCGGCGCTGAGCCGCGACGTGCGCAGCATCAAAACGACGGTTTACCGGCTCGCCAAAGATTCCAAAGTGGTCAAAGCGCTGATCTGCGCCGCCAAGCACGGCAAGAAAGTAACGGTCATGGTAGAACTGATGGCCCGCTTCGACGAAGCGTCGAACATCGGCTGGTCGAAAAAAATGCAGGACGCCGGCATCCAGGTGCTTTTCGGCGTCGAAGGACTGAAGGTACACTGCAAACTGACCCATATCGCCTCGACAAAAGGCAATGTCGCCTGCATCAGCACCGGCAACTTTCACGAAGGAAACGCCCGCACCTACACCGACACCGTCCTTTTTACGGCCGACAAAACGATCGTCCGGGAAGTCGACCGGGTATTCGAATTCATCCACCAGCCATACAAAACGATCGCCTTCCGGAAGCTGATCGTTTCGCCGCAAGGGATGCGCAAAAAATTGTACGCGCTGATAAACAACGAAATATTCAATGCCAAAAACGGCAAAGAAGCCTATATCTTGTGTAAAATCAACCACATCACCGACGCCAAAATCGTCCAGAAACTGTACGAAGCTTCGGCGGCCGGCGTCAGGATCCGCCTGCTGGTGCGGGGCAACTGTTCCCTGGTCGCCGGACTCGGTCCGAAAAGCGATCGCATCGAAATCCGCGGCATCATCGACCGTTACCTGGAACACGCGCGTATCCTGATCTTCTGCAACGGCGGGGACGAACAATACTATATCGGATCGGCCGACTGGATGCCGCGCAACATCGACCACCGGATCGAAGCCTACGCCCCGGTCTACGATCCGGAGATCCGACGGGAACTGAAAACGATCGTCGAATTCGGACTGGCCGACAACGTGGCGGCGCGGATCGTCGACGGCACCGGCCGAAACCGCATTTACGACAACGGGGAACCGCCGTTCCGTTCGCAACAGAAACTATACGAGCATTATCACGACCTCAGCGGAGACCTGTAACTTTTAAACTCTTTCCGAACCATGCAAAACAAAAAACTGAATTTCGCGGCGATCGACATCGGATCGAACGCCGTACGACTGCTGATCAAGAGCGTCAACGACGGCGACTCGCCCGACAAAATGACCAAAACCGTACTGCTACGCGTCCCTTTGCGGCTCGGCGAAGAGGTATTCGGCACGGGAAGCATTTCCGACGAAAAGGAGAAACAACTGCTGCGCACGGTGAAGGCTTTCCGACTGCTGATGAAAGTGTACGACGTAACGGCCTACCGCGCCTGCGCGACGTCGGCGATGCGCGACGCCTCGAACGGTATGCAGATCGCCCGGAAAGTGCATAACAAGACCGGCATCCGGTTGGAAATCATCAATGGGCTCGAAGAGGCGCGGATGGTTTACGACAGTCACATCGCCGACCTGCTCGGCCGCGAAGGGCATTACATTTATGTCGACGTCGGCGGCGGCAGCACCGAAGTCAGCGTCATCTCGAACGGGAAACTGATCGGTTCCAACTCGTACGACATCGGGACGGTACGCTCGCTGGGCGGCATGGTCAAACTCGCCGACATCGAGTCGCTGAACCGCGACCTGGCCGTACTGGCCGCCGATTATCCGGATCTGAAAATCATCGGCACGGGCGGCAACATCAACAAGCTCTACCGGCTCAAAGGCAATAAGAACGACAACCGGCTCGACGTGGCCGACCTGAAGGCCATCTACGACGAACTGAAAGCGCTGACGGTCGAAGAGCGGATCTCCGCATTCCGCCTGAACCCCGACCGGGCCGACGTCATCATCCCGGCAGCGGAAATCTTCCTGAACATCGCCGAACGGGTCCATGCGGACAGCATCTGCGTGCCGACGATCGGCATTACCGACGGCATCGCGCACGCGCTTTACATCCGTTACCTGAACGACCGGGAAGACTGACGGCAGGCTCCCGTTTTTTCGAACGGAAAAGTCCGGAACGCCACAGTACTGCGGACGGCCGCACCGGAAAAAACAGTTCCGCAATATAATTTTTCACTTCTCCAACACACGTATCAATACGCTGACAACAAAACTATTACAGCATACGTTCCGAACAAAAAACACATTTTACGCATTTCAAAAACGACCGGACTTTGTAACTAAACGAAGCTCCGGCCGTTCTACTCTCAACAAAGACGACCAAGCCGGCGTGTCGTTAAAATCAACCGAAACGTCCCGCACAAAAGCGGGCGCGCACCAAGTGTTTTAACGCTTTTGAATTGTTTAATTAAAAAACTTAATCGTCATGAAAAAAGTACTGTTATCGATCGCGGCTTTATTTACGGTAGCTACCTATGCATCCGCCCAGGAAACCGGATTCGGATTCGGCCCCAAAGTGGGCATCAACCTGTCGAACCAAACCCTGCTCGACGGAGATTACAAAACGGGCCTGACGGCCGGCGTATTCGCAGACTACCGTTTCAGCAACCTGTTCGCCCTGTCGGCAGACGTACTCTACTCGCGTCAGGGAACCAAAGGCGAAGGCGTCAAAGTGAAGACCGATAACCTGAACATACCGATCCTGGCGAACTTCTACCTCGTAAAAGGACTGGCCGTCAAAGCCGGTATCCAGCCGGGCTTTCTGCTCAAAGCCAAAAACAACGACGTCGACGTCAAGGCTGCTTACAAGAAAGCGGACGTTGCCGTACCGGTCGGCGTTTCATACTTGTTCAACTGCGGCCTGATCCTGGACGCCCGCTACAACATCGGCCTGACCAGCCTCGCCAAAGACAAGGACATCGTCACGCGCAACAGCGTATTCGCCATTACCGCCGGTTGGAGATTTTAATCGCGACCGAGACAGGCAAACGCCCGGATACGACCGGAGCGGATTTAAAAAAACAGGGCGTCTTTCTTTCGAAAGACGCCCTGTTTCTCATGTTGCTTTTCGCTAATCGTCGTAACCGGTCAGCTTGAATTTAGTATCAAATTTCAGCTCGAAACCGTTATCCAACTTGATCTCGTAACCTTTACGATCCCGTTCGATCTTCACGATTTTCTGCTTCGGATGCTTCTCGGCAACGTGCTTTTTGATCAAAACGGGAACGGTGTTAGCCGGAATAACGGCATATCCGCCGTCTACTTCCTCCCACTCTCCCTTTTTGTCGAATTTTACTTTGGTGCCGTCCTCGAACAACACCTCGTACTCTTTGCCGGTCCACTCGTTTTCCACTTTGGCGTAAGACACCGTGTTATCCGGGAAACAGGCTTTCAGAAATTGCTGCGCCTTTACCGGCAGGTTGTTCACCTCGATCGGCGTGCCGTCGTCGGCGGAAACGGTGAGTTGCATCGCGAACAGGCAGGCCAACAAAACAAACGCTTTTTTCATAGCTCCTAATTTTTTTTTTTAAATAATAATCGTTTAGACTCCCTGCAAAGGTAATACCTAAAACTTATCGGGCCGCAGTTTACGGACGAACGCCGGAGGCGCGGCCCGGCTACGCTCGGAATACGGAAAAGCAAAGACGCTTTCAATCAGCGTCTTTGCTTTACTTCGGTTCCTGTCCGGAACAATTCCGAACCCCGTAATTTTTCGAACGGATTACTGAACCTCTTGGATGATATTCCAATTGTCGATTCCGATCACCGCCTTATAAGGTTCGAAAACCGCATCCTCGGTTGACGTCCCGGCTGCCTGATAGGCATACCATACGAGTTTTCTACCCATCGGATCGTCGGGATCGTTCGGGAATTTGCGCAATCCGATCCGCAGGCCGTATTCCTCGGGATGATCGATCCAGTTATGCCACTGCATCGCGTCGATGCCGTCGAGCTTTTTCAGCTTTTTCCAGGCATAAGCGAAACCGGCGGCCTGTTCTTTAAGATACATGTCCGCATAGGTTCTCGAATTGGTTCCGTTTTCGGAGAGCCATACCGAACGCTTGATCGTCTTCTTGTACTTATTTTCCGATTTTTTGGCCCAGGCGCTCAGCACTTCGAGGTTTTTGAACGTCACCAGCTTCGTATTCATGTTGAACGAAGCCTTATTATCGTTCCAGGTTTTCGCATCGTTCAGATCCTGCGGATAAGGATGGTAAGCCACCGCCCATTGGAAGTCGCCTTCCGCCGTACCGAATTTCCTCAGCAGATCGAGCATGTCGCGGGAAGCGTAACTGTCCGAAGCGGCCTCCGTCCACGAATGCGTAAAGGAAGCGAACACCTCGGTATTCGGATCGTACTGCCGAGCGATGTTGTAGCACATTCGCATCGACTTGAGATACGTATCCGTATAAATGGTGATCGGCTTGACGCCCATGTTCGTCCAGTCGAGCCCGGCATCGACCTCGTTGTGCATGATCCAGTGGTGGATACGACCGTACGGACTGCCGGTCTGGCAATAACGGCTGGCCAGGAAATCGAGCGCGGCGGCATAACAGTTCACGCTCTCCGGATTGGTCATATTCGGCATCGTGTAGATCCCCCGCGAAGTGTAATCCGGATGCAGCAGCAGTTTTCCCACCTCCGAGCTCGAAGGAGCGACCAGGAGGATAGCGGCAACGACGATATTCCGTTTCTGGGCCGCCTGCAACGTTTTGTCATAGTTTTCCACGCTGCCTTTATCGAAATAGTAGGTTTTACCGCCGTATTCGTGCGCGATGGAATTGCCCGAAGGACTGAGCGACATCATGCCGACGAAAGAAACGTTCATCGTGATGCTGGTAATCCCCAGATCATCCAGATCGCTCTCGGGACCGCCCAAATGGTATCCGCCGAGCCCCTTTTTGCTGGCGGGTTTCGCTGCGGGCAATTGTTGCGTCGAAGCGATCTCGGTAGCGTAACGCGCATGAGACACCAATTTATCTTTCGTATCGCCGTTCTCTACGATCGCCCATTTCGAAAGGGTCCGGTCGTATTTGAACCCGTCCCGTTCGACATAGCGGTCCATTTCCTTGCTGAACGTCCCGTCGGTAAGAGCCGTTTTGAACTCGAATTTGGTCGTTTTCAGCAGATCGACGTAAGGCGGAATTTCGCAAAGGCTATAGCTGCCCGAAGCGGAACAGTTCCCTTTCACGGTAATTTTGGTCAGTCCGGCTTCCACCGAGGTTACCGACGTAGAGGACGGATACAGCGTCGACAGATAGGATTTCAGGTTGTTTTCGAACGCCGCTTCGGACTTGCTGTTCTCTTCTTCCTCTTCGGCCTCCTGTTTCTCCTGCTCGGTCATTCCGCGGAAATGAATCCCTTTTATATAGAGTTTAATCCCCGATTTGTCTCCGAAATCGACCCGCAAACAGTTACCGGCTTTCCCCCATGCGAATTTTACGAGCGATTCGCTCACGTTGGCTTTCCAGGTTTTCCAGGTCTGCGAAGCGGGAATCCCGTCCACTTTCACCGAACGGTCTTCCGACACGCCGGAAGAAGGAGTCGAGGCGAAAAACAGTTGTAAGAATGAAATTTCCTTATCGCAACGGTACTGAAAGGTAAGAATGCAGGAGTCCGCCGGATTGGTACGCTCCAACGAATTGGTGAAAATGTAGGGGTCCGTCCCGGTCATCGACATTTCGTACTCGCCGGTCGAAACTTCTTTGACGGAAATCTGATTCGCCGTCTTGGTAGCGAAGGTCAGGTATTCGGTTTTCGGAGTCGGCGTAGGATCCGGGTCGGGGGGATTAGGTCCCGGACCGGGATCGTCCCCGTTATCCTTTCCACAGGACGCCAACAGCAACGCCGCGACCATCAATGCGGGAACCGCTTTCCGGCAGACGGCAACCGAACGCTGCCAGAAAACGCCCGCGGACAAAATGCCTTTCGGTTTGAAATCGACTCGTTTCATCTTAATTAAATCAGGTTACAAAACCTCCGAAGGGAAGTTTTCAAGGTTAATTTTAAGTTAAAAATAATTCCGTAATCATTTTGCAAAGTAGGAAAAAAATCGCCGATTAACAAATTTCCGAAAATGATTTTCGGCCGAGGGCGTCAAACTTTCGACGAAAACGATCCGGCGAATCCGGACATTTCCGTCCGAAATTCGGCATTTCCATATCCGCCTCATTTTTATAACACTATGTATCAACCGAATAAACCCACACATGTAACTTATCGCCGAAATATGCGTTATTTAATAAATAAGATTATTTTACCGTACCCCGATTACCTCGGACAGAAGAAATGAATCCGTAAATATCTCCGGAGAAATTCCGCGCCCCCCGGAACAAAGATTTGCGGAGATATCTGATTAAAATTACCTTTGCGGAGAAAATCCGATAAATGTATCCGACAATTATGAAAATACGCTTATTGTTAACGCTCCTGGGCGCCGCAGCGCTGACGGTTTCCTGCATCAAGGACGAACCGCTGAACGCCGAAGCGGACATCATCGAATGCACCGTTCCGGGAGACATCGTCAAAACCGATCCCAAGATCGCCGACAACACGGTGATGATCCTGATCGTCCCGGGCTCGACGGACGTTACCCGGATGGCTCCGGAGTTCAAGCTGACTCCCGGAGCCGTCATCGAACCGGCATCGGGCACCGTCCGCGATTTCACCACTCCGAAGCTTTACAAA
>QRFC01000346.1_pt1 | contig 47975 bp, 83 predicted proteins | sample 1861061 | NCBI WGS metagenome assembly QRFC01 (sample SAMN09711282, study PRJNA482702) | Human gut metagenome, whole genome shotgun sequencing project.
CTATTCTGGGGGTCATATCCCGTTACGGGGATTTTGAACGTCAGGGTGATTAACTGCCTTGTGCATGATGCGGGCAAAATAGCGCTATCTGGAAGCAGGACACGACCCAGATAATGACCAGTTGACTTAATGCCGCCGCCATCGTAATCCATTGCGTAGCCGACTGTTGCAGCGTCATCGGTATAGCAAAGGTTTTTCACAGTATCGTTGCTGGCGTAGCCGGATGTTTTATTTCCGCCGGGCCAAGTGCGACCAAAATCCAGCAGAAGACGACACGCATCGTTAATGGCTGCATCACGGTACAGATACTCGCCGCTCGCCAGAGTGACATTTCCACGTTTCTCAAAAGGACCTGCTGTCATATCTATTACTCCGTATTAAAGCCAGCCCTTGCTGACCATGAATTGATTAATGAAAATTGCGTTTACCTCAGTGCCAATGTACAGCGCGTTAGCCTGAAGTGTCTGGCTGGGATGTAGGTTGTCCTGCCGTAATGAGGTCGGGGTGACGCCATTGGCAATGTCAGTCACATCCTGTGCGTAAGCTGGGTTGTAGTGATTTTTGAAGTTCTGCAACAGGTCAACACCGTCGATTTCGCAGTAGTTTCCTGGGTAGAGTCGTTTCAGTTCTGAGTTCAGGTACGTGATCTGCGCCTGCCCTGCTGTGCCGTTAACTTCGGTGGCTGTCGGGAATTCCGGCAACACGACAAAGCGGCGGTTTTGCCGGGTCAGTTTGTCAGTGATGGCCTTCATGTCGCTGAGTATTTGCATAATGGAAGAGGCATTATTGCGGCCAATCCATAGGATATTAATAGACTCACGGTGCTGGTCATAGCGGGTCGCCAGCGGAATATCGCCGATTTCTCTGGTGGTATATGGATATACAATCAACGGCGTCGGCCCGGTGACACTGACAGCGCTCCCCGCTTCTGCGCGGGTGAATATCATCTCGGTCCCGGTCCAGTTAATGACACCATCAACACCAGCGAGGGAGCACCGCAGGCCGTCATTCGCCGCAACATCACCAACAATCTGCAATGGGCCAGGTTGTGCTGGCGTCAGCGTCACATCGCCTGACTCGGGAATAACGCCGCCAACGGGCTGGTAGTTTTTGGTGTAAGCGCCGTTTCTCAGTGCAATTGCTACCGACGTCGCACCGGATCGCCCGAAGTTGTAGGCCGGATAGCCTGTCAGTTGGCTCAGTTTCAGGCTGAAAGAGGTATTGTTACCGATGAAGGAATGCCCCCACAGCGCGAGCGTCTTACGACCGTACTCTGAAACGGGCAGCCAGGCGTTATATGGGCACATGATCTCTCCGGCGACAGCATCTGATGATGGGGAATTGAAAACGAAATAGTCAGGTTCGTTACGAACATTTGTGAAGTCGGTGTCTGTAGCGAATACCGCCATGCTCGATGTTTCGAGGTTCAGCACCTTTAGATTATTGTCATCAACGAATGCGCGGAAGTTTCCCTCCTCTTCCTTTGGGTACACCTCACCGTCACTGGACAGCCCTTCGATAATACGGTTGTTCTCATCCAGAACACCGGATACGAGTACGCTGCCTTCAAATTCGGATGCGTCCACTAAATACGACTGATACGGCACTCCCGCGATTGTCAGGTTTTCAACATCAATAGCATTGGCTAGTAAAGCCCCCAACGTCACGTTTTTAAAGTATGCCCGGTCGCCAATCCACCCCATCATCCAGCGCAGATTTTCAGACACTAATGCGCTGTCAAATCGCGCTCCCGCGTACTCATCTGAATCGAGATAGTCAACGTTATCGACACTTTTGACCGGAACGCCGTTGATAGTGACCTGCCCCGCCTCAATCTCTTCGACATCCGCCTTCTCGGCGGTCAAATTCCCCGTTACGACAAGATTTTTTAACCACAGAACATCAGCTACCCACTTCCATAACCAACGCCCGGCACTGTCCATTCCGGCAGAATCGGCGCCAGAACCCTCATACTCATCATCTGAAACGTAGGAGACTAGTTTCAGCAGGTTTATAAGCGGCTCTATTGATTCCTGGGACGGCATTTTGCGCCCTGTGGCTTCCAGCGTTCCACCGTTGTTGATGTACTCGTCTGCCAGCGAGCTACCATCTGCGCTGCGGACGTAGGTTGTGGAGCCGACGGGGATATTCGCTATATCTGCCTGTGCTGCTGCCAGAGTCATGTACTGCTTACCAAGAGGAATGAGGTTTTTCCTCACGCCATCAATTGTGTATCTTTGGACACCGAATCTGTCGCTGTACTTCTCGCTATCTGAATTTATAATCTGATCAACTTTTTCGCAGTTGAATCTGAAGTCATTTAGGTCATTCGACGGGACTGGCTTGTTAGTTGGGGTAGTAGCCATCGGCTGCAATCTCCGTAATCATTAATCGCCCTATTGTATCATGCAACGGGATTGGTGTAGGCGTACATAGCGTCATTGTACTCAGTTACTGTAAGAGACACTGTGCCATCTGTGCCCGGAGTTTTCTGGCTAACTGTCCATAACGTCGAATCAAGTTCAACCTCTGTAGAGATGGCATATCTTGATTCTGACTGAACATTAACACCATCGAAAATATTTAACGCGAAATCGGATGGCAATGCGCACTCGAATGTGTTCAACCCGGTAACAGTGCAAGCCAGACGTTCTGAAACATTCCCATTGGCGCCAGTAATAACTACAAACAGGCCGCTTCCTGCTGTGAGTTGCTCACTGGTGGTAAATACGTTTCCAGACCTTGAGCGGATAACTCCTGTTTGTTGTACTGAATCATAAATGTCAACAACGGAAATCATATCGCCAACGTTCACCCACTCGCCATCAGCAAGCGCTTTTATCTCCATTCCGCGACGTGAGTACATCAGACGATTGCACTCAAGCATGGCTCGGTCTGTCGCCTGATACAGGTTTCGAACATAAAGCATGTCGAACTTTTTTGGCTTTGTTGGCTCTCCCGGCTCTATGCCGGATGCGCCAACTTTATAATAAATATATGCCTGTTTGTTAGTGTTTGGGTCTCGGTACTGAACACTTACACCATCATATGAGCCAGGCAAAGTCATGTCATAAGACATTTTATAACCATCTGCCTGTGTGTTCCTGGTATTGAACACTGTTTCAGGCGTTGATTTTTGTTCATCTCTTGAAAAAGATAAAACGCCATCATCCCAAAACACAGTCACGCGAGCCGCATCGCAGATGGTCTGAATTCGCTCACCAATAGATTTATCCTCATCGTCAAAGGTGTAATCAAAATACCCAAGGCGCGCATCAGGCAGTACGTCGGCTATCTCATAAAGTCTGGCAATGTCAATGGTGCTTTCAGGTTGACCGGCAGTGATTAGCCAGTTATGCAGCACTGAATCTGCAAAACTTCTTGATGGCGTTAATGTGTAATCTACCTCTCCAGTCGCTCTGTTATATCCAATCGTCCAGCGGGTGATCAGCGCATTATATTTGCGCTCAGATACCGATGTTGGCTGGAGGGTGGCCTTCACTGTCACTTTAACCAGAGTGTCATCTGGATAAACCACGTTTTCACGGATATTGATGGCATGCGCTGCCTGCAACGTTACGCGGTTGCCAGAGTTTGAGTTGTTTGTCCTTTCAATGCTGATGGCATATTTAGCCAGACCATAAGTAGGCGTTAACTTATACGTGCGGTAATAGGTTTTTGTTGTCTGATTGAATGGGTTGTCAATGCTGTCTGCGAGCTGTTCCTCAGTGCCGGAGATAGCATCCCCATTATCATCGACAGCCCATACCTTGATCAGATAATCGGCCGTGCCGCTGGTAGGCCCAAGCTCCGACTGAACGTGAACCCATACCTGCGTTGATTCCACGGCTCCAACATATGGGCCAACAACAAGCGCCTCATTATCCACAATCTGGAAATAAGTGTTATTGATGGTTGCGCCGCTCAGGTTGCCAAGATTTGCGCCTGTCAGGTTATTAAAGGTGAAGTTATAAAAATACTGAATATCAGGAGCGACCCCTGTTTCGGTTTCCTCAGCTGAGATGATATTGCCACTGAGTTCAATGTTTTTTGTTACATGGCCAGATGTTGTATTGTAAGTAATATTTATTGTTAATGTTACTGAATGAGGAAGAGATAGCCCCATGAAGTAATCGAAATCAGTGTTTTTTGGTATGACCATCAACAGCTGGCCGCCAGCATAATTTCCACTGGTAACAGATGTCGTGGTTGCCGTCTCTATCGGGGTATCTTCTGATTCGTTCAGCCCTGGAACCTCCTGACCATCAAGCCCGTCGAACTGGTAAGGCTCTATGATTTGCCCGATCACATCGCCTGGATTGTAGATGACATGAGTGGCGCCGGGCAGAGAACCAAGATTAGTTTCCGCATAGCGAACCGATGAAATGGTGTATTTCCCAAGGCCAAAGTTCATGAACTCGGTGACATACTTCAGATCGTCAATGTATTCAAAAAGCGATTCCTGAATCAGGTCAGGGAATGCCCTTATCTGTCCGAAGTTGTCAGGTCTTGCCTCTCCATTTCGCGCAATATTGGTTTGCGATTTCAGGCTGTTATTGGGTGATTCAACCGTCGAACCAGTGCTGGTTGATGGCGTTGATGCTTTTGGCAGCAGGAAAGAAAGAACCTTAGTTACAGGCTTGAGTATCGCGCTGATAAGGTCGCCAATGGCGCCGCGAGGCTGGCAGTAAATGTTAACAATATCGTTTTGTTTTAACGATATCGAAAGCTCATCATCAGGGCCAAACATGTGGCCATTCAGCGCAATCCTGATATCAGATGGAAGGCCGGAATTCTCCAGCCACCTCCACAGATTAGTGCCAGCAGGAACATTACCCGTCTCTTTTGGAACACCTGGCATCTTCTGAATGTGAATAACCGGCATAAGTCAGGAACCTTAATTTTGTTGATAATTTTTCGAGTGTTTTAAGGCGGTCTGTCTTGACTGCCGTTTTCTCTCGCGCATGCAGTATTTTATCACGCCCCCACCACAGCGCGACATGTACCGGATGACTCCCGCGATAGGCCACCACCACATCGCCAGTTTTGGGATGGTCGGTGTCTTTCCAGAATGAAACTTCTCCATTGAAACAAGTGACAAAATCGCCGCCACTTGAATATGAGTCATCATTATGAACATTGATATGCATACAAAGACGATAGAACAGCACTACCAGACCCCAGCAGTCCACTGCATCAACGTGACAACACCTGTCGACGTATGGTTTACCAGTCATCATTCTTTCAAAATCGTCAAACGGTACGCAGTCCGGGGAATTCTGTGATGTCATAAAGTTTTGCCACGTTGCCATTGATTGGGTTTTTTATGGAGATGGAGACAGTTACATCGGACTGATCAAGCGTCACATCGTTCACATAAAGCGTATATGGTTTTAATGGTGTGTCTTTATCAGTCTCGTCAAAGCGCTGGTATAACGCAGTGATAGGCTCAATGCGTCCAGAACCTGACCATAACTTTAAATATTGCTTAAAGTCATTAGCCAGCCTTGCAAACTTCAGCGTGGCATTGATTACCGGTGTGTTCGATTGCTGACTTCTGGTTACATCCATGCGCACTGGCTGGTAGGTATGGCCGCCAAGAACAACATCAGAGAACTCGTTGCCAACCAGCCGGACGTAACCAAATGAAGAGTGATAAAAGGTTATGGTGTCATACAGCTTCCAGTTTGGCCTTTTTGACTGGTATTCACGCAATGTTGGCATTATGGATACTCCGGCAAATCTCTGTTAACGACTTCATCAAGCCATGAAAACCATCTCTCATCAAGCTCAACGAGAACATCATCAAATTCATCCATAGAGTTATTGAGAGTTTTACAGATGACATTTCCAGTCCATGTAACGATGCCGCCATTGATGCTTGTCTGCACGGGGTAATCAGTAAAGTGCAAAGTCTGATTCTGTAATCCGCTGCCACCAAGGTCGATATCCATCGTGAACCATTCATTGCAATGGTTGAGGTAGTTTGGGCTTCTCAGCCATTGGAGAAATGCCCTTTCCTGCCTGAGAGTAAGGACCCACGTAAGGCTCCATGTTACTGCAACATCGGTAGTTAATTTTTGAAAAATCGGCGCCCCAACCGCAGGCTGATCGCTACGGAATGGGGTTTGAGTCGTCATATTCTTGCTGGCACGCTGAGCAAGCGGTAGCCATGATGGATAAGCTATAGCCATTATTCTGTTGCCCTTCTGGTTGCAGTGGTATGGCTGGTAATAGCGTTTGATATCGGCCCGCCAGCCTCGATATCTGCCACAATCGTCTCAATTGTAACAGACCCATCGCCATTATCTCTTGCGGTTGATGATGTAGTTGCTCCACTGCTAGTATTGGTTACGTTATTATAAATAACGATACCACTGCCACCGCCGGTAAGGTCTTTATTGCTGATAACCTTACCTGAATCTCCGGGAATCATATACTGCTTTCCTGTGCTTGCCTGGAATATTTCAGGGAGGTTATTCTCACCTACCTGATACATTGAGCCAGCCTGCGCAGGCCCACCATTCTTCAGCGCTCCGGCAATCGACATGGCTTTAGCCACACCAACGGTGGAAACAATGCCAGCCTGTGCAGGGATTGCGTTCGCACCAGCTGTAGCAAGTGAGGTCATTGCTGCTGCTGGAGCCATAGCCGCTGCGATTAGCTGGGCCTGAGTCGCTGCCATCGCTGAGGCTGCGGTCATCCCAACCTGACCCATAATCACCGATTTAAGCCACTCCACGCCCATCTGAACGAATGAGTTAATCACAGCGTTCAACACGGTGCTGCCGATTGACTGTAGCGCCTCGCTAACAGACATTGATCCCGTCAGAACGCCAGTTAAGGCATTGCTTGCGGTTTGCCCAAAAGCATCAAATGCTGCGGCCGCCGCTTGTGTGGCTGCGTTCTGCTGGCTCCATTCCTGCCACATAGCATCAAGGCGCTGCTGTCGGTATTGCTCCTCAATTGCTGCTCTGGCCTGCTCAACATCCGCTATCTTTTGCGGGTAAGCTACCGCGTAAGCATTGAGCGCTGCTAAATCCTTCTGGTAATTTGTTTCAACGGCAAACATTGGGGATGTCTGCGATTTTAATGCAGCGAATCCCTTGACAGCTTCTACCCTTTGTTTCTCTGCCTCTGCCTGAGCCTTGAGTGCGTTGGCATTATCCCATGCCTTGGCCGCATATTGCCCGGCAAGGTTAATTTGCTCCTGAGTGGCTCCCTTACCAAGGGATTGCTGAGCAGCCAGTATTGACTGTTCGCGGCTAAGCTCTCTTGTACTTTCAGCGGTAAGCAATGACTTCTGGCGAAGCTGCTCAAGTTTATTGGCGATATTCTCCTGCTCTGTGGCTGCCTTGTTGGCCGCTGACTGAGAATCATTTTGCGCTTTCTCTCTTGCTTTCTCAGCCTCATTTAAATCATATATCTGCCCTGCAAGCTCACCAGCTCTGGCTATCTGATTGGGGTTATCAGTTACCTTTTGAGCCTCCAGTCGTGCTTTTGTTACCGCCCTTTGTCTTTCGTCCTGTATTTTTAAAAGCTGATTCTGCTCCTCAAGACTGAGAATCATCTTATCAGCTTCTTTTGTTGGGGCTGACACCTGCAAAGATTTGGGGTTGAAGTTTTGCCCGGCTTGGTTAGCTCGATTTATCTCATCAGCAGTCAAGCCAAATGCTCTTGCCACCGCTCCTTGCACCCTCTCAAGAGTCGAGCCTTTCTCAATCAGGCCATCATGCACACCCATTGATGTGAGCATATTGTTTGTTAGGGTTCTGCTTGCTTCTGCTGCCGTGTCCTGAGTTCTTGCTAGTTTATCCTGGGCGTCAGCTAAATCTCTTGATGCTTTATTTAATTTATTGAGTACTGATTCCTGGTCTGAAGCAAATTGCGACCCTTGACCAAGAGATTCTGCCACCTCTTGCGCGGCAGGAGTGAAGCTGAGATACCTATCACGAAGTGTGTCAACTTCACTTTGCAGATTTCTCACAACATCCTTTTGCGCCGAAATTGAAATATTGGCGTCAGCTATCGCCCCCCTGAGTTGGGTATTATTCATCGCCTTCATTGAGGCGTTTACTTTGTCCAGACTATCGGCAAAGCGGATTGCTTCTTCTTTGGCTTGCTGTGCTTTCTGCCAAAAGTAAAATATTGCCCCCGCCGCTAACATCGCCGCGCCTGCTGGGCCGCCTATCAATGAAAGCGCACCTCTGGCAAGTCCAATCCCTACTGATGCAGCGCTTGCCGCGGATGCCGCTCGCGCTGATGCGGCAGCCTGTGAGTTTTCAGCCTGAGCAAGCGATAGTGACGCGGCACTAGCTCTTGATTTTGCCGCAACCAAAGCATCAAGAGCCAGCGCCTCGGCTGCACTTCCTTTTGCTACGTTATATTCGGCCTGAGCAAGCGACAGAGATGATAGCGCCGCCTCTTTATCAGCTAAAGCCTTCCTCTGCGCGGAATTTGCAGCCACAAGTGCTGATTGTGCCTGCTGGTTCTCAGCTATTAATTGCTGTCTTGATGCTGCTATATCTGATATTTTCGCGGCAGTGGACATTGCCAGCGCGCCAACATAACGGCTCCCCATTACGCCAGCTACAATGGTTAGCGCTGTACCGAGAGCCTGAATGTTTTCACTGGCCAGTATCACTGAGTCGCTAAAGATTTTTACGCCTGTTTTTACCGTTGCGTTTTCCCCAAAGAATCTTGCAACGTTATTTCCGGCTATCTCCAGAGACTGGCTGATGGTAGAAGTTGTTTTGGCGAACTCTCTCCCAATACTGTCTCCCTGCGAAAGAAGGCCATTAACTATAACATCAGTTGTCAGCTTCCCTTGCGCAGCCATATTTCTAAGCTCACCGATACCAACGCCCAGAGAGTCGGCAAGAGCTATCATGAGCCGGTTGCCCTGCTCGTTTACTGAGTTGAACTCATCTCCTCGAAGGGCGCCAGATGCCATGCCTTGTGCAAGCTGTATAATTGCGTTGCTCGCCTCCTCAGCTGACGCGCCGGATACAACAAAACCCTGATTGATTATTGTTGTCAGCCTTGTCAGGTCTTCCACGCTTGCACCATAGCTTCTGGTAGACCTCTCAAGTCTGGCGTACAAGGTGGCCGTTGCGTCAAGTCCTGAGCGTGTTTTCTGCGCGATATCAAAAACACGATTAGTTACATCGGCAAGGGTTTCAAACGGCGGAACCGAATCTCTCACGGCGTTAGAGAGTTTGTTACTCATATCCTGCCACGCCTGAGCGTAGGCGCCAACCTGTTGCACGGAAAGTGCTGCAAGCAAGCCTTTTGCGACACCAGTGAGGCTCGACATGGTTCCTTCCATTGAGCTTATAGAGCGCTCCGTCCTGTTTACACTGGCCTCGAGCCGTCCCATGTTCCCACTGAGGTCATTTAGCATCGACTCTATTTCACGACTTCCAGCTGCTAACTGAGATGTGTCAATGCCAACCTCATAGACAATGCCGCCAACTTCTTCTGCCATTATTTTGCTCCTTTGCTTTTAGCGGCCTTTCTGGCGGCTTTTTCTTTCAGTTTCTGTTTATTCAGCTTGGCCCGCTCATAAGACGCATCATACTGCTCGCGCGTCATGCCTTCCGGTTCCGGGTATTTTGATTTTATCATCTGCTGATACTCGGTCATGGTCAGGTCTTCGGCTTCCTCACGGGTGATTCCGAAATGGGTGCGAGCTGAGATGATGTAATCCGACATTCTCAGCTCACTGGTTGTGCGCTTTTGGTTTTCCGAGCGCTGAGGAACCTTGAGCGGAGACTTGCCGATGATGCCATGCTCCATCAGGTTTCGAGCAATAATAATAATGTCATTTACGGGCATTCTTCCGGTGACGTACTTCACACCGCGTGGCGTTGCCTTCCATGACCCAATGAGCACAGAAATATCATCATCGCAACAGGACTGCATGATTAGACAGGCGGCACTGAGCACTTTCTTACCATAGGCAGGGCGTGACAGGATTTTTGCTACCTGAATCTGCGCGCCATATGGCATTGACTGAATTGCTCCGAGTATGGCCGCGTATTCATAGCCATTAAGCGTAGCGTACAGCTCGACAATCTCTTTCGGTGAGCCAAGCTCGTTCATCGCCGCAAATGATGGTTTGAAGAAAAAAGACTTGTCAGCCAGGGAGATGCGCATCTCTCCGATTTCAGTTAGCGGTGTGCGTTGTCTCATGATGGAATCCTGTTTTCACAATGACGTAATTATACCATTGACAGGGGATGCAAAGCTGACGTAGATTGAAAGCATAAGGTGATTGAGGGTTTGATATATGAACGAGAATGATGCTGATTTGAGATTTTACATCGACCTGTATGTTGATTGCGGGTTTACCTATGATGAGGCCGAGTTGATGGCGAAAAAATTACTTGCAATGGTAGGGGTGACATTCGATGAAGATAACTGATTGGTCAGATATTTTTTATTATTGCGATGGGGCTATTTACTGGAAGATAAGAACCTCAAACAGAGTGAAAATCGGAAGCGAGGTGAAGGCGGTAGGAGGTAATGGATATAAGATTGTTGGAATATATGGCGTCAAGTATCTTGTTCATCGCATCATCTGGGAAATGCATAATGGGAAAATTCCTGACGGAATGCAGATTGATCATATAGACCACAACAAAACAAACAATAAGATAGATAACCTCAGGCTTGTCACTCCAAAAGAGAATAATCACAACATGAAGTTCAGGGTAACAAACAAATCAGGTGTTACTGGTGTTTCATGGGATAAACAACATAAAAAATGGGCCTCAAACATAAAAGTTGATGGTGTAAAGATTCATCTTGGATTGTTTTCTGATTTAAATATGGCCGCTGAAGCAAGGAGAAAGGCGGAAGTTAAATATAATTTTCATGAGAACCATGGTAAATGATGATGGATAACGAAAACCGCTACACCTGTGAGCAGTATCTCGATGCACTGGTAACACTGGAATTATCCGCAAAATTTGCCATGGTCGAGCGTCGCCCGGTAAATGGCAGCATCAAAGCGTGCTGGCAGGCTATCAGGCCGCGAGTGACCAATGAACTTAACAGGAAGATTTTCGACGGCGTGAGCCGCCAGGCTATGCCACATGGTGCGCTGTGCATGTTGCGCCGACAGCTTGATGAGTGTGTATGATGGTGATCTGGTCGATGTTTGACGGCTCCGGGATTATGGTTAAGCCGTGGGCCGATGCAGGGCATGAATGCTACTGCTTTAATTATGATGGTGCGAATCATGGCGGATACGAGTCAATTCGTGTTAAGCACAGCAATATCCACTATATAAATATCTGGATTGATGATCTGTTTAATGGCGCCGTGCGGATCATGGGCGTTCCGGCTCCAGGTATCATCTTTGCCTTCCCTGACTGCACCGAATTCGCCGCATCCGGTGCAAAGCATGGCCATAATGGGGTGGCATCGCTGCATAGCGCCCGCCTTGTTGAGCGAATCGCCGGGAGTTACGGAATTCCCTGGATGGTAGAAAATCCAGTGGGCAAGATGTCAACACTATGGCGCAAGCCGGATTACTACTTTGACCCGTACGAGTATGGCGGTTACATGGACGGCAGCGAGGAAAGTTTTCACCAGAAGATGCCAGCTTATGACGGGTACACAAAAAAGACCTGCATTTGGGCTGGCGGAGGGTTTGTAATGCCAGAGAAAAAGCCGGGTCCGATAAATATTGGAATGTTCTGGGGATGGAGATGGTTGGGCGGCAAATCTCAGCGCACCAAGCAACTTCGCTCACTAACGCCGCGTGGATTTGCCAGAGCAGTATATGAGGCTAATCATGAACGTTGAATTATGAAGAATAAACCCCCTTTCGGGGGTTTTGTTTTATGCGGTGACGGTGACAACGCACTTGGTCGAGTCAACGTAATCCGGGTTGGTCGCCGAATCAGTCACGCGGCAGAAGTACGTGCCAGCATCGCCAGTGGAGGCGCTCGCCTTGGTATACGTGGCAGAGGTTGCACCACTAATCGGCGACGTGCCTTTGTACCACTGATAAGAGTACGGCTCAACGCCGCCATCTGCGACAACCGGGCCAATCGTCAGAGCTGAGCCGCTAGCAACGCTAAGGGTCGCGGAGATATCAGTGGTCAGTGCCAGGTCTTCGATACTTGACACGTCAACGGTAGAGCCATCATACGGCTTGAATTCGACCGAGCCAGTGATGATGTCGTTGGTGCCACCATCATAGCTCAGCGCAGTGATGTTGCAGTAGGCCACGACAACGGTGTTACCAGTGGTCTGGCGAACCCACAGCGACGGCTGACGACGCGCCTTAACTTCTGTGACAAAATATTTGATGAGGTTATGCACACCGTACTCATCAGCCTTGTCAGCCTTGCGTACTTCGAAGTCGCCGGAAATGGTCAGGTCGGCAGTCGTTACCAGAGTAGCAACAAAGCCATCACCATCATCGGCCTCGGAGGTGGTGGTACTCGGACTGAAGTCGACACCTTTCGAGGTCATCGGGGCGAAAAACTTCCAGTCTTCCTCTGCTGGCACAGCATCCCAGCAGCCATCAGCCAGCTCGATGAGCGACTGGCGACCTGTGATGATGCCGTTATCATTTGCACAAATAGCCATGTTTAGAATCCTCTGTGTTTAGCCAAACAATCGCATTATATCATGTTGACAGGTTTTGATTGGTGGTGTAGATTAAATGGCAGACACAACAGGTAAGAGCATTAAAGAACTTGCAAAGAGCTTAACGGTCTGCGAAAGCGTTTCCTAGTGGCACAACTGGCAGGTACAACTGAGTGCTCTTTCCGTTGTGGTAATGCGGCTATGCGCACGCGGCAAGGTAAAAATAACTCCTTTTGGGTATGCCTGCTGGATTTACCGACCAGCAACATGGAGGCACCATGGCCACAACAATAAAATGCTGGATAATCGGATGATTACAGGTTCGAATCCTGTCGCTGGAACAACAACTACAAACTAAATGTAGAGGGTAATATGCCATTATTTCCACCAAGCTCTGATTGGTATAAAAAGCAACGGCTTATGAAGTCAATTAGCCATATAGCAAACCCGCATAAAAGAAAGTCCATGCTAAACACAAAATCACTGTGGATGAAGGTTAAATAGGCCGGTCAGCGGCCTTTTTTATTCACCAAAAACAACCCTCAGCAACAACTCATAAACCGGCCTCTTCTCTGTCGTAAGCGTAGGGCGACCAAGCGGCGCCTGCAACTGAATCATGCCAATGCAACTATCAACTGGATGTTCTTTGATATATGAGATGACATCAAGCGCTTTTGCTTTTGTCTCCTCGATGTTGTACTGACCCTGCTGTCCGACAACATAGAGCGAGAAATAATAATCTCCGCCGAGTCCTTTGCTTACGCTCGTGCCGCCATTGGATTGCAGCACCATGAAGCGCTCTGTACCAACTTCGGTATCGTTCCAGAACTCAAGCTGAGAAGTCCATCCATCATAAAGACCGGCATCACTAAGGTACTGGTCAACAAGCTCAAGCATATCTCTCATTTTAATGTCATCTCTTTTTTAATTACCTGATCGACAAGCTCGCGTGTATTCTCGCCAGCCTTGAGAAGAAATTTAGGCTCTCCGCTCGGGTCCCAATAGTTTCCCTGCAACGAACCACCACCAAACTCCCTGACCTGCTGCGGCCCGAATTCAGAGCGGTTACTTGTCTTACCAAAGTGTGCGCGCGGCTGCCCCTTTAGTGTACCCGGTGCATTGTGCACATACAGGGCATATTTTGCTGTATATCCTATCTTCCCGGTTATACGAGTTCCGTTCACCTCAACAGTGTCATATTGGCTGTTTATGAGGTTGGAGGTATCGACGGGCGTCATGCTGGCTGCTTCAGTGCGGATAATAAAGTTGGCGCTTTTTATGGCCCGCACAGCCTTTTCACCAGTAATCTCGCCGACTATCTGTTGAGTGCGCTTAATCGCCTGCTGGATACCTCGCATTTTGGCGGCCATACATCACCCCGTTACCAGCGCAAAATCAGGCAGGTCACTGCGGTTTAACGTGTTGCCGTAATTCACGACGTTTCTAATCTGGTCAGCTCCTGCTGCCAGCGGGTCAGCACTGGTAATGGTACCATGCATGATGAAGTCGCCAACAGACGCATTCTGGTATTCCGTCCAGAATGTATTTTTCTGTGCGATCTCATTGCCAGCAGTGCCGGTGGTCAGATTTTTATCGAAGCCATAATCACACATAATGGCCTCTGGCGCGGCAAATGTTGGCTTGCCATACTTATCCTTGCCAGTAAGCCGCCAGATTGTGCATGGCTGCGTATAAGTCCACCTGGCTATTGCTGACATGGCGCCACCTCAAGAGTGTAAATCCAGCGCGGAACAGGAAGGCGCAGCAATACCAGAATAACCAGCAGCGGAATGCTCCATTTACGGATTGCGATATTTACAGTTAATGTTGACGTTTTCATCTGCACTTGCTCCCGGTGACAACCCGAAACCACGGCTTTGCTGCCCCATCAGGCTCTTCCACAAGGTCGCCTGTGCAGTCTGCCGTATCGAGTAGTTTCATCTGATTGTAAAGGGCCATCCACGGCTTGCTGCCATAGCCAAATGACTGCGACGCACCAGATGGCGCCCGGTGGCTGGTGATGTATCTCCCTGCGGTATTTGAGGCAATCAGGATAGATGCCCATAGCAGAATTGCATCCTGCCTGCATGTGTCTTCAGGGTAATTAAGCTCAAGACACTCTGTGATGCTCGCCACCAGGCACAGGATGCCCGTTGCGTCTGCTGTGGTGATAGTTACGCCTCTTGACGCCATGGCGGCGACAAGTTCACTTGCTGTCGGTGCTGCCATTCTTTTTGCTCTCCCGAATCTTCCACCACATCTCGAAAAGGTTTTTTGCCACCAGTGATAGCGCGCCAAGTATAGAGGCTACCGCTGCCCACTCGGTAATCGAATGGGGGATCATTGAGGCAATGTATGATTGCGCTACCGGCGTTTGCTCCGCCACCTTCAGGCCAAGGCCCGTGCCGATGGATGTATAACCTGCTTTGTCGATTACCTGGCCGACAGTGCCACTAATTATCTGGTTTGCGGCGTGCTGAAGCGCGTCTCTCATTAATTATTCTCCGAATGATGAACTTCCAGCATCTGTACACCTGAACCAGCGAAAACGCCATGACGATAACGCCGATTGCTATATCCAATTTCGCCGCCTTACGTTTTTCAGGACGGAACAGCGCGGGGTGAGTGTTGTTGGTTTAATTTTATCATAAAGTGTTGACGTAGATTGAGGGTGCCGCTATAGTGGTGACGTAGAAACAACAATAAATGTTAGAGGTGATGAAGATGAAAGGTTTTAAAGGTACGCCGGGACCGTGGTTTTGGCAAGGCGGTGTGTTATGTAACAAGGATTTTATTATTGGGGGTCTCGGGCACAACTTCAACAATCAGGCCAACAAGAATCTAATCACAGCTGCGCCGGAACTATTAGAAGCGTTACAGTTAATAATGAACGGTGATTTCTATATGCCAAAAGAATCTGCTGATGTTGCAAGATTGGCCATCGCCAAAGCAATCGGAGAATCCCAATGATCCGCCACGAAATCCGTAAAGAAGACCTGAAAGAATGGCGTAAGTTCAAAATAAATCTTGCGTTAATCGTTATCGGATTCGCCATTGCCAGCGCAATCTGTTTATCAAAGTGAGGAAAAGATGACATCTCTCGGAAAAATTTACTCAGACAAAGAAACTCGCGGCGGAATCGTGGTCAATAAAGGTTATCAGGTTCCTGTCGACCAGCTTTATCTTGAGCCGGGTTACAACATCCGCGAAGCCGATGAGCAGCACGTTGAATACTTCGCGCAGTGCTGGGAATCAGGTCAGCCAATCCCGGCGTTAACTGTTATTCCTGATGCCGACGGAAAGCGCATCAAGATTCTTGACGGCCAGCATCGTTATCTTGGCGCATTGCGTGCCATTGAGCGCGGCGTACCAATTGCGCGCATTGAGTGCAAAGACTTCACCGGCGATGAAGCGGATAAAATCGCCTTCATGGTGTCATCCAGTCAGGGTAAGCAACTCGACCCGCTTGAGCGTGCAAAGGCTTATGTGCGCCTGAAAGGGTTCGGATGGACGAATGAAGAAATCGCCAAGAAGGTAGGTCGCTCCGTTTCTGATGTGCAAATGCACCTGTCATTAGGTGATGTGCCTGACGCCATTAAAGAGCGCATCAACTTAGGGCAGATTAGCTACGCCAACGCCGTTGCAGTCGCACGTGAGCATGGCGATGATGCCGTTAACGTTATTGATGCTGCCGTTGAGGAAGCTAAAGCGCAGGGCAAGGATAAGGTGACGGCGAAAACACTCAAGGCCAAAAAAGTTAAGCCGATTGACCGCCTGATTCAGCTGCTGAAAGAAGCAGACCATATGGTTGTCGCTGAGGGCCATGTGGCACAGGAGACAGAAGAATTTTTGCGCCTTCCTTCTTCGGAATTGAATGAAGTGCTGGCGATTCTGGAGAAGCTGTGATGAGTACATCACTGCTGTCTTTGCTAAGAACTGGTGAATATAGCATCAGAGAAATGGCAAAAATTTTAGGTATATCAAAACATCGTGTTTCATGGTTCATTGCGGAACTTGAGCGCCGTAAATGGGTAGAGGTTACAAGGTGCGCGATATGGCTTCACGATGGAACACGATCAAATAAACCAAATAAATACAGAGTTAAATTATGACAGCAGAACAATTCATAGAGAAAAACCTGCGCGAAAAACTGCCAGGCATCGACAACGCGGCTATAGAAGCAGCAATTACCCACTACAGGCGCAACCAGGGTGAAAAGAAAGGCAAGATTTTCGATGAATGCCTGAAGGTTGCAAAACAACACATGGTGAAGGTGAAGTGATGAAATTAAAAGTTAGCAAGTCGCTCCTTGAAGGTGCTTTGATATTTCAGGCCAAACATGATGCGCGTTACTACCTGAATGGCATTTGCTTTATGCCTGATGGTCGAGTTGCCGCTACTGACGGTCATCGCGCCATGATTGCCAGTAAGCATGAAAATAAATTGAAAGATAACGTTATCGTTTCTGTCAGCAAGTCGCCAACTAAGCGTTATGCGTATGCGCTACTGGACACCAAAACAGGTATTGTTACTTACCATGACGAGCATGAAATCATGGTAGGCGCAGGTATCTGCTCTGAGATTAATGGCCGATTCCCTGACATTGATCGTGTTATCCCAAAGAAGACAGCGGCAACAGAGCAAATCGGCTTTAACGCCAAATATCTTGCAGATGTTGAGAAGCTGGCGAAGTTGTTTAACCCGAAATTTGAAGCGGTTCGCTTTGAACTTAACGGTAATACCAGCGCCGCTGTCGCAAACATCAGTGCGCCTACTGGCGAGACTGCAAAAGTTATCGTTATGCCAATGAGGATTTAGTGATGAAAAAGAATGGTGTTTTTACTCAGAATGATGGCTCAAAAGTTTCCCGTCTTGGCGATGGTTATGTTGGCGTTAAATTTAGCTCTTTCCAGGGTGAGAAGTTAATAGCCATTGCGAATAGCGTAAATCGTGGCGTACCAGGCGATGAAACTGATGATGTTGATGAGCCAGAAATTTACATCACATTTAAAGACAACGCCTCAATTCAGCGGCTGATTGATGGCCTTGCTAATCTCCGCGACCATAAGTAAACAAAGCCCCTTTCGGGGCTTTTCTTTTATCACGGAAGATAAGCGTCATCCTCAAACCACGAAACGTAAGCATTGATATTTTGTGCCGCAGTATCCAGTGACGTAATGCGTAACAGGTAGGTAGTATTAGGCGCCATGATGACCTGTTCACCTAGTTTTGCCTGTGAATTACCCTGCCCCTGGTTTGATGCGTTCCCTTCACTATACGTCGCGGCCACCGTCAGCTGCCCAATGCTTGTCACAGTAGAGCCAGTCAGAAGCTGCACTGTTGCAGTATGCGGCGCTATGTCATTTTGGTTATTAATCTCCGCAGCGGTGCCGCCAGTAGCTACAGCTCCACGGTAGATTGACGCTACAACACCTTTACCGGTGTATCCGATTATGCGCTGGTTAAACACAACCTGTTTTGAGCCGGTAATAAAAATGCTGTCAAGGTTAGCCCCGCCAGCAACATCAGTCACGCGACGCGATGCGGTGAATAGCTTCCCTTGCTTATTGGCAAGCTCCGCATAGGACTGCGCTACAACCTGACTTGATGGCACTGAAGTATCAGCTAGCCATACCAGAACTTTCAGGGATGCAACGCCAGCAGGAAGCTGTGACTTGATCACTTTCAGTCGCAGTGCCACGCCATAATAATTATTATTGTTAACGTCAATCCAGAAGTCACCAGATGCAAACGGAGATACCATTACGGAGACAGAGCCGCTTGTTAATGGTGCATGACCTCCGGAAGAGTTTAATGGCACAATCTGCAACTGCAATGCAGTCCAGTCTGCTGACATGGTTTCGCTAAGCAAAACCTCTCCGTCAGCCGGAGTTGTGTTTATTTCGTACCTGACAGCCATGATAACCACCAATAAAAAACCCGCAAACAAGCGGGTTTATTTTACTTGGTTTTCTTCGCCTTTGGCTGCGATTCTTGCGGAGTTGCAACTTCCAGAATTTTCTCACTAACCGGGCGAAGTTTTGACTCAATGTGCGGAGTCGATTCTTCAATGATATCGCCAATAGCAAGTTCACGCAGGCGACCGTCTTTATCCTTGATGAAGATTCCGCTGGCGATTACTTCGTATTTAGCCATGATAACCTCTGATAGTTAAAAGGGGCTATTCGCCCCTTTATTTTTACAGCGCGGTTTGCGTGCCGTATGCGTTAAACACCTTGCTTCGGCCCGAGAAATCCCGGCGAATTTGCAAACCCATAGCAGCCCACGTTAAAAAGTTAAAGTTAGCGTGCGGCGTGGTACGCGGCTCTGCATAGGTGGATACCGGCTGAGCGACGCGAGGGCGAATATACAGTGCATTCTTCACATAGCCGACGAAATGGTTACCGGTCAGCTTGAAGTTGGTGCCGATAGACGCGATGCGGCCAACGTTGCCGGTTTTGCCGAATGCGAGGATATAATCCTCAATGGTGCCGCCTTTGAAGCCTGCCGCGTTGGAGTACGGGCGGCTGAAGGAACGGCGCACAGACGGAGAAACCCACAGAGTAACCGGCTCGAACACGTTCTGCGCATCCAGAACCGCCTGGAAATCCTGGTTGAAGAACTCAACGATTTCATCAGGGGTTGCAGTTTGCAGGTCGATGTTCAGCGCACCAGTACCAGAGGCGCTCAGGTTGAGCTGCACGGTGTTCGGGTGGTTGGTGATGCCGTAAGCAGTATAAACGCCGTTCACGTTCAGGCTTGCATCGCCGACCAGCAGATAATCCGCCATGTCTGCGCGCAGGTTGAAGGTGGTGCTTTCCTGGTCATCAATCAGCGGGTCGAAACCTTCAGATTGCATACCCATCAGCTCACGCCACTCACGGCCATAACCGGTTTTGAAGATCGGGATTACATCGCCGCTGTAGGAGTAGCGGGTTTTATCCAGGTCTTCAGGCTCCTGACCGGAGATGGTGCGTACAACCTTGCCAGCATCGGAGGCCATGCGGCTAATTGCCACGGTCTTACCGATGTTGATGTTGGTCGCCAGCGTCATCAGGTCGGCCATCATGTCCATGCCGGACTCGTTGCGGAATACACGGGTGGTCACGTCGTCCACTTCGCGCCAGTAGTCTTTCGTTACCAGAGCGGTGGCGTTTACGCCGTATTCTTTCGCCAGAGCGTTTTCACCATTGATGAAAACCTTGCGGTCAACGGTCAGATGGCGCCATTGCTCTTTAACCACCTGCGAGTTGGTGATCAGGCCTTTCGTAAAGATAATCTTTTCCATTGTTCGGCTCCTTACGCCGCAGGCATTGCAGCATTGCCAGCACGACGAACTGCAACGAGTTCAGCGCCATCAGATGCTACGGTGTAGGCTTCATACGCATAAAACAGGATGTTTTCGCCTGCTTCTGCCACTTTTAACGCGCCGGAGCCATTGCTTGCCAGCGGAGTACCTTTTACCAGCTCGGAGGATTCCGCAACCAGAGCGTGATACGTTACGCCAAATTCGCACTGCACTGCCATGCCGGTAGCATTTGCCGGTACAGCTTCGCTCACGTCGCCGCCGCCAACATAGTTGTGTTGCAGGACGTAAGGGAAACCATGACCGCCAGCAGTCGCATGCGCGATGATTTTGTCAGAGGAGTTGAAGTCGACCAGCGCGCCAGGTTGCAGAGCAACGTTCATCAGACCTTCACGCAACTGCGGGTCATTTTTGCGGGCCGGGCCGCCGATGATGGTGCCATAACGGATAGTAGCCATTATTCAGGTGCCTCCATATCAAAATCTTCTTCGGCACGGTTCGGCTGGAACCCGCCGGAAATCGGAGCCGCTTTACTGGTGAGCGCATAGGTTTCACGCAGTGCTTCGCCAGTCAGCGCATTAACAGCAGATTCCGGTAGCTTCAGCTCAGCCATAATAGCGGCGCGCATTGCGGTTTCTTCCTGTGCGGCATTGGCTTGCAGCTGGTCGCGCAGAGTTTTATTTTGCGCCTCCACATCGGCCAGTTTTTGGTTGACTGCGGTCAACGATTCCTGAACCGGTTTGAGGGCGTCGGCCAGTACAGCCTGCAATTCCTCGTTAGTCATTGAGATTTCCCCTTCGTTTGATTTTACCGGTTCAAGCTCTGTCTTATAAACAGCCTTAACCCGTTCACCGACTAATTCTACCATATCCTCACGGACGATGTAGGACTGCATATAAATGGTGCCGTCAATCTCAACTCCGAAGTAATTATCATAAACAGCGACGATATAAGGCCATGAGTCGGCTGGCATCTCGGCCTTAATGATATTGCGGATCTGCTCAGTAATATCGGTGAATGACAGTTGATTGCCAGTCAGGCGATTAATGGCACGCTGCCACCATTTGATTTTGTTTGCACTTTCGTCGGTCATTGCCGATTCCTCAAGATTAACCACAACGCGCTCAATGTCTTCGCCATTGGTGGCAAAAATGCCAACACCATCTTCTGGCGTTCCCGCCCCCGGAACCCCGGGTGGAAGAATGGCGAGATGGTCCCATTCCATGTTGCGTGCGATCCATGAGTATTTTTTGCCTTTGCTTGTTCCCTCCGCTGCTTCACGGTTAAGCAATAAGCCAGTGGATACATGGATTGGTTCAGCGCCTTCGGCGGAGTTCATCAGAGCTTCAATGCGACCGAGTAGCTCCCGACCTTTCTCTGAGCGTTCAGCGATGACTTTGTTTACCTTCAGGTCAACAAGCACCTTGCCACCATCATGAGAGGCGTTTTCTATCCACGCGCCAATATGATACTGGTTTACCGCCCGAATGTTGTGTGCTGAAACGAAAGAGCCATCAACCATCGGGTGGTTGTATGGGGCCGGGTTTCCATTCAGGCCATCATAGGATTTCTTGATTTCGTCAGATGGGTACATCCCGCCGTTCATCACTATATCGTCGCATAGCGGAATAACATTTTTTATAACGTAGTGCATGTCACCGTCGATCACCTGCTCACTAATATTGCTTGCAGAGTTGATTGTGGTGAGCACGTTGACTTGCAGCTTATTCATTGCGTGGCTCCACGGTTAGTTTATGCCCGGATTATAACACACCATGAATATGCACCACGAAACTGACGCGAGAAGGTAAAGCGGAGAAGCGGTAAAAGCGAAAAGAGTAGCAAAGAATGATATCAGTATGATTGGCATGGCTGCTACCTCCTGAATGCAAGGTAACAGCCAATGGTGGAGATTTATTGAGGACTATTCTTATTTAACATTCCACAGTTAACTTTTGCGCGGTTTACGGCATCCATGAATTTCCCGACAGGCATCGTTTTACGGATTTCTGCCAGAATGGCGCCATGCAACATTCTTTCTTCTCCATAGTAGAGCTTATCAAGTCGAGTGCGAACCAGCGCGCGGGTGCGCTGCATGTGATCTCGTGCTTTAATGGCCTTTTGCCGCCATACCTTATCATCGCCATGAAAGCCGCTCAACTGGCGTTCAATGGCCTCAATCTCAAATGCCAGCAGCATGTCGGCATCGTCGAGTTCACTTACTGTTGCGGTCATGATTTCTGATAGCTGAATTTTCATTGTTTCACCTTTAATCCTAATTTAACTAAGCGCCTTTTGACTTCCAGCCAGAAAGCATCTTCTCTAAACTTTCCATGCCAGCTCGAATACCATTTTTTATCTTCAATGGATGGCAGTTCGACCTCTATTACTTCCCGTGATGCGCACCAGTATTCCCATAAATCAGCAGTTACCCAGTTGGCGTAGTCCCCATCCTCATTAACAGCAAGGTAATCTTCGCCATATTCGTGCATAACTTTATCTTCAAACTGCTCTCTACTCGTCATCATCATCTCCTGAGGCTAGTTCATCGCACCACATGCACTTATAGTAAAGATCGGGCCATCGGCCGCAGCTCACCCATTCGTGATTACATTCTTTCTTTTCCACTATCCACCCCATCTCTCTGCGATTATTGGCCGTGCGTTCACAGTTGGTGACAAACAGCACAGTTCCTGATTTATGCTTTACCGCCCACATGACTGGCGCGCCCCGGCAAGCAGCTTTTCAAACATCATCCTGTCACGGCTCATTCCAAACGGGATTATTTCCTGCCAGTAATATTTCCATGCGCCGCCAGGAAGCATTTCACGGTCAACCTGACCAATGCTTGCCAGGTAGCGCATGCGTGCCTTGAGGATGGTGTAGCTCACGCCAATGGCTGATGATATCTGTTTGCTTTTGCTGCCAGGATGCTCCTCAAGATACTGCTGAATAGCCAAATCAAGCGCAGTATTATCGGGATTGAGGAAATACTTAAAGCAGCGCCGACCATCACTTATCCCTTCCTCTTTGACAATAAACCCCATTTTTCCCATCTCTACCAGGCAGAGATTTATTCTTACGCGGTCATCAACTCCAGTCTGCTTGCGAAGCATTGCGTTTGTTGCTCCGGGATGCCTTTCAATAATGCTGATAAGTTGTGTCTTAAAGTCCATGCTTGCGCTCCAGTGCATCTTGTTTGTAGTCGTTGATTGTATAAAGGCATCCCTCCCTGGTATTCCATGACCTCACGGCAGTGCAAAGGCGGAGATATTCGTCACCTTTCTTTCCGCAATCATTACACTCAATAATCCACACGGATCCCTTTACGTAGGGGGAAACATCAAGGCTCCCGCAGTCATGGCACTCAAGCAAACCATTGCTGCCCATCATCGGTTTCATTTCGCCACCTTTTCCATCATGTATTTAACCTGAATGTTGCATAGCTTTCTCAGCACCCTATCCCTGCGATAATCGCGTTTTATGCCAGGGCGCCCGAACTTAGTACGCAGCATCTGCTTCAGTGTTCGGCGGTCAGGCTGGTTTTTCTGCCGCCCGGCCCTTGCATTGTCCTCCCTGATATCAGCCATGATTAACTGAAGCAACGTGCTGGCCTTGCTCATTTCTCCACCCATTCACCAATATTGCTGAAATGCGGGCGCCCATCGCGCCATTCGATAATTTCGCGGTTAACCTGCCGTTGCATGCGGTTGCGAACCTCGCGCAATTCGCTTTCAACCCAGGCGCGAGTACGGTCGAGTTCTTCCAGCTTGTTCAGCAATTCTTTTTCGTATACCTGATCAGTGGTCATTTTTTCTCTCCATCAGCACTTTGTAGTGAACGCCATAATATTTGAGTACCTGACTATGGTTGTGCAGATACCCGTCAGCATCTTCAATCGGAAGTCTTACCACGATGTAAAATGCCCGGTAGAGTTCTGTCCATCCATGACAGCATTTGCGCTTCCTCGGCTTCATGGGCTGCCTCCATAGCAGCCAGGTCAATGCGCTGCTCGATAGATTTAATGATTGACTCTGGAACATTAAGCATTTGCAGAGTCTCCCGGCAATCGCGCTTATGAACCTCTGTCACCTCCTGCCATTTCTTCATTCCACACCACCTTTTATCATTATGGTACAATCTACAACACAGAGTATTGACTAATTGACGTAGATTCGTCAAGATGATTTTCACAGGAGAGCGACAATGGCGAGACAACGCAAAGAACCACTGGAAGTACTGACTGAGATTATCGCTAAGCGCCAGCCGTTAAGCCTGCGAGATGTCAGATATTACGCGCACTGCTACGTAGCAATGCGGGAATGGAGCGCTGAAGAAATGTATGCGTTTGTGCGTGGGCACTTCAGCGTGGATGAGAAAAACAAGGTTACATTGAGGGTGAAGTGATGGAAAGGTGGACGGTAATTAATGATAATGGCGCCCCGGTTTCTTATGTTAATGGGGATGGTGATGACACTCCACCAAGAATGATTGTCTTTGAAGACCGGTTTGATGCCTATAAATGGGTTGTTGAAAATGGCGCCTCAAGTGATGAGGTGGTGAAAATTAAATTTGAGGTGGTGAAATGAAATACAAATACCTGAAGGGAAGTGAAGCGGATTTTAATGGTGCATTTACTGATAAAGAATACGCCATCAAAAAAAATTCCGATGGGAGAATATTTTTCCCTGACAATGTCATTGATGTCAACTTCGATTTATATGACCTGATAGGTCAACGACAATTAATTGACGAAGAGCAAGACATTAATGATTGCATTGATGCGCTAGATTCAGCAATACAAGGCATTCCATTGCGCGATATTGATGGAGCTGCAGCCATTGAATATCCAGGCGTGGAGGAGCTCATCACCGAGCGCGGCAATCGCTATGGCAAATTCAAAGACGGCGCAGATATCATGCAGTCACTGAAGGACACCATGCGCGACGTTGACGGTTGGAATAACCTGACAGCAAGCCAGAAGGAAGCGCTCGACATGATTCAGCATAAAATAGGCCGCATCCTGAATGGCGATCCGACATACGACGACAGCTGGAAAGACATTGCTGGATATGCAACATTAATTGTTAATGAACTGAATGGAGAGGTAAAGTGATGGGTGTTTATGATGAACTCGACAATGCAATTCTGCGCCGTCTTGATGACTCGGTCGGGCCTGTTGGTATTGAGTCGATCTGGTTTGAGGTATTGGATATTTCACCAGTCAAAAACATCACAATCCTTGACAGGAGAATGCAGGCACTGAAAAAGAAGGGGCTGGTTTATAACGTGAGAGGCAAAGGCTGGGCGAGGTTATCGAAATGAAAAGACTCCTGAAAAACATCGCATGGGATATCTTCCTGACGTGGCCGCTGATTTACTTCGGCCTGTTTATGCAAAACGTATATGCATACAATATGGCTGTGGCTTTTTTCTGGTTCATCAGCGTTGGTGGCATCATTGTCGCTATCAGCACCATTGCATCTGGTGAGATGCTGAAGAAGGCGGTGGCCAGATACAAAAGGCCGCTATGGATTCATCGCAAGTATCAGGCTGTAACCTCGATTGGTGAAGTTGCGTTGATGTTTGCGTTAGGGTATTTCTGGCTTGGTTGGTTTTATGCCACCGCCGTTATTTTTGTGATGGCGATGAAAGAAAAGGTAGCAGAGGAGGCTGGTAAATAATGCCGGTAAAGCAGAATAGAGTACCAAAGGCCTACATCATCACCAGCAATCGTGGTCGCCGCTATCTGGCGTTTGCTGGTAGTGTTGAGCATCAAAACGCAATCATGTTTGGATATAAAATGAGGGCTTTATATGAGTAAGAAAGTTGAGGAATTCGTCAAAAGAATGCAGTCATCTGGCGTTAGCCTCACTGTAGAAGGTGGGGTTGTGGTGGCGCGTAACACTGCCGGAATGTCAGGGAAAGACATTATTGAGATGGCCAAACTAGATAAGAATGGGGAGTTAGCTAAGTATCTATCAATCAGATAAAACAAAGCCCCGTGAGGGGCTTTTTTATTGCTACAGAAATTCTGGCGTCACACCCCATTTATCTTTCGCTGATTTGCTGTAGCGGCTTTTGCGAGCAGGCTGATAGCCAGCTCTACCGAGGGCCACGTTAACGGCCATTTCGCTATATTTTCGCTTTGCGCTGTCGCCCTTCATACGGCCTCACTTACCGAAATTATCCCGATACCAGTCCTGCCAGTCATAAACAGTCAGCTTTCTTTTTGTGGCGCACTCCGTATTCTGGTTTTCCAGAACGATACTTTCATCACTATTTTTGGGCGCCACTTTCGACAACTCGCACACCTGCCCCAGCATCTCTGCTGATGGCGGAGTCGGCGTCGAGGGATTGTTGGCGCAACCGCTGGTAGTTGTCATCAAAAACACACACATTACGATTCGGGTCGGAGACATATTTCACCACGTCACGGTAAATGGTTTTGTATTTGGTTTCAGTCACAACGCGCACCTGCTGAGATTGTGTCGTGGACTTAGCCTGCTTGCTTTGCGCCGCCTGCCTACGCTTTTCTGCGTCACGATTAACTTTTTCGCTGTGCGCATACCATCCTTTCAGGTATCCAGCGCCATAACCAGATGCAGCAATGATTACCGCGACGCCTATGGCGATTAGAATTAACTTAATTCTGGTCATTTTTCAGCGCCTTAATCTCTTTCTTCATGCCGTGCATTTTCCCAAACAGCGAGGCAAGAAGGATGCTGTAGCTGATCGCCTTGACCGCAATCGGCGGAATGGCAGACTTTAAGTCTTCAGGCATGAAAGCCCATACGTGAACCATGGCATCGGGCCAGAGCTGAATCAGCGAGCAGAATGACGCCCAAATGCCGATAAGCCAGTTACTTAATCGCCTCATTCCATGTAAACCTCACGTTCGGCTGCGCGGCGCTTGGTGAGTCCGTTCATGACCTTACCATTAGCGCGATTCCACACCCGGAACTGGTCGGCGGCGCAGGTGTAGCAGCGGGCGTTATGCTTTTTCAGAAGTGTTGATTTGCCAAAGTTACCAAGCCCGATGTTATAGGCCAGCGACACCATTGCATCAAATTGGCCCTGAGTTGTCGGCGCGGTGATGAGTGACGAGACGCCGCTTTCAAATTTCGCTACGTCGTCACGCAGCATCTTTTCCGCTTGCTGTGCGGTGATAACCATGCCTGGCTTAACGCCTTTGGTTGTACCGTAACCGATAGTCCACGGCGCTCCGCCAGTGGCTGGGTCTGGATATGCCTTCGAGCTGTAACCCTCGAATTGTTTAATTAGTTCAATGCCCTTTTGAGATAATTTCACCCTAAGCCTCCCGGGAAAATTCTTTGTGGTGTCTCATTCTAACATTTTTTATCCACTCTGCGGCTTCATTCAGGTCGTCAAATACCCTCTCTGCCACCAACACCCTTGATGCGTAGACCCTGGCTTTCCATTTTGATAACCTTTTGTCCCAGCAGACGCCTTTGACGCCTGACTTATTGCTTTCTGAAAGGCCCTTGTTTTGTTGATTTTCACAAAAAGTGGCAAGCCTAAGATTTTTAATTCTGTTATCTGTTTTGATGCAATTAATGTGATCTATCTCACCTGGCGGCCATGCTCCATAGTGCATAAACCACGCCAGTCTATGTAGTAAGTACCTCTCTCCCTGAATCTGACATTCAAGATAACCATTCTTAGTTTTGCTACCAACCTTCCTTCCTATTGAGTCTCGAATTGTTGTGTTCTTAACCCAAGTAAAATCACCCGTTTCAGGTTCATATTTAACGATATCGGAAATATCAAGGTCTCTCACCTTGCTCCTGCACCTTTCTGATGATCTCCTGCCATGCTGAATCCTTGCACACTTATCGCATCCTCCATGTTTTCCCTTTAAGTGGGTATCTGGATGAGTGAGGAAAGCCCCGTGCATCCTACAAATTATTATTAATTTTTTCTTTTTCCCGTCATAAACGCACTTTTCGTACTTGAATCTACTCCCGTGTGCTGCCCTGGCGGATGCCACAAAGTCTTCATTTGACATTTTTTTTGACATAATGATTTCCTCAACCGATAACTTCCTAACCCATGTGTCATTATATCATAAAAACACTTGACGTAGATTTAGTCGTAGGCGATGATGTAGTTACACAAACACAGGGGATTCAAGATGAAAAAATTTATCGCAGTGGCAGTATTCGCAATGTCTTCATTTGGCGCATCGGCTGGTGAAGTGTGCAACAAAGTTGGTGATGTTGGATTCGCCGCGGCCGATGCTCGTGACTCTGGCGTACCTCAGAGCGTGGCAATGGCAGTAGCACAAAGTCCTGAGTACGGCATTGATGCCAACAAGGTACTTGGCGCAACAGTAAATATGGCCTACTCAATGCCGAACAAGACACCGAAAGAAATCAAGGCAATCACAATTGCGCTTTGCGTATCAAGCATGGGTGACTTGTAATGTGCCCGCGCCTGATGTTTAAGGCCCGCAATCGCTACGTTAGGCTGGTGATGCGCGGCATGGATGAGCATGCAGCATGGCTGAATGTGATGGGTGAACTGAAAAGCATTTATAACGGAGAAAGAAAATGAAGCTGATTGATATTTTGGTTGAAGAGCTGCCGAAGCTTGGGGGATGGCCGGAAGATGTGGGAGCTATCACGCAGGATTCAGACAGATCGATAAATAACTATAGAACTGCGGATGGCCTGGAAACCAACGAGTACGGAACATGGAGATACTCATCAGCATGGCAATGTTATCTATTTTCTCATGACGATGTAAGTTCCCTGGCAGATGACTATACTACGGCTATCATCACCCGCGAACAGTACGAATCCGCGCTGGCTGCGAAGGATGACGGATGGATTGAGTGGGGTGGTGGGGAATGCCCGGTTCCGTGCGGCACGATAGTTGATGTCAAGCATCGTTGCGGAGCGGTAAGCGGAAACCAGCAAGCGTGGCCAAAACATCATAAAGAAAGCGATGTAGTGGTTAATCCATTTTCTAATGCCGGGCAGGCATTTTGGCGGCATGAAAATTCAGTTGTGGACATCATCGCCTACCGCCTGCACCAGCCGAAGAAATCAGAACAGGTACGTGCTGATGCATGGAATGCTTATGCTGGCATTACTAAAGCGGGTGACGAAGCAGACCTGAATGAGTGCATTGGTCAGGATTCATCAACGGCATGGAGTGTGAGATGGCTGCCATCTGCTGGATGTGAGTGTGAATATCAATACAAGGTTCATGGAAGCGAGTGGTGCAGTTTTGAGTGCGTTGCTGTTGATGGTAATGCAGCCTTCGGCTGGAGTAACAAAACTCCGATAGCTTTGCAATTAAACACGCACAATTTCCGCCAACTCCGCACCGAAGCAGAGCGGAAGCGAGATGAGGCCATTGAGGAAATGATTAAGATTGCAACAATGTATACTACTAAATCTCTTGGCTTGGGTTTGGCATTTAATTCAATCTACAACTTTATAGCAGCTGGTGAAATACCCGGCGTGAAGCTGGAGGATTGATATGTACAGAATGAGCAAGAAAAGCCTCGCCGGAAGAATTATCATGGCGCCACTGTTTTTCATTGTTTTGGTTATCGAGGTGACGCTGAATAAAGCTGATGACTGGAGCTGCCATGTAAGACGATTCAGAATTAAGATGACTGACTTTGTTGATAAGAAGTTTCCGCTGGCAAGCAACAAAAAAAACTAATATTTGACAGAAGCCGCCATCAGGCGGCTTTCTTGTGTGTGTCCTGCCATGCTTCACGCTGCTTATCGAGCCTTTCCTGCGTCTTCTCAAGTATCACAGGCTTGCCATCCATTACCAGCGCTGGAGTCTGTGCGCAGTGACAATTTCGGCGGTTTCCTACCTCACTGTAGAACTCATCAATCTCTTCAGGTGTGTAATACTTCCCGTGACGCGCGGCATGTGTGACGCGGGTTGTCTTCATCAGCGCCGACTGCCAGAGCATGATGGTTTCAATGCCCAACGTGACCTGAGCCTCTTTCACTTCGCGCCTGTTGGCTTCGCGCAGGGTATTGGTGATTTCAGTCTGAGCAATCGAACGAGCATAGCTTCTTGATACATCCATGCGGTTAACGATGTTTTGCTCAACCACTCCCGGTGCATCGCCATTTGCAATGCCAGCAGTGATAACCTCCGCCACCTGCTGACGCGTGTAATCTGAAAGCCCACCCCAATCGTTATACGTGCGCGTGTACGCAATCTGAAGCCGGTCGAGATAAGGTTGAGAGTAGAGTATTTCAGCGAGCGGCCTGCTGTCTTTGTATGCCGATGACAGGTCGCCAAGGTCGGAATTTGCCTTCTGCGTCCCGGCATACATGGCATCACTGACATAAGATGAGGCCCATAACCTTCCATGTGTAAAATCATCACCTTCCAGCAACTGATTATCAAGAATGCGCTGAAGCTCATCAAAGAATGTCGATGCGCGGTAGGCAGAGAAATCATAATAATAATTTCCAGCCTCAGCATTGCCGGTCGCCACAGGAATTGTGCGGAACAACTCGGCAACCTGCGATTTTAACGTCACATATCTGGCGTCAACGTCGCGCACCATCTTATTGACGCGACCCACTGCGCCGAGCGGGTCTGTCAGGCTCATGCTTAATTTTGGCTGCGGAAGCCGGGCATTAATTTTGAGGAGGCGCATCGGTCTGACCCTGCTGTTGGTCTTGCTGCGATTGCTGGTCTTGCTGCTGGCCTTCCTGCAATCCGTCAGGAAGCTGTGCCTTCAACGGCTCCATACCGACAATTCCGCGCATCTCATCGGCGGTCATCAGGGCCATCTGGCCTGCGTCGAATACAGATTTATTGGCTGCGGCAAGTTTAACCAGCAGATCTGCCTTGTTCAGTTCGGATGGCGCAAGCAGGTCATCCCATTTGCAGTAATAGCCGCTTTCTGGTGCCTTATCCAGAATGCCAAAAGAAATCATCCTGTCGATGAACACCGAAATGATGTAATCCAGCCAGTCCTCGCGGCGTTGTTTGGCGCTCATAGCGTCGTCGGTCTTATCCTCATCGGATGCAAGGCGGCCAGTCTGCTGACCAAACAGAATAGTGAATGGCTTCTTGATGGATGCCGCAAACTGGTTGGCCGCAATAGTCCATGTCGGCCCTGGGTCGGCTGGTGTCACTGAGAGCACCTTAACATCGGCCCCAATGCTAAACATTGCCGCGTCAATAGCCTCATTCAGGCGCGCCACATCCTCATTGAGCACATCTGCCAACTCTTCCAACGGCACGCCCATCTGCTGCGCAAGAGACTGGGCGGAAACGCTGTCTTTATTATAATTAACGTTGAGCTGTCGGCTTGCATTCTTCAGGAAACCCTCAGCGCTTGATCCGGTGACTTTCGCCATGTCGATGAGGTGGTTATAACCGGCACGCAGGAGTGGAACGCCAGAGTAAATGGAGCCATCCATCGCGCCCTCGGCGAATACGATAATGCGGTCAGGGTGGATACTCAGGGAGCGTGTGGGCTTGCCGTCATTGTTGCAGGCACCGATTACCGATTCCTGATACAGATACATCTTCGGCTGACCATAGTCCTCACTGGTCTCATCATTATTCCAGTCGCTGACGGTTAACTGCTCCTCCCATGCCGGAATGTAGCGGACAATGGCAGCATCCTTGATGCGCCTTGTTTTCGTGGTGTCTACCGGCTCATTCCACTGCTTTCCATCGCGGATTTGCAGGATGAGGCCGGAATAGCGGTTGATGAGGTTGCGGCGGTCTGCATCCTTGATGAACGGCGCAGCGCGCTTAAACAGCTTGTTGGCGGCCTTCTCCCACGGGGTACTGGCCTTATCATCGGCGCCCTCCTGAAGGATTTGCGGCGGAGTCTGCCAGCACTTATCGAGTACGCGATTGACTCCAGCCGTTGCCGGCGCATAGCGCTCATAGGCATAGCGGAACATCTCGGCGGTGATTTCATCGGGGTAGCCACATTCGACCCAAAGACGATCGTGTTTGTGGTCGATATTCTTCCCACCAAACTCCCGACGCTGCCGCTCGATGAGCCTGTTATTGTTCGCCACTCGCTGCTGAATATAGGCGTTTACCGCCTCTAACTTTGACATTTCGTCACCATAAAAAATCCCATCACATGGATGGGATTATAGCATGGTCATGGTTAATCTTTTTCGACCTGGAATGGGTATCTCTTCCTGAATCTTCCAAGAGCACAAAATACATTGTACTCAGCGCCATAATTAAAGTGAACCTGATGGCCACCACCAGCACGCACAACATTAAGACATATTGCCACCTGTCCTGTGTGTGACTTGTACTTTTTGCCAACCATCTCCTCACGGAGTGATTCTGTAGTTTTAAAGTGCATCACTTCACCTCAACACATTTCGTTATTGGTTAACATAAAAGCTCGCATCCATTTACCGACTGGCTTGCAAAGTTCTGCCTTGAGACGCTCAAGTGAGCTGGTTATGTCTCCCCACTCAGTAAATGGAACGTATCTCACAAACCGGTAGTCAGCTCCAGACCAGTGCCATCCAAGAGTGTAATCAACATATTTACCATCGTCCTGCATGTTGATGTAATGCGCTGTCACTGAGTCATCATTAATCATAACAACCTCGACAACGGCTGCGCTGTTTCCTGCCCTTGCGCGATTTACCGCATTCAGATGACAGGCGTGATTGTACATGCCAACACCATCAATAAAACTAATATCAATTTTTTTCGTGTACTTCTCCATTGCGGCTTTGCGCATCTTCATTTGCAGCTTTTTCTTTATCATCACTACCTCAATCATCAATCTTTACAGATGAAGTCACAAGCACGGCAACAAAAAGAAACCATCCCCATCCCTCTTTATTGTTGTATGCCAGCCACGCAGCAGCACAAATGGAAAATATTGTTGGTAACTTCACCATAATCATAAACGCGACATCCCTCATAAATCACCACCCTCATCGTTATTTAACTCAACATTCCGAAAGAAATCGTTAATCGTCTTCAGGCCACTATAACCACGGCGCCGCTGCAACTCACAAAGCACCTCATCATACATGCGCAGAAGGATGGCTTCATCCACATCGTACCTTTCGCACAGCACTTCATCCGACACACCAGCTCTTGCGAGTGAATATATCTTCTCCTTCTGCTCCCACGAAAAAGATGAGTATGCCTTCATGATGCCTCGGTGATGTAGTTATGTCAATACGCCTTGACGTAGATTCTAGCATGGCGTAGATTAAAATGAAACCTCTCGGAGAAATCTTATGAAATGTGTCATTTTTGAGCTTGATGGGGTGCTGCGTGATGTCGAAGGTAATGCTATTGCTGGCAACGTCGCACTGGCTAAGTCGCTTTACTCTGCCGGTCACGACGTCCTAATCATGAGGGCAAAGCATGCGTATGAGTGGCTGCATGCTAACGATGTTTTCTATGATGACATCATGGCTTCGCACCAGCAGATTGACGCAGGTAGGGTGGCAATGGCGGTCGTGTCTGATGACGTGATTTATGCCGCCATGCGCAATGCGGGGATTCATTGCTGGCTTTACAAATAGCCCCCTGATGGGGTCTTTTCTTATCTCCTGCTCCGCCTAATCCATCCAGAGCCGCGCTGTACGATGTGGTCTCCAAGGCCATAGCGCAAACTATCTGTGGCGTGGTTGTGCTTGTCGATGATATCAGGAAGTATATTGCCAGTGAGCTTGTCCACCTTGTAGCTGTAAAGCGTGAACTCCTCAATGACAGTCTTACATCTTTCGTGAACAAAAATCCTGTCACAACCCCTTAGCCATGTGATTCCGTCCTCAATGCTTCCAGGCCACTTTGCGCACGGGTGGATATCAAATCCTGAGCGCTTTATATGGCTTATTGTTTCTGGCCTTGCGCAGTCACCATACCATCTGTATTTTTCTGAACCCGGGAATGCCAGTCGCATAGCCTCTGGCGTGTCAGTTATCTCAAGACCAACCTTTGCAAAGTCTCGGTATATGTACAGGTTTCGCCTTCCACCACCCAAATCCTCGACATAGGATTCAGTTGCTGCCGTAGCATCCTGTGAGAAACCAAAGTCAATACCATAGTAAGGCCCACCCCAATCTGGTGATGGCTCAAAATCAAGAGTCTGCCATTTGCCCCCAAGTACAGCCTCATCTGAACGACGGTTAAATAAGCCTTCATAAACCCAGAGATAGCGGTCATAATCCACTACCTTCATCTGGTTCATATGCTGCTTCAGCTCTTCAGTGAACCACGGGTTGTGGATGTAATTGACATTCACAACAACAATATCATCATCCTGATATATCCCGTCCACCATCTTATCCACGTATGGCTCAACAAAGTTTGTCCACGTTGGATCGGTTTCCCGATTGGGGTTGAAAACAATAATAATTTCAGAACCTGAGGCGCGAACCGTGGGGATGAGTGTGTCCCATGACACCTGACTTATGTTCTCTGACTCCTCACAGAACACATCGGTAATCCCCGCCATCCCTTTAATGGCTGTAATGTTGCGCCACATACCCCTGAACACGAATTTTGACCGAGTTCCGTAGTGTGTTATCTCGCCATCAACGCAGCGATATTCATGCGCATGTCCCTTCCTGTTAATTTCATCAACAAGCTCTGTGTAGCTTGATTGCTTGATTGAGTTCTGAATCTCACGGAAGCAGCCAACCCTGCAATTTCTGAATCTTGCCTTTTCGATGAGATAGGAAACGACGTTAGCCGTCTTCCCGCTGCCCCTACCCCCATAAAAAACCTTAAACCGGCGCGGATAAAGCAAAAGCTCCATGCGTTCAGGAATGAGAATTGTTGGCTCCTCAGTTGTTTCTGATACGCCATCCTGAGTCATTTTAAGTCGCTTGATAACATTTGGCTTGCCATCATCAAGCAGCTTGTCGACAATGCCGAAAACTGCGGAATCTGGCTTCTCTATGGAGTTTCCGACAGCCTCTTCCAGCTTTTCGATTGCCAGTGCGGACAGGCGTTTACGAGCCATGGCAAGTGCGACCCCATGCAATAACCCAACCAATGCACCAGAACATCAAGCCAAAGATGCTTCCAGTAAAATCATTAGTTGGTAGGGTTATGCTTGTTAAGCTCATAATAATTGATGCTAAAAAGCAAGCCATAATGCTATTATCCATTCTGAGCCTCCAGCAACTTCTCCAGGCTCTCAAGGCGCGCCGCAAGCTCTGTTACTTCCGCGACGTCAAGTCCGGTCTTAATAACTTCGGCAAACATCTTACCAATGTCGGCTGGGATAATGCCGGATGCAATGCCTCGAATAACCGCGTCAATCTTCTCTACCGGGGTTCCATCATCCGGGAAATCAACCTCAAACACAGGGGCTACAGGCTTTGGCAGGGGGTTGAACCGCACGATAAGCTCTTTCATCATTGCGGTATCGCGCTCAATCATTGCCATTTCAATAATGGTATCGTACAGCTTTTCCTCGCTGAATCCCTTGCGCTCAAGAGCCTCTACAAGCAGCTTTCGCTTGTCCTTCCCGCGCTTGTTCTGTGGTTGATTTTCGCTACTGAATAGTTTTTTAGCCATAGATAAAACCTATCAATATTCCGCTATTTTTCCGTTATTGGATATTGTATCAGATTCTACACCATGTCGCATAACGCATAAAAAGAACCCGCCGAAGCGGGTTAAATGGTGGTGGGTGATGATTGATGAGATGATTGTACATCAGTTTTCGCATAACACCAAACATTACAGTTATTGCTTTGAACGTGAACCACCTCAATCGCATCAGGGAAGGCTTTGGCGATTGCTGCTATGAAATGGTCGACGCCTTCAATCTGCGCAGCATTCCACACCTCCTGCTTTGATTTTTGCGGCATCACTGATACCTCGTCGTTGAGTACATATGCCGAAGCATGCTGTTATGCTCAACCACCATCATCATGCTGCCAACCTGAATGACGGCATGATGCTTTCCGGTCTCCTCATACAGAAAATCAGCCTCTTCGCATGCAGCCTGAATGTCGCTCCACAGCATAAATCACCTCAAGATAAAGTAGGCGGCCAACGCAACAACAATCCAGAATGACAGCAGTGATACGGCAATAAGCCTGCGGATGATGTATGGTTTCATGGTTTAACCTCCTGCGGAGCTGCCGGTAGCGGCATCCAGTGGGTTATATTCTTGGCAACGAATTGGTTTGCCTGCCAAGCACCAAATATGAATGCGTAGGTAGTTACGTAACGATTATCCCAGCAAAGATACGCCCCATCATTTTCAGGCATCTGCTCGCTTACCGGAATCCATTTACCCGGCACAGCGGCCGGTTCACTGCCGGTCGACTGCGCGGCGGCTGCTAATGTGGAGTCAAGAATATGCTGACGCATCCAGTTAGCTCCTCGTGCAAACACTTCCACCGGGTCTCCGTGGTAATCACCTATTTCATATGCCTGCTCTGATGTCATCTCTTCAGGAATTGCCGACACTGGCTGCGCGTGGTAGGCGCGTAGCGCTTCTATTGCCTCCTGAATCACTGCTTTGTTACCAATCGCCATGTTGGGCCACAACAAACCCTCAATGGCATCCGCTATACGGATATTTTCTGCCACCGGCTCGCAGTCCATTGCGGCCAGCGCCATGCGAGCCACTCGCTTGAGAATCTCTATGTCGGCAAACCCAAGCCGATAGCCAGCCTTTAAATCAAATACGGCCTGAACGCTTTCTTCTCTGGTTATGGTTGATTTGGTCATTTCTTTGCTCTCCTGCGGCGTTTGGCGTTTCGGCGTTCTGCAGCCTTCCCTGTATGACGATTTGAAACCGGATATGATTGGGGCCGAAGCTCGCAAATGGTTCTTTCCCATGCCACAGAAGCTGTACCTATCGAGGCAAGTGCCATCGCTATTGCTATTGATGACTTACGCATCACTCAGCCTCCACCTTGATGCCAGCGGCGGCGAGCATATCTTCAATTTCCCAGCGCGCATAAACCGGGTAGCGCTCTGACCCATCGCAGCAGCGGTCTTTCTCGCTATGAGATACCTCTACATCATCCCAGTAATCATCTGGCGCATGGCCTGCCTGAATCCAGATTAAGTGAGCGTGTGGCTTAGGAAGCTTCACGGTGCGGGACTCCAGCTCGGCGATACGCTGCTGTGCCTTCTCCAGCGCCTCTACCAGCGCGAGGATGTTGGCCGGACTTGATAGCTCGTACCACTGGTTGATCGTTGCGATATCAATGTCGACCTGTTCACCTTCGTGCTGTGAAAGGTCAATTAGTTCGTCGCTTGGGAATGCTTTTAGGCGGTCGATGGCGGCGGCGGTTGTATTGGCTGCCGCTTTCAGGCTCTGCGCCAGTTCGGTGATATCAGTCATTCTCGGCCTCCACGCGCAGCTGCTTGGCAAATGCGTAGGCAACTTTAACGTAGTCATGGTGCCTCCCACGTGATTCAAGCTTTTTAGCAAACTCCTCCACCCCATCAGCCTTAAAGTCGGCTACGATGCGATCGGTGGCGGGGGTTTCGATATTGTTGAGAGCGTCAGTAAACCCGCCCCTTTCCATACCAAGTTCGGCTTCATAGTCGGCATCAAATACAGCGTTTTTGCAGAACTTCTTCAGCCCCACATTCTCGGCAGCCAGCTGAACGCACAGCTTTGCAATCTTGAGGTATTTCTCCTCTTTGATTGAGAGTTCACCGTCACTCTCAAGGTTTTTAATAATTTTCTGAACTTCACTAATAGTTATGGTCATTTTTATGCTCTCTGTTAGTGAATTTGCTCGCCAGACGATAACTTAATTCGCATGCAAGCATCATCCCATTCGTGAAGCATTTCGGTTTTGCCGGTGCTTTCAAGATACCCTCGAATAAAACTCAGGCAATAGTTCACCCTGTCCTCGCCAGCTGCATGCACTGCCTGCATTGCATCCTGAAATTTCTTATCTGCTACCTTCTTTTTGCTTGTCATCACACACCTCACAAGTATTCTTTACTTAACCGCCTGTAAACGCTCAAGCTCACGCATCAGTGCAGATACACGGCGTTGCCGCAAAGTTTCTGCATGCTCTTTTGCCTGTTGCTCATCAAGCCAGTATTCACCACGCTTAAAGTAAACATCGCCAACCACAGCTACCTGACCATCGGCAAACAGCTGTGCGCTTTCGTACTTTTGAATGCCACGGGTCAGTGCATACTTCGTGACCCATATAGTCTCTGCGCTTGCCGCGTTAGCGATAACCAGTAAAACCACTGCCAGTAATTTATTCATCGTTGCTAAACCGGTTTAATTTCCACCATATGACACGATAACCTGCTCAAGCACTCTCTGCTTGCCTTCGCCACTAAAAACGCGACAGACGCGCTTACCGTTGCTGTATGCATGCATTGCCTGTGCCATCATAAAGTTTTGCGCTTTCACTGCGCCCATTTCTGGTTCCAACTGGGTGCGCGTGTAGATTGCTTTGGTCATTTAGTTAATCCTTATGCTCTGTATAGCACCGCTGAAATGTCTTTGTGTCAGCATCGCACTTAATAAAATACTCATTTACGCCATCATCTCTTGAGAATTTCTCGCAAGTTATGACATTTGCGTTTTCATACCCATTATCACGGCGGCAACGTTGCAAGAATGAGTTGTTGTTCATTTTTATGCCCCTCAAAATCCAAAATCGCCAGTAAACTGAGCAAGCTCTTCGCCATGCTCATCCACTACATAGCCATCGAATACAACGTCACCATTTTCGTCTTGCTGCTTTTTATCTTCCATCTTTCATCACCTCTTTGTTGTTGATGTGGTAACTATACGATGGCGCCAAATCTACGTCAATATGATGGTGAAAATAAAATTTAGTTAGTAATCACTTACAGTTATAAATTTTGCAAGTTATTGATATTTATATACCACGCTCAACCCATTTAACCCAAGTTTTTTTTGGATTTAACCATATATAACCGTTTAGATTCATTAACTTACATGATGTTCAACCATTTATCACTTAAACCTTCACCATGAGAGAAAAGTAGAAAATCTTTGATGCATTTTTTTTGCTAAAATTTGCGCAAAGCAAAAAATGGGTTGAATTGGATAAATACTACTATCTATTGATAATAATAGTAGTAAATACATATACATAGTATGTAAAAACACTTATCTAAACTCTTATCCAACTTTATCCATTTCAACCCGGCATTGGATTATGGGGCAGGAAAAACAATGTTGCGCGCTTGCGTGGTTAATGTATAATTGATTAACAAAAGTGGGAGGGTTGCCATGTTTAAGGTAATAAGCAAAGAAGAAACACAGTCACTAGCATCAAAGCCAAAGGTTGAATTCTCAACAAAAGGAATGACAGAACAACTTAGAAATCAATTTAAATCAATGTCTTTTGGAGAATCATTCATTTATCCTGTGAGACTTGAAAAACACAAAAGAACAGTTTCCAGCAGACTAAAGGGAACATGCAATTCTCTTGGATTCATTATAAGAACAAGGACTGTTGATGATGGAATTCTTGTCATTTTTGAAGGATACAAATGATGGCAATAAAGACCATTTACGACCTCACCGCCGACATCAAAAAAGACTCATGGTACGACATCACCAAGCCGCCAGGCCTTGCTGGTGAGATAGCTGAAGACATCGCCGCTGGTGAGGTGCGAGAACAGCCAAGGTTGCGCGCTGTGGCAGCACTGCATGAGCTGGTAATTGCCAGCAAAGGTAAAATTAAAACCCCAAGCGGCATGAAAGGAAACTTGCTGACCATCTGCATTGCTGATTCTGCCGGTGGTAAAGACCGTTCTCAAAGTCACTTCAAGATGATCGCCCGCGATATCGACAAAGGTCAGCACGTTTTTGGCCGCATAGCATCATCAAAAGATATCGGGCGCACACTGATAAACCACGAAGGCGTGGCAACATTTATTATTGATGAATGCCATGGTCTTTTTGGCGTGATGTCACAAAAGAATGGCGCCACCTATATGGCAGAGCTTGGCTCTGAAATTCTCTCAATCTATTCAGACCGCCTGAAAAAATTCTCTGACCTTGATGCCATTAATGCGAAGGAGTTGCTGGAGAAGGAGTTAAAAAAACTGCGCGCAGAAGTTAAGGATAAGGGCATTGTTGAAACTGAGTATCGTCGACGTGAAATGCAGCTCGAAAAAGAAATCTTATGGCCTATCCAGAACGGGATAGAAGACCCTATATTTTCAATGATGTGCTTCTCAACGCCTGAAAAGCTGGCAAGCATCATCTGCTCTGAAAACATTGGCACCGGCCTTATTGGTCGTGCGATATTCATCAAAGGAAAAGATGGCCGAGCAAGGAAAGCAAAAAGATTCGGTCACAAGACGCCGCCATCGCTTATCGAGAAGATGAAACAGATAGAGAAATCAGCACCAACCGTGGCGAGGTACGAAGATACAATGGTTGAGCAACTTGCCGAATCTCTTGATGATCGTTTTGAGGAGTTGCGGAATGATGTTGCGCTAGGGGCTGTAATATCACGTTCATTTGAGCAGGTTGAAAAGGTTGCAACAGCTCTTTCTGCTGGTAATAAAGGAGTCATTACAGAATCCATGCTCATGTGGGCTTTTTGCTTTGTATGCGAAAGCCTTACTGACGTGATGAGCATGCTTAAAGTGAATGAGAGCCAGGAGGAACTTGGTACTATGGCGCGATGGAACGAGATTAAAAACCGCATTGAAAACGTGCTATCTGGTAGAACACGCGATGATTCAATGCCTCAGTCAAGCATTATTCAGCGCGTAGTTAAAACCAAGTCGCTAAAAGGACTGGCAGAAGCTATTGCTCGTACCAATGGAGAGGATTTTAATTTCGGCGCAAAAACACTTATCACGCCAGTAATGCAGGCATTAATGGAGTCAAGAGCTATTGATGCTGTCGGTTGCGGTTACTGGATTAACGACGCGAGCAAATTTGAGTCGACAAAAATGAGCATTAAATTCTCTCAGATTGTTGAGGGTATCGGCATGAATATGGCGGCGCAGAGAGGTTGGAGATGAAAAATAAGTGGATTGAATGTAGTGAAAAATTACCAGAGGAAAATACAAAAGTAATTTTTTATCCAAAAGATAATGAGCCACTACATGGAGTTTATCTTCAAGGACACTGGTTTCAGGATGTATCTTGGTGCAGCATAGACTCTGATGGAGTTCTTGATAACATGGTAACAATTGGTGTTACTCACTGGATGCCAGTTCCAGAAAAACCATAAACAAAAACCCTCCATCAGGAGGGTTTGTTTTTTAGTGCTTCAAATAGTTCTTCTGGTTTATACAGCCTTTTTCTGATGGCACTGCTGTAACGGATATCCTGACCGTCATCAGTAATCAGCATCGGTAGACCTGCATTCTCGGCGGCGCATATCTCGTCGAAATTATTATTAATGATACAGCGTAGTTTAGCTCGCTGCTCATTGCTCACATTGCGCACAACTTCCCACATATTCTCAGGAGACCAGCAACACCAGACATGAGCACCGGTAAGCCGGTGTGCTCTCCAGGCATCGAAGTAATCCGCAACCAGGTATGTCCATTCCGTCTTATCGCCGATGGGTGTCACCGCGCCGCGCGTAAGTCTTCCACGAGTGTATTCGTGGCTGAAACCCGCGCGAAATGACACACTTTCATCGTCAGCAATGAATGCCACATTGCATGGCGTCATTGTTCCAGCCATATAGAGCGGTATCGCCACCAGTTCACCAGTTTTGCCGGTTATGGTGTCGCCTCCTGCTTTTTCCATGATGGCCGCCACTTCTTCCTCTGTCAGGTAGTCAGAAGCATGGTTGACCTTCGGAAGTTGCTTTCTAATCGTCTCAAGTTTTTCGCGTGGGTGCATGTTTAGAAATCCGGCCAGTGCCTCCATTGACTCCGGAAACGTCATTCCTGACAGCTTCATTAGCCATGTGATGCCGCTGCCGTTTCCGCACTGGTTGCAGATGGCGCCGCCGTCACCTTTGTAGTCAAGATGGTCATCAAATCTGAACCGGTCATTGCCGCCACAGCTCGGACACGGCTGATGTTTACCATTGAAAATTCTCATGTCGACATTGACTATCGACATGATGGCAGCCTGCCAGTTTCCTACCATTAAAGGCTCTATATCCTTCCAGTCGTATCGCATAATTTAACCTTGATTATTGCCGTAGATTCAGTCTACTATTGTGACGTAGATTGAGCAACACAAAGGTGGATGAAGTGCAAAAAATTGATGCAATGATTGCTGAGCTGGATATGGATAAGCTGCGGGCCAGCATCCATACCGGGGAAATTGAACCGCGCCCCTATCAGTGGCTGGTATATGAAAAGACAGCGGAGGTTATCCGCAAGTTTGGTAAGCAGCCAAAGCCAAGTTATGTTACCGCGTCAGTTGGCGCCGGTAAGACCATCATGATAGCCATGATTGCCCGTCGTTTCCAGGATATGGGGTGGGAGGGTCTTGTCATCGCGCGACAAGGCGAAATTATTGAGCAGGATGCTGAGGAGCTTTGGAATCTGAGCGTGAAAAACTCTTTGTTTAGCGCTTCACTTGGGCGTAAGGCTTATGCCTATCCGCTTATCGCGGGAACAGAGGGCACAATAATAAATGGCCTTTTTGATAAGACGGCAGAAGACGGCACAGTGACAAAATCTTTGCTTTCGGATTTTACCCCTCGCTACATCCTTGTCGACGAATGTCACCAGGTTAACTGGCAGGACATAATATCAGAGCAACCAGAGACGCAGTACGGTGTCATCATGAATGAACTTAACCGGCGCTGTAAAGCGAAGTATGGGCATGAGGTCATTGTCATTGGCTACACCGGCAGCCCATTTCGCGGCGTTGAGTCGATCAAAGGGGCTTACTGGAAACACGAAATCGTCAACATCAGCACGAAATACCTTGTCGATCTTGGTTTTCTTGTTCCTACCATCTTTGGTGGACAGGATATCGAAGACCTGCAATACGATCTGCATGAGTTTGCCAGTAGTGACGTTGACGGCGTGCAGGACTTCACTGATAGCCAGCTAAAAGAGATGCAGGAAGAAATCCTCAAGCAGGGTACATTGACGCAAAAAATAATGCTAAAAGTCATGGAACTTACGCGCGACAGGCTCGGTGTACTCATTACCTGCGCCGGTAAAAAACATTGCAAGGAGGCTGCAAAATACTTACCAGAAGGCAGTTATTCCATTGTTACCGAGGATATGGGGCAGAAAGCCAGACGGAAAGCGCTGAAAGATGCGGCTACAGGGAGAAAAAAATACACGCTGCAAATCGGCTGCCTCACTACTGGCGTTAATATTCCATATTGGGATACTTCTGTCATCCTGAGAAAAATTATGTCCCTGACGCTTCTGACGCAGTTACTTGGCAGACCAATGCGCCTTTTAAAGCCTGAGCAGATTTCCGCAGGTCTGGTGAAAGAAAATCATCTTTGTCTTGATTTCACCGGAACCATGTTCGAGCTTGGCGGTCTGTACGAAGACCCTATTCTTGAGGAAGCAGAAGCGCAGCGCGCCAAGCGCAGCGGAGAGCAGGTGCCATGCCCTAAATGCCAGACGATGAACAGCCCATATGCACGGCGTTGCATCGGTAAAGATGCAACATCGCCAGACGGACGATGCGAAGAGTTTTTCAGCTTCATTCGCTGTGGTTTCGACAAGCACGGCATCCGTATTTTCGATGATGGCTGTGGAACAAAGAACGACCCGACAGCTCGTTATTGCCGTCAATGCGATCACGTTTTGCGCGACCCTAACGCGGCGCTTAATGAGCGCGCTTATACCGATAAGGAATGGACAGATGTGCAAGATTTTAAAGTCGAGTTGACCAAAGACGCTGAGGGGGTTCTTTATCGTTACCTGGTGGTAAAAGCTGATGGAAAGACCGGCTGGGCAAATGAGGTGTTTTATCCGTTCGGAGGCAAGCCAAAGCACCTGCGTGACATGTTTAAAATGAAGGCTCTGCTTCCACACCTGGAAGATAAATCAATGATGAAGAAAATGATGGACTGCCATGATGCGAAGACTTTCATGCATTACGCTGGGTTAATCCGGGCACCTAAGCGCATTACGCACCGTTTTAACGATAAAGGCCGCGATATCATCCACCGCAAGGATTTCATAGGAGAACAAATTGAAGCAGCTTGATAGTGGAATATGGGTATTTGATAGCGGTTATCGCGGAGAGTGTCCGCTGGAATGCACTGACCAGATGGCCTATGGTCTGTGGATGCAATACCGTTTTCCTGATGCTCTGTGGTTTCATGTTCCTAACGAGACAGGAACAAAGAGCGGCCCTCAATTCGTCGAAAAACGTCGCAAAATGGGCGTCAGGAGCGGTATAAGCGACAATGTGATACTAACTCACGGCATTAATCATAAATGCGGACTGATTGAGCTGAAGAGGCGTGACAAGACAAAATCAAAAGTATCGCCATCGCAGATTGAGGTTCTGGAGTGCGCCATTGCAGAGGGTCACTTTGGCGCTATTGCTTATGGCCTTGAGGAGCTAAAAAGAGCGACGTTATTCTATTTTGGGCTTGATGAATGACGTGGTTTGATGTAGATTGATTTAACAATAAAAAGAGGTGATTGATATGAAATTATTTTGTTCAAGTTCAACTAGTGAAAGATTCACTGAAGGTGAATTTTATGATGCTCAATTTAATGGTCGTCAATTCCATGTTACAGACAACACAAGTAAAGCGTGGTCAGCTTTATATGAGGATGACTCTGGATTCATAGTAATTGAGATGGTCGGCGGTGATTTTGTGGAGTTCGAGTAATGAAAGTATATCTAAACAACGAACTCAGCAATGAGCAGTACCACGCTGACACCGAGCACATCAACGGCTCTGGTCTGTGGAACATCTACGACCGCTGCCCGGCAGCATGGCGATATAAAGACGAAGAAGACGAGCAGTCAAAGGCGCTTGTCTTCGGAACGGGTAGCCATACCGCACTGCTTGAGCCTGAGCGCTTCGAAGCAGAATATGCCCGCATGCCAGTTGTCGAAGATTTTCCAAAAGACAAAGATGGCAATCGCACGGTGCTGGTAACTGCTTCTGACATGAACTCATGGGCAAAAGAGCGCGGCATCAAAGGTCTTTCAGGGAAGTCGAAAGCTGATGTGATCAAAATCATTCAGGCCACTGGAGAGCCAGTACAAATTTACGATGTTATCCGTAAAGAGGCAGAGAAGGCCGCTACTGGTAAGCATATGCTTGAAGGAACTGATTATGACGCCATCATGCAGATGCGCGCCGTAATCCATGCGAACAGCTATTACAGCAGCCTGCTTTCTGGTGCTTATTCCGAGGTGTCAATTCTCGGTGAGTTGCTTGGCGAGCCATCAAAAGTTCGCTTTGACTGCCTTACTCGAGGTGGCGACATCATCGACTACAAAACAGCAGTGAGTGCCAAGCCTGATGAGTTTTTTCGCCATGCTGCGCGGCTCGGATACTTTATGAAGATGGCAATGCAGCACGACATTTTTGTAGAGGCTTATGGGCATGCACCTCGCTCGGTAAACCTTCTGGTGCAGGAGAAAAAATCTCCATTCATCCCTGCATTGATTCGTCTGACGGATGAGCAGTTACGCATTGGTCGCATTCAGCTGCGCAGCGCGATGGAAATCTATAAGGCATGCAAAAAAGCCAATTCATGGCCCGGTTACTCAATGGGTAATCCGGTTATCGAAATGGAAACGCCGGAATGGTACAAGCAACAGTATGGCATTAATGACAAACATAGCAACTGGTAGTTTTAATTTATAGTAAATGAGGTGAAATGATGGGAATTCTTGATATCAAACCTGCTAAACGTTCAGGTTCTCGCGTAGTGATTGGCATTTCTGGTCAGTCTGGTAGCGGAAAGACATACAGCGCACTCAAGCTGGCACGCGGCATGGTTGAATCACCATCTGAAATAGGTTTTCTGGACACGGAAAACGGTCGCGGGCGTCTTTATTCAAATATCCTCGATGGAAAATTCCTGCATGCTGATTTGTATGCGCCATTTAGTCCTGCCCGTTATCGCCAGGCTATCGAAGAGTTTCAAAAAGCAGGTGTTAAAGTGCTGGTTATCGATTCCGGTTCGCATGAATGGGAAGGAGAAGGTGGTTGCTCAGATATAGCCGATCAGCCGCTGCTGCAAGGAAAGAAAATGGCAGACTGGAAGCGCGCCAAGGCTGAGCATAAGAAGTTCATGAGTGCGCTATTGCAGAGCAATATGCATATCATCGTGTGCCTGCGTGCACGCAATAAAACCGACTTCAGCAACCCCAAAGACCCTATGCCGCTTGGGCTTCACCCGGTCTGTGAAAAGGATTTTATGTTTGAAATGACCGTCAGTATGATGATGTATGACAACGGAAAGGTGCAGGATTTTACCAAGCTACCAGAAGAACTGCGCCCGATATTTTTTGAATCTGGCCGAGATAGTCAGCATCATGGATATATTGGTGATGCTCATGGGCGAGGTTTAATTAAATGGGTTGAGTCTGGCGTTAAGATTGATGAGGAGTTTGAGCACTGGCGTTCTAAGTTGCAAATGACCGCTTCACGCGGAGTTGCAGCACTGAATGCTGAGGCTGCAAATATTCCAGATTCAGTCAAAAAGAAAATCAGGGAAATATGGTCAACCCTCAAGGCATCAGCAGAAGAGTATGAGCGCATTGAATCATTCATTAATGATGAATCTCCAGCAGCTGTAACTATCACGCCGCAGGATGATTTCAACCCGGCCAAACTCCAGAAAGCAGATGCGCCTGTGTCATCTGCACATGAAGAGAAGCCATCAACATCTCAACAGAACATCGAAAACTTTTAAGGGTAAATTATGGCATCTCGCGGAATCAACAAAGTAATCATTTTGGGCACCCTCGGACAAGACCCGGAAGTTAAATATATGCCATCTGGCGGCGCTGTGTGCAACATTTCTCTGGCAACATCAGAACAGTGGAATGACAAGGCCACAGGTGAAAAGAAAGAGCAGACAGAATGGCATCGCGTGGTTATCTTCGGAAAGCTGGCAGAGGTGGCTGGAGAATACCTGCGCAAAGGCTCTCAGGTATATGTAGAGGGTAAATTACGCACTCGAAAATGGACAGATCAAATCGGTGGTGAAAAATATACTACTGAAATCGTTTTGCAGCCGATGAACGGTGTTATGCAAATGATCGGTGGTAAATCAAGTGATAATGGGAACCAACAATCACAACAACGGCAACAGTCAGGAAGTAATCAGCAATCAGGATGGGGTAAACCTCAGCAGCCATCAAACACATCAAAACCACCGGCAAACGAGCCGCCGATGGATGATGATATTCCGTTTTAATGAAGAAAGGGCCGAATGGCCCTTTTATGATATAAATTTTTTATTTTTATCGACACCAGTTACATGAAACCAGGTTGATATATTACTGATCTGTCATCTACAAAACCATGCTTTTATACGAAGTATTTTTATTGATGGAAAGATAAAAAAAAGGAAGCGGCTATCAATTTTCATAATAGCCGCAATGTGCTGTTAGCTAAAGCGCGAATGATTTCGAGAATAATCCAGAGCAACAATATCTGCCGGATTAACATCGGAGTCTGTCATATCGTAAACACCAGCGCGGTAGATTGTAGCCACCGTACCACCTGTAACCGCTGTACCGAATGATCCGCTAAGAAGTTGTTTTTTTGTAAACGAAGACGGATATGTTGCTGCGGTGGCAATCGCCTTTTCAACTACCGGGGAACCATTAACAAAAAGCTGGCTCTTAACCTGCGTCGAACTGACTTTGTAGGCGTACATCGCCACCTGGGTAACTGTTCCCAGCACTGCTTTCACAGCAGTATCCACACCACCTGAACCATCCCACGACGCCCCCCATGCCTGGAACTGCATGTTATTCAGTGCGCCAGAGGCATTACTGTTCCCTAGAATTCCAGACAGGGTTGTTGCATCCGCCGCGCCGCTACCTACTGAAAGTAACGCGCATTGTCGGGCGCTATTCTGGGGGTCATATCCCGTTACGGGGATTTTGAACGTCAGGGTGATTAACTGCCTTGTGCATGATGCGGGCAAAATAGCGCTATCTGGAAGCAGG
>QRFC01000368.1_pt1 | contig 46384 bp, 36 predicted proteins | sample 1861061 | NCBI WGS metagenome assembly QRFC01 (sample SAMN09711282, study PRJNA482702) | Human gut metagenome, whole genome shotgun sequencing project.
TCGATTTTAGACGAGCGCTACAGTGAATATTTCGGCTTCACTTCAAGCGAAGTACATGAGATGGCGGACTACTATCATGCTTCTGATAAATATCAGGAGCTTTGCGAGTGGTATGATGGTTACCTTTTCGGCAATACCGAGATTTTTAATCCCTGGTCTGTCATTGGATACTTCAATAATAACTGCCGTCCCAAAGCATTCTGGCAGTCCACCGGAAGTAATGACATCATCCGTGAGGTGCTGGCTTCTGCAACGCCGGATATTATGGAGCGTCTGGAGCTGTTGATGAAGGGCGAATCCTTCGTTACGCACATCGACACTGGCGTCATTTATCCGCAGATTCAGAATGATCCGTCCTCTGTATACAGCTTCCTGCTGGTGGCAGGTTATTTGAAGGCTGTGAGCTGCGACCAGTCTTACGGCGAGGATTATATGTGCGAAGTGGCCCTGCCCAACAAAGAGATTTCTTTCGTCTACAGCAAAGAGATCCTCTCTCAGCTTGAGAATATTATTCCTCGTTCCGTTGCTGTTGCTATTCAGGAAGCTATCTACAAGGTAGATAGCGACTCACTGCAAAAAAACTTGGAGAAGTTTCTGCTCCAAACAATAAGTTTCCACGATGCTGCCAACGAAACATTTTACCATGGTCTGATATTGGGTATGTGCGCTGTGATGGACAACAGCTATCGCATTACCTCCAATCGCGAAGCTGGTAATGGACGATTTGATATTCAGATGCTTCCTTTGAATAAGCGGCTGCCTGGTATTCTGATTGAATTAAAGGCCGGGAAAGACCGCTCTGAAACACAGCTTGAAGACCTTGCTAATGTTGCCTTGCAACAGATTAACGACCGTGCATACAGCGTTGATTTGCAGGCTATGAAAGTTACGTCAATTATAAAAATCGGCATTGCATTCTCTGGTAAAAGAACACGTATTGCTGCCGAAAGGCAAAACATCGAATAACCATCTTCGCTCAGCAGGCTGGCTATCATCCAAGTCAGCCTGCTGTTTCTTTGTCGTCGAGCCTATTTCATTGTTTATGCGGCGCAGTTTCTGAGCTGCTCTCTGCGGCAAAAACACCCGTTGTTGGAGGTAAACCCGGTCGGAAGCACTTTTAATATACAGAATTTCATCCCACACAAATCCCAAAAGACGAAAGCGGTGGCTGAAATAAACAGGCCAATAGAGTTCCAAAGAGGAACCGCAGGAGTGCCGGAAAGCGCCAAAGAGGGTGTAACAGGCCTGTCTGAAGGTTCAGACATAGGTTTGGGACCAGGAGACCGTGCGTTCGAGCCGCACTACTCGGACCAAGTAATGATAATCTGAACTACATTATCCAAGTGGGTAATGTAGTTCGGATTATCATTTCTATTGAAAATGTGCTTTGAAGAAAAAGTGCGGGAGAAATTCTCCCGCACTTTTCATTTTCTTTGCTTTATGCTATATTTTAATCACCTAAACTATTCCAATAATATCGGTTTACGGAGGTGTGATATGAAAATATACAACGTCAAATATTTTATATGGGGCATTATTTTCCTCATCCCTCTGCCTTTGTTTGCATTTGGTAGTATAAAAGCCGATTGGTGGCAATGGTTGCTTTCCATTGGTATTTCTGTAAAATATTTATCCGTTGGCCTTTCAAAATCTGAAAACGAACGGCAAGAAAGAATAGAAAAGAACTACCAAGGGGTATCGCAGAAACTTTTCGGGAAATATGTGATAATTAAAACAAACTTACCTTGGATTATTACAGGCAGCTTCTTCGTTATAGCTCTATTTATAAGATTTGTATTTGATGTTATCATTCCTGTTTGTATTGCCGTTTGCTTCGTAATTGTACTCACAATCTCCGTTTTTTATAGTATAGGCGTTGAGCGCAAAATTGCAGAATATATTGATAAGAAATCGAATTAAAACAACCAAATCGGGATTTGAGCAAATACAAGGCGGGAACATCTTAACCGCTGTTCCCGCCTTTGTTATGACTTATTCTCTTGTTCAGCCTGCTGCTTTGCCTTCCACTCGGCATATTCCCGCTGTCCGTCCTCGCTTTCAAAGAATGCTTGAATTTCCGGGAGCAGGACACGGGCAAGGGCCTTTACCTCGTGATAGGGAGTCCCCGTGCCGTAGTCATTGGGCTTCTTTCTGCGCGGCATGGTATCACCCCGTTATAGCTGTCCCTCGTCAAACAGATAGCCTTGAAATACCGTACCATCTCCGGTGATGAAACGGCCCCGTGCGTCCTTGGGTATCTGCTCGGCGGCAGCTGACAGCGGACCGCTTTAAGATGAATATCGTCAACTGTGCCCTGCTTGGCGCACTCGTCCTGTCCATGCCAGAACGGCCGGACGTGGAACGGCTGACGGACTTTTACGAATACCCGGACGGCAACGGCTATGAAGGGCGGTTCACCCGGTACGGCATCTGCACACTGATTCAGGAGCTGGGATCGTACGACCTGACGCCGGCTCTGTGTCATCCGGACTATACCATGAGTGAGACCGGCGGCGCGACAAGCTTTGTGCGGACGTATACCCTGGCCTCCGGCGGACCGTACTGTGACTGCGGCTATAAGAAAAAAATGCGTGAAAAAAGTGCCCCTAGGCTTTCTTGGTGTCCTTGCTGCCCAGGACCTTAATGCCGGTGGTGCCGAACAGCACACCGACGGCAAACATGGCAAATCTCTTCATGGCAGATCGCTCCTCTATATTTTGCAGCAGTTAGATGTGACTAACCGTCGCCTGTAAGATAGCACAGCACAGGAAAAAAGTAATACTTTTCCGAAATAAAATTGCCAAAAATACTGCGGAATGCAGCGCGCTTTGCAGGGAAAACGGCAAGGGCGCCCCGCATAGCCGCAAAGCCCACAGGCCGTCGGAGGCGTCAATGACACCTCCGACGGCCTGAAGCAAAGGCAGCGAGATAAAGGAAGGAAGTTTTTTATAAGGAAGGTTTGGTGGGCGGGAGTAGCGCCCATGAAGAAGTTTCTTGCCCGCTGCCCGGGGAAAAAAGCAAAGTCATGCCCGCGCCGGCGCGTCACGGCGTATGGCCAGCAGCACCGCCGCCGACAGCGGCAGGCAGGCCGTCAGGCCCCACAGGGGGATTCCGTAGCCTACCTGCTCGATGAGCCGCCCCAGCACCGTGGGCGCGATCAGTGCGGACAGAGATACGCCCAGCACGATGATGGATGAGGCCGAAGCCGTCCGAGTGGGGAACGTCTCGCAGCAAAGGATCACCAGGGCCGGGACCTCCGCGCCCTGCAGCAGGCCCAGCAGCACCAAAAGCACCCGCTGGACGGCCAGGGACGGCGTCAGCAGCAAAACCGCAAACACGCCGGCCGACAAAAAACAGGTAAGCAGATAGAAAGTCCGCACCGGCATACGCTTATACACCAGCGGCGAGAGCATACGGACCACCAGTGCACCCAGGAAAAACAGGGTGAGCATGGCGTTGGCCGCGCCGCCTGCCATGTGGTGCACGGTCTTGTAGTAGTTGGGCAGCCAGACGGCGATGCCGTTCTGGAAGCACAGATACAGGAAACAGCACAGCAGATAGAGCCATGCGCGCTTGTCACGAAAGATCTCCGCCGGGTTGGCCACGGACCTGTCCCGCAGGGCCGTCATATCGGCGTAGGGCGTGTGGGGCGTGGCGCGGCGGGACACCGCCCAGAACACCGCGCCCAACACCAGCGCCGCCGCGCCCAGCACCAGATACGGTACGGCAAAGGTGGCGGGGCGGCCGCTGTCGGTAAGCCATGTCACCAGCAGGGGCGCCAGCATGGCGCCCAGACCGTAGAAGCCGTGAACGATGGGCAGCAGCGTGCTCTTCTTCTCGGGAAACACGTCGGCGATGACGCCGTTCATCAGCAAGTCGATCGTGATATAGCCCACACCGCCGATCAGCGCAAACACCAGCAGCAGCCCATAGCTGTCATTGCCGTACAGGGGCATGGTGCCGATGGTCACACCGGCCACGCCCACCAGCACCGCGCCGGCCAGCAGGCCGTACAGCTTGTGGAGCCGTTCGCCGAACAGGCCCAGCAGCACCGTCATCACGATGCCGCCCAGGGACTGAATGGTCATCACGAAGCCCTGGCGGCTTTCGGTGATGCCGAAAAAGGCCATCATAGACTCGGCGTTGGCGCCAAAGGCGTTGAAATAGACGCCGTACAGCAGAAACAGGGCGAAGCACAGGACCGCCAGCAGCGGCAGGATACGCTTTGCGCCTCTCATGCCCGGCTCCTCATGGCGGCCAGGGCATGGAAGGTCTCCCGCAGCGCGGGATATTGCCGCAGATAGAGCTGGTAGTAGGACTCATAGGCGCGGCTGCGTTCCGCATCGGGGTACAGAACGGTATCCGGCTTGACGATGGCATCGCAGGCGCTCTCCACGGAGGGATACACACCGGTGCCAACACCGGCCAGAATAGCCACGCCCAGCGCCGGGCCCTCCAACGCCGCCTTGGCGGTCTGGATGGGGCAGCCGTACACATCGGCCAGCATTTGACGCCAGAATGCGCTCCGCGCGCCGCCGCCGCAGGCCATCATTTCCTCCGTAGGCACATTCATGCCCCGGAGCACATCCACGCACTGACGCTGGGAGTAGGTAACGCCCTCCAGCACGGCGCGGATCAGGTGGCCGCGGCCATGGCCGCCGGACAGGCCGATAAACGCGCCCCGGGCCTTCTCGTCCAACAGCGGGGATCGCTCACCCATCAGATAGGGCAGGAACAACAGGCCGTCGGCGCCGATGGGGGTTTTCTCGGCCAGGGCCGTCATCAGCTCGTAGGGGTCCACGCCCTGTTTGGCCGCCTCGGCCATCTCGCCGGCACAGCAGGTATCCCGCAGCCAACGCAGGGACTGACCCGCCGCCAGCGTGCAGCTCATTACCGCCCACTTGCCGGGAACGGCGGAGCAGAAGGTGTGTACGCGGCCCGCCGGGTCGATGGAAACGCTGTCCGCATGGGCAAAGACCACGCCGGAGGTGCCCAGCGTCGTAAAGGCCTTGCCATAGCGGACCGTACCGGTGCCCACAGCGGCGGCGGCGTTGTCACCCGCGCCGCCCACCACGGGCGTACCCTCGGCCAGGCCGGTCAGGGCGGCAGCTTCCGCCGTCACCGTTCCGGTCACGTCTACAGACTCGTACATCCGGCCCAGCAGCGCCGGGTCGATGTCCAGCTTGTTCAGTATTTCATCGGACCACTGCCGCCGAGGCACGTCCAGCAAATTCATGCCGGAGGCGTCGGACACCTCGGTGGCAAACTGGCCGGTGAGGCAGTAGCGAATGTAATCCTTGGGCAGCAGGATATGACGGCAGGCCTTGTAGACCTCCGGCAGATGCTTCCGCACCCACAGGATCTTCCCAGCGGTAAAGCCCGCCAGGGCGGGGTTCGCGGTGATGGCGATGAGTTTCTCCGCGCCCACAGTCTCGGTGATCTCACGGCACTCCTCGCCGGTGCGGCCATCGCACCACAGGATGCTGCGGTGCAGCACCTCTCCCCTCTCGTCCAGCATCACCAGACCGTGCATCTGCCCGGAGATGCCTACACCGGCAACATCGGCGGCGGCCACACCGCTTTTGTGCAGCACGGCCTGCACCGTCTCCCGCACAGCACGCCACCAGTCGGACGGCTCCTGCTCAGCCCAGCCGTTCTGGGGCTGGTAGAGGGGGTATTCCACCGTATGGGCGGCCATGGCCGTACCATCACTGCGGAACAGCACCGTCTTGGTACCGGAGGTGCCCAGGTCGATACCCAGCAAATATTCCTTCATAGCCTTGCGCCTCCTTTAGGCAGGGCCGCCCTTCCGGGCGGCCCGCAATACGTTATTTCAGCGGAACAGCACCCGGTTGACCACAGATTCCAGATACTCCTGACGGCCGCTGGGCACATCGAAGCTCTTGAGGCCCTCGGCGTAATCCGCCAGAGACTCCAGGGTCATCTCGCCGTCCACGATCTTCTTGCCCACGCCGCTGTCATAGCTGCTGTAGCGCTCCTTAACGAACTGATCCAAACGGCCATCCGCTTTTAGCTCCAGCGCCTTGCGGAGGCCCAGAGCGAAGGTGTCCATACCGGAGATATAGGCCAGCAGGATGTCCTCGAAGGTGTTGGACTGGCGGCGGGCTTTGGCGTCAAAGTTCAGGCCGCCGTTGGTAAAGCCGCCGGCGCGGAGGACCTCCATCATGCAGTAGGTGGCGCTGTACACATTGGCGGGGAACTGGTCGGTATCCCAGCCCAGCAGATAGTCTCCCTCGTTGGCGTCGATGGAGCCAAAGCTGCCGTTGACGATAGCGGTACGCAGCTCATGCTCGAAGGTATGGCCCGCCAGGGTGGCGTGGTTGGCCTCAATGTTCATCTTGAAATCCGCCGTCAGGTCGTACTTCCGCAGGAAGTTCATGCAGGTGGCCACGTCGAAGTCGTACTGGTGCTTGGTGGGCTCCTTCGGCTTGGGCTCCAGATAGAAATCGCCGGTAAAGCCGATCTTGCGACCGTAGTCACGGGCCATACGCAGGAAGCGGGCCATGTTGTCCAGCTCCAGCCCCATGTCGGTGTTCAGCAGGGTGTCATAGCCCTCGCGGCCACCCCAGAACACATAGCCGGTGGCGCCCAGCTTCACCGCGGCATCCAGGCAGGCCCGGACTTTAGCGGCGGCGGCGGCAAACACATCGGCGCAGCAGGAGGTGGCTGCACCGGCCATAAACTTCTTGTCGCCGAAGTTGTTGGCCGTTACCCACAGGCACTTCTTGCCGGTCTTCTTCTGCAGCTCGTACAGATAATCCACCATCACGCGGAAGTTGGCGATGCTCTCGGCCAGGGTAGCGCCCTCCGGGGCGATGTCCACGTCATGGAAGCAGTAGTAGTCGATGTCCAGCTTTTCCATCAGCTCGAAGGCGAAGTCCGCCTTGGCGCGGAACTTGGCCATGGGGTCCGTCTGGCCCATGGACTTATCCATGGTACCGGAGCCGAACATATCCACGCCCTCGGCGTCGATGGTATGCCAATAGCTCAACGCGAACTTCAGATGCTCACGCATTTTCTTGCCGGCGATGACCTCGTCCGGGTCATACCAACGGAAGGTGAAGGGATCGGTCCCCTTGGGATCGTAGACGACCTTACTCACATCAGCGTACTTTTTCATGTTATTACACCTCCGAAGTATGTTTCGTTTTTATGCGGGAACGGATCATGGGCACCACCAGCTGGATGATAACGGCCACCAGCAAAATCGAGCCCTTGATGGTATCGTTGATCAGGGCGTCCACCTGCAGGGAGGCGATGATCTTGTCGATAATGGTATAGCTCATGGCGCCGAACAGAACGCCCAGCAGCTTGCCCTTGCCGCCGCTCATACTGATACCGCCGATGACCACCGCGGCGATGGCGTACATCTCGTTGCTCTTACCGAGGGTGGCCGGGTCGACGGAGCCGTTCATAGCCAGCCACAGGAAAGCGCTCAGGCCGGTGAGTATGCCGGTGATGACATAGACCGCCACACGGGTGCGGTTGACGTTGATTCCGGCCAGGGCGGCAGCGCGTTCATTGCTGCCCAGGGCATAGACGGTCTTGCCGAACTTGGTGCAGGTGGATATGAACACCATGATGACCGTGACCACCAGCAGCACGATGCCCACCACGGGAACGGTGGCGATCTTCAGCTGGCCGAAGCCGTAGAAGCTGGCATAGTGGTCCAGCGTGCCGGTCATGTTGAAGATGGAGGATCCGGTAGTCCGCAGGTAGTACTGAGCCACCGAACGGAAGATCAGCATGGTGGCAAGCGTCACGATGAACGCGGGCATTTTCACCAGGCCGATGAGCACACCGTTGAACAGGCCGCACAAGCCGCCGGCCACCATGGCGAACAGCAATGTGAGGAACACGCTGTCCGTGGCATTGAACACCACCACGGAGAAGCTGCCCACCAGCGCCAGCATGGAGCCCACGGACAGGTCAATGCCGCCGGTGATGATGACAAGACCCATGCCGAAGGCCATGATGCCCACCACAGCGGAGTGCCGCAGGATGTTCATCACGCCACTCCAGGTGGTCGCGCCGTGGTTAATAAACAGATAGGCGATGAAGATCGCCAGTGCGATGAGGATAAAGCTGTAATTATTGATCCAGGCGGCAATGCCCTTCTTGTTCAGCCCCGGTTTTTTGGTCTGGGCCTTCAGTTCCGTGTTCTGACTCATACGTTTACCTCTCCCTCCGTTGCGTGTATCACATTGGTCGCATACAGCATGACTCTCTCCTCCGTGATCTCCTCACGGGGCAGGATCGTCTGGATATGCCCGTGGTAGAACACCACACAGCGATCCGCGATCTTCTGTATCTCCGGTATCTCCAGGGTGTTGACCAGGATGGTCTTGCCCTTCTCGGCCAGCTCCAGGATCAGCTTGTAGATCTCCGCCTTGGCGCCCACATCGATACCCTGGGTGGGGTTATCCATGATAAGGATATCCGCCTCGGTGGTGAGCCACCGGCCCAGGATCACCTTCTGCTGGTTGCCGCCGGACAGTGACAGGATCAGGTCATCATGGCTGTTGGCCTTGATGTTCAGCATATCCCGCATCCTGTTGTACTGCGCCACCTCTTTCCGCCCGCGGATCAGCTGGTGATTGGCAGAAAGCGTGTGCTCGGAGATGTAGTTGTTCTCCAGCAGCGTGAAATCCGGGATAACGGAGTTTTCCTTGCGGTTGGCGGGGATCATGCCGATCTTGTGGCACATGGCGTTATGTATGCCGCCATGGCGCAGCGGCTCGCCGTTGACATACACCGTGCCCGAGCTGATGGGAATCGCGCCGAAGATCGCCTGCATCATCTCGCTGACGCCGGCACCCTTCAGGCCCGTCAGGCCGATGATCTCGCCCTTACGCACCTCCAGATCCACGTTCTCGAACCCTTCGCCGCTGAGGTGCTCCAGCTTCAGCGCCACATCACCCAGCTGGCGGGGCTGGTACACCGAGGCCTCGGAGTAGCTGCTGCCCACCATAAGACGGGTGACGGCCTCCGGCGTGGTGTCGGCAATATTGCCCGACTGAATAAAGCATCCATTCCGCAGGACCGTGTAGCGGTCCGCGATGGTAAATATCTCGTTCATTTTGTGGGAGATGAAGATGAAGGACTTACCCTGCTCCTTCAATCGCCGCACGATACTGAACAGGTGCTCGATCTCCGCGTTGTTCAGCGCGGTGGTCGGCTCGTCCAGAATAAAGAGCTTCGCATTGGCGTGAAGTGCCTTTGCGATCTCCAGCAGCTGCTTTTTGCTGGTCTCCAGCTCGTCTACCAGGGCGTTGGGGTCGATATCCACGCCCAGGTCGCTCATCAGTTGGCGCGTCTGCTCCAGCATGGCCCGCTTATCCAGCGTGCCCAGCTTGGTCAGCAGTTCCTTGCGAAGAAAAATGTTCTCGTACACCTTCAGATCGTTAAACAGGTTCAACTCCTGGTGTACAAAGGCGATACCTGCCTGTTCTGTCCGTTTGACGGAAATGTCATGCATTTGCTCCCCGTCAAACTCGATCTCGCCCTCATCCCGCTGATGCACACCCGCCAGGATGTTCATCAATGTGGACTTACCGGCGCCGTTCTCTCCCAGCAGCGCGTGTACTTCCCCGCGCTCCACGGAAAAATCAACGTGCGAAAGCACTTCCACACCGGAGAATGATTTGGTGATATTGGTCATTTTCAGCAATTCCATGCCGCACGCCTCTCTTTGCTGTTTGATAAGATCCCTTCTGCGAAGGGGGAGGTGCCCCGCGGGCGCCGAAGCGCCCGCGAAGCCCTCGGAAACGACTTTACTTACTTGGAGACAGCGTCACCGAAGCCCTGGAAGTCGTTGACGTTGGTAGCATCCACCACGGACACGGCGATGACGTGGTCCTGGGTGACGGTACCGCCCTCGATGTGGGTGACCATGTCATCCACGGCAGCCTTGATCATCGCGGGATCGTAAGTAACGGAGAACAGATCGGCCAGCTTGGCGACCTCAGCGGTGTAATCCTTCTGATGGATGCCCTTCAGCACGGAGTAGATCTCGTTCAGACCGGAGGAGGTGCCCAGATGCACACCGGCGTTCAGAAAGGCATCCTTCTTCTCGGCGTCGATCTCGGAGCTCTTCAGCGCCTCCAGGATGCCCATGGCGATCTCGTCGTCGTGGGTGAAGATCCACTTGGTGGCGGTGATGTCCTCAACAGTGCTGGCATCCAGCCAGTTGATGAACAGCTCCTTGCCCTTGCTGCGGCTCCAGCCGGTGTAGTCGGTGGACTGGATGGCAGCGATCTGCTCCTCGGTCCAGCCATTTTCCTTCAGCACGCTGAAGAAGCCGTCGTTACGCATGGTGGGAACGGAAGAGTTGTCACCGGGCATGATGAGGATCTTGTCGCCGGCCTTCATGCCGTCGGCGATGAAGCGCTTGGCGGTCTCGGCGCCGATGCCGTTGTTATCGCCCTTGACGCAGGCAACAGCAGTGGAAGCAGCGGAGTCGATGATACGGTCGAACATCACATAGGGGATGCCGCTGGTGGCCAGCTTGGCCATGGTGTTCTCCAGGGTGTTGTCCTGAGGCAGAATGACCACATAGTCAGCGGTCTTGTTCTCGATCAGGTCCTCCACCTGCTGGATCTGGTTGGCGGCGTCGGAAGAGGTGATGACGGTGGCGGCATACTTGCCGGCGTCATTCAGCTCCTGCGCCTTCTCCTGCGCATAGGTCATCACAGCGCCGGTCCAGCCGTGGTCGGCATTGGGGACCAGGATCGCGATGCGATTACCCGTGGCAGCATCGTTGTCCTTGTTGGCGTCATCGTCCTTCTTCTCGCCGCAGGCGACAAGAGACAGGGCCATGACCAGCGCAAGGATCAGTGCCAGTACTTTCTTCATGGTTGTTTCCTCCTAAAAATTTTTTATAGATACGGACAAAGTCCGCCTATAACGTGTTCTTACAGCTCCACCCAGGCAGAGTCCTTGGCTGCGGAGTCGATGACCGCGTGAATGAACTTCACGCCGTTGAGGCCGTCGGTGACGGTGGGATAGTCGAAAGAGCCGTCGTTGGCCGTACCGCCCGCCTTCACCGCCAGAATGGCGCTGATGATGTTCTTGTAGATGTTGGCAAAGGCGACGATCAGTCCCTCGGGATGGCCGGAGGGGATGCGGCTGTACGCGCCGGCCTTCTCGGTGATATAACCGGTACCGCGGGACAGGGTCTCCGTGGGCTTGCCCTTGGGGGTGTACTTCAGATAATCGGGATAGTGCTGCTCCCACTCCAGTGCACCCTCACTGCCGTAGATGCGGATGGTCAGGCCGTTGAGCTTGCCCGCCGCGATCTGAGAGCACCAGTACGCGCCGTTGACGCCGTTTTCGTACTCGACGAGCATATTGGCGTTCAGGTCCAGCTCCTTGCCGTAACGGTTCACGGTGGCGGCCAGACGCTTGATGTTCAGGCCGGTCAGGTAGTGGACGGAGTTCTCGATGTGGGTGCCGATGTCGCCCACACAGTTGGAGATACCGGACACCGCCGGATCGGCGCGCCAGACGGACAGCTTGGTGGTGCCCTCGCCGGGGACGCCCAGCTCATCGATGAGCCACTCCTGGACATACTCCGCATTGACGGCGGCGATCTTGCCGATCTTGCCCTCGGCGATCATCTCGCGGGCCACCTTCATCATGGTGTAGCCGGAATAGGTGTAGGTGACGCCGAAAACCAGGTTTTTCTCCTTGGCCAGGGCCACCAGCTCCTGCGCCTGTTCCACGGTAAAGCACAGAGGCTTTTCGCATACCACATGAATTCCGTGCTGCAGGAAGCACTTGGCCACGTCGTAGTGGGTGTTGTTCGGGGTCGTGATGCTGACGAAATCGATACCGTCGGGACGCCTGCTCTCCGCCTCGGCCATGGCCTCATAGCTGGGGTACACGCGGCTCATGTCCAGGGAGTAGGTCTCGCCGGTCTCACGGTTCTTCTCCGCATTGGTGGAGAAGCAGCCTGCCACCAGCTGTGCGCGGGGGTCAAAGGCGATGGCTTTGCGATGCACCTCGCCGATAAAGGCGTTCATGTGGCCACCGACCATGCCGTAACGGATCTGAATACCCATATTGTCCTCCTTGTCGCGTTTCAGTTGGCAATAGCGTCGTCAAACTTCACATCGGACTTCTTGAAGTCCACCTTCTTCACGAAAGCGGCCGCCTCGGTAGCGCCCTCGATACGGTCCATACCGCTGTCCTCCCATTCCACGGACAGAGGGCCGTCGTAACCGGCGGCGTTCAGCACGCGGATGATCTCCTCGAAGTTCACGTCACCATGACCCAGGGAGCGGAAGTTCCAGCCGCGGCGCAGGTCTCCGAAATCGATGTGGGAGCCCAGCAGACCGCTGCGGCCATCCAGAGTCACCGCCGCATCCTTCATATGGACGTGGTACACGCGGTCCATAAAGTCGCGCAGGAACAGGTGGGGCGTCACGCCCTGCCACAGCAGGTGGCTGGGGTCGAAGTTCAGGCCGAACTCGGGGCGGTCGGCAAACTTCTTCAGCAGCTTCTCGGTGGAGTAGTAGTCGAAAGCGATCTCGCCGGGATGGACCTCCAGGGCGAACTTGATGCCGTTGGCCTTGAACTCATCCAGGATAGGGGACCACAGGCGCACGATCTCGTCGTAGCCGTTCTCGATCATCTCCTCGGTGGTCTGGGGGAAGGAATACAGCCACTTCCAGATGGGAGAGCCGGTGAAGCCCGTGACCACATAGCATCCCAGCTTCTTGGCCACCACGGGGGCCTTCTTCATGGTGTCGATCGCCCAGGCGCGGATCTCCTCCGGCTTGTCGGCCAGCGCCGCGGGAGCAAAGTTGTTCAGCCGGGGATCGGGAGCGTCGCCCACACACTGGCCGATGATGTGGCAGGCCAGGGCCTTGCAGATCAGGTTGTTCTTCGCCAGGGTCTCCTTGATCCAGGCCACATAGCTGTCATCGCTGTACGCACGATCAATGTCGATGCCGTTGCCCCAGCAGGCGACCTCCAGGCCGTCATAGCCCATCTTGGACGCCAGCGCACACAGTTCATCGAAGGGCAGGTCCGCCCACTGGCAGGTGCAAAGAGTTACCGGTCTGTTTCCCATGATACATTCCTCCTGTTAAAAAGTTAAATCATCATCGGCCTGTGCCGATCGGATCACAAACTTACTGCGAGTGCCGCACACGCACACGGTTGTGGGTATACACCACGCCGGCGGCGGGCCGCCGTCCGGTGTGGATATAGTCGAACAGCACACGCACCGCCTCGTCCCCCTGGGCGAAGGGCTCCTGGGTCACAGTGGCGGCGATGTGCCCTTCCTCCATATACTGCAGCACGGTCTCCGTTCCGTCCACCGCCAGCACGCGGATATTCTTTCCGCTTTCCAGGATGGCCCGCATACCGCCGTCGATACCGGCGGCGGCAAAGCACACCATGTCCGGCGTGTGGTCCGCCAGATAGGCCCGCAGCACCTGATAGGAGACATCGTCGTCGTCCTGATTTTCCAGCACGGCGTCCACCGTGATCTCCGGCGTGCCCTCCAGTGCGGTCCGCAGACCGCGCACGCGGTCCATATGGCCGCGGACATTGGTGCTGCCGATAACAGCCGCCACGCGGCCCCGGCCATTGAGCATGAGCTGCACCAGATCTCCGGTGATCATACCGCTGTTGTAGTAGTCGCAGCCGACAAAGGCCACACGGTCGACATCGATATCGGTGTTGACTGTGACCACCGGTATGGACAGCGACTGCAGGTACTCCGCAACCTCGGGCACATCCAGCGGCATGACCGCCAGCGCGTCCACGCCCTCGGCCACCAGCCGGCGCATGGCCTGCAGCTGCGTGGCGGCGTCGTAGCCCTTGATCTCGCGGATGGTAAGGGTGGTGCCGTAGCTGGAGAGTTTTCTGGCGCGGCTCTGTGCGCCGCGGAGCACCTCGTCAAAAAAAGGATTGCCGACGGAGGGTATGACCATGCCGATGTGGGTGCGCTGACGGGAGCGAATAAGCGCCTGAGCCAGCTGGTTGGGCTGGTAGCGCTCACGCTCGGCAATGTCCAATATACGCTTGGCCAGCTCGGGATTTACGTTGCCGCGGCCATTGAGTACCCGGTCGACGGTGCCGCGGCTGGTGCCCGCTTTTTCGGCGATCTGCTTGATGGTCACGCGTCCGCTTCTCCTCTCCGAAATTTGTATCGCCCTTGGCGATGTGTCATTTGTGCTCGAGCACGAATTGACTGTGCTCGAGCACAGTTTCAAAATACCATCTCTTCTGTGATCTGTCAACGGAAAAGGGCCGGCGTGGCTCTATTTCTGTAGAGTTGCCTAAACACGGCGAAAAACTTTTGTTGTTTTTCCCAGTAGACATTTCGGAATTCCCTGTTACCCACAACACTTTGTACCAAACATTCCAAACCAGCAAGGCGACTGCCAAACAGCAAAAGGGGCCACCATACAGCGATCCCTTTTATGCGGAAAAAGCCAAACGGCTCCCGGGCGCGCGCCCGGGAGCCGTTCGGTGCAAGGGGGAGGAAAAGGAGTAAAGGAAGAAAACAAGCTATTTGGTGCAGACCGGCAGGAACTGGCCGAAGCAGTCGGGCAGGACCTGACCGTCACGCATAGTGGTGCGGCCACGGAGGATGGTCTCGACCACCCGGCCCTGGAAGGACATACCGTCATAGGGGGACCACTTGGCCTTGGAGTACATCTTCTCCTGACGGAAGGTGTAGGCCGCGGACATATCCACAATGGCCAGGTCGGCATCGGCTCCGGGGCGAATAACGCCCTTGCGGGGATAGAGGCCGAAGGTACGGGCCGCATTGGCGGAGGTGATCGCCGCCACGCGGGGCAGCGTCAGCAGGCCGCGGTGGACAGCGGTGAGCAGCACAGGAGAAAGACCCTCGATACCGCTGATTCCGGCGGGGGCATCCCAGAAGGAACGGTGCTTTTCCTCGCAGGTGTGGGGCGCGTGATCGGAGCATACCCAGTCCAAGGTACCATCCGCAAGGCCCTGCCAGACTGCCTGGCGATCTGCGGCGGTACGGATGAGAGGGTAAGTCTTCATCACCGCGCCGCAGCGGCGGGCGTCGCGGTCGGTGAAGGTCAGGTAATGGGTACAGGTCTCGGCGGTGACATCCACGCCGTCGGCCTTGGCGCGGCGAAGGTGCTCCACGCCGTCGCCTACACCCACATGGAGGACGTGCAGGGGCATGGAGAGCTCCTTGGCCATGTCGATGGCGGTGTCGATAATGGAGGTCTCACAGCTGACGGGGCGGGTACGCAGCAATGCGGCGTAGTCCTGCGCGCCGGCGGCAAGGGCCTCCTGCGTCAGGGCCCGAACAATGGAGAAATTCTCCGCATGGATGCCCAGGCGTTTGCCGGTGGCCTTCACGGCGCGGAACAGGCGATAGATCTGGCCGTCGTCCGGGGGCGGGAGGACGTTGTCCATGCCCTCACGGTAGTTGTAGATCAGGCTGTTGTCCCGGCGGTCCACCGCGTAACCCCAGAAGAATTTGAAGGCCACGCAGCCGGCCTCCGCCAACGCGGGCAGGCTGGCAAGATTGGCATCGCCCAAAGCCAGGCCCCAGACGCAGAAATCCGCATGGGCCTTGGGCTGGATGACCGAGACAAGATCGCGGAGAGACTCCGCCGAGTGGATGGTAGGGGTGCAGTTGGGCATTTCGAACACGGTGGTAATACCGGTGGCGGCAGCCGCCGCGGTGGAGGAACGGAAGTCCTCCTTCTCGCCGGTGGCCAGACGGCCGTCGCGGGAGTGAACGTGGGTCTCGATCAGGCCGGGCAGGATATAGCGGCCAGAAGCGTCGGTGGCTTCGCCGACGGTGCCGGGCAGGCGCTCGGACGTGACGGCGGCGACCCGGCCGTCACGAATGTAGATATCGGCACGCTGCATACCGTCATCGTTGACCACCGTGCCGTTGTAGATGACTCTGTCCCAGTCCATAAATGCCTCCTCCGATATGTATACTGTATACACTTAGTCTTCAAGAGAAGCCCCCATGACAGGTCACAGGGGTCTCGTGCAGGCGGTACATACCCATCATACAGGCGGTAGATATCCGTCATGCAGGCGGTACATTCCGTCATACAGACGGTACATACCCGCTATGCAGATGGTACATATCCGTCATGCGGGCGATACATATCCGCCATGCAAATGGTACATATCCGTCATGCAGATGGGGTCTGTGCGTCAGTCCTCCTTGCCGTAGCGCTGGAGTGCGGCCTCGTGAACGTTAGCGGTATGGGCGGTGAGCACCCGACGGAGGCGATCCGCATCACGGGCCCGCAGGGACGCCACGATCTCCTCGTGCTCCGCCAACGCACGGCGGCGGCGTTCGTCATCGGACAGCACGCTCTCGCGGAAGCGGGCGTGCTCCGGGTTCTGAAACGACGTGGTGGCGCTGTAGCTTTCGATCTGGTCCAGAAGCTTGATGAGCAGGGGCATATTGCTGCTCTGGGTCAACAGGCCGTTGAATTCGTCCAGGTGGCGGAAATACGCACCGACGTCATGCTTGTCCAGTGCCTCGGCACAGCCGCGGTTGTCGGCCTCCATGGCGTCCAGCTGCGCATCGGTGATGTTCCGCACCACAGCATCCACGCTGAGCAGCTGCAGGGCGGAACGGATGGTATAGACCTCGTCCACCTCGGCACGGGTCAGCCTGGGCCGGGCCACGGCGCCCTTACGGGGCTCGTAGACCACCAGCCCCTCACGCTCCAGCATACGGATGGCTTCGCGCACGGGGGTGCGGCTGACGCGGAAAATATCGGCGTATTTTGTTTCGACAATGCGCTCATCCGGCGCGATATCGCCGTTGATGATGGCGTTTTTCAGCTGGCTATATATCGTCTCGCGCTGGGGATTGGCGGGGTCCACCGGTGTGAAGGCTGTCATCTCTCTCTGCCCCCTTCTTTTTATACCGCAGCAGGCGGCTCTATACACACTATACCCGCTGCTGCGGGAAAAAGCAAGCAAAACCGGCAAATTCTGCCGATTTTCCCTCCCCTGCCGGGGCTTGGGCGCAGTGCAGTCTCTCTTGCATGTGCATGGGATACTGTATACAAAATACATGGTAACATATTCCTTTCCCTTTTGCAAGGGGTTTTCAGATGCGCGGCAAAAAAAGAAAGCCCTTTCGGGCTTTCTTTTTTATTTGCTCTCAGTGACGCTTTTTAGCGGTCCAGGCCATGCCGGTCACGGACAGGACAGCCGTCACGGCGTAGATGCCGATGCCCGCGTCGAAGGTCTGGGGCGCGGTGGTCTTGCCGCCGACGGTGAAGTCCATGCTGGTGTTGCCCGCCGTGGACAGGATGGTGATGGTGTGCTTGCCCGCCGCCAGCGTCTTGAGGTACGCGGCCTTCAGGTACACCACGGTGGAGCCCTCTTCAGCGGTGTAGTTGGACTTGGCAAGGGTCTTGCCGTCCACCTGGACGCCCTGGAAGGTGCTGAACGCCGCGGTGGAACGGAACACCAGGCCGTAGTCGCCGCCGGGATAGTCCGTGGCGGACTTGTTGGTGCCGTTCAGCTCAGCGGTGATGCCGGGGGTGGAGGGGTAGTAATAGTAGCCGCCGGTGGAGGGGGTGGGGGCAGGCTTGGCCGTTTCGGTCTTACCGGCAGCAATCGTGTTGCCATTGATGCTAATGTCCTTTTCGGTGCTGTTCTTCACAGTGACACCGGTAGGAATACCGGTCAACTCAACATTTTCACCGTATGTGATTTCAACGGTGCTTCCGGCAGTCGCAGCCGCAGCAATATTAGATGCGCCCACAGCATAGACGGTCTCGCCGTTCTTATCCTTAACAGTAGCCCTGGGGCTGTCAGTCTTTATGTAGGACGTTACATCAGTAGTGAATGTACCGGAAAAGACCGCCAGCTTTGCCGTAGCGCTAACCTCGATATTGCCCGTAATAACGCTGCTACCCTCTACAGATACTTCGGAGGTTTTATCTGCGTCAAATGCGACATTTGTGAAATCGCCGGTAACTCTTGCTACTATTTTGGTATCTTTAATGGCGGTTTTTGCCGCATTTTTGCTGTTGTTGGACAGCGTGTAATTCGGGCCCTGCTTTAAGCTTCCATCAGCTTGTTTATAAAAAGCATCCTTCAAATTCCTGCCATCAATGACCATATTATTCAGTGTCAAATCGCAATAGTTCTGGATAAGCATTGTCATATTGCCTTCGCAGTTTTCGGCAATATTGATCGTACCGTTCATGAACACGACCTTTGTGCTCTCCCCTGCCTTTGTCTCCAAGTGGAACCCCTGCGATTCATAGCCCGCTGAGCCAACTGCCGGTGTAGTCAGCGTATAGGTAAAACTATTAAAACTAATCGTAAACGCCTTGGCTGCAATCTGATTTGCCTTCGGTGTTGCGTATGTGCCTATGCCACCACCAGCAGCATTTCTCAGCAATACAACTGTCCCGTCATCCGGAACATTTTTGATTGCCTCTTCCAGTGTCGCATACTCTTGGTCGCCAACTTTGGCAACCGCCGGATCTGTAGCCCAGCTGACGCTGCAGAGGGACAGCGCCATGACCAGCGCCAAAATGGTTGCTAACAATTTCTTCATGTCTCATACCCCGTTTGTTTTAGATTTCCGCAGGCGCACTCGTTTTAATGGTTATTAAAACGCAAATGCAGAGGTACCTCTGCGGATAGTCAAATTATAGCACAGTCACATCGTTTGTCCAGCCTTTTTATGGAAATTTTACACATTTTTTCTGTTACCGGGAATGGAAAACGGGAGAATTTGACAGGAAATGGAAGTTGGGGCGGAGAAAATGCCGCCTGCGGCGGGACGGGGGACGGGGGACCCCTCATCCGTCAGCTTCGCTGACACCTTCCCCCCAGGGGGAAGGCTTACGAGGGTACGTCGTCCTACACCGCGAACCCCTCGGGGGGAAGGCTAACAGGGCGCGCCCTCGAGGGGAAGGCTTGAGGGCTGCGGGTGGGGCGGGTATGATTTGTCATAATTGTCAAAAAAGTGGGGTTTATTTTTGTGCTAAGGGCAGAAATGCTGTACTTCTATTGACGGCGGGGTGAAATGCGAGTAAAATATGTACACAAAGAATACTGTATACAGTATCCAATCTAAATACACGCAGAAACAACGTCTGCGCTGTATACCATGACCGGCGGCCCCTGCCCGGGACACAGTATGCCGGGGCAGACAGATACAGCCGGTTCGGACATGGGCGGATAACGCCGGGCGGCAGAAGCGGAGGACGGCACATGGAGAACTTCTCATTATATATAAACGGCGTGCTCCGCACGGTATGCGTGCCGCCCCAGTGGACGCTGCTGCGGGTACTGCGGGAGACGCTGGGCCTGACCGGCGCGAAAAACGGATGCTCCTCCGGCGACTGCGGTGCCTGCCGCGTGATACTGGACGGCACGGCGGTGAATGCCTGCAAGGTACCTATTAAGGATGCGGCGGGACATCGGGTGGAGACCATAGAGGGGCTGAGCCGGAACGGACAGCTGCACCCCATACAGCAGGCGTTTATCGACTGCGGAGCCGTCCAGTGCGGCTTCTGCACGCCGGGAATGGTGATGAGCGCCAAGGCACTGCTGGACAAGACACTGCACCCCAGTGACGAGGAGATACGGGAGGCGCTGGCACCGAATCTGTGCCGCTGTACCGGCTACTACAAGATCGAGGAGGCCGTCCGGGAGGCGGCGCGGCGGCTGGAGGCGCAGGACCGGTGAAGGATCTGACGTACATCGGAAAGAGCTACCCGGTGCAGGATGCGGCGGCCAAGGCAACAGGGGAGCTGCTGTATGTGGACGACATGACCATGCCGCGGATGCTGTACGCCAAGGCGCTTTTCTCGCCGGTGGCTCACGCGCGGATCAAGCGCATCGACACCACAGCGGCGGAGGCGCTGCCCGGCGTGTGGGCAGCGGCTACCTATCAGAACACACCGCAGACGCGGTTCAACAGCACCACGCGGTTTTATATGCAGGCGCCGGCGCCTATCGAGACGGAGCGCATTTTTGACGACACGGTGCGCTTTGTGGGCGACCGGGTAGCGGCAGTGGCAGCAGAGACAGAGGATATCGCCCAGGCGGCCATCGACCTGATCGAGGTAGAATACGAGCCGCTGCCGGTGGTGACGGATCCGCTGGAGGCCATGCGGGAGGACGCCTATCCCCTGCACGGCAGCAGCAACATCGCGCTGCGGATCGAGAAAAACTCGGGAGACGTGACGAAGGGTTTTCAGGAGGCGGACCGGGTGTTTGAAGACACCTACCGCACGCCGGCGGTGCACCACTGTGCCATCGAGCCCCACACCGCCATCGCGGAGGTGGACGCGCAGGGACGGCTGACCGTCACCGCACCGTATCAGAACACCTTTGGCGAGCGGATCGTATTGAGCCGGATATTCGGCCTGCCGCTGAGCAAGGTGCGGGTGGTAAGCCCCACCATGGGCGGCGCATTCGGCGGAAAAATGGAGTCCTCGGTGGAGCTGATCCCCGCGGCGCTGGCGATGCTGTGCCGCAGGCCGGTGAAATTCACCGCCACACGGCGGGAGTGCATGGTATCCACCCGGGTGCGGCACGCCAGCGTCATCACGGTGAAGACCGGCGTGAAAAACGACGGCACCATCGTGGCACAGGAGATCACGGCCATCACCAACACCGGAGCATATGCCTCCAGCGCAGGGAACGTGATCGGCGCCATGAGCGCCAAGGTATTCAAGGGCTACAAAACACCGAATATGCGCTTTGTGGGCATACCCGTATATACCAACACGCCGGTGGCGGGGGCCATGCGGGGCTACGGATCGCCGCAGGTATTCTTTGCCATGGAACGGCAGTTGTATAAGATCGCCGGCGCGCTGGGCATGAACTACACGGAGCTGCAGATGAAAAATCTGGTGGATCCGGAGGACAGCGACCTGTTCGCGGGGCACCCCATCGGCAACCCCCGGCCCAAGGACTGCGTGCGCCGGGCCATGGCACTGCGGCAGAACTGGCCGGACATGGACGATGAGGACGGAAAGTACCTCATCGGCGAGGGCTGGGCCATGGGACTGCACGGCAGCGGGGCCTTCGGCTCGCAGATCGACCAGAACTGCATGGTGGTCAAGATGAACGATGACGGCACCTGCGTGCTGCACTCCGGCACCCACGATATGGGCAACGGACAGCTGATGGTGCAGATACAGGTCGTGGCGGAGACGCTGGGCATCCCACCGGAACAGGTGGCCTGCGTAGCCTCGGACACGGATGTGTGCGGGTGGAACCTGGGCGACTTTTCCAGCCGGGGCGTGTATGTCAGCTGCGGCGCGGTGCAGAAGGCCGCGGAGGACGCGGCGGTACAGCTGCGGTGCGCCGCTGCCGGACTGTTGGGCGGCCAGGCGGAGGACACTGACCTTCCTGTACAAGGTGGTGGGGCGGGGGACGGAGCTGCTGTCGCACCTGCGCGGCGGCGACACACTGGAGCTGCTGGGACCGCTGGGCAAGGGCTTCCCCATCGACGGCAGCTGCCGCCGGGCGGCGGTCATCGGCCGGGGTATCGGCATTGCGCCGCTGCGCCCGCTGGTGGAGCAGCTCCGCGCCCAGGGCACGGAGGTCTATGCCTATCTCAGCGCCAAGAGTGAGGACGATCTGTTCCACCAGGAACTGTTCCGCACGCTGGGCGCCGTGGTGAGGACCACCACCGCGCCGAATGAGCGCATTACCGACGCCTTTGCCGCAGACGCGGCGCGGCTGCCCTTTGACGCCGCTTATTCCTGCGGCTCCAATCGTCTGGCTGCTCACATGAAGCAGCTGCACGCACAATACGGATTCCCGGCCTATGTGTCTCTGGAGGAGCACATGGCCTGCGGTGTGGGCGCATGCAAGGGCTGCATCTGCACTGCCCACGACAAGGACAGCGGTGAAGCATCCTACGTCCGTGTATGCAAAAGCGGCCCTGTTTTTGACGTGGACCGTGTGCTATAATGGAACGCACATCGCATAGCAGCACACCGGTAAAGGGGGAAGCCGCCTTGTCTTCCACGGAAAAACGCATCTATATCTTCGAGAAAGCCCCCGTCCGGCGGGCGGTATTACAGCAAATGCTGCCCACCGTCGCCGGACAGATGGTGGCGCTGCTGTACAACCTGGCGGACACGTTTTTTGTGGGCCTGCTGAATGCACCCATACAGACAGCCGCCGTTACGGTAGCCTATCCCCCCTTCCTGATGATGACTGCCGTGAGTAACCTCTTCGGCATCGGCGGCGCCAGCGCTGTGTCTCACGCACTGGGACGCAGGGATATGGACGGCGCACGGCGCATCTCCGCCATCGCCTTCTGGCTGAGCCTGGCCAGCGCGGCGGTATTCAGCCTGCTGTGCGGGTCGTTTCTGCACCCGCTGCTCTCTCTTTGCGGCGCGGACGCGGAGGTATATCCCGTGGCCGCGGCCTACGCCCGCTGGACGCTGCTGTGGGGCGGCGCGGGCACGATACTGAACCTGCTGCTGTCCAATCTGCTGCGTGCCGAAGGCCGGGCCGCGCTGGCCTTCGCCGGCGTGACGCTGGGCGGCGTGCTGAACATCGTGTTGGACCCGTTTTTCATTCTGCCGCAGTATATGAATATGGGCGCGGCCGGCGCTGGACTGGCCACCGCCATATCCAACACGGCAGGCACGCTGTTCTTTCTGCTGTGTCTGCTGCGGCGGAGCAGCACGGTGCTGTCCCTGCGGCCATGCCATCTGAAGCATACCGGCGTTTATATCCGGGAGATACTGTCCATTGGTTTCCCCTCCGCGCTGCAATACGCGCTGACGGTGGTGTCGTTAGCGGTGCTGTCCCTATTCGTATCCAAATACGCAGTAGAGGCCGTAGCGGCCTACGGTATCGTGAAAAAGCTGGACAATCTGCCGCTGTACTTTTCGCTGGGCACCTCGGCGGGGCTGCTGCCCTTCCTGTCCTACAACTATGCCTCCGGCGACCGGGAACGGCAGCGGCAGGGCTTTGTCTTCGGCGTCAGCATCACCGTGGGCTTCTCGCTGGCGTGCGTTATCGTGTTTGAGCTGTTCGCGCCGCAGCTGGCGCGGCTGTTCATCCAGGATGACGTGACCGTGGCTTACGCCGCCGCCTTTTTACGCAGAATGGTGCTGTGTATGCCCTTCGTGGCCATATGCCACCCCATGATCACACAGTTCCAGGCGATGGGACGCACCAGGGAATCCCTGATCTGCTCCATCCTGCGGAAGGGCTCGCTGGATATCCCGCTGCTGCTTCTGCTGGACCGCCTATACCCCCTGTATGGCTGCGCGCTGGTGCAGCCTGTCGTAGACCTGATCTCCCTGATCGTAGCACTGGTCCTGTACCGACGCCTACGGCGGACATCAGTTGTCTGACGCGCAAAATACACTGGAAAGGAGAAGGCGCGTACACCTCTCGCCGCGCCTTTGCACCGTTGTGAGTTACCTGACTGATCTATCCGTGGAGCTGGGCGGCGCGGTGTTCAAAAACCCCGTCATGCCCGCCTCCGGCACCTATGATTATTTTGAAAACAATGCCGACTGCTTCCCCGTCAGTGAGCTGGGCGCGGTTATGATCAAGAGCGTTCACCGCCTGCGGCGGCCCGGCAATCCCGGCCCCCGCATCGCCGAGGTCTGCGGCGGAATGCTCAACTGTGTGGGCATCCCCTCCGTGGGTATCGAGGCCTTTCTGCGGGACGAATTGCCCCGGTATGAGAACATCGGCACCCAGGTCATCCTGAGCATCTCCGGCTCCGAGCCGGTGCACTACGCCGAAATCGCGGAACTGATAGGTGACGATCCCCGGATCGCCGCCCTGGAAATGAACCTGTCCTGTCCCAACGTGGGCAGCGGGCTCCCTTTCTCCTCCGACCCGCAGCTGCTGTACGACACAGTACGTCAGACGCGGCAGCGCACCACCCTGCCTCTGTACGCAAAGCTGTCCCCCAATGTGACGGATATCCGGGTAAGCTGCCGGGCGGCGGAGGACGCCGGCGCGGACGCGCTGACGCTGTCCAACACCTTCCGGGCTATGACCATCGACATACAAAAACGGCGACCCTACCTGGGAAATCTGTCCGGCGGTATGTCCGGCCCGGCGGTAAAACCCATGAATATGTTTCTGGTGTGGCAGGCCTATGAGACCGTGCACATCCCGATCATCGCCTGCGGCGGCATTGCCTCATGGCGGGACGCGGTGGAATACCTGATGGCCGGAGCTTCCGCCGTACAGGTGGGCTCCTGTAATTTCAACGATCCCATGACCATGCACAACATCATCCATGACCTTGATTCCTATCTGCACCGCAATGGCATCGCCTCTGTCCGCGAACTGTGCGGTGCAGCACACAAACAATGAGTAATGAGTAAGGAGTAACGATCATGACGACCGCTTATCGTTCCCTCTCCCCGGAGGCACTGCGCCGGGAATACGCAGAGGTCTCCGCCCGGTTCGACGCCCTGCGTGAACTGGGGCTGGCGCTGAATATGGCGCGGGGCAAACCCGGCAAGGCGCAGCTGGACGCCGTATCCGACATATTGACCATACTGCACGACCCTGTGCAGTGCCAGGCGGACGGCATGGATGTCCGCAACTATGGGCAGCTGTCCGGTCTGCCCAGTGCCAAAAAACTGTTCGCGGAGCTGCTGGGCTGCCGGGCAGAGGAATGTTTCATCGGCGGCAGCGCCTCGCTGACGCTGATGTATGACACCATCGCCAAGGCATATACCCACGGACTGCTCCACAGCGAAGCACCCTGGAGCCGGCTGGACAAGGTAAAATGGCTGTGCCCGGCTCCCGGCTATGACCGGCATTTCAAGATCACAGAGTCCTTCGGCGCGGAGATGATCACCGTGCCCATGACGCCCACCGGCCCGGATATGGACCTGGTGGAGACGCTGGTACGGGATCCCGCCGTGAAGGGTATGTGGTGCGTACCCAAATACTCCAATCCGGACGGCATCGTGTACTCCGCCGAAACGGTGCGGCGCATCGCCGCACTGAAGCCCGCGGCGCCGGACTTCCTGCTGATGTGGGACAACGCCTACTGCGTGCATGAGTTTGAGGGCCCGTTCGTGCCCTTTGACGACATACTGACCCTCTGCCGCGAGGCGGGGAACCCGGACATGGTGTTCGAGTACGCCTCCACCTCTAAGATCACCCTGCCCGGCGCGGGCATATCCGTCATGGCCGCGTCGACGGCTAATCTGGCGTATATGGAAAAGCTGATGGATATCCAAATGATCTCCTACGACAAGGTCAACCAACTGCGCCACGTACTGTTTTTGCAGGATAAGGCACACACGCTGGCGCTGATGCAGAAGCACGCCGCCATACTGCGGCCTAAGTTCCGGTGTGTGCTGCGCTGCCTGGAGCGGGAGATCGCACCGCTGGGCATCGCCGCGTGGCAAAAGCCCACCGGAGGCTATTTCGTATCCGTGAACACCCTGCCGGGGCTGGCCAAACGGACGCTGGCGCTGTGCAAGGAGGCCGGCGTGACCATGACCGGCGCGGGCGCCACCTTCCCCTATGGCGTCGACCCGCAGGACAGCAACATCCGCATCGCGCCTTCCCTGCCGCCGGTGGAGGAACTGGAGAAGGCCATGGAGGTATTCTGCGTATGCCTGCGGATGGCCGCGCTGGAACAGCTCCTGCAGAAGTAAACGCGAAAAGCACACCCCCCGGGGGTGTGCTTTTCAGCTTTTGATCCGGCGCAGTACAGTTGTGCTGGGTGCGCTTTGCTATTAAATTCGCTTATACGCCATATATTAAATCGATGTTTTACTTATTATCTTGCTGCGCGTATAATGAACCGTCGTTTGAAAATAACACGGAACGGAGGCAGTGAACATGGCAAATTGCGCGATCGTAGGTATCAACTGGGGCGACGAGGGAAAGGGCCGCATGGTGGACTATCTGACAGGGCAGTACGATGTGGTGGTGCGGTATCAGGGCGGCGGCAACGCCGGGCACACCGTTATCAACGATATGGGCAAATTCGCCCTGCACCTGCTGCCCTCCGGCGTGTTCCGCCCCGGCGTGATGAATATTCTGGGCAACGGCGTGGCGCTGGACTGCGAAAACCTGGTGACGGAGATGGAAACGATCCGCGCGGCGGGCGTCAGCATCTCCCCGGAAAACCTGATGGTCAGCCACCGGGCCTCCCTGCTGCTGCCGTGGCACCGGGAGTTGGACGCGCTGGAGGAGGCCCGCCTGAAGGACAAGATGTACGGCTCCACCAAGCAGGGCATCGCACCGTTCTACTCCGATAAGTACCAGAAAAAGACCATTCAGGCCGGTGAACTGCTGTATCCCGATCGCCTGATGGCGCACTTGCAGGACCTGCTGGAGTGGAAAAATCTGATATTGCAGAAGGTCTATGGCGCCAAGGGCTATACCATGGCGGAGATGACCGCGTGGCTGGAGACGTATGCCGCGCAGGTCCGGCCCTATGTAGCGGACACCGGGCGGTATCTGCGGCAGGCGCAGGCAGAGGGCAAAGCCATTCTGTTCGAGGGACAGCTGGGCGCGCTGCGCGACCTGGACTACGGTATCTATCCCTACACCACCTCCTCCAACACCATCGCCGCTTACGCGCCTATCGGCGCGGGGCTGCCCACCGCAAAGATCGATGAAGTGGTGGGCGTGGTGAAGGCGTATTCCTCCTGCGTGGGCGAGGGGCCGTTCACCTGCGAGTGGTTCGGTGCCGACGCGGAAAAGCTGCGGGAGGCCGGCGCGGAGTATGGCGCCAAGACGGGCCGCCCCCGCCGGGTAGGCCCCATCGACCTGGTGGCCACACGCTATGGCGTGGAGGTACAGGGCGCGACGAATATCGCGCTGACCAAGCTGGATATCCTCAGCTACATGAACGAGGTCCCGGTCTGCGCCGCCTATGAGATCGACGGCGAGATCACCCACGAATTCCCCTTCCCTGCCGTGCTGGAAAAAGCAAAGCCCGTTGTGGAATACCTGCCGGGCTGGGGCTGCGATATCTCCGGTGTGCGTACATGGGCGGATATGCCCCAGGCGGCGCGAGACTATGTGGAGTATGTGGAGCAGGCCATCGGCTGCCATATCGGGTATGTCTCCGTGGGCGCCGAGCGAGAGAGCCTGATCATCCGATAAACAAGGAGGATCGTTATGTCTCACGATATGTACAGCTCCCCGCTGGCATCCCGCTATGCCTCGGACTATATGCTGCACCTGTTTTCCGACGACAGCCGCTATCAGACCTGGCGGCGGCTGTGGACAGCGCTGGCCCGTGCCCAGTGCCAGTTAGGTCTGCCCATCACCGAAGCGCAGGTCGCCGAGCTGGAGGCGCATATCACCGACATCGACTATGATGCGGCCGTCCAACGGGAGCGAGAGGTACGCCACGATGTGATGGCACACATATACGCCTACGGCAAGGCGGCGCCGTCGGCGGCGGGGATCCTCCATCTGGGGGCCACCAGCTGCTATGTGACCGACAACGCCGACCTGATCCTGTACCGGGATGGCCTTGTCTATCTGCGCGCACAGCTGCTGACTGTGCTGAACAACCTGGCAGCCTTCGCGAAAAAATATGCCGACACGCCCGCCCTGGGCTATACACACTACCAGCCGGCACAGCCCGTGACCGTGGGCAAACGCGCTGTCCTGTGGATGCAGGACTTTCTCGCTGACGTGGAGGAGCTGGACCATGTACTGTCCGCACTGCGGTTCTTGGGCTGCCGGGGCACCACGGGCACAGAGGCCAGCTTCATGGACCTGTTTGACGGCGATGAGGCAAAGATCGACGAGATGAACCGCCGCATCGCGGCGGAGTTCGGCTTTTCCGCCTGCTTCCCGGTATGCGGACAGACCTATCCCCGGAAGACGGACAGCCGCATCCTCGGCTGTCTCAGCGGCATCGCCCAGAGCGCCTATCGCATGGCTAACGATATCCGCCTTCTGCAGCATGACCGGCAGTTGGAGGAACCCTTCGAGGCGGATCAGATCGGCTCGTCCGCCATGGCCTATAAGCGCAATCCCATGCGGTGTGAACGCATCTGCTCTCTCAGCCGCTATATGATAGCCGACGCTATGAACGCGCCTATGACCGCTTCCGTCCAGTGGCTGGAGCGAACGCTGGACGACTCTGCCAACCGGCGCATCGCCATGCCGGAGGGCTTTTTGTGCGTCGACGCAGTACTGCGGCTGTGCCAGAACGTGACGGCGGGTCTGCACGTCAACGAGGCGATCGTAAATCGCACCCTGCGGGAATATCTGCCGTTCCTGGCCACGGAGGACCTGATGATGGAGGCGGTGAAGCGGGGCGGCGACCGGCAGCAGCTACACGAGATCATTCGGAGACACTCTATGGCAGCAACAAAGCGCATGAAGGAAGGTCTGCCCTGCGACCTGCTGGACCGGCTGGCAGGTGATCCGGTCTTCGGACTGAGCCGGTCGGAGCTGGAGCAACTGATGGAGCCGCGGCTGTATATCGGGCGGTGCCCGCAGCAGGTACGGAAATTTCTGGATGCCTGCGCGCCGCTGCTACGGCAGGCGCAGGCCGCTGACGGGGACATCCGGATATGAGCACAGAGAACACCGGGGCGCGCTGAAAATTCATCGCGCGTGAAAAGGCCGAGAGCCGCTTATTCCCAGACCGGAATAAGCGGCTCTTTTGCAGTTATCCATTTGGACATTTGGAAGGCGGAAATACGGTACGGCTCATCCCTTGACGCTTCCCAGCGACACGCCCTCCACGATGTAACGGGAAAGGAGGAAATACATGACGAACATCGGCAGGATGGTGATGGACAGCGCCAGGAATATCACGCCGTAATCGGCGCGGAAGGACTCCCCCATGAGCATCTGCACGAACATGGTCAGTGTCTTTTTCCCGGTGGAGTTGATGATCAGGCTGGGCAGGAACAGGCTGTTCCAGTTGGCTACGAACTGGAAGATGGCCTGTACCGCCAGTGCCGGCTTCATAATAGGCAAGACGATGGTATTGAAAGTGTGGAACTCTCCGGAGCCGTCGATACGGGCGGCCTCCACCACCTCCAGAGGCAGTGCGCCCAGCAGATACTGCCGCAGGAAGAACACCACCACCGGCGTGGTGATGGCCGGGATGATCAGCGGCCAGTAGGTGTCGATCAGCTTCAGCTGTATCATAAACTTGTAATAGCCGATGGCGAACACCTGCGTGGGCACCATCATCACCGCCAGGATAAAGCCCCAGGCGGCTTTTTTCAGCTTGAAATCGTAGGCATGGATACCGTAGGCCGTCAGCGCGGAGAAATAGACCGACAGCGCGGTGGCCGGTGCAGTCACCAGCAGAGAATTGACCATGCTGCCCAGGGCAGTAACACCCAGGCCGCGCTGCTTCAGGTCGAAGTTATGCAGGTTTTCCAGCAGATTGCTGCCAAACCAGAAGCTGATGCCGGACTTGACCTCGTTGGAGGTCCGCGTTCCGTTGACGAACATCAGGTAGAAGGGCAGCAGGCTGAGGATGCACAGGAACACCATCACAATGGTGCGGATGATCTTGGCGCGCCGAATGGCGGCGGGGTCGTGGTGCTTCACTGTGCATCACCTCCTGCCTGAAAATGCTTTTTGCGGGGCTGCCGTTCCTTCATAAAGAAGAACAGCAGCATGGAGACCGCCACCGTCACCAGGAACAGCAGGATGGACACCGCCGCCGCGCGGCCGGTATCTGTACTATGCAGGCGCATGATGTACATGGTAACGGTGGTGCTGGTATCGTCTGGATAACCGATGGTGCCGCCGTTGGTATTGAACAGGGCGGGAATGTCGTACAGCTGCAATCCGCCGATGGCAGAGGTGACCAGCGTATACAGCAGCACCGGCTTCAGCAGCGGCAGGGTGATGCGGATAAATTTCTGCCAGGAAGTGGCGCCGTCAATATCGGCGGCCTCGTACAGGGACCTGTTGATACCCATCATACCGGAGATCAGGATCAGGGACGTGTTGCCGTACCACATCCAGAACAGGATAAAGGAGATGGTCAGGCTGGTGGCCCACTTGTCGGACATGATGTTGGCCGTCTGCGCCACCCACCCCAGCTTCCGCAGCGTGGTCATCACCGGGCCGTACTGACACAGCAGCGCGTAGAACACCATGGATACGGAGGCTGCCGTGATGATATTGGGCATATAGGTCAGCACCTTGAATACACCCTTGCCCTTCAGCTGCACGCGGTTGTCGGTCAGCCACGCGGCCACCAGCAGGCTCATCAGGATCTGGGGCACAAAGTTGCAGATCCATATCCGGACCGTGTTTCCCAGATACAGGAGGAAATTGGCCTTCTCCCCCTCTACCAGGCCCAGCACCTTGCCATAGTTCCCCAGCCCCGCGAAAGCAGATGTCTCTACCAGATTACGGGTGGTGTATTCAAACAGGCTGTAATAAAACGTGCTCAGCAGCGGCCACAGGGAGAACACCAGATACACCAGAAAGAACGGCAGAATGAACCGATAGCCGTACTTGCTGTAGCTGATGCCCTTATGCTTCGGTTTTGGTGCACGCATAGTGAGCCTCCTTTCGGGAAATGACCGCAGGCCTCCCTCCCCCCACCGGGGAAGGGAGGCCTGTCGGGAAACGCCTTACTTAACGTTCAGGTAGGAATACTTGTCGTGGATGGAGGCCGCGAAGTCAGTGAGCGCAGCATCCAGATCGCCGTTGGCGATATACGCATCCACAGCGGCGGGCAGCAGCTGCTCGCAGATGACCTGATCCTCACCCACAGCCAGCACATTGATGCCGTCGCACTTGTCAGCGAAGAAGCCGATGATGTCCTGACCGCCGGCGGTCTTATAGGTGCTGGTGGTACCGGAGCCGTTCTCCTTGATGTAATCGATGGCGGCCTTGTTGTTCACATAGTCGCCGTTGGCGGTGTTGATGGCCACCATGGACTCGGTGTTGCAGGTGGTGTAGTAGATGATCTGGCGGGCCAGCTCCTTGTCAGAGCAGTTGGCGGTAGCCGCCAGGCCGGTGCCGCCCCAGTAGAAGGCCTGGGGACCCTGGATCAGTACGGAGTTGTCGGACCAGGTGTCGGTCAGGCACCAGTAGGTGTACCAGGGGCAGCCGGTAAAGGCGATGCAGGCTTCCGTCTCCTCACCGTCGCCGTCCTTCAGCGCGGCCCAGTCGGTGCTCCACATCTTGGTGTCGAAGGTCAGGCCGTCCAGCTTCTTGCTCAGCTCAAAGTAGGTCTTGACGGCGTCATCGATAACGATGTTGTCATCGGCGTCATACCACGCGGAGGTGCGGGCGCCGTTGCAGAATACATACTTCAGATCGTCCGCGCCGCTGAGCAGCTTCACCTTGCCGCCACTCTGCTCATTGACGGATTTGGAGACCTCGATGACCTTATCCCAGGTGCTCAGCTTTTCCTGCAGCTCGGCAGGATCGGTGGTGCCCATGTACTTCTCGGCCAAATCGGTGCGGATCTGCCAGCAGCCGGGCGTGGCCTGCCAGAACAGGGCGTAGGCGTCGCCGTTGGCGTCGCTGCCCAGTTTCAGGTTGTAGTCGTACATATTGGACATATCCTCGGCGGTAATGCCCAGATCAGCGGCCTTCATCAGCTGGCCGGACTGGACGTACTTCTGCACATAGCCCACCTCGAGCAGCATGATGTCGGGATACTGCTCGTTGCTGGGATCGGCCAGGATCGCATCGATCTTGTCCTGATAAATGTTGGAGTCGCCCACATTGACGATCTGGATGCGGGAGACCTGCTCCTCGCTCAGGTACTTGGGCAGCACCTCGTCCAGGATCTTCTGATAGTCGGTGTTCCATGTCCAGATATAGAACGGGTCGGTGCTGGTGCCCTCGGCGTCCTTGTCGGCGTCGGGCTGCTCGGTCTGGCCGCAGGCCACAAGGCTCAGCGCCATGACCAGCGCCAGCAGCATAGTCAAAAACTTCTTCATAGCATTTCCTCCTTAAAAGTGTGTGATATACATACTGTGCCTTCTGCACAGGTATCACCTTATTCGGTGCGGGGTGAGGCTACCGTCCCGCCGGGCAGCAGCGCGCCGGTAACGACGGTGCGGTCCATGACGGTGGTGCGGGGCTTCTCGATCAGCTCGATGAGCCGCGCGGCGGCGGTCCGGCCCAGGGCCGCCGTATCCTGTCGGTACGTGGTCAGCCGCGGGCTCATGGTCTGGGAAAGATAGATACCGTCGTAGCCAGCCACAGAGATGTCGTCGGGGACCCGCAGTCCTGCGGCGGCGATGGTGTTCAGGCCGCCGATGGCGGAAAAATCATCGGGAAACAGAATGCAGGTTGGCGGCTGCGGCAGCGCCAGCAGCGCGGCCGTCTCGCGGGCGCAGCACTCCGGATCGTGGTAGCGCCCTGCGCGTACATAGTCCGGCTCCGCCTCCAGTTCCAGCGCCTCCAGCGCCCGGTAATATGAGGTCAGGCGGTTTTGGGTAACGGCGGTGTCCTCGCCGTGGATGAAGGCGATGTGCCGGTGACCGGCTTCGTACACGTGGCGCACCAGCGCCTCCGTGCCGCAGAGGTTATCGGAGGTCACGGCCAGACGGTTGTTGAACACGTGGTCGATGGTCACCAGCGGCAGCCCGCTGTCCACCAGCTCCTGCACCTGCGGGTGGTTAAAATCCACGCAGGCGATGACCACGCCGTCCAGACCGCGGTACCGGCAGTGCTGCAAATACGTGGTGGGCTTTCCACCCACGTTGTGGTTGAGGAAGGTAATGTCGTAGCCGTGGGCCTCCGCCTCAGCCTTGAAGCTCTCCAGCACAGCGGAGAAGTACTCATGTGCCAGACCGCTGTGCCTCTCGTCCACAAACAGTACGCCTAAATTATAGGTGCGGTTGGTCTTCAGCGCACGGGCGGCGGAGTTTGTCATATAGCCCATCTTCTCCGCGGCGATACAGATCCGTCGGCGAGTATCCTCTCCGATATCCTGCTGACCGTTCAGCGCCTTGCTGACCGTGGCCACGGATACGCCGCAACGCTGTGCGATGTCCTTCATGGATACCACAGGTGTCCTCCTTCCGTTTGCATAACTTAATCGTTTTCGCTTCTTACAATACCCCATTCGGGCAGAAAAAGCAATATATGTTTGTTTAGAATGCTCAACTTTGTATATTCGCACGACTACAACTACGAAAATTTGTATAATTTCCCAGCGAAAATAAACGTAACAACGTTGCCGCCTATATAATTTTCATTTTTTATGAAATTGGCTGAAAAATAGCTTGCTTTTTACGCAGAAATGCGCTACTCTCTCTATTGAACGCATATCCATATATGCCTTAATCGTTTTCGGAATATCGGCTCCGGCACCGCGCCGCGAGCGAAAGGAGACGTTTTTATGCGCTTTGGCCACTTCGACGACGCAAAACGCGAATATGTGATCGAGACACCCCGCACACCGCTGCCGTGGGTCAATTACCTGGGCAGTGAGGACTTTTTTGCGCTGGTGTCCAACACAGCCGGCGGTTACGCCTTCTACCGGGATGCCCGTCTCCGCCGTCTGACCCGCTACCGCTATAACAACTGCCCGCTGGACAGCGACGGCTTTCATGTATACGTCAAGGACGGCGACACCGTCTGGAACCCTGCCTGGCAGCCCACGCAGACGGAGCTGGACGAGTATGAGTGCCGCCACGGACTGGGCTATACGATCCTCCGCGGCTCCAAAAACGGCATAGCCGTCCGTCAGGAAATGCTGGTGCCCAAGGGCGACAACTGCCTGCTGACCCGGCTGACCGTCACCAACGAGAGTGATGCGCCCCGCACAGTGTCGCTGTTTCCCTATGCGGAGTTCTGCCTGTGGGACGCCATGGACGACAGCTCCAATTTTCAGCGCAATTTCTCCATTGGCGAGGTGGAGCTGGAGTCCAACGCCATCTATCACAAGACCGAGTACCGCGAGCGCCGGGATCACTACGCCGTGTTGTGGGCAGACCGCCCTTACGAGGGCTTTGACACCAGCCGCGACGCCTTTATGGGCGTGTATGGCGCGCCGTCCATGCCCCAGGCGGTAAAAAACGGCGCCTGCACCGGCAGCGTGGCTCACGGCTGGGCACCGGTAGGCGCCATGCAGTTCACGCTGTCGCTGGCCCCCGGCGCATCCCGGTCCCTGCTGCTGGGCCTGGGCTACATTGAAAATCCGGAGGACGCCAAATGGAGCGCTCCCGGCGTCATCAACAAAGAAAAGGCCCACGCCATGATGGAGCGCTACAACTCCGGCACAGCCTTTGACCGGGCGCTTGCCGCCCTGTGGGACCATTGGAGCCGGCTGCTGGACGGCTATCAGGTGTCCTCCGGCGACGAGAAGCTGGACCGCATGGTAAACATCTGGAACCAGTACCAGTGCATGGTCACCTTCAACATGAGCCGTTCCGCCAGCTACTTCGAAAGCGGTATGGGCCGGGGCATGGGCTTCCGTGACTCCTGTCAGGACCTGCTGGGCTTCGTCCACATGATCCCCCAGCGGGCAAGGGAACGCATCCTGGACATCGCCGCCACCCAGTTCCCCGACGGCAGCGCCTATCACCAGTACCAGCCCCTGACGAAAAAGGGCAATCTGGCTGTGGGCAGCGGCTTTAACGACGACCCGCTGTGGCTCATTGCCGGAACGGACGCCTACCTCCGCGAGACAGGCGACTGGACCATTCTGGACGAGCCGGTGCCCTTTGACACAAAACCCGGCACGGAGCAGCCGCTGCTGGAGCACCTGCGGCGCAGCTTCCGCTATACCGTCGACCACCTGGGGCCCCACGGTCTGCCGCTGATCGGCCGCGCCGACTGGAACGACTGTCTGAACCTCAACTGCTTCTCCGCCCATCCCGGCGAGAGCTTTCAGACCACCGGACCCAGTGAGGGGCCGGTGGCGGAAAGCGTATTTATCGCCGGTATGTTCGTGAAATACGGCCGCGTCTGGGCGGATATCTGCCGTCATCTGGGTTTGGACGCCGAGGCAGACGATGCCGAGAGCGCCATCACCGCCATGGAGCAGACGGTAATGGATGCCGGCTGGGACGGTGAGTGGTTCCGCCGCGCCTACGACGCCTTTGGCGCGCCCGTCGGAAGCCAGGTATGTGAAGAGGGCCAGATCTTCATCGAGCCGCAGGGTATGTGTGTCATGGCAGGCATCGGCGCCGCCACCGGCCAGGCCGCGCAGGCGCTGGCGAGCGTGCAGCGGTATCTGGATACCCAATACGGAATCGTCCTGCTGCACCCGGCCTACACCCGGTATCATCTGGAGCTGGGCGAGATCACCAGCTATCCCCCCGGTTATAAGGAGAACGCCGGTATCTTCTGCCACAACAACCCGTGGATCACCTGCGCCGAGACGGTGCTGGGGCACGGCACACGCGCCTTCGAGGTCTACCGCAAGACCTGCCCCGCCTATATTGAGGACATCAGCGAGATCCATCGCACTGAGCCGTATGTATACAGCCAGATGGTGGCCGGCAAGGACGCTCCCACCTTCGGCGAGGGCAAGAACAGCTGGCTCACCGGCACGGCAGCCTGGGCGTTCGCCAGCATCTCGCAGACCATTCTCGGCATACAGCCCACGCTGGAGGGCCTTGCCATCGATCCCTGTATCCCCGCGGAATGGGCAGGCTATACCGTCAAGCGCCGCTACCGCGGTGCAGTCTACCGCATCACCGTAGAGAATCCCCATCATGCAGAAAAAGGCATCGTCTCCCTCACCGTGAACGGAACGCCCATCACCGGGAATGTGCTTCCCCCGGCCGCACCCGGCACAGAGGTGCGGGTACGCGTGGTCATGGGCTGAGCGCAATAATAACAACACATCCCCCGCGCAGATACACTGCGCGGGGGATGTGTTGTTATTTTGAAAAGGAGTATACCGTGCAGTGGCGGTATACTTCGCCCCGCCGCAGCAGCGGCTGGGGAAAGTCCGGGTGATGTACCGCGTCCGGCGGGAACTGCGGCTCAAGACACACGGCGCAGCGGGGCTCATATACCGCCCCATTCTTTCCGCCGCGCCGGGACAGCCAGTTGGCCGTATACAGCTGCACACCGGGAGAGGTGGTGTCCATCGTCATGGCGATGCCGCTGCTGTCGCCCCGCAGCACCGCCGCGCGGCGCAGACCGGCCCCGTCCACGCAGAAATGGTGGTCATAGCCGTTCACCAGCCGCAGCTGCTCCGCCGCCGTATCGATGTCCCGGCCGACAGCCTTAGCTGCGTGGAAGTCAAAGGGCGTCCCCGCCACCGACAGCGCCCGCCCCGTGGGCAGGCAGCCGGGAGACGTCTCCAGATACTTCTCCGCCGCCAGTGCCAGCGTATGCGCCATAGCCGTACCGCCGCCGTTCAGGTTGAAATAGCTGTGGTTGGTCAGGCTGCACAGGGTGTCGGCATCGCTTTCCGCCTCGTATTCGATCCGAAGCGACTCGCCGGCCAGCCGATACGTCACCGACACCGCCAACGTTCCGGGATACCCCTCCTCCCCGTCAGGCGACAGACGGTGCAGCCGCAGGCCGTCCGCCAGCGGCTCCGCCGCCCAGATGTATTTGTCAAATCCCCGCGCGCCCCCGTGGAGGTGGTTCTCTCCGTCGTTTTTCGCCAGTGGGTACGTCTTGCCGTTCAGTCCAAAGGACGCCCCGCCGATTCGGTTGCACACCCGGCCCACTGTCGCGCCGACATAGCCGTCGTTTCGCTCATACTCCGACAGGGTGTCATAGCCCAGCACCACATCCACACCGCCGAATACCAGCCGCCGCAGCGTTGCGCCGTAGGTAAGTACTTCCGCTGTCAGAAACTCATTTTCCAGCGTCCAGCTTTTCACGGTCTCGCCGAGCGCTGTTATGCCGAAAGTCTGACACATCTCCCTCATCTATGCTGCCTCCTCTCCACAGGTGCGTTTCAGCTTTTCGCCCTTAGTATAGTCTGCATTTTGCCAAAAAGCAAGGGCTCCGATGTACATAAAGCCAGCCGGACGTTGGACGGTCCTTTTGCGGCCGGAGAGCAAAAAGGAAACCGCCCGGTGGGCGGTTTCCTTTTTGAGGGGAGGTAAGGGAGATCACTCAGGCAGCCACAGCGGCCCGTTTACGGGAGATGTTCTTCATGACCAACAGGGCGGCAATGATGCACACCAGGGTCACGGGCAGAGCCAGCACGGGAGCCACCAGTCCGGCGAACAGGAAGCCGATCAGGGAGGAGATACCAACCGTCAAGGCATAGGGCAGCTGGGTCTTTACGTGCTGCAGATGGTCGCAGCAGGCGCTGGTGGAGGACTGGATGGTGGTGTCGGAGATGGGGGAGCAGTGGTCACCGAACAGACCGCCGGAAACGACCGCGCCGATAGCCAGAGTCAGGGGGATACCCATTGCGTTGGCCATGGGCAGGGCGATGGGCATACCCAGGGCCCAGACGCCCCAGGAGCTGCCGGTGGCGAAGGACACCACCACGCCGATCAGGAACAGGATGGCGGGGATCAGCGCCGCAGGGATGGAATCCTGCACCACGCCGGTGAGGAACTGGCCGATGTTCATGGACTTGGTCAGACCGCTGATGCTCCACGCACACACGAGGATCATAATGACCTGCATCATGCTGGCCGCGCCCTTCGTCCACTTGTCAATGGCACCGCCCAGGGTAATGAGCTTGGACTTAATGCCCACGATGCCGGCGGCGATGGAGCCGGTGAGGAAGCACATGGCGATGGCCATCTGGATATTGGCGTGGCCGAAGCAGCCAATGAAGCCGTTGACCCAGATCTGGCCGGTGTAGAACACCACGGCGAAGATGGTGAGGATCAGAGTGATCATGGGGGCCAGGAAGTTGGCCATGCTCAGCTTGCAGTCCTCGGCGAAGTCGGTCTCGGGGGGAGTGGCGATCAGGTTGTCGGTGTCGCTGTAGGTCTTGCCGGTCTCGATAGCCAGCTTCTCGGCCTTGTACATGGGGCCGACATCCAGACCGAACAGGATGACCAGCAGGACGGTGATGACGGAGAACACACCGTACAGGTTGAACTGGAACATGCCGAAATACAGGTCATAGGCACCCACGCCGGTGAGGTTCAGGGCGGCGATCTCGGCGGCCAGCAGACCCACCAGGTATACGCCGTTATCACTGATGGGGGACATAGAGACCAGCGGTGCGCCCATGGCATCGGTGATGTAGGCCAGCTTTACGCGGGAGATATGGGTCTTGTCGGTGACGGGACGCATGATGACGCCCACCAGCAGACAGCCCTGGTTGAAGATGAATACGAAGGGGGCGATCCATGCCAGCAGCTGGCTCTTTTTGCGGTTGTTAGCCACCTTCTCGGCCCAGCGGCCGAAGGCCTCCGCGCCACCGCAGGCGCTGAGCATATACATGAAGCCGCCAATGAGCGCCATGATGATCAGCATGCCCGCGTTCCAGCTGTCGGCAATAGAGGGCACCAGGTACCCAGTGAAGCTGCCGATCAGGCCGTCAATGGGGTTAAAGTGATGGATGATGGTGGCACCTACCCAGATGCCGATGAACATAGAGATGATGGTCTGCTTGGTAACGAAGGCCAGGACGATGGTGACCAGCGGGGGGACCAGACACCATGCGCCGTACTCCGGTGCCGCTTCGCCGTCACCGGCAGCATAGCCGATAACGGTCAGAGCGAGCATGAGAACGGCCACCAGACATACACCGATAAGATTTCTTTTCTTTTTCATGATTCTCTCCTCTCTTGTATCGTCTTATTCTGATGCGTGGGAAAGGGGATGTCAACGGGAATATACCAACTTACCTCCCAAGTAGGTTTGCTCAACTTTGGTGTTGACGATCTCATTCTCCGGGATGGAGAAGATGTCCTGGGACAGGACGATGAAGTCCGCCAGATAGCCGGGGCATAGCTTGCCCTTGACGTTTTCCTCGTAGCTGGTGTAGGCGGAGCCGGTGGTGTACAGCGCCACGGCCTCCTGCACGGTCAGCTTCTGCTGCGGCAGCCAGCCGCCCGCAGGCTGTCCATCCAAATTCTGAGAGGTGACGGCGCAGTGGATAGCCAGGATGGGGTCGAAGGATTCCACAGGGGCGTCGGAGCTGCCGGAAACGTGGATGCCCTTGTCCAGCATGGTCTTCCAGGCGTAGGAGGTGGAGACACGCTCCTTGCCCAGCAGTTCCTCGGCGATCTCCATATCCGCACGGATGAACAGGGGCTGGATGTCCGCCAAAACGCCGTTGCGGGCGAAGCGGTCCAAAATATCTTCGCTGGTGATCTGACAGTGGATGATGCGGAACCGAGGATCGGGCTTGGGGTACTTGGCGGCAATCTTTTCATAGCAGTCCAAAATCACGTCCATGGTATAGTCACCGATGGCATGGATGGCCAGCTGCAGGCCGTTGCGGTAGGCTTTTTCCAGCAGGTCATAGAACACCTTCTCGTCATAGACGAAGATGCCCTTATTTTCCGGGTCGCCCTCATAGGGCTCACGCAGCGCGGCGGTCTTTCCGCCCAGGGAACCGTCGGGCAGCAGCTTGAAGGCACCGATCTTGAAGAACTCGCTGCCGTCGCCGGTGCGGCCGCTGTGGCGGTGGAGATAGTCCTCCAGCTGCGCGTCGGTGATGAGGCGGAGCTGCTGGATGAAGCGCACGTTCAGCTTTCCCTCTTTGTCCAGTTCCTCATAGGCGGCCAGAATGTCATCGATAGTGGCGTCCCACAGCTTGAAGTCGTCGGTCTGTACGGTGGTCAGGCCGGTGGACAGCAGATCCTTCTGATAGTCCAGGATGAACTGCTTCATCTGTTCCTTGGTGTACTTGGTCAGGATGTCATAGACCAGGTGCCGGGCGCGCTCGTGGAGCATGCCGGTGGGGACGCCGTTTTCATCCACCACGATGTGACCGTCCTGCAGCGTAGGAATATCATCAAAAATGCCGGCGGCCTTCAGCGCGGCGGTGTTGGCCACGGCCACGCTGCAGCAGGTACGGGTAAAGATGGCGGGGTTGTCCGGGCAGAACTTGTCCAGATCCTGCCGGGAGGGCAGCACAGGCACGTCGAACTCATTTTCGTTCCAACCGCCGCCCTGGATCCATTCGCCCTTTTTGATGCCGCGGTCGGCGATGTACCGGCGGGTGCGCTCGGCCATTTCCTCCAGAGAGCGGATACCGAAGAAGTTGATCTTCTCCTTATCCGTGGCATAGCAGAGGAAGTGCTCGTGGCTGTCGTGGAAGCCGGGCAGCACGGTTTTACCGTGCAGGTCCACCACCTGACACTCGCCAGCGGGGACATCGCAGTTCACATCCAGAATGCGGCCGTCCTCCACCAGCAGGGAATGAACGACCTCTGTGCCGTTCATGTTGTGGATGCTGCCATTGCGGAACAAAGTTTTCACGATTTGCTCTCCTTTCTTATTACAGGATGATCCAGCAGATCACCCCAGTGACCAAAGTGAGGATCGCTGCCGTCAGCAGCGTGAAGCGCAGTACCGTGCCCTCTTCGCCAGGTACGCCGCCGGCTGTGGTGCCCAGGATGATCTTGCTGGGGGAGATCATACTGCCGGCGGAGGCGCCGGCGGTCTGCGCCGCCAGCAGGGGGCTGCTGCTGACGCCGAGGTCGGCGGCTGCATTCACCTGTACATCGGTGAACAGGATGTTGGAGGACATGTTGCTGCCGGTGACAAAGGAGCCTATCACGCCCAGCACGCCGGCCAGCAGCGCGTACCACCGGCCCATGACGTGGGTGATGCCCTGCGCCAGCACCAGCGTCTGGCCGCTGCCGCTCATGAGCTTGGAGATGATCAGCAGCAGGATCAGGGACACGGCTACGGGTCTTGTTTTCTGCAGCGTCCGTGACAGCATGACGCGGAGCTGTGAACGCTCCAGCAGACCGCGGCCGTGGAGCAGGGCGTAGCTGATGATACAGGTCAGCAGCAGTACGGTACCGGAATCCACCAGCGGGTGGAAGGGAGAGTACTTGGCCGTGGCGGCATTGACGATGCCGTAGGCGGTGCGGGTCTCGGGGAAAGCGAACCCCACGCTCCAGCGGCTCAGCGCCTCGTGGATGGGAGGGATCACCAGAAGTACTACGGTAACAAGGATCAGCACCACATAGGGGGCGAAGTACAGCCAGACGGCGCCGCGAGGCTTTTCCGCGCCTGTCGCGGAGGTCCGGCGTACCATCATGGAGCTGCCTTCACAGGCGTATGCTCTGCGGTACATGGGCAGACGGGACAGGAGGAGTATGGCGGCCATAGCCACGGTGGCGGGGATAAAGGCCGCGATGGAGGCGTTGTACTGTGCGACCAGCAGCTCGCCGCCGCCGTGTATCAGGGAGATCACAAGGACAAACACAGCGCCCTGCCGCAGCCCGCGGCCCCGGTCATACAGCCAGCAGATCAATGCGCCGGCGGCCAGGTTCAGTATCCACAGAAGCAAGGCGGTGTAGCGGGCAGTCAGATGCAGCTCCGTGCCGGTGATGCCGGAGATCTGCACCAGCACGTCCCAGGCCACAGCCAGTGTGCCGAAGGTGTTGCCCCAGGCTTGGCCCAGCAGGGCGATGATGACCGCCATGGTGGGACGGACGCCCAGCGCCACCAGCATGGGGACGCATATGGCGACCGGAACGCCGAAGCCGGTGATACCCTGCAGAAATCCCACGAATACCCAACCTACTGTCAGGATGCGGAACAGCTCGTGGGGACTCAGCTGCCGCATGGTGTCGTTCATCACATCTATGGCGCCGGAGGCGGCGATGAGCTCGTACAGCAGCAGCGCGGGGAAGATGATATACAGGATGGTGGCTGTGCTCCACACGCCTTTCAGACTCTCGAACAGTACCAGCTGTATGTCCGCTTTGTACACTACTAAGGCGGACAGTACGGTCAGCAGCAGTGTCACACCTGCGGCGCGGGCGGTAGATACGCGGAAAACCACCAGCAGCATAATCAGCAGCAGTATAGGTAAAAAGCTGACGCACCAGGTCAGAACAGTAATTTTCATGTGCTCCCTCTTTTGCGGCCTGAAGTATTTTCACCTATAGGGTAGCACGATTTCCTCGGCCATGCCCGCCGCACGGCACAAATTCGCACCCGGTTTTTTGTGCGTCTGCACAAAAGGCGGTTTACACTTATGGGGTATAATGGTATCATCAAAATAGGGGGTGTTTTGGCGTTTTGCCGAAGGGAGGCGTACTTATGACGCTGCGGGAGCTTTTGAAACAGAATGAGCTGCGGGTGGTGGAGGTGGCCGCCGGTGCGGACGGCCTGGCGCGCACCATATCCGGCGCAGTGATGTTCGATAACCCGGAGATGGTCAATTGGATGCGTGCCGGAGAGATCATGCTGACTACGGGCTACTTTTTGCTGGACGACCCGGTAAAGCAGGAGAAGGTGCTGCGGGACCTGGCCGACAGCGGCTCCGGCGGCCTTATTATTAAAATGAAACGGTATTTTCATGAGATACCGCCCGCTATGCTGCAGCTGGCCGATGAGCTGCACTTCCCGCTGATGCGTATTCCCTACCACACCTCCCTATCCGAGATCAGTGAAGCCGTCAGCAAATATGTTTACGGCATCAACGAGGAACAGGCGCTGCAGATGGTGTATCAGGCCATGTTTGATGTGCTGCAGGGACACGCGGAGGTGGAATATCTGCTGAAAAAGTGCGGCCCGCTGCTGCACGTGCCGCTGCTGTATATGACACCGAGCCGGAAGATACAGTGCGTTTCCCAGATGCTGCAGCCGGGGCTGCGGGAAGAACTGGCTGTGGGGCAGGTGCTGTTCTCCGTGCCGGAGCGCGTCAAGGAGGTAGAAAAACTGCGGACAGCAGGTCTGTCCGCAGGAATCTATCCCTTACAGCAGGAGGACAAGTGCGTGCACATCTATCCCATCCACTCCGAGCAGGAGATCATGGGGTATCTGGGCGCGATCCGCCCCGCCAATGCGCCACTGACCGAGAATGAGAACACATTGTACCGACGTATTGCCGCCGCCTGTACGCTGGTGCTGATCAAAAAGCGCGGGGGTTCATCCTCCAGGAGGGAGATCAGCCACTTCCTGGACGGCCTGGTGACGGAGGGAGCTTTGTCCTATGGCGAGATCGTCAAATCCGCCAACTACTGCAATATCCCGTTGTATTCGCCCTATATCTGTGCGCTGATCTCCTTCACCGAGCAGAACCGGCTGCTGCAGACGTCAGAATGGCTGGGCACCAGCGCCCTGCTGCGCAGCCAGTTGGCGGACAAGTGGGAGATGCTGTCCGGGAATATCAGCTATGCTTTCGCCAAGTACAACAACGTGATCCTTGTGCTGCAGCAGAGTGAGAGCCTGCCCGTGTATGAGCAGGTGGCGCTGGTGCGGGAGTACTGCGGGGACCTGATGGAGATGCTCAGCGCTAAGGGGCAGGATCGAGGTGTGATCTTCGGCATCGGTGACCCTGTGCCCTCGCTTGCGGAATTCTGCCGCAGCTATTCCCAGGCGCTCCGCACGGTGGATCTGGCCAGCAGGATATGCGACGAGCGTATTGCCACTTACCGCCGGTATATTCTCTGCGAGCTCATCTATGACTCGCCCAATGCGAAACTGGCGCTGATCCAGCGGATCAAGCCGCTGCTGGCGTACGACGAGGAACACAATACCCAGCTGCTGTACACGCTGGAAACCTATTTCAACAACTGTCAGAACTCCGTAAAGACCTCCAAGGCGCTGTTTATCCACCGGAACACGCTGCTGTACCGGCTGGACCGTATTGCCGAGATATTGGATCTGAACTATAACGACAGTGAGCAAATGCTGACCTTCCAGCTGGCGCTGAAAGCGTTTCTGATGTGCCAGTAAAGTAAAACCGGCCCCACGGCATAGCCGTGGGGCCGGTCGGTCAGTTCAGTTATTCCGCAGCTCAAGCTGCAGGCGGTCGGTGATCATGGCGGCGAACTCCTCCGGCTGCGTGCCGATGGCGCTGACCTTCTCCCCGCCGTGGGGCAGAACACGATACTCCATATTGTCCTCTTTTCGCGGGATACGGTCCCGCCGATATTCTTTACGGGCATTGTGCCATATTGCGCGGCCTGAACAAGCCCGGCCGGGTATTGGACGCCCGGACAACGGACTGTACCCGCACATTTATATGCTGTATATCACGGCGCTCCGCCACGCCGGGGTTGCGAAAAGCGCGCGTCCGTGGTACCATCGATTGACAAGGACTTGTTTGTCCTTGTCAATCGATGGTACAGTGAAAAAACAAGTTCTATGGAGGGACACCCTTGAAAACGGATCATCTGGCTTTGCTGCGCAGCGGCGCGCCGCTGTCCACCCGGCAGCAGATCAGCCTGACGCTGCAGCTCAGCTGGCCGGCCATCATGGCACAGCTGGCCACTATTATCATGCAATATATCGACGCGGCCATGGTGGGCCGCCTGGGCGCGTCCCAGTCGGCGGCAGTGGGGCTGGTTGCCTCCACCACCTGGCTGTTCGGAGGGCTGTCCTACGCGGCAGCTATGGGCTTCAACGTGCTGACGGCGCAGCGGGTGGGCGGCGGCCGCCTGGCCGAGGCGCGCAACATCCTCAAGCAGGCGCTGGTGCTGTGCCTGGCCTTCAGCGTGGTCATGGCGGCGCTGGCGGCAGCACTGTCTGCGCCGCTGCCCCGGCTGCTGCGGGCGGAGCAGGATATCTGGCGGGATGCCTCTGCCTATTTCCTGGTGTACAGTCTGTTCCTGCCCGCCCTTCAGCTGGACAACGTGGCGGCGGGACAGCTGCAGGCCACCGGCAATATGCGCACGCCCGGTGTCTGCATGGTGCTCATGTGTGCGCTGGATGTGGTGTTCAACACCCTGCTTATTTTCCCCACCGGTACCATCCGGCTGGGCGCACTATCCCTGCCCGGCGCGGGACTGGGCACGGCGGGCGCCGCCCTGGGCACTGGCCTTGCGGAGCTGGCGGTGGGGTTGTACCTGCTGTATTTCGTCCTGCGCCGCAGCCCGGCGCTGCGGTTGGAGAAGGGTGAGCGTCTGCACCTTGACCGCACACAGCTACGCATGGTGCTCCGCATCGCGGCGCCAGTGGCATCGGAGAAGGTGATACTGTCCACCGCGCAGATCGTGTCCACCGCCATCGTGGCGCCCCTGGGCACCGTGGCTATCGCTGCAAACTCCTTTGCTGTCACGGCGGAAAGCCTGTGCTATATGCCCGCCTATGGCATCCAGAGTGCCGCGGCCATGCTGGTGGGGCAGAGCGTGGGAGCGGGACGCCGCCGCATGGCCAGACGCCTGGGCTGGGTCACGGTACTGCTGGGTATCGTTGTCATGGTCGTCACCGGCGGGCTGCTGTACGCCTTCGCCCCGCAGATGATGGCGATACTGACGCCGGACAGCGACATCATCGCCCTGGGCACCCGCGTCCTGCGTATTGAGGCCTTTGCCGAGGCTATGTACGGCGCGTCCATCGTGGCCGGCGGCGTATTTCAGGGTGCAGGCAGTACACTGGTGCCCACGCTGTTCAATCTGGGCACCATGTGGGGCATCCGCCTGCCACTGGCGTGGCTGGCCGCGCCCCGGTGGGGACTGCCCGGCGTGTGGGCGGCCATGTGCGCGGAACTGTGCGTCCGGGGCCTGCTGTATCTGATACGGCTGGGAGGCAAACGCTGGCTGCCGCCGGAGGGGCCGGCCGGACAGGTATAGACACAGCGGTACGAATGAAAGCAGAAAACACCGCGCAGCAATAGTCTAACTTCGTTATGAGAGGGGTGTCTCCATGAACTGTCCGACCTGTGGTGCGCCGAATGTGATCCTGCACAAGGATATATGGGAATGCGGCTGGTGCGGCGACAGCGGGCCTATCCCGTGCCGCATCCAGACCGCCATCGAGCAGGGCAAAACAGAGCTGGCAGAGCACCTGTACGCCCTGCTGCAATCAAATCCGCTGCCGCGAGAGGAATGGCGTGAAGACCCCGATGCGTTCAAATCTCTGATGGAGGAACGTGCCGATACGGAGGATAACGCGCCGATGTACCGCTACTGAAGCAGCGAAGAAAAACAGCGTAAACGGCATGGGTAGAAGCGTTCACAAATATCTGCTGTAATTTTTTTGAAGAAATTTTGAAAATCGGGAAACCAAATCCGATTTTTGTCGGGATATATAGTGAAGGAACCTGACAGCAGATGAGAAAGGAGGTTCGCCCATGCAGGATGAAATGATCGTTGACTTATACTGGAAAAGAGATGAGAGTGCCATCAGCGAAACGGAGCGGAAATATGGGCGGTATCTTTCAAAGATCGCCTACAATATCCTCTCCGACTGGGAGGACAGCAAGGAAACCGTCAACGATACCTACTTAAAGGCGTGGAACTCCATGCCAACGCATAAGCCAAGCGTCCTCTCCACTTATTTAGGAAAAATCACACGACAACTATCCATTGATGCGTTCCGCACACGCAACAGGGATAAACGGAAGCACTCGGAATATGCAGTCTCTCTTTCCGAGCTGGAGGATTGTATTTCCGGC